>Ga0209284_10001273_pt1 | contig 39399 bp, 21 predicted proteins | sample FRY03_FD_187211 | JGI IMG/M metagenome (GOLD analysis project Ga0209284, IMG submission 187211) | Freshwater microbial communities from Lake Fryxell liftoff mats and glacier meltwater in Antarctica - FRY-03 (SPAdes) (version 2) | ecosystem: Environmental > Aquatic > Freshwater > Ice > Glacier... | reverse complement strand
CCACGAGCGAAGGCTTCAACAGCGTCATCCAGGCCTTGAAATACGCAGCCCGAGGCTTCAGGTCTTTCAAGAACTATAGAACTCGCATCCTATTCTTCTGCGGTAGAATCAACCTCAAACCACACCTGCCCTGCCACTAAAATACCGGAAGACCCCTGGTTGGTGACTTGACGGAAGCCTACAACGATGTGGAGCATCCCACGCGAGTCGTTTCGGAGCAGAAGAAGCTCATCTTCACCCAAGGCACTGCCGAACTGCCCGCGCACTCGCTCACCATTGTAGTTTTACAGCACCCTGAAAACCGCTGAACACAAGCCGCGTTTAAGCAAAAGGACACTCATGAATAAGCTCACAGCCTTTCTGTTCGGTGCACTCCTGACGTCGACGGCCCTGAATGCGGCAGTGCTGACGGAAGAGGCTTTCAAACCCTACGTCGAGACATTCAATGCCGACGATGAGGAGTTGTGCACCGGTGCGTTTCCAAATGCCATGGCCGCAGATTTTCTGGCGGCCAATATACCTTTGTTCCAATGCCCGGATGAGGATCTTGAACGCACGTACTACTTCCGCTGGTGGACCTACCGCAAGCACATCAAGCAAACTCCTGACGGCTGGGTGGTCACCGAGTTCATGCCAAAAGTAAGCTGGTCTGCCAAGCACAACACAATCAACTGCCCGGCGGGTCATCATTTTTACGAGGGCCGCTGGTTGGCTGACAGTCAATACCTCGATAACTACGCCGTGTTCTGGTTTCGCAAAGGAGGCAGCCCGCGACAGTACAGTTTCTGGGCGGCTGATGCGATCAATGCCTACTCGCTCGTCAAGGGAGACATCACACTGAAGATCGATCTTCTCGATGATTTGGTGAAAAACTACGAGGGATGGGAGCAAAGCCACCTGACATCCGATGGACTTTTCTGGCAGATTGATGACCGCGATGGGATGGAAGTATCAATCGGCAAGAGTGGCAAACGCGCCACCATTAATAGCTATATGTTCGGCGATGCTGTCGCCATTGCCAGGATTGCCGCGCTGGCAGGACGCGAGGAACTCGCCGCGCAATACCAAGGCAAGGCTGAGCACCTCAAGCAACTCGTCCAGTCGAAGCTGTGGGATCAACAGGCTCAGTTTTTTAAGACGCTCAAGCGCAGTACGGTAGAGATGACAATACCCAAAAACTCCAAGGATGGCTCGGTTCCAAAACTTCACTGGATGGACAATGAGCACCGCGGAACTTTGGAGTGGGTGCAATACAACTTCGACAAACCACACGCAATTGACACAGTTGGAGTCTACTGGGCCGACGATAATGGTGGCGTTGAAAAGCCAACGTCATGGCGCGTGCTCGCGCGCAGCGGCGAGGAATGGGTGCCGGTAAAAAATCGTGACGCATACGGAGTAGTGATCGACGCTTTTAGTAAGGTCGCCTTCGAGCCGATCGAGACCAGTGCGATTCGTCTGGAAGTGCAGTCGGCCCCGGGGAAGTCAGGCGGCATTCTTGAATGGTCCGCCCTGGGTGGCGGCACAAACTACGCAGCGGGAGCCCGGATCACCAAGTCGTTTGATATCAAGATGGGGCACAATAATAAAGTGCAGGCGCTCAACGACGGCGCGGATGCCACCAGCGACGCCACGCTCGTGGATGTGCGTGAGCTTCATGGTTTCACTCCGTGGTATTTCAACCTCCCGGAGACCGGCAAGGGCTATGAAGTTGCATGGAAGCAACTGATGGATCCCCAAGGATTTTTAGCACCGTTTGGACCCACCACCGCCGAGCAACGCCACCCGGAGTTTAAAGTCTCCTATGAAGGCCATGGCTGCCAATGGAACGGACCGAGTTGGCCGTTTGCGACGGCAGTGACCCTCACCGCCATGGCGAATGTTCTCAATAACTACAAGCAGGATGCCATCAGCAAAAGCGATTACCTGCAAACCCTCAAGATCTACACCACCTCCCACCAGCGGAAACGTGCAGACGGAAAGATGGTGTCGTGGATCGACGAGGACATCGATCCATTCACCGGATTGTGGATCGCTCGAAAGTTCTGCGAGGAACATAATGCCGAACTTGTCAAGAAGGGTCAGGCTGACAAAGTGTTGCGGGAGCGTGGGCGGGACTATAACCACTCCAGCTACTGCGATCTGGTGATTACTGGTCTGGTAGGTCTTCGGCCGCGGGCCGACGACATCGTAGAAGTCAATCCGTTGGTGCCTGATGGCAAGTGGGATTGGTTTTGCCTTGACAAGGTTTCCTACCACGGCCGAGTCCTCACGATTGTGTGGGATAAGACGGGTACGAAATACGGCAAGGGCAAGGGCCTGCGGATCTTTGCCGATGGAAGCGAAATCGCGCACTCGAAAACCCTTGGCCGGATCACGGGCGCTTTACCAGCGCTATCTCTGTCAAAGCGCAGTGAGAAAGCCCGGCCTGAATGCTGGCGGGCTGAGGAGTCGATGGAGGCTGGATCACAACGAGTTATTTCGCCGCATCAAGCTGTATTTGGGGGTCTTCCGGTATTTTAGTGGTCAGGTAGGTGTGGTTTGAGGTTGATTCTACCGCAGAAGAACAGGATGCGAGTTCTATAGTTCTTGAAAGACCTGAAGCCTCGGGCTGCGTATTTCAAGGTCTGAATGACGCTGTTGAAGCCTTCGCTCGTGGCATTCGGGATTCGATAAAGCAAGTAGCTAGAGATCTTTGGCAGATGCCGCGTTCCCTTTAAGCGTTCGTCACCTTCGGCCTGGAGTGCCTTATTCTCAGCCCGTCGCACTTGGTCTACCGCTGCTCCGAGATACTTGGAGACGTGGAACTTGTCATGCACCAGTGTGGCATTGGGTGTCTGCCGAGCCACCGCTTTGGCATAGGCAGGGAGCATGTCGGCGGCGACAGCTCGAACCTCCTGCCGCTGCTCGACTGTCAAGGTCTGTAGGACCGCTTCAGCGGCGGCTTGGGTTCGCTCCTGGACCACGTCAAGGACGCGGGAACCGTCCACATCAGTCAGAACGGTGATGGAATCATGCCCTTTTCCAAAGCTCTTTTCGTCGATGCCAACGTGTGGGATGGGCGTTGCCTCCCGGCGATCCATCCCCCGCTCGACAGCCCGGTCCATGAATAGTCTGCACGGCATCCCAAGAGAGTCCAAGCAGGGCGGCAGCGGGCATGCCTGCAGAACTTCGATCGCAAAGACTTCGAAGAGGAATGGTGAATCGGGAGTGCTTTCTCACCGCACGGTGGCACGATCGTCTTGACCCCGTGCTTAAGGGCACCGACACCGAGGGAGGCGTGCGACCAGTTCCGTGGTGAACCGCATGGTGTCTCAATGCCGCTAGCGCCGCTTTTGCGGCATGATCAGCTAAGATCACACGCCCGGCCACATTCGGGGCAAAAGACGTCGGAGCCAGAGTGCGAGAGGCGGATCTCGACCTGCCGCTCTTCAAGCCGAAGGTCGACAGCTTCAACCCGCCAAGATTCATCAATCCCAAGTAGCCGGGCATAATGTGCAGAGAGTGTTTCCATCCCGGTAATCTACGCGATCGACGCCCCAATACGACCAGGGCGTGCCACTAATTATCGGAAGACCCGTATCGGAAGGTCCCGAGGGGGCCTCTGATGTCCGCCAATCCGTAATTCAGCCATCCGTCAGGACTGCGGCACTTTGACTCCTCCTCGCGGTTAAAGTGATCGAGACGAACTCTATTGAGCCTCCTCAGGAGAAGCTACGCCTGCCCTGACGACGTCCGAAAAACGCTGTTTTGAAGCCTACTATAAAATGGTTTAGCCGTCCCCCGGCGGCGTCAGACAAAAATATTTTCTTTCAACTCAAAAAACAGTTGACAAGTTTCATTGGTGCCCTTATGCTTTGTCTTCGTTGGCGGTCTAAGGCGGTCTAAACATTCTTGATGGGGGTAAATAATCCATGGTTTTAACCAATCTTCACATCCACAGTGGTTCTAAGTCATCGTAAACACCTGTCCTTCCGTTTCATCCTCGCCGGCAGCATCGCCGCTGCCTGCGCCATCATCTTCCTCGGCACCCAGTCCGCCGGCGCCCAGACGGTCACGTGGGCGATTGCCGGTGATGGAACCTGGGACACTGCGACCGGAAATTGGACGGGCGGCTCGCCCTCGGCCAATCTTTTTGTCAACGGCGACAACGCGATCTTTAATAACTCGGCAGGAGGCACAATCACTCTTTCGGGCACGATCTCCCCAACCACAACAGCGGTGGACGGTGCTGGAAACTACATATTCACAGGGGCTAGCCTCGCCTCCGGAAGCCTAACCAAAAACGGCGCTGGAACGCTCACACTCAACGCCTCAAATGGCTACGCAGGGGGAACGGCGATCAACTCCGGCTCAATCAATTTAGGCAACCAAAACGGCTTTGGAGCGGGAACGGTCACGCTGGCTGGCGGGGTTAATTTCGTTACAGGGTTTGAAGGCAACCTCTCTGGCGGGGCCGTGCCGAATGCCTTGATCCTCACCGGCGGCAAGGTAACCATGAATGTCGCCTTCGGCGGACCCAAAGACATTTGGATCAATACTTCCGTCTCGGGCGCGGGCGGTTTTACAATCATCGGCAGTGGTCGGGATCAAGGCCTGACGCTCGACGGAGCGAAGACCTTCACCGGCGGCGTGACCCTTGGTACCGTCGGCTCGGTTGGGGATATCCCCAATGTCAGCATCAACGACAGTAACCGTTCACAGGGTGGGCATACACGAGATCGAAGAATCGGGGAACATCAGTTTCGCCGGGTTTCACGCGGCTCTGCTCGAATCTTTTAAATCGGAAACCGGGACTATGTACCATTCGACAGCAAATCTACTGATTGCATTTTGGGGATCGCTCAAAAACGCCTTGTTTTCAGGTTTCCCAGGCTGTGAACGGTTACGCGAGAGATGTCAGCGACACGCTTCCCGACAGCGTGACGGGGCCGTCAACAATGACTGAGCCAGAGGTGCTCGCAGTAAGATTTGCACTTAGAACAATCGCGGTACTGGTCAGACTAATATTGGCAGCTTTGGAAGTAATCGCGGCATTGACGCTCAAGGATTCTAAAGATGAGCCGACGCTGAACCTCGCCGCAGCGGCAAGATTTCCAGTTGCCAAATCAACTGCGTTACCAATCGTGACCGCTTCGGTGCCACTTGATCCAAGAATCGATATGCCAGTGAATTTACCCACGGCTGCAGTATTACTGGCCGCCGTGTAGGTGATTATGGATTTTGTGGTATCGCCAGTCAGCACGAGACCACTGTTCAAGCCACCGGAAATTGAATTGGTGGCAGTTGTCGTGGCATTGAGCGTCACGATATCTGTAGTCGCACTACTGCTTGAAACAGAAGCGCTCACGCCGGTGAGAGATTCTCCTGACCCCAACGCAATCGTGATCAGCCCACTTGCATCGCTTGAAAACGTTGCCAGCGCCAGACGGGTTTCCAGCGACTCAATGCCAATAGGGCGACGGGACTGCCGGGGCCGACGAGGCCTGATTGATCGCTTGCCAAACCCAGCGAGGCGAGACAAAAGACTTGGCCTACGAGTCGCGGCAAACAGGGACAGCAGGTGTGGCATATGGATATTCTTTTGGTTCTATTAACTGACGGAAAATGTGATGGAAAACGATCGGACTAGTTTTTTCTAATTTTTTCTTACTGACAGGCTTTTAGAACGTTTTGCGGGGATGCTTGCGGCATGAATCTGGGCCGTGCGACCCATGGACTAAAGATGCCTCAGTTATTTTGGAGAATTATCGGTTCGATGAAGCGCCGGTGCAAACCTTTGGTCAAGAAATATCGATTGAGGGGACTCAAACGATTATGCCGGAGGATCGGCAACGGTTTATTGACCCTTGCCGCTCGGGAATGATTGAAAATTCGCCCCTACGGCCAAGTCTATTGGGTGCGGCCGCTCCCCCGATTCGTGAATCGCCCAGATCGCTTGATACGCCGACTCAAGCCCACGCACAAATAATGGCGTGTCAAAAAGTGGTGACGCTATTCGATCTCGCCTGAGCCTGGCTCGCAAAAGTGCTAGCCTCGCCTGATCACTCGCAAGCGCGATGGCGGTCGTTTCATAAGTCTTGAGATCACCGACAATCAACTCCGGCAGGCCCACGGCGGAAAGCATGCTGGCGGCCACACGCGAAGCAAATGTCTTACCCGGACAGGTCAAGACCGGCAGCCCGGCCCATAAGGCATCGGCGGCTGTCGTATGCGCGTTGTAAAAGTGCGTGTCAAGAAATAGGTCGGCCAGTTGTAACCGGGCCAGATGGTCGGGCTTGGGCAAAATGCCCCTTGCAAAAAGGATGCGCTCAGCCTCGATGCCCCGAAGTTGTGCCTCCTGCCGCAAGTTTGATTCCATGGTCATACCACCCGACTTGAGCCACAACACGCTGCCAGGCGTCTGCTTGAGTATCCGCATCCAAACCTCAAAGATTACCGGCTCAAATTTGTAGCTGTTGTTGATGCAGGCAAAGACGATCCCTTGCTCTGGCAACCCATGCTCGCGGCGACTGCCACTTCTCTCCGCCACTGGCTGCTGGTGATCGGTGATCAGATAGGAGTGAGGCAATTGCAGAAGGTGTTCACTAAAATCTGCAGCATTTGTTGCGGGCGTGATCCACCGATCGCCCAGCACATAGTCCATAAAATCAGAGCCTGTCGTGCCTGGGTAACTCAGCCAACTCACCTGCACAGGCGCGGCTCTGGCCGCCATTGCCTCGAGCCGCGTGTACCCTGAAAATCCCATCATGTCGACAAGTATGTCGATGCCGTCAGACGCAATGCGACGGGCTAATGCTCGCGTCCGCAGATCCCGCACGTCGACAAAATGTTCGCAGTTGGCTTCAATGCAATAGCGATAGCCGCTGTGATCATTGGGCCCGTACGAATAGGCAAACACCTCAAACGCCTGCCGATCGTGCAGGCTAAACATTCCCTGCGCCAGATGACTGACGGCGTGATCATAAAAATCTCCGGACAGATAGCCGATGCGGAGACGGCCCGGCAATCGGGGCTTTCGTTCGCGAGCCAACTCGGCCCGCAAACCTTTCTGCTTGGTGGAAATCTCTTGGGCTGCCGCTCGAGCAATCGCCCGCTGGAGTGGGGCCGGCCACGCAAAAACGATCGCGAAAAAAGGGCTTGCGCCGCACGCCTCACCAGCCGCAAGCTGCCCCTCAACTCGCTCCATCACTGACTTCAGTTGAGAATCCCGTTGCGACCAGTCGCACAGCATCTGCTTGGCGTAGAGCAGATTGCTCTGCAGGCTTTCAGATTTGACTGCGAATCTGATCGCTTGCTCGATTGCCGTCCGCGCCCGATCCCATTGATTACTCACCATCAATAAGAGCGACAGTCGATGCCAGGCGTCGCCGGAGTCTGGGCTGGACACAACCAACGACTCATAGACCGCCATTGCCTCGGATCGCTGTTCGAGAGATTCAAGCACAATGCCCATCTGCAAGCAGGCGTTGAAATAGCCGGGCCGCAATCGTATCGCCTCGCGATAGCTGGCCAGCGCTGCCTGTGGATCGTCGAGAGCCTGGAGCGCATTGCCGAGATTAAAGTGGGCCTCCGGATAGCCCGGTACAATCTCAATGCCTCGCCGCAGCGATACACACGCTTCGGCCGCCTTGCCTTGAGCGTGCAAAGCAGCCCCCAGATTGTTGTGGGCAATGGCATAGCCGGGGTCAATCGCAATCGCTTTTTGATAGCTGTCGATCGCTTCGGAGACATTTGACAGTTGCTGCAAAGCGCGACCCAGATTGAGGTGGGATCGCGCGTGGTCGGGGCGCACGGCGACGGCTTTGCGGAATTCTGCGACTGCTCCGGCCACATTGCCCGCATCAAGTTGCATGAGGCCCAGGCCGTTGTGCGCCGACACAAGCGTGGGATCGATGCGCAATGCCTGTCGCAACGAATCGACCGACTCGGCCGTGCGACCGATCGCTCTGTAGGCTTCTCCGAGAGCATTGTGAAGGCGGGCATCGCCTGGTTGCACCGCCACGGCCTGCTGGAAATGCCCGAGGGCGTCGCAGGGACGATTCTGGTCGATCGCAATGGCACCGAGCAAAAACAGAGCGTTTGGATCGGCTGGATTCTGATTAAGAATTACCCGACAAAACTCGGCCGCCTCGGCTGACCGTCCAGACGAATAGCTCTGGAGTGCTTGGCCGTGGATGGCTGTCAATTCGACTTCAGTCATTGACGTGGTGCCGCAAAAAAGGATTGAACGAATGCTCTAGCGCTAGCCGCGCCGACTGGATAGGGAGACGAGCGACAAAAAGGCCGCTGCGATGACCGGCCGGAGGAAAGGCCCGGAGACCTTTATTCGATCACCATCAGACGCTCAATTTCTGTAGTCTTAAATCCCACTGCCATCGGTTGACGCACGCCCGGCAACACAACAGAGTCGTAGAGTTCGTGAACTGCCTTACCCTCAATCCGCAGCCACTCCGAAACGCTGCCTGTGCGCAGATCGATGATTTGCAAGCCGCACTGTGAATCGGCTTCTTTTTGAGTCAGACGGTCGTTGAGCTGGAGCCCCTGAAAAGACAAGTCTCGGGGCTTGGAAAGCGTCACAATCGCGTAATCTCCGTGGAACGACAGGCCCCGCAGATAGCCCGGACAAAAGGTGATCGGCTCAAACCGGCCGCTGGCCACATCGACCTTCCCAAATTCGCCCGTACCCGAATTGAGAACCCACAATTGATCGCGATACCAACGCGGCGAATGGGGCATCGAAAGGCCTGCGCAGACCTCCCGGCCCGTTGCCACATCCAAAATGCAGCCACCATCTTTGCGTTTGTCGCGCCAGCCATCGGCCACATCTGAACGACCGACGATTGTGACATAGGCGGGCTTGCCATTACGCATCGCCAATCCATTGAGATGGCAGCGATCCTCCGGCACAAGCGCACTCAAGAAGGGTGGCCGCCAGAGCGGCTTGAAGTTGGCTCGCTCGCTCAAAGTCGCCAGACACCCAAACATCGTGTTGACAAAAATAAGTCGGCCGTCGGAGTCGAGGCCCATGTCGTGGGCATCGATGTGGCCGGTCGTATAGCCCACTCTGGGAATGTAGGCGAAATCAAAGCCCTGCGTTGTCCACTCCGGCGCCCTCTGCGATTCATCGCCGTCGGTAACCGTGCTGCCGGTCGCACGGTAGGGCACGGCATTGGCTTGAGTCTGTTCCAGTCGCCAGATTTGGTACCGCGAACTCAGCCAGAGCGTTCGGCTATCGGCCGAGGCGCACATGCCCATGCAGTGGCTGAAGTTCCGTTCGAAAATCGAGAGCGGCGATTCAGATCGACTGTCGCCCTTGCGGCCAACCAGAAAGAGTTTGCCGGTCTGGTAGGTCGTGAAGCCCAGGCTGCATCGCTGCTGCTCCAGCCATTCGGGAAAATAGCGAGAGGAAAAGGCATTGACCCACAACTCCTCTGGGACGGCTGGCTGGGCAACCACTGGCTGCGACGATTGGAGCGATTGGGTTTTTAGCATACCGGCCGGAGACCTCAAGAATGAGCGAGTGGTAAATGGCAGTGATGACAGCTTCTATTAAACAATAGCGGTAAACGCGACTGCGCTCAAACAGATTTCTAAGCAACATGCCCTCCCTCGTCAAAGAGTCGCGGTCGAAAAATGTCGCGAGGCCACTCAAGCAGGCTGCGAGACGACGCGTTGTCTCCTGCGAAAAACTGCCCAGCAGCATGCGGCGGCTCTTATTCGATGAGCATGGCGTCTCCGTAACTGAGCATCCGATACCGCTGGGCCACCGCCTCGTCATAGGCTCGGGCAATCATATCTCGCGAGGCAAACGCGCTGACAAGCACCATCAGGGTTGTGCGTGGCATGTGAAAGTTTGTCAGCAGACAGTCAACGGCTTTGAAGGCGAACCCCGGCCTGATAAACAGAGCAGTCGTTCCACTCCACGCCTCGGTTTCTCCTGCTTGAGCTGCCGTCTCAAGCGTTCGCACGGCCGTTGTGCCAATCGCCACAACGCGACCTCCCTGCGCCTTGGTATGGCGCACGCGAGCGGCCGTCTGTGCAGAACACTCACACCACTCACTGTGCATTGGATGATCGTCAAGCGAGTCGACTGTGATCGGCCGAAACGTATCGAGCCCGACATGCAGCGTGACGCTCGCGTGAGCAATTCCAGCGGCAGCCAACTCAGCCAGCAAGGCGTCTGTAAAATGCAATCCGGCTGTCGGCGCCGCTGCCGCCCCGCTGGTGCGAGCAAAGACCGTTTGATACCGCTCGATGTCACCGGCCTGCTCCGTGCCGTCACGAATGTATCCCGGCAGCGGCACGCGGCCCACCCCTTCCAGAAGCATTTCATATGGCTGGCTGGAGTCGGGCACCGCTAGCCATGTGCCACCGTCGCCACGGCCAACGAGTTCGAGACTGATTCGATCCATTCCATCGCGATCAATGAGAATCACTTTTTCGCCCAGGGCTGGCCGACCCCGTGAGTGCGCCAGCAATTGCCATGCACCGCTGGTTTCAACGCGCAGAAAAAGACCTTCCCAGCGGCCACCTGTCTTGAGCCGGCGGCCGATCAACCTCGCCGGCACCACGCGAGTGTTGTTGACGACGAGCAGATCATTCGGCCGGAGAATCTCAGGCAATTCGCGGATATGTCGATGCGAGATTGTCCCATCGCAGCGACGCACGACCATGAGCCGTGCATCGGCCCTGTTTTCTAATGGTTGCTGCGCGATCAAGTCGCGGGGCAATGGGTAGTCGTAAAAATCAGCGTCAGCCATCTATGCCCTATGAGTCGCACTCGAACAGCGACTCGGATCGTATGGAAGGTTGTGGAGTGCGCAGATACTGCTACAACAGTAGTCACCTATGACTGCCGCCAGTATTCACACCAGCGTTTTGCCTGTCGAGGTGCTCTCTTTTCTCGCTCTGAGGAAGGGCGCACGAGTCGTTGACGGCACGCTCGGCGGAGGTGGCCACACCCGACTGCTGGCCGAGGCGGTGGGGCCCGACGGGCTCGTGATCGCGATCGACCGCGATCCGGCAGCCATCGAGATCGGGGCGAGAGAACTCGCCGGCCTGCCCGTGCGATTTGCGCAAGCCAACTACTGCGATATCCCGGAGGTGCTCGATGCCCTCTCCATTGAAGCGGTGGACGGCGTCTTGCTCGATGTAGGGCTCTCCAGTGATCAACTCGCCGATGACTCTCGGGGCTTTTCGTTTGATGCCGATGGCCCACTTGATTTGCGGTTTGATCCGACCGAAGGGGAACCGGCATGGCGGATGCTCAACCGACTTAAAGCCGATCACCTAGCCGATCTGATCCACGAATTTGGCGAGGAGCGGTATAGCCGTCGAATCGCGCGGCGGATCGTAGCGGCTCGCGAAAAGCAACCAATCCGCTCGGCCCGCGAGTTTGCCCAGATTGTCAGATCGGCCATTCCGCGCCAGAAACAACCGCCGCGAATCCATCCGGCCACGCGTACCTTTCAGGCCTTAAGGATTGCCGTTAATCAGGAACTCAAGTCGTTGCAGATTGCGCTGGAAAGGGTTCCCAAGCGATTGACACCCACTGGCCGAATGGTGGTGATTTCGTTTCACTCCTTGGAAGACCGACTGGTAAAACAGGCGTTTCGCAACACGCAGGTTTGGGAGTGCTTGACGCGCTCGCCCGTGATCGCCAGCGAGGATGAACTCGGCAATAATCCACGCAGTCGATCGGCCAAACTCCGAGCCGCCCAGATTGCCCCGTTGGTTAGTGATCCGCCGCAAAAATAGCGGCCAGAACGATCTGGCGGCCGGCGTCTCTATTCACGACAATCCGGCCCCCTTGCGGCAGAAACTCTCGTGGCTGCCAGGGCCGCTCGGAACGCCCCAGGGCCGCTCGGAACACCGGAGAGTGCCAGAGACGACAATTGATGGGACGCGAAACAACAATTCTGCTCACCCTGCTGGGCATGCTGGCAGGCACATTTGTTGGCGTGCTCTCGGCAAAGTTACTCGTGCCGCGGCCGCCACAGGGAGCCGGTCCCGATGTACACACCGCTGGCGTCATCGCAACAAACTCCGATGTTGTCGAACCACCGGCGCTCGTCATCCCGCCAGCAGCGGCCGAAGCGATTGACGTAAAACCAGTCGTATTGGCCGTCGAAAAAGATCCTCTTGTCGTGCCGGTCGCTCTAGAAGAACCGCTCTCCCTCCCGCCCACTTTGCCGAAGACCACTGCATCGCCGGTCGCTGCGATCCCCCCACCCCCACCGCCAAATCGACTCCCACCGATCGATTCACAGGCAACTCAACTCCCATCGCCGTCCAAGGCAACGGCGGCCACTGCGCATCTGGCAGCGGTGGGAGATTCGTGGTGGTCGTTGGCGGAACAGGCCTACGGCGACGGGCGTTTGTACCGCGCACTTTTTGCTTGGAACCGCACGATCGACGCCCGCGTCTCACTCATTCCAGGCACGCAGATTGAAGTGCCGCCTCGGTCAAAGCTAGCGGCCGCATGGCCAAAGCTCATACCGCCCGAGGAGTGACGGGTGGCTTAGCACGAGAAAACGCCTGCCCCACTGCTCCCTGCTTGAAAAGCCCCGAGCGCTAGCGACGGGAAGACGGATGGAAAACCATCACCAAAATGCGGCGGCACGATCGCGGTTGATCGCGTTTGGCCCTCGGCTCGGCCCGGCATTTCCCCCGCTACGGGATCGTCACGACTGCCTGACGCTTGAGCGACCATACCTTCCGCACCAATCCGCACCACATCGCGTCCCTGCCGCTTACTTCACGCCAAACTTATAGCTGGTGTTGCGGGGATCAAAGTCGGCATCCGTGAAACCGTTGTTGGTCTTCATATTCATATAGGTGTACTCCTCCATCAACAACGGCTGACCACCCGGCTCCTTCGGCCAGTCATAGGATTCGTAGCGAATCGGCACCGAGAGTTCGTCGTCGATGAATACCCGGGCCAGATGAAATCGAAAATTGCGGCGAGGCACCGGATGAGTCACTTGAATGCAGGTGCAAATCCGTCCATTCACTTTTGCATTCGGATAAAAGTTGACGTCGCACTCGCCAAACTGACTGTCGTGCACGGCCACTTCAAGCAACCGACGCGTCAGATTCTCAACGCCCAGCTCCGTGATCGGATAGCGGTTGCCCTGCATTGCCAGCATACTCTGCGGCTTGAGCGAAACCATGCCCACCATGGCTCGCACGCCACTTCCAGCATGGGCCAGCATGTTGCCTTCGTTGCCTCCGTTGACATAAATCACTTCCTGCCCCTTCACGCTATCTGGGCCGAGGAAATACATGTAGACGCTAAATGGCTGCTGACGAATTTTTGTAAACATATATTCGTGCTCACCTAACTTGCCGTCGATCCGCTCGCGTTTCACAACCGTGCAAGAATAATCTTGAATGTTAGCCCGGATGGCTCCGAGACCTTTCTCGGCTACATCAATCGCCTGCTTGAGCGGATGCACTCCCACCGTCGACACGACTGCGTCGGCCGCTCCGGCATTGCCCTGAGCCACATCGCCGTGCGGTTGAAGACCTTGGTCAGGTGCAGTTCCTTCAACTGGCAGCGATCCAGCGACTTGCTGTGGGGGAGCCATTGCCTGTTGGGCAGAAAGATTCGGACTCGATGCCAATGCAATTGCTACCGCAAGGGATGCGGCCAGCAGCATGCGCTGCCAGAGTGCGATGCAACCGACAAATCGCGGGCTCGCTAAAAGCGGGCTGCCCAAGTGCATTCGTGCCGTGCCAACCATCTCAATCCCTCCGTAAACTCTGCGTTTTTGTCATTTTTAGAGGCAACACCACGAGCGTCTTTACACATCGCTGGCGAAACCGCGACAGGGCGGCTTGAGCCGACTGACGAGGGGAGTGTAGCGATGCCATGCAAAGAGAGCCATGCCATTTATCGGCCTTTTTGAGACGAAAAAATCGGTGTCTTGCTCCTGCGGCCCAGCCATACCATGCTCGCAGAGTGGCTCATCGATCCATTGTGCCTGATGACGCCCCCCTTTCCATTTTTTGAGCACTCGTTTTTGACCGCTAGCGACGTACTCTTTTCTTTTCTTTCGTTTTTCTATGGACCACAACGATTTGTTGGAGTTGCCTGGCGGGGCTTGCATCGTCCGCATTGAATCGGCACCGTTTGCAGAAAATAGCTACATTTTCTTTCGTCGCAACGCTTGTGACTGCCTTGTGATTGACCCCGGCTTTGAGCCGCAAAAAATTGTTGCCGCCATCCGTCAGCGGGCTCTTTTGCCGCAAGCGATTCTGCTGACACACGGCCACTCCGACCACATCGCTGGAAATGCCCATCTGCGTCAAGAGTGGCCGAACCTACCAATTCTGATCGGACATGGCGACGCCTCCAAGCTGCTCGATCCCGCTGGCAATCTTTCCGGGGCCTTTGGCTTAGACCTGCGCAGCCCGCCAGCCGATCGAACGCTCGTCGATGGGGAGGTTATCCTCTTGGCTGGCTTCACCATTTCTATCTGGGAAATTCCCGGCCACTCCTCCGGACACATTGTCTTTCGCATCGACGGCCACACCCCGCCTCTTGTGTTTGGCGGCGATGTGCTCTTTCAAGAAGGGATCGGCCGCACTGATTTTCCCGACGGTGACTTTACAGCACTCGCCGCTGGTATTGTCGGCAAACTCTATTCGCTCAGCGATGATACGATCGTCTTTCCGGGTCACGGCGACGCAACCACAATCGGCCACGAGCGGCGACACAATCCGTTTGTAAAGGATGCTGCGTGCCAGGATTGACCCATCGATACAAACCGCCCGAAGATGCTGCCATGCTTTCCCCTGCCGACTTACCCGAGCGGATTCCATTGCCGGTAGCAGCCGCATCGAGAGGTGCGTCCGCCCGATCGTCTCTCTGTCGGATTGCTGGCTTATCGCTGGCAGCGCTAGCACGCTTGATCAGTGGCTCAAGCGTGCGTTGGATCGCCAGCCAACCCGACACCTGCCAGCGCATCTACTTTGCCAATCACACCAGCCACCTTGACGCCCTGCTGATCTGGGCATCCCTGCCGCAAGCTATTCGGGAATTGACTCGACCCGTGGCGGCCAAGGATTATTGGTCGCGAGGACTTGTGCGACGCTGGCTCGCGCAGGAAGTTTTCGATGCTTTGCTCATCGATCGCACCGATATTAAGGTGCATCAAAGCCCCGTCGATCTGATGCTCCGAGAAATTGGCACGACCAAGTCGTTGATTGTTTTCCCCGAGGGGAGTCGCAGTGTCAGTGGTGAAATCGGCGACTTCAAAAGCGGGCTCTATTACCTCTCCAAGAAGCGGCCCGACATCGAACTGATTCCTGTGCACATCGACAATTTGAATCGGGTGTTGCCACGAGGCGAATTCCTGCCGGTACCCCTGCTCTCCTGCATCAGTTTTGGACCACCCTTGTGGCTGGAACGAGGTGAAGCCAAGCTCGACTTTCTGGGACGGGCCCGCCGCGCTGTATTGGCCCTCAAAGAATAACGCCGCGCCGATGACGCGACAAAACCTCACCGCTGCCTGAAGTGATCCATGAACGATGTTCGCACCATTGCCTTGATTGCCGGAGTGCTGGCGCTACTCACCGCAGCCACGGCCGTCGGCCAATTCCTCAAGCGACACCCGGATCGCGGCCTCGATGCTGCCGCCGTGCGCACATTTAATCTGCGACTGCGCGGGTGGTGGATCATGTGCACTGTGCTGGCCGCTGCTTTTTGGCTCGGCACCACCGCCACTGTCATACTCTTTGGGCTGGTTTCGTTTTGGGCGTTACGAGAGTTTATCACGCTGACACCCACGCGCAAGGGAGATCACCGCGCGCTGTTTTGGGTTTTCTTTTTATTCACGCCGCTGCACTATGTGTTGGTGGGGCTCAATCGCTACGATATCTTTAGCGTGTTTTTGCCCGTTTACGCCACGCTTTTTGTGCTCACACGGGTGGCGATCGCCGGTGACTACAAGCGTTTTCTGGAGCGCACAGCCAAGATTCAGGCAGGGCTTGTCGTCTGTGTTTACTGCCTCTCCTTCGCCCCGGCCTTGCTGCACATCCCAATTGCCGGGGCTGCAAGCGACGACCGCAGTGCTCATTTTCGACTGCTCTTTTTTCTCATCTTGCTGGTGCAATTCGCCGACTGCATGCAGTATGTCTGGAGCCGGATGTTGGGCCGTCGTTTGGTGGCTGCAGCGGTGAGTTCCAATCGCACATGGGAGGGACTGTTGGGAAGCGCCACCTCTACGGCGCTGTTGGCGAGTGTGCTCTGGTGGGCCGCGCCCCCATTTGAGCCGTGGCAAGCAGCACTCGCGGGGCTGGTCGTGGCAATCATGGGTTTCGCCGGCGGCATGACGATGTCGGCCATCAAACGCGACCGTGGCGTGAAGGACTACGGCACGCTCGTCGTCGGCCACGGGGGCGTGCTCGACCGCATCGATTCGATCTGCTTTGCCGCGCCTGTTTTTTACCACATCACGCTTTTTATCAGTCGTGGAGCGCCCTAGGGATTTTCAAGTGCAGCACGCGATCCATCTGCGACGCTAGCAGCACGCGATCCATCTGCGACGCTAGAAATAGTGAGTGACCGGGCGTCGGATTTTTTTCACTCCTGCCGGGGTCAAGGCTTGGATTTCGAATCGCTCTGGTCGCCAAGACGACGGGCCTGCAGGGCATAAATTGACTGTCGTTTTCCGGAATCAGCAATCTCGACCGGGGATCGAATCGCTGGAACCGGGTCGGGGCTTTGACCACGCGATCTGGTTGGCAGACCGGAACCCCGCGGAGTCAACGCTGCCACCGATGCAGGCGGTGCCGGACAACCTTGCCGCACCCAATCGAGCCAGATGTGCTGCAACTGAGGAATGCTGGCCACGCCGTAATGCTTGTGCAAGGCGGCCGGCCAATTGTCACTGGCCAGACCCTCGCCCACGAATGCCACATAAGCGTGACGACCACCCCGTTCGATCAGATACCGCGCCAGCGAGTAGCCCTGCGAATAAAGCGGCAACACATCGGGCGGATACTCTCGCATCTCAAACATATTCGGGAAGGCGATGCCACGGCCTGTGCTAAGAAATTCAATCAGCAGACGATGCTGCCTCGCTCGCTCGACGGGATGCTCGACCGTTGTGCAAGCCCCCTCGTCAGCCCAACGCGGCAAAGGACGGCGAAAATGACTTGCAAAGATCGTGTGCGTAATTTCATGCGGCAAAACAGAGTCCAGAATCCGCTCCTCGCTGCCTTGAATCGTCATCGTCCAATTGAATACCTCGCCCGCATCAAACACAAAGCTTGTCGCGCCGCCTGCACCCAGATTGGGCGCCACTTGAGCCACGATCGGACACGGCCGACTCCAGCGAGGGAGGGCCTTGCCTGTCCATTCAACAGCCAGATCGTGCCGATACTGTTCGGCTGCGTCGCCAATCTTCCGAGCCAGGGCCTCGCTTGGGGCCTCAACGACAAAATTTGCCGTGCGATGCCCTGCCGCCAACGACTCGAAAGCCAAACAAAAAGTCCAGACCAGAGCCGCCATCACGATCCGTTGAAAAACATTTCTTCCAACCACCATAGTCAATCCGCCTCCGTGAAAGCCCGCCGAGCACGACTCCGATTTCAGAGCAAAATCGAGCCCCAGAGGCAGCAACGCGGCACTCCATGCCAATCATTTTTGCCTCCAGCGAGCGGACAGTAGCGAAGGGCCTCGCCTCGATGCCAGACCGTTTTCGCTATCTGCTTGCCTGACAGAGCGAATCAGGACGCTTTAAAAGTTTGCGTCGAAGGTGACGGGAGATTGTCACCGCTTTTAGAAGTCTGGGGGGAGGATGGGCTGGAGAACGGGGCGATTTGGGTGGCCCCTTCATCGCCGTCTGGCATTGAACTCAGCGCCACAATGGCTCTGGGCTCACGTCGCCGTGCCAGCATAAAACCCGCACCCAGAATCAAGAGAATCCAGCCCGGCCAGATCGGGGACAAGAGCAGCAACCACAACAGTCCGGCAAGAATAGTGCTCAAGGGCCCAAACAATCCCCCATACAATCCTGTTGCCTCCACTGCTCCAGTGCGACGCCGTCGAACCACGCTCCAGAGCAGTCCCCCGATGGCTAGAATCGTTAGCGTGGCGATTCCTCGGGGGCCAACGGTGGGATCTTGTTGCCAGACAGCGCGAATCGTTAACCCACTGGCATCTCCGTCGGCCACAATGGCAACGCGTGTTGAAATCGCGTCGGTCTTTGTCGCACCGCGAGAAGAGATAATTTCCTCCCACTCGCTGGGAGCGTGCAGTATTTCGCCTTCCCGACGGGGTTGGAGCACTTCTTTGAGTCGGGCACGTTTTTCCGGGCCAGCCTCCGCGATCGCTCGATCGAAATCCGGGTCAAGTCGTTGCATCGCCATGCGGCGTTCATCGCTCAGACTCTTTTGGTCGACAACCCGCGCCGACTCCGCCACTCGCAGCGACATTCCAGCGGGCACATCAAGCGTCCAGACTGCGCGAGTGCACGGCAAGCCAACCAGAGCGGGAGTTGTCAATTCAAGCGGGCCGCCATCGGCCAATCGCGTGCCCAACTGTCCAGCAAACATCACAAGCACCGATCGTGGCCAACTGATGTCGAGCAGTCGTACATCCCAGACATTCTCTCGCGATGGCATCGCTGGCAAAGAATCCCCCCCGGCATGACTGGCGCCAACAGCATGGCCGTCAACGAGCACTTCAAAGAGACGCAGTCCGGCGGGGAGTTTTATGTGCAATCGCGATTCATCTGCGACGAGATCGAATCGCACAAGCCCCCACGCTCTGCCACGATCGTCGATCACCAGATGCGTGTCGGTGAGTTCGACGCGGGCCGACTGCTTCTGCCCCAGCAGAGAAGCCGCATCAGCCGCAATAATCTGTTCCGTCTCCGACAATTGTTGAACAGGTGTCGGGTTTGTGGCAATTTCCGCTTGTGAAAGAGACTGCTCCAGTGCGTAGCGTGGCAGAGGCTGGTTGGGAAGTAGTTCCACCGTGCGGCCTCCGGCACCCTCAACGATCGCTGCTGGGCGGTTGCTTGCGTCCCCGGCCTCGACCGCCATCCCGGCGGCTAAAAAACCGTTGCTCGCTCCCCATGTGATGATGACCGGGCCTCCAACATCTGGATCGACTCGCATCACAGGCAAAGGCCCTACCATGGGTGGCCGCTGCGGTATTCTCGCGTCGACTTTGAGACGAAAGCGACCGGCGTACGGACGCTGCACAAAAGCTACAATGCGGTCGGGACCGACACGCGACCAGCGCAGATCTATTTCGCTCGTTTCAGAGTGTGCAGGTAAGTTTTCATCGTCCTCAAACAAACGAAGACGATCGATGACACCTGACTCCGGAATCTCTAAGGGGATACTGACGAGTGCCGTCGCACTGGCATTGAGCCGCGCCTCTAACTCAAGACGCACATGATCTGGCACAAAAGTGACGGTCAGATCCTGCGAACCGCGAATCTTTTGCAGTCGGCGTTTGACCGTGACGATGACTGATTTTTCCCGGCTCACTTCATCCACCGTTGCTGTCGTCGCAGCGGTCGCTTCGACTCGCCATGATTGTGTCTCCAGCGATGAATCGGTCTCGCGAGGCACCGCCGAGAGTACCCCTTGGGGCAGATCGACTTTCACGGTCAGATCCTGCGACGGCACCAGGTGGGTTATGCGGGAATCACTCGAAACCCCCTCTAGCCAGACGCCCGGCACGACAAAAACGCCGACCGGATCGGCCACCCGCATCTCAAAAAACGCCCTGATCAGGGCCCGCCCCCGCGATGGAAATCGACGCGTGATCTGGTATCGGCTCTCGTCGATCTGATCGATTTGCAGGCCACTTTCGGATCGCTCCCGCTGCTCGATCAAACGCAGTCGTGGATCGACTCTCACGACAACCGATCTCACGACACTCTCGCCAACATCAAGCTGAAAGGTTGCCTCGAGGCGACACCTGTCGACGTCCCAATGAATCTGGTTATGACTTTCGGCTGATTTGACACTCTCGGCAAGACTCACTTGTGGATCAATCGACCTCGCAAGCCGCACCTGCCCAGCCCGTGCAACATCGTAAACAACTCTCTCATTGCGATCCAGCGTTCGCGGTGCCCGAGTGAACACGCTCCCCGCCACTGCACATTCACACTGCTGGTAGCTGAGAGGGGCTTGCGCGGAAAAAAAGTCACCCCCGGACGCCGCGGTGTATTCGAGAAATCCGCTGGCAGCGACCGGGATACATACCGTGCGGGTCTCAACGGCAGCCGCACGAAAAATAGCCGGTTCCACAAGAATCTCGATGCGTTGTCGACCAGAACCGGGCGGATCCATCCGCACAATCCGCCCCCCATCTTCGATTCGTGCCGCCAATCCAACACCATCGACTTTGGCCGAATCGGCAATCCATTTTGCACCGGAGAGATTTTGGTCCATGACGATCTCGCTGCCTCTCTCTCTCTCTACATCGACCACAAGCCGCCACTGTTCGGGTGCCCGACCGGCGACAGCCGATTCATTTTTTTTAAAACGATTGCCAGCCAACTGCTGGACAACGACACGACTCTCGATCACTCGCACGGCTGACAATTGACTCGCCGCCACAGCTCGCGACAGCAGCCGAAAAAGCGGTTCTGGCACAAGCACCGTCTCCCCATTTTCGGTTGGTGTGATAAAGACGCGAAGCGATTCATCCAACGGCTGTTGGGCCACCGCTTGGGAGGTTGAATTGCAGAAAAATCCGCCTAAAACAATCATCGAAGCGGCGACAAAGGGGGGCCGTTGGCTCCAAAAAACACTGCGGCACAACATCAGCCAGACGGCCGCCAATGTGCCCCACCACGCCGCGCGTGCCAGGAAATCCAGCGGCGACACTGCCCACAACGCCACTGTCGCCGCCACCACACACAAAACAATTCCTCGCCCCTGTTGGCCACGCGAGAGCAGAAGCGATCCGACAAATGCTGCGGCACCGACCAGAATTGCCCCAGCCGAAAGAAACTGACTGCGGATCAACAGAATCTCACCGCCCCCCCGCTTTCCATGACTGGGAATAAACAGTCGCTGGCGCAATGTCTCTCCAACAGATCTCCCTGCCGTATTCTTGCCGTCGTCCCGGCCAAACTCTGGCAACGCAGCCAAGGGGCTCTCGACAGCGACCCTCTGTTTTCGGGTCTGGGCGGGACGAAGCTGTGCATCAAACAATCGCGTCGTCCAATCGTGCCGCTCTTGATCGACTGCGCGATGGACGGATGACTCCATCACGATATCCAGATCGGGAGGCAGCAAGACTCGCCACTGGCGGTCAAGGGTCGGCACATCGAGCGCCGCACCCACTGAATCAATTCCCCAAAACGAATCACTTCCCCACACACCAGTTCGTGAATGCTGTTCGACAAGGCTAGAGACAATGAGTTGGAGGAATCGGCGGTCCGCGGGCAGTGCGATTGATACTCCACCGCCGTCTGGTCCTGCGTCGGGCAAGGGAACACGCACGCCGTCCAGCAAGACCGACTGCAGACGCTTTCCGGAAGGGATGCTCAAGACAATCGCTTCGCGACCCCGATTCTCAATTTCAAAAAGAGTTTCGTACTCGGTCGCGCCCGAGGCATGACACCAGGAAGATGTGATTTCACGCCAGACCCAGGCCTGCGATTGCATGAATGCATCGGGAGTGCCCGGAACGAGTTCGGCTGCCGGCAGGCCATCAGCCGACCGCCTGCTAGCGTCGGCAGCAGTAAAGACAAACTCCGCGAGGGTAAAGAGCGATTGATCGAGGCCAACGGGCTGCGGCGGAAGCTCCTGAAGCCGATGATTGAAGACGCTGGGTTGCTTGCGGCCGGTATTGCGGACAATGACCGATCCAACTTGTCGCAATGCCCCATCGATCCAAGCCAAGGGAAAAGGCGTTGGCCTGGTGAATGGCAGGACGCGTACGGCTCGAATGGTGATCGGCTCACGCACTGGCGGCGAAAACTCGATGACCCACGAATCCTGCTGCTCCGTGCTCCGATTGCCGTCGGCAAGACGACGATCGGCTAGCTCTACGATGCGTCGGGCTTGGAGAGAGCCTGTGGCTGGAGGCAGCAGCGACCATTCTACAAAATCGTCCATGGGTTCTGAAAAGTTTACGACGAGCGAGTCGAGTTCTGACTTTTCGGGACTGCATTCAAATGTGAACGACTGCGTCAGGGAGTCATCACGCACATTCAGTCGCACCTGTGTGCGAACATCAAGCGGCGCACGGCGACGCACAAGCCTCAACTCGCGCGAAAGAGCTTGGCTGCCGGCACGGAGACGACCTCGCACCTTGCCCTCCTCAGCCAGCCGCTCGAGTCGTGGATTGAGCAGAAACGATGACGGAGCGGCGCCGTCTATCTCAATGGTGATCTCCGGGTTTGTCTTCAACTGGAGAATGGCTGAATTCTCTGACTCCCCTACAAATTTTAGCATGTCGAGATCTGCCGAGGTGGTGGGTGCATTTAAGGCGACTCCCGCCCGATGCCCGGCAATTTTCAGGCCCAGACTGCCCGACGGAAGCACCGGCAGAGCCAGACCGATTCGCAGGCGATCCCCCTGCGGATCGCGGACAACCTTCCATTCAAGAGCATCGGCTGCGTGAGCAGTCTGACGTTGCGGGATCGCGTCAACCCTATCTGGCTGGTTCATCCAACTGACTGCTTCAACCGAGTCAATCACCCAGCCCGGAGTCAGGCTTGCCGATAGCTCAAAGGCTTCGCCGCGGCTCACGCGAATGTCGCATGCTGCTCGAGCAATGACGACGCGAGAAGAGACTTCGATCGTTGTAACTCGAGCCACATCGATCTCGACAACGCGCGGCTCGACTGACACTTGTACCGTCGCATGGGGCCCTTGTTCTTCGATAGAGACACGCGCCGAACGTACCCCTCGCAATGAATCAACGGGCAGATCAAGGGGCATGCTGCTGTTGATTGGCCAGGCGCTTGCCTGTTCGGGAGAAACGACCATTCCCCCCTTGGTTTTGATCGACGACAGCGACAGCGATGCATCTGCCTGCACGACAACTCCCCCGCCGGTCCACAGCGATACCGGCGCGTAGATCCGTGGCAAAGCCTCGCCTTCCCGAATGCCAAGGGGGGCGACGGCCCGAATGAAAAGTTTTGCTTGTAGTCCCAGGCAGTCTGTCGGAAGCTGCACTCTCAGCGTGCGATTGTCATCTGCCACCGACCAGACCGCTGCCAGACCTGGAGCCGTTGTCGGATTCGACTTCGGATCAACAACAACATCGACGCCATTGACAACAACCGCTGCATCCTTCTCGAACGTAATGAATTGGGTATTCCAAGGAGTGACGGGCTCCACCAAGGTGCCCAGCGTTGCCTGTCGGCCAGATAGGACGATCTGTGTCCAGAGTTTCAGCGGCGATGGTTCTGGATCGCGATCTAGAATTGAGAGCCTGAGGGATTGGACGGGACCGACATCGATGCACCACTCAGTGCTGGGTTTGCCAGAGCCTGCGGCCGTTGTTTCAAGCGATGCGAAAGAGTCCACCACAGGTCGCGAACCGGCCGGCAGATCGAGCGTGATCGTGGAACCAAGAGCGGGAAGCAATGGCAAGAAGAATGTGCGAGGACTGGCCGTTTGGCTCGCTGGACGAAAGCGAAACTCACAGGAGTAAGTGCCTGCTTCAGGGGTGGCGAGCGCCATGCCTCCGTCTGGGTGGGCAAATATCAGAGCCTCGCCGGTTCCAGCGGCGGTCCGCACAGTGCCCCGCCGGACATCGAGCGACCCCAGCGGCATTTCGGAAAACAAACTGCACTCCTCCGGGCCCAGAACAAATTCCAGCGTTCCCTCAAGCAGCCCATTGACCGAGAGAGTGGCCGTATACCGAACAGAAAAAGGCACGGCCTGGATGGCCAAGGGCCACTGATTCCGAGCGGCTGCCGATCGTTCAAACGGCGGTTGGGCAACGGTCGCCGCTGGTTTTGGCAGCGACCATTGCGCCAGGGCTTGATCAAATTCCCGCAGTGGCATCGGCACATAGCGAGTCGAACCCAGGGGAATATCGCTGAGCTTGCCACGGGGCACATGGACTCTTGTAAATCGCAGAGCCCCTTTGCCAGCAACTTCTTCTTGTGCGATCGATTCACCCCCAACGGAATCCTGTGCACAGGCGGTTGGATTGGTTATGCCACCAAAGCCCATCGTCGTCAGACTCAGAGCAGCGAATAACCAGACAGTCTTGACAAGCGAATTCATGAGACAGATCGTCCCGTTGTGGCAACGCTCTCCTGCGAACGAATTGATGAGCGAGGAATGATCACCTGCCCAAGCGGCAGGGCTCGGGTGAGTGAACTCGATGAGAGAATGACAGCAGCAGGGCGGGCCGATACCTGGTCACGGCCCACAAACGCATGGAGGATGGCAGCCAGGAACGACAAGGCCACGCCCGGCAGGGCCGCCTGTACCAGCAGCGGCAAGAGATCGCACCAGATGGTAGCCAAGACGGCGAGACTACTCACGATCGACAACACCGCCGAAACCTGCCGCATCACTGGCGCGTAAACAAACGCCAGCCCAAGAGCCAAGACCGGTCCTGAGAGGACTAAGACCAGCAGCCATGTTTGCACGATCCAGATGTGTGCGATTCCCGGAGTTCCCACGCTTGAGTAGACAGCCCGCCCCTCGGCCAGCGGCAGGTCGATGTCGCGTCGGCTCCCATTTGGACTGCCTTTCGGTGCGCCCGACACATTCATGGAGTCATTCCCACGGGCAGAACTCACCTCGAGGCCGCTGCCAGGAACTCTCGTTGCGGCAGTGTCGGCCCGCACCCAGCCACTTAAAATATCCCGCGAAACAATCGGCATCCGTTCCAGACTGAATCGATTCCATTGCCAACGCTGCTGGGAAGACCAACGCGATGGTGGCACGAGAATATGGTCGTCGGGTGGCAGTCGGACTTCCCAGTAAAATCGCCGCATGTGGGTCCCTTCAGGAAAGATTGGGGCGTCGAGCTGCAGAGGCATCAGGCCGGTCGACAAAAATCCGTTGCCCCACAATGAACCCGCCCGCGGCCGCCTGGCCCGCACCTCAAGCAGCCACGCTGCGGCTTCTTTTCCAGCAGGCACATCGATCACGATCAGTCCATTTGAACGCACTGCATCTCTGACGAGACGGCCGTCAATCCAAACTTCAATCGCCCGAGCATCGAGGCTGCGCTCTGGCGATGATTGCAATCTCTGCGGCAACGTAAGCGTGATCTGGTTTGAAGTCGTCGTGATTGCATAGGCGAAGCTATCTTCACGGCCATCAGAAAATAGCCTTGTTTCTAACCACGCCGCCTCGATAAACGTCTCTCCAGAGAATGACTGCTGTCGAGCAGCAATGGCCAGAGGAATGATCTCCTGTGGCTTGGTGGCGATCCAGACTCGCGTTAGAGCCGCTGTCGGCACACGAATATCGCGCTTCCAAGAATCGCTACGCACATCGATAGACAATGACTCCTCAGCGATCATGGAAATCGTCTGCCGGCCAATCTTTGCTCCCATCGGTATGATCAAGGGAATATCTTCGGCCACCGTTGTTTCCGGTGGAACCGATGGCGTTGGCAATTGATAGCGAAGACTGAGTTCACCCGTCCCAAGGAGTGGCGTGGGGAGCATCGACCGCACGCGCATCCCCTCAGCCGCAGGAGCCCCACTCGGCTCCAACCCATCGGCAAAAGGCACACTGCTTGGATTGAGTAACTGCCCATTTTGTCGCACTTCTAGTGTGCCTGACTGCACCACGGCATCGGGAACGAGCAACTCAACAAACTCCATCGGCACATGAGCAACAGTGAACCGAATCGTTTGATCGACAACTGTGTCAGACTCATTGATATCAAGCTGAGCTGCCATCGTGGCCGTGATGCGGCGTGGCAGAAACCGCCGCGAAGCCTTGAAGACGGCGGTGGGGCTGTCGGCTCGATAGGCGAGCGTAATCTTGTCGGCATCCGAACGCTGCGATGCTGGAAAAACCTGTCGCACAAGCCCTCGCATGGCCTCGGAATCGGGGATTAATTCGATGTCACTTTCCGAGACAATGACGACAGAGGCTGGCCCAACCAGATCGGCCTGGGGCAGCGGCACCTGCCAGGCAATCCGATCGGCCGTGGATTCAATCGAGCGGCCGCAGCGGATTTCAAGCACAGCATCGCCGCTAAGACCCTGCACAAACGGAATGACAAGCGTGCCTCCGTCGCCAGTGATTGCAGCTGTATCGACGATGCTGGCGGGCCCAACTTCGTCAACATCCCATCCATCCATGCCAATCACGATCCGTGAAATCGGGGCCCCCCGCACCGATACCCGCAGCGTGGCAGTCAGCGCAATCCGCGTGGCGCCAACCTCGTAGCGGTATTCTGGCTCGATCACCACACGGCTGCCTCGCGGCCGCACGCGCATCAGCAGGGAGGCTGGCTGTGAATCGTAGGCAAAGGCTGCGACGAATCCTGGACGACGAGCCACCAGCGGCGGATCGATTCGGCGATTGGTGCCGAGATCATCCCACTCCACCTGCCAATCTCCTTCCACGATGATGCTCGTGCGTCCTGATTGCCGCCACAACGGAATGTCGGCCACAGCAAAGCCAAGGGTTTCAAACGGACTTGTCCCAGCCCGATCGACTAGCCGTTCGCAGTCGAGCTCCACCAAAGCCCGCCCATCGGCATTTCTGTCAATTCGTACAACTGCCACCGGGGCATCGTCGGACCCGCTGCGGTCCACAATCACTGCCGGGGGACGCACGCTGCGGAGCTTTGCTCTCGGCGGCAACGAGATGCTTAACGTCGAGACCAGAGCCGGTAGATCCTCCAGACGCAGAACTGCTTCAGTGATGACCACTTTGCCGTCAACACGCACAATGCTTTCCACTGTCGCCTGCGGCAGCATCCCAACGCTCACGCTCTGCGACTGCCGCGTGCCGATCCGAATCTGCGTTGGCCCTGCAAGCCCCACGAGCGTGATGAGGCTCCCATCGCCGCTGGACAACTTTTCAATGCGGGGCTCGAGCGATCGCGGCCGTACGGCGACAACAGGCTCTGTCCGCGACGTGCGCAGCTCCACCAAAGAGGCTGTGGCAATCGGCAGGTGGATGGCGATCGACTCATCTGTCGGCGACACATCAAGGGGGATTTTGCCTTCCAGAATGACTGTATGACGCACATCGACAGGGCTCGTCGAGGATTGGTCAGAGCCGCTTTCGAACCAGGCTTGATACCCGCGATTGAGTCGCTGGGTGGTGCTCGCAGCAGGAGTCAGGAGCACTTTCCCAGGCCCTTCGTGGCGGGGCAAAGTAGTCAGCAGCAGGCCAGCGAGCTCTACAGGAACGTTCACCCAACCGGCCCGTGACTGCCGCACCACCAGTTCGATTTTTACCGCGCAGATCGATTGCTCTTGGAGGATCTTAGTGCCACTGATACTAGCGTCGCCAGCGTCGGGAAGCGTGGCTGTCAGAGTGATGCTTTCCAAAACGGCTGACGGTAGTTCTGGAAGCATTGGCAACCGATCCTTCAATCGCATCAGGTCAACAAAATCGCGGTAGCGAAATCCAGGGACTGGCACGAGACCGCCGGCGTCATTCTCAAGATAAAAAAGTTCGGGACCAATTTCCTTGATCGCCCGAACCTCTCCAGCCACTGGTTGGCCAAGCGGGACATCGGCAGATTGGCCGCGTGCGATGGCGGCACTCATTACTACTGCTGCGCACAATAAAACGCGCAGGAATCGCAACCCGAGGCCGGTTAAAAAAGCGAAACAATGACTCATTTTCATCCAATCGCACGGCGGTGGTTCGACAGTCTGGAGGCGTTAAGCGACTGAGTGACCATACGACTCCATCCCCAAAAGTAGCTTGCAGAGTAGCCGGAAGCACGCTCTTTTGCCTGCGAAGGCCTGCGTTAGGGTTTCCCTAACCGTTCTAACCGGCCGTTTTGGGCCTTATTGATAGAAACCGAAGAATCGGACCAGCCGTCGCCTATCACCCGGCAGGGAAACTCACTTCCCGCCGCCACCCGGCCGTCGCGGGCGGTCAGGAGCGAGAACCTGCGGAGACTAGAGACCATTCTAGAGGGTTGAACGAGCCAGCGAGAGTCGCCTTGGCCACGGCAGTGATCCCTCCCCGCCCACGCGATATGGCTTTACTCCCACATGCTTGACTGAAAGCCAAGGTTCGCCGCGTTTTCGCTGACAGCCCGCTTCGTGGCGTCGCTCACGCCGCCATTAAAGTCGGCGCTGATCTCCACTGAGACTCGCACCGTCGCGGTCGGGTCGGCCGCCAGTAAGGCGATGATCTCCTCGGCGATCGTGTTGAGCTCCCTCTTTGCCATCGCGGCGCTCACTTGAGCGCTCCCGTGGTAGTTCCGGGGCTTCACCGGCGAAGTGGGCAGCGGAGTCGTACCACCTGAATGAACGCTACTGATCGTCGAGGCAGGGATCGTGCCGCCAACGGGGCTGCCGGTGACGCCGGCCGGAGTGGGCGTAGCCTCGCCCTTCTTCGCCGCCTCAGCAGCGATCTGGACTGCAATCTCTTTGGCGCTGCTGGGCTCGATCAGGAGAATCGTGTCGTCGAGCGACACTCCGCCCCTGCCCAATTGAAATCCCTCGTAGCGGTCGCCAGCGAGGCCGTAGGCGGTGCCGAAGAACTCATGAGCCTCAGATCCCTTGCGAATAACAGCGTCGAGAACGCTTTTGGATTTGAGCCTGGGAAGGTAGAGATACCGCTGCGAGTCTTCCCAGAAGACGAGGGCCCCAACGTGAGGCCGGTCGGGCTTCCAGTAGAGGTTCTGGAGTGCCGTGCGGAGGTGGATCGGTGACCACGTCTCAATCACCAGTTCGTTCTCAGCGCATACGCGGTCGAGCTCCGCAGCGGCCGACCCCGACGCGGTATTGAGTGGATGAGCCTCGATCGTCGGCTTGGTCGCCGTCGGGTCGTCCTGCACCGGGCAGAGCAGCCACTTAAAACATTCGCGGGCCACCCTGGGCAACACATCCGCTGCCGACTTGGCTTCCTTCTGGGCCTGATTCTTTTGAGCTTGGTCGATATTGAGACGGCCTTGATCGACGTCCTCCACAATCGACTGCCACGCCAGCGCCGTCCGCACCGCATCGGTGAGCCGGCCAATCACGGCCTGGTCGGCGGCTACGAAGAGCAGCCGGTTGGCCCGATGGCGGGGCTGATCGCCGCGGTTTTTTAGATAGTCGAGAATGGCGTCGTCGGCCTGCCGCCGCATCTCCTTCATGAAGTAGTGATCGACCGGGAGGACCACCAGCCGCAGGACGCTATCGTCCGGCACGTCGGCATGGGGCGTGAAGACGTGGATCGCATCAAAGAGCGAAGAAGAATTGAAAAGTTTCCGCGTCACATCCTCGATCCGTTTGCGGATCTCGGCGGCGTCGAATCTGCGCTTGCGATCCTCCATCTCGCGGCGGAGGTTAGCGCGGGTGTCGAACCAGTAGCGGGCGGTATCGGAACCCTTTTCGCCGCTGATGTTGAGGTAGGTAAGCCGGTCGGCAATCCGAGCGAGGGCGTCGCCGTAGACCGCTGCGGATTGGCCCGGCTGGAGGCAGCCCAAGAGCACGCGGGCTTTATCGACGCCCCGGATGCCCGGCCGGGTGGCCACGCTGGATGGCGCGGAACCAAGGAAGAGCGTGCGGGCCACGCGCCGGGCCGCGTTCATCTGGCCAAACCTCGGCTCGCGGGCCTCCAGTTCGGTCGTCTCGGCCCGCTCCCCGTCGATGTCGCCTTCGATGACCGGCTGCCAGCCGGGCGGCAGAAGATACGTCATCTCGTTGCGCACATGGGGATCGGCTAGTGGCAGGCTGCCGGGCATGATCATCTGGTCGGTGTTGTTTGCGTTCCAGAGGCGGTGGATGACCTTCGCCATCAGCTTGAGCACGCCGCGGGTTCGCTGAAAGCCATCGATCGTCGTCCAGTCTTCATAGAGCCGGTCGAAAAACTCTGGGTGAATCGGATACGCCTGACAGAGCCGGTCGTAGTAGCGGCCTTCCTGAGTCTCGCTGGGCAGGGCAGCACCTTCAGCCACATAGGCATCGGCAAACGCCCGGCAGACGGCGCTACGGGCGGTCTCGTCTTTGATCGGTTCGAAGAGTCGGCGGCGAACGATCTCAAACGCCTCCTCGGTCGCTACCGGCTTCCAGAGGGCCTGCACACGGCCAAACCGCTTTTCGAGGGCTGCCAGTGCCTTGGCTCCCCGGGTGCTGCCCGCCTCTAGTTCCGACTCCGGCAGGCTCGCCAGCACGATGCAGTTGGGCACGAGCTTGGCCGCCTCGGTGAGAGCCTGAACGAAGGCGAGGTTACTTTCAAACGTGCCGCCACTGAGTGACTTGCCTTCCTCAAACTGGCCGATGTAGGCGACGAGCTCGTCCATCAGGACGACGCACGGGGCGTACTTCTCGAGCAGTTGCCGAAGGACTTCCTTGCCGGGGGAAGTGCCGCTGGTATCGGACTCCTTCACCATTTCAAAACCGTCGGCCTTGCCGAGTTGCCAAGCCAGCTCGCCCCACAGCGTCTTGATCGTCGTGCGGCCTTCCTTCCACGGCTGGGCCGGTGCATGGGCGGTGCCGTCGATCACAGCGACATTGGCCTTCGGCACGTCCATGAGACCGGCCTGCTCAACGAGCGTCGCCACTCCCGGCATCTCGGAAAGCTCGCACTGCCGCGTGGCGAGGTGCCAGACGGCGAGCATCGTGTGGGTCTTACCGCCACCGAAGGCGGTCTGAAGCTGGATGACCGGTTCGCCGCCGTTGCCGGAAAGCCGCTGGGCGACCTGCGTGAGCAGGAGCCGCATGCCCTCGGTGATGAACGTGCGGTCGAAAAACGCGACGGCGTTCTTATAGATATCGGGAGCTTTGCCGGTGCGGACGGCTGTGATATCGGCAGCAAACTCCGCCTGCTGGAACGTGCCCTTGAGCACATCGGAGTGGGGGATCGCTATTTCACGCCAAGGGCGGATGGATGTCATTATGGGGGTCCGTTTCTCTGTATGAACTACCTAATTTACTACCTAATTTATGGATTTCACTACCTAATTCTCCGCCACTTTGCCGCGCGGCCTCTGCCGAGACTTTCAATTTGACCTAAAGCCTTACGATGCTTGAGGATCTGACGCACGAGATCAATGCTGGCCTGGGGACACTTGGCGAGAATTTCCTGGGCGGAGAAGTCTCCGATGGCGGCGTCGATCGCGGCTTCGATTAGCCGTGTCTTCGACCCTCTCTTGTGTGTGGTGTTTTGGACCCGTTCCTCGAACTGCCGGTAGGCGTCGATCATCGTCCCGAGGAAATACTCCGTCCAGGGTGTTAGGTCGTGATTGCCTTCGTGCCATCCCTGCGACGAGGCATGAAGGGTTTCGTAGTAGCTCTCCTTGCTCCCTTCGATGATCTTCTCGAGGCTGATGAACCGGCCCACGCCGAAGCCCTGTTGGTAGAGCAGAAGCAGGGCCAGCAGTCGGGCCATCCGGCCGTTGCCGTCGCTCAACGGATGCACGCACAAAAAATCGAGGACGTAGGCAGGGATCACCAGGAGCGGGTCAACCTGCCGTTCCCGGAGCGTTCGCTTCAGCCCTTCGTGAAGGTCTGCCATCAACGTCTCGGTGAGATGAGGCGGTGGTGGCGCAAACCTGATTTCAACCCGGCCATCGGAGTGTGTTGTCTGGATCAAATTGTCGTCGTTCTTCCACGCCCCACCCGGCTCGTTGGTCTTCGCGAAGAGCATCTTGTGAAACTGTCTGACCACTCCACTGGAGAGTCGGATGCCGTCATACCCGCCGTGGATCGAGTCGAGAACGTCGCGGTAGCCGGCAATCTCTGCTTCGGGACGATCCCGCGGCAAGCTCTTCTCAACCACGATCGCCTTCACGCGGCCGCGCTTGGCGACGACGCCTTCGATTCGATTGCTGCTTTCGACGCTCTGAATGATCGCACTTTGCCGCATGGTCTCCAAAACCTGCGGTGTCTGCTGGCGGAAGAGCGTCTCCTTTCCGCGAAACTCATGAAGCAGCGTGAGCGTTTTCACGAGCCGATGGCTGAGCGGAATACGTTTTTCGAATTGCGGGTCGAATGAGAGCACGGCGAAAAGACCTCCAGATTTTCCTGCTGCACGTTACTCAAACAGCGTCTTTTGGTCTTCGCCGCCCGTGCCGGCGGCACGTTCGATGCCGGTCCAGCCGGTGACGACCTCGTTGTAGGCGCGGGCATCTTCGGCCCAGCCCTTGCGTTCGCAGAGCGTGTAGAGCCGGTAGGCAAGTTGCCGCGCGGCCTCCGCTTGATTTGCAACGCCTTTGAGAACTTTGCCGGCACCGGCGTCGCCCTTGCTCGAAAAAGCCCGGATCAACTGGTGAAGGGCTTCCCATACGGGCAGCCGCGAGTCGAGTTTGGCGTTCCAGTCGGCCGGGTATTCCTTCCAGCGGAGCAGCCGCACGTTTCCGCCGCCCGCTTCGATGACGCCGGCTGCTTTCACGCCGTCAACGCTTGTGCCCTTGGCCCGCGCGAGCGTGTCGGCCTCGCCAAATTTTCCAGTGTCCCAGCCATATTGGTCAAACCAGTGGAGGCAGAACTGGGTGTCGGCGTCGAAGTCGTCTTCAGCCAGAAAGCGGTTAATAAGTTGCAGGGCGGTCTTGACCGTCATTGGCGTGCCGTCGGCTTCGAGGACGGCTTTGTAGCGGCTGAAGATCGCCATGCCCGGGCCGATGATGGCTTGCGAAAGATCGACCGGCGCGACGGGGGAATGCTCACCTTCGTCGGCGCGAGTCATCGCGTCGAGGGCCAGCGGCAGGGCGGCGTTGAGTAGACGCACGAACTGGCGGCGGGAGATTGTGCCGGTGTCCGACACGCGTGGCCTGCAAACAAGGATAATGGAGGACGCGAGAGCGTTCGCCCCTTGTCCGCGAATGCGCCCACTGCCTTCGGTGCGCATTGGCCACGTGCCAGAGATCGCGAAGCCTGCGCGAAGCACCGCTTCCAAGAAGGTTTCCCACCCGGTACTGTTCGTACCCTCTGCTTCGGTGTCCGCCTGCTTAAAAGCGTAGTAAATAGTTACTGGTGATCCAGGATGGGACACGTCGGCGAGACGTCCCATCGCGCGCGTCATGCCGTCAAGAAAGAACTGGCTGGCCTCGGTTTTTCCGCCGTGTCTGTACGCGAACGCTACCAGTTCGTCAGCCTTCGGGACGGCAACGGTGGCAAACAAGTCTGGCAAAACGCACCGCGACGAGTGGCGAAGCCAGACGTAGAAGAAATCGGACAGATCGGCGTACGGTACATTGTCGTAATAGGGCGGGTCAGTCGAAACGAACCGACCCTCGCTCATGCTTTGCACTGATGCGTCTAGTTGGGAAACACTGCCGGTCGGATGCGACGGCAGAATAGCTATCGACTTGGCGCCTTTTTCGAAGGCGACTGCGAAGCTACCGCCTAGGTCGGCAAAGGTGTTGATTTCTGCAAAGTCCCAGACCATGGGCAGCGCTTGCCTGGCAAACGTCTCGCGAAAGGCGCCACGGTCATTCATCCACGATGTCAAACTCGACGTGACATTTGCGGTCTTGCTTGCCGCGAGTGCTAAATAAAGGCTTACAGCCTCTCCGTACGCCTTCGAATCCTTTCCATCCGCTGCTAGCGATGCGCCATCTATTGCCGCGATGATTGCGGCCGCATCCTCGCAGACTTTCACGCGAGCCTCGCCGACCAACTGGCCAAATGTCGCAAGCGCTAAGAGTTGTCGATCAGTGAAGACTTGATCGAATCGGTCCATCCCGTAGGGCTTAACGCCGAGGTACTGAGAAGTGCCCGAAATGATCTGTGTCGGCTTCCACTGCGGCACTGCCTCACGAGCTACCTCTTCATGCTTCAGATTTGGCGGCAAATAGACCCGCCCGTGTTCACCCTCCGCGACAATCGCCATGAGCCTCGCGCCCATGCGACCAGCTTGGCCTTCTGCCTTGATGTAGTTCCCGCTGATTGCCGAACCCGACATCAGGCACCGGAAGTTTGCGCGTGTTGCTTTGGTCCCAGTACTAGCCTCCTGAGGAGGCTCTCCGATCCGCACAGTGAAGAGATAGCTGTCTTTCTCAACGATTGGGTTTACATAGGCTTCCTTGCCTGTCTTGCTGGACAACACAAACGTACTGGACAAAGGCACCGCGACTTGGCTGAACGCAGGATTCGGACTCTTCACCGTTCGCGCCCAAATCCACGCAATCACCGTCAACTTCTGACCAACAAGCGGCTTCAAGTCTGGCCGCTCTACCGCCATCTCAGCCGTGATCTCGACCTTCGGATAAAGGTGCCCAATCCGCTTCTCGGCCTCGTCTCGCATCCACTTGCCGTAATACCGCACATCTGCCGCGAGTCCCTCGGCCCCCTTCCACACCTTCATCGCTTTCTCTTCGGGGCTTTTGGATTGCCACTCCGGATTCACCGGCGGCCGGCCAGCAAACTTCGGCGGAATCTCGATCATCGCCTTGTTGATGAGCACGGCGACCGGGTTTAAGTCGCTCGCGTATGCATCTAACCCAAGCCGCTGGGCCTCCAGTGGAATCGACCCGCCGCCGGCAAATGGATCGTGCAGCCCTGGCATCTTCTCGACATTAAAAAGCTCCGCAGCCTGCGGGTGACTTTTGTTGAGCTCACAAGTTTCCCGCCAGCTTTCTCGAATCGCCTCGCGGGCCTCATTCAGCACGGCCTCGTTGGTCGTGTTTTCCCAGATGACGATTTTCTCGATGATGTCGAAGAGCTTCTTTCGAGCCTTCGTCCAGTGGCCGCGAACCTGCTGGTTTGGCACGGCACCCGGATTCTGATGCCACCAGAGATCTTCGGGGTCGTGAACAAGCTGGCTGAAGATCACAGCGCGGGCGGCGGCCAGCGGCCGACGGGCCCACCAGAGATGCAGCGTACTCGGATGCCCGTGGCGAATGGATTTCTCCCGCGTACATGCCTTGTTGATCGCATCCAGCGGCAGGGCCACCTCGATCAGCTTCTTTGGGGAAATAACCGGATGGTCGGTGTCGCTCATGCCGGTCTGCCTGTGAGGAGGTAGGTGATCGAATAGTTCACGCTGGCCGCGCCCCAATCGGGCTCGCGCTGAAACGGGTTGGCGAGATAGTGCGGGCCGTCGACTGAGTCGTCGGGATTCACGAAGACGATCGCCAACCAGAATTTGTCGGCCTGATTGACCGCGTACGTGATCTCGTTGCGGGTGACAGTGATCGTCTCGGCCCCGGCCGCGCGCCCCTTGACCTCGATGTGCCTCGGTGTGGGCAGCACGCCATCAACCGCCGGTGGATAGCTCGTCACGTCCCAGCCGCACTTGTCTGCGGAGACATCGACCACATGGTGGCCAGAGGCCCGTTCAGCGGTCATCACGGCCTGCATCGCAAGCCGCTCAATTTTCATGCGGGCGGCCGCATCGGCAGTTGTGTTCGCGGGGCCGTCACCGCGTAGCTCGCAAAGCAGGCCAGCCGGCACGACAAGAGCGCCGCCGAGAATAACGGGCGTGCCGTTTTGCACCTGCCGCATCGCGAGCAATTCTGTCTTGCGGCTTTCGAGTCGGTACTGAAGATCTTTGAGCGTCCGACCGACGTTTTCAAGGTTGAGCCGAACGTCTTTGCCGGCGGCGCGGTCTTCCTTGAGCTTGATCTCGCGATCGCTCCAGAAGTCGATCTCCTTCGTGAGCCGCTCATTGACGGCTCTGAGCGTGCGATCGACATGGTCGATCCGGCGAGTGGCAACCTCTTGAAAATGCTCCGGCACGAGCGAGCCGGCGGCGAGGGCCACGGCCATCTTTTCAAGGTCGGACCGAATCCAGGGCGACTCAAGCGTAGCGGCGAGCCCCGGGCGGTCGGCGGCGGCGAGCGGTTCGAGGTCGAGATGCGGGGCCCAGCCGGCGGACGACGCGGAGCCGTCGGGATTCACGCGGATAAACTGCATCCGCTTGGAGAGGACGTTGCCGTCGGCCGACTTCACTTCGTGCGTCAGTAGAAAGAGCAGCCACGGGTCGCAGCCCTCGTCGGCCGGATCAATGAGGATCGCCCCCTGCCGCATGAGGTTGGCGTGCTTATGCAGAATCAGGTCAATCACCGACAGCATGAGCGGGTGGCCGGGGTGCATCAGGGCGGCGCGGGGTAGGCCGGGCGTGTCGGTTGGCTGGATGGCGGTTCGATCGAAACAAACGCGGTCGTATCGCTTGAGGACTGGCTCTTGCTCGCGGCGGTTGCGGCCAGTGATCCGCCGGTCGCGTTCGCGGATTTCAAGCGGCACATGCGTGATCTCATACCGCTCCTGCTCGCGGCGGTGGATTGTGCCACCCAGCAGCGGAAACGCCTGCATGAAGAAGGCCCGGACAAAGCAGGGCTGAAGCCGGCGGGCCTCGGCCTTTTCCATCTCTTCCTTAACGGCAAAGAGCCGCTCCGGGTTCATCGTCTGCTCGGCCAAGGCGTTGCGGCCGAGCAGGTTTTTCAGATGGTCGTGATCGAAGGCATGGTCGATCCGCTGCGAGAGCCGAGCGCGAACCTCCGGCTGGTCGCCGTAGCGAATGGCGTCGATCATCAGATCCTTGAGACTTGTTTCTTCAAAGACATCGCCCAAGATATTGAAGACCTTCCCCTTGAGGGCCTCACACTCGGTGGCGAGCTTGTCGAGGAGCCGGTGGTAGACAGCCCCCTCGCGGGTCTCCTTGGCGACTAAGTTCCAGAGGTGGCAGACCTCGGTCTGACGAATGCGGTGGATGCGGCCAAACCGCTGCTCCAGGCGGTTGGGATTCCACGGCAGGTCGTAGTTGACCATCAGGTTTGCACACTGGAGATTCACGCCCTCGCCAGCCGCGTCGGTGGCGATCAAGACGCGGACGTCTTTTTCGTCGCGGAACAGGGCCTGCGACTTTATCCGCTCGTCGCGATGCGTGCCGCCGTGAATCGTCACGATCGCGTCGGCATTGCCGAGGACGCCGGCGATCTTGTCGTGAAGGTAATTCAGCGTGTCGCGATGCTCGGTGAAGATGATGATCTTCCGCTGTCGGCCGTGGGCGTCTTGCATCTCGGGTGTGTTTTGCAGCAGCTTTGAGAGCTCATCCCACTTGCGGTCTTTCCCGGAGGCGACCACCGCCTTTGCCTGAGCCTCCAAGTCGGTGAGGATGAAGATCTCGGCCTCCAGTTCGGCGACCGTTGAGGCGGCCGTGGCGTCGTCGATCAGCGTCTCTTCAAGCGCCTCCCGCTCGTCGGCTGCGAGGTCGTCGTCGTCGTCGGGGATCGCCGCAATCGTCTCGGAGAGGATCTGCCGCCCACGGTTGCCGAGTTTGGCCTCGCGCAGCCGGTCGGAGAGCCGCTGGCGGCGCCGCTTGAGTGACTGGTAGATCGCCTCGGGGCTGGAGGCGAGCCGTCGCTGGAGGGACGTGAGGGCGAAACCAACGGAGCCCTTCTGGGAGCCGCCGCGGGCGTCGGCCTTGCCCATTTCCGTCTGAACGTAGTCCGTTGTCGCTTCGTAGAGGCCGGCTTCGATGTCGGAGAGGGTGTAGTTGACGGTGTAGGCCTTCCGCTCGGGGAAGAGCGGCGTGCCGTCAAACTTCACCATTTCCTCCTTCACCATCCGCCGCATGAGGTCGGAAGCATCGATCTTGTGAGCCCCGTCGCGGACCTTGCCGTAGAAGCGGTCGGAGTCGAGCAGCGACAGGAATAACTGGAAATCCTCCTCCTTGCCGTTGTGCGGCGTGGCCGTCATGAGCAGAAGGTGGCGGGTTTCCTTGCCGAGTCGCTCGGCCAGCCGGAACCGGGCGGTCCGCTGGAGTTTCGAGCCGGAGTAGTGGGCGGCGAGTTTGTGGGCCTCGTCAAAAACGACCAAATCCCAGCCGGCAGCGAGGAGTTTTTCTTGAAGCGGCCCCGGCCGTCGCTCGTCGTTGACCGACTCCTCATCGCGGGAAACTTGGTCGAGCCGAACGATGAGCTGGTGGTGGTCTTCAAAGGGGTTGCCGCTGGGCGACACCTCGCCGAGGGCAGAGGAAAACACCCGAAACTCCAGACCAAATTTCTCGAAGAGTTCGGCCCGCCACTGCTCGACAAGGCTGCCGGGGCTGATGATCAGCACGCGACGGGCATCGGCCCGCATGATGAGTTCGCGGATGTAGAGCCCCGCCATGATGGTCTTGCCAGCGCCGGGATCGTCGGCGAGCACATACCGCAGCGGCTGCCGCGGCAGGAGCGACTCGTAGACGGCCGTGATCTGGTGGGGCAGTGGGTCAACGTTTGATGTGTGGACCGCCATCATCGGGTCGAAGAGGAAGGCCAGGTCGATCCGCTTGGCCTCGCAGGCGAGTTGGAAGGCGGCCGGGTCGCCATCGAAGGCCCAGGGCCGTTCCGCGATGGCCGGCGAGAGCGACGCCTCGTCTAACCGGGTGAGGAGCCGCTCTTTCGTCTCCCCGGTCGGCAGGCGGTAGAAGACCTGCACTGCCCCTTCTGCAATTCTGACAGTAGCAGACACGGAGACCACGAGGGCCGGCTCCAGCCCGACAACGGCCAAGTCTCTTTTGAGTTCCTCGAGTCTGAGCATGAGCCCCTCGTGCCGCACCGCTGCTACCGGCCAAACGCCCCCCTAAACTACGGCCTGGCATCCGTTCCTGGAAGAGGCCGGCACCGGTGCCGAGTGCTGGCGTTCAAAACCGGCTCAGCGGGCCGAGGCGGGCGGAAAGCAGCCGTAGCCGATCTACGGACAGATCGGGTTGCGGAGGGGAAGCGCGGAGGGAAGGGAAGATTCCGGCGGAAGCATTTTGAGCAGTCGAGTAGCGATCCTGGGAATAGATAAGAGGTGCCCTCCCCCACTTCGACGAGGAACCGGCGACGATCCACAACAATGACACCGAAAGGGGCGAAGCGGACGAAAGCCGTTGGCAACAGTTCTCAGCGGATAACCCAGCCGAAGCCGCATACCGCCTACGCACCACACGCCCAGCCCGCAAAACAGCTTTACGTCTTAGTTCACCAACTCTATGGAGCTGTTTGGTTACGACTCGCGCGACAATTATGGCGGTCAAGGCCGACGTTCGTGAGTGGGGTCGGATTTCATAGTTCCATTCGCCATGAAACGTGTTTCGGTAAATGTTGACCGTCTCCAGTTCCGCGTCACCGACTTTGATCTTCGGGGGATAATTTTTTTCACGTCCAGCCACGCATGCCCGGACTCATCGCAGATGTCGCCCCTGAAGGCCAATGCCCTCTAGAATGATTTATTGTCGTGCAAGGCCTGAGGGATTGATAATCTGCCGCAAAGCAAGCCGCAGTTGCGGCGTGCAGGCGGCCAAAAAGACCGGGTTGTCGAGGGAGACTCGCTCCGAAACGGTCGATTCTGGTTCGAACGATCCAATCGAGCCACCAGCCTCCTTGAGAATCAG
>Ga0209284_10001268_pt1 | contig 39481 bp, 61 predicted proteins | sample FRY03_FD_187211 | JGI IMG/M metagenome (GOLD analysis project Ga0209284, IMG submission 187211) | Freshwater microbial communities from Lake Fryxell liftoff mats and glacier meltwater in Antarctica - FRY-03 (SPAdes) (version 2) | ecosystem: Environmental > Aquatic > Freshwater > Ice > Glacier... | reverse complement strand
TACTAACCCCCATTAAAGACCCCCCCCTAAAAAAAATGTGGCAAAAAAAATCCCACAAAATTTGTCTCAACCAATTAATTGTTGTATATTTAACCCATGGAAGAGAATAATTTTGACTGGGTTAATGATGTACCATTTATTGACAAGGTGTCATTAGACAATGTCTTAGTAGGTATGACCGTTAAGTTATCACCCGAATCGGAGTTCTATAATCAAGCAAAGGGGGAATATGGTACCATAACTAGTCTGAGTTCCGCGGTTGATATTAACAAATGGGTTTATGTTAAATGGTCGGATGAAGAGACATGGGATTACCGAATTGGTCCTGAAAATTTTGATTTATTAAGTGAGTTTTACAATTATGGAAGAGAATAATTTCGATTGGGTTATAGATATACCTGTTACTACTAAGGTGACCTTAGGCAATGTGTGTATTGGTTTATGGGTTAAGTTATCACAACAATCAGAATTTTATTATCAAGCACCAAACGTGTTTGGTAAAATTACTGATTTACGTATAGGTGACCATTGGGTTGTTGTTAAATGGGAGAATGGAAACATAAATTATTATCGGGTTGGGCCTGATGTGTTTGATTTAGTAACAATAATTTAACATTATGGAAGATAATAGTTTTGAATGGTTAATGGATATTGAACCAGTTACTAAGGTTACGTATGATAATGCTCGAATTAATATGTGTGTTCGGTTATCACCGGACTCTATCTTTTTTCATCAGACGGAACCTGATGAGATTGGTGTTGTTGTTAAATTTAGTGATTCTAATGATGGTTCTAATAATTGGGTCGTTGTTAAATTCGAAAATATTAATGCTAATAGTTATAGGATTGGTCCGTATGATTTTGATTTAATTATGGTTGATTAATTTATTGATAACTGGTTTTAACCATGGATTTGATGCCCACGGTTATAAATACCACCTAGTGTGTGGATAATAAAAAAAATCCGGAAGTCCGTTGATTATCCCCCCGACCCCCCTTTTAAAAGTTTTCTTATGTCTACTAAATTACTATTATGTCTATGTATTGACATATTTGGTTTATACTCGTCACACCAGCCACAGATTTCTAAATGTTTATCGGTTACAAAAAAATTGAGTTTGCGACCTGGTCGTTCCACCGACATCTCAGAAAACCATTTAATTATGTTACCATGTACTGGGTTTATTATTTCCGTTAATTCACAAAATGTGCCATCCCCATCAGGGAAATAATATATGGTATTCCTTTTTAATACCAATCCCGCTTGTATTTCTTTTGTCCATTCGAAGTCGTTATACACCATCCAAAATTTTTCTTATGTTTATTTTTTTTATGTTTGGTGGGTAACCATCCGACCACCATTTTGTCAAATTACACCAACCTCTAATATCTAAATCTTCATCCGTTACAAAGTAACTAATAAATCTGCCGGGATGTTTTGTTTCTTTTAAAAACTTATGTACCTTATCATGTGCTGGGTTTATTATTTCCGTTAATTCACAAAATGTCCCATCCCTATCCGGGAAATAATACATGGTGTTTGGTTCCAATGTAAAACTAGCTTGTATTTCTTCTAACCATTCAAAGTCATTACTCATTATCAAAAATTTTTCTTATGTTTATTTTTTTTGTTTTTGGGTAATAACCTTCCCTCCAATTTGTCTCACTACACCAACCATAGATACATAAATTCTCATCTGTTACAAAGTATTTAAAAAGTAATTTTCTTTCTAAGATTCTTTCAAAAAAATTATGTAGATAATCATGTGTCGGGTTTATTTTTTCTAGTAATTCCTCAGGTGACCCACCCCCGTCCGGGAAATAATACATGGTGTTTGGTTCCAATGTAAAACCAGCTTGTATTTCTTCTAACCATTCAAAACTATTATCATCCATGAACCAAATATAATAAAAATAAACTGAATAACCTACGCATTCCATATTATTCTTTTATATGGGTTAAGTATATTTATAATTATGAACATCAAAAAAATAATAAAGGAAGAAATCGATAACTTCGATTGGGTTAATGATATGGAAACCCCACTTTCGTGGTTAATCGATAATTTTGGGGGTTTGACACCGGTTGTTAAGGATGATAAAACATTTTATGTCGATGGTAATGAAAACCCAATTTTTTATTATTATGGGAATAATAAAAATAAACATTGTTACATTAGTGATGGTAAAATATGGTTAGTTTTGGAGTCCCGTTTTGGGATTAATTATAATGAAATTCGGAAAGTTATAACCATATGGTTGGGTGAGGTATATGGATTAACAGGATTCAGACCACGATAAATACAAAGTAAAAACAGCTGAGGGTTGGATGAGGTATACGGATTAACGGGACTAGATAAATAAACTATTCACATACACAGACCAACATCGTTATGATAATTACCTCCCTATTAATATGGATGAGTATGTTGAGGTTGTGTATTCAAATGATATTATACAAATTTAAACACAATTTTAGAATCAGCCCATTTTTGATAACCTTTTTTGGGTTCAATGTAACGAAAGTATTCATCGAATAGTTCATTTAATTCCCATCTGTGGTTAAGACCAAGTTCCGAAGTAATCTGAATAGCATTAGCAAGTACGTCGGTGACTAAATAATCTTTACCAGCAATAGCGAATATTTGACCATCGTTCATGTAACCGGTTTTATAACAATGTACGTAATCCCCAACCTTCATTTTAAATAAATTTTAATTTTTTAATATTTTTTCTTACCATGTCTTTGGTGAAATACTTATCAAATAATTCATCACCTAAATACCACATATGGTTATCATTTCCAATCTCATTTAATATCGTGATTCTATTATTGAATTCACTATAACTAGTGATTAAATAATTTTTACCAGCCAAGGCGAACACTTCTGAATTATTTCTAAAATGACCGGTCGTATGACAATGTATATATTCTCTTTCTTCCATATACACAAATATACTAATAACTTTTTTCATATACAACACTTGTTTTTATTATTATAACTTATTATGTTTTTGATTATGACTAATTTTATTTTAGATGATGGTACATATGTTGATGTCGGTCAAGTGTGGACTTGTGAAGGGGATGGAGAATTTACTATAATGTACTTAAACAACTTCACTGAACAAATGTTTGTTAATGACGGTGAAATATCATGGAGTAATTTTAAATTGAATTATGAAAATGAGGTGTTATATCGTTACAACATTATTTCACCAAAAAAATACATCATACCATATTGTTTTACTACATAGGTTTTTTCTATGCTTATAATTATAGGTGCATATTTATAATTATGAACCTTAAAAAAATTATCTTAAAAGAAGTGAACGACTTCGACTGGGTTGCCGACATTGAACCAAATAATTCTGACAAATTACGATATATATTACGTGTGGAACCAAAATTTCAATTAAACCATTTATCTGACAAATATAATGGACACCACTCGGAACATTCCGAAATTACTTTTATGGGTGAACACGTACATGCAATTAACGTTCGTGGTGGTGTTAATGATTGGGTTAGGAACATAAATTATCGGATTAAACATGTCTCTAGTAGTTATAAACATTACGATGTTTTGTTATACTTACAAGAGTTGTTTGTGAATTACCGTAATACAAATAATTCGATGACCGAATCCAACGAATTCGAATGGGTTGGGGAATTTGAACCACAATTATCCATTGGTATGGAGGTAAAAATGGAAGATGATGAATATCGTGTGATAGACGTAAATAACCAAGTTACTATGGAACATATAGAAAGTGGTATATCTATCACTAGAAGTCTTAAAAACATACAAGAACTATTAAACAATGGTGGTATTGAAGTATATCATGACCCAAAATTTATTAAAGAAAATTTTGATTGGTTGGATGACGCCCCATCTCGTGTTACAGACTGTTCGGAACTTTCGATTGGGGCTAAGGTTAGGGTTATTGATAATGTTGATAAAGTTAATAAACTTAATGGGTTAGATGGGGTTATCACACTTGTGGAACACGGGATTTATGTAATTAAATTCGTAGATGTAAAATTAGGTGGTGGTTTAATGCCAACGTGGCACTTTCTTTGTGATAAACTAGATAAGGATAATATAATATTAATATAAACATGAACATTAAAAAAATAATAAAAGAAGAGATTGATAACTTTGATTGGGTCAATGAAATGGAAACCCCACTTTCGTGGTTAATAGATAATTTTAGTGATTTGACCCCGGTTAATAGGGATAATAAAATATTTTATGTTGATGGTAATAATAATGGTTTTTTTTATTATTATTGGGGTGAAGAAAATGAGTATTGTTACATTAGTGATGGTAAAATATGGTCAGTTTTGGCGTCCCGTTTTGAGTTTAACTATAAGAAATTTCAGAAAGTTATAACCACATGGCTGGATGAGGTATACGGAATAACTGGACTCATACCTGTAAGGCAAATGAATACAAAGCATTTGGTAGCTGGATGAGGTATACGGAATAACTGGACTCATACCTCAAGCATTTTAGTCTACATTGTTTTCTAGTTGGATGAGGTATAAAGATACTATATTAAACTATTTATAATTATGAATATTAAAAAAATAATAAAGGAAGAGATTGATAACTTTGATTGGGTTGGTGAGGGTCAAACACCATTATCATGGTTAATTGATAATTTTGGTGATTTGACACCGGTTGTTGATGGTAATAAAACATTTTATGTCGATGGTAATAATAAAATATTGTTTTTTTATTATCAGGGTGGAGAAGATGGGGTTTGTTACGTTAATAATGATGAAATATGGTTTGTTTTGAGGTCCCGTTTTGGGATTAACTATGGTGAAATTACGGAAGTTTTAACCACATGGTTGGATAAGGTCTACGGAATAACGGGACTTAAACCCAGTAACGGGCGTCAATACAAACAAACCAAAATTGGGTAAGGTATAAAGATACTATATTAAACTATTTATAATTATGAATATTAAAAAAATAATAAAGGAAGAGATTGATAACTTTGATTGGGTTAATGAGGAAACACCACTTTCGTGGTTAATCTATAATTTTGGTGATTTAACACCGGTTGTTAGGGGTAATGTAACATTCTATGTTGATAATAATGATGAAAAATTGTTTTTTTATTATCAGGATAAAAAAAATGGGGATTGTTACGTTAAATATGATGAAATATGGACAGTTTTGGCGTCCCGTTTTGGTATTAATTATGGTGAAATTCAGAAAGTTACAACCATGTGGTTGGATGAGGTATACGGATTAACAGGACGTACACCTAATCTTTGGGACTTCTAAAATCTCTATAAGTTGGATGAGGTCTATGGATTAACGGGACTTAAACCCAGTAACGGGCGTCAATACAAACAAACCAAAATTGGGTAAGGTATAAAGATACTATATTAAACTATTTATAGATATGAATATCAAAAAAATAATAAAAGAAGAAATTGATAACTTTGATTGGATTAACCAATCGGGAGTTGAAACCCCACTATCGTGGTTAATCAATAATTTTGGTGATTTAACACCATTTGTTGATGGTAATAAAACCTTTTATGTTGGTAATAATAAACCGATTTTTTATTATTATCAGGATGAAAAAAATGGGGATTGTTATATTAGTGATGATGAAATATGGTCAGTTTTGAGGTCCCGTTTTGGGTTTAATTATAAGGAAATTCAGAAAGTTATAACCACATGGCTGGATGAGGTATACGGAATAACTGGACTCATACCATACATTACCAATGTCTTCTGGTAACCATCTGTTGGGTGGGGTATACGGAATAACTGGACTAGAAAAATATAATATTAATTTAAACATGAACATTAAAAAAATAATAAAGGAAGAGATTGATAAAAAAGTTTGGGGTATCGAACTACCTAAAAAAGTTAGTTTTGGGGATGATATATTAACCCTAACTGATAGAGGTGTTTACCAAGGGGGTGATATTGAAGTTGAATATTGTGTTGATGGGGATGATATATTAACTTTAGATGGTGATATACTAACCCCAGTTAATGATTCTGATTTTGTTTACGGTGGGTGATGAAATGATGTTTAATACAAGAATACACAACACGACAATCAATGACACGACAATCAACAATCTGAATGGCTAAATCTGATGGTTTTCCATTATCATCATTAACGACATACCAATTAATTTCATATGGTTCAGGGTTAACATTAAAAACCTCACCAACATTTTGGGTGTACCAATAAGTTACAACACTACATTTTACTATTTTAACCTTCATATAAAAGAATGTTTTTTTAAATCATTAATTTTAACTAATAAACCATCCATTTGATATTTTAAAAAACTTACACCATGTGGGTATCTTGTTGAGTAAACTATCGGTACATGAATTAGTTGTGTTATACATTTGTTAATCACACTTAAAATTTCGTTGGTTTCCCGTAGATTAAAACCAGAACTACGAAGGTTATCAAAAACAGTTTGTCGAACCACTATTTCACCCACATCGGAAACCCAACCTAACCTATTTTTAATTAGTTTTAATTGGCCTGAACGGTGAACACCAATAGCCATTGTTGACTGATATAATTCACTTGTGGCACATAATATTGACCCATGTCTAAAGTGTGAATGGTTATCTATTATCTCACTTATTAATATATCAATATTAAATGTGTCACCCCATATGTTTATAATACGTACACTACTATTTTCCTTGTTTAAAAAAGGGTTATGTGGTTTCCTTACCTCCAACTGCATCTACTGTAATATGAATGAATAAAATTATATTTACAAATATAAACATTTAATTTATAACAAACAAATAGATATTTATTAATATGTCATATATAGTAAGAAAAAATTGTGTTTACAGAAAAATCAATAACAAAATGGTTGGTTGTACTAATGGTTCTATGGAGAAGTATTTAACAAAGTTGGGTATAAACGAATCTAATGATTTTGAATGGATTGATGATATTCACGGAGAGGTTGAATTTGAATTATGGGAAAAAGTAACCACCATCATTAATGATTTGGTATATGGACCATCATCGTTTCAATCAGCATCGACGAGAAAATTAGCATCTATCCTATTAAATTATGATATCGATATTGATGATATGGGTGAGTTTTTTATTTTTCCACCTAAGGATTTTAACGGAAATGAAATCACACAACACCAATTTACTGAAATAAATGACGAATTAACTGATAATGGTTTTGTTGATGATTATGATGGTGATATTACTGAATCTAGTGAGTTTGATTGGGTTGATGATGGTGTTGGTGATGGTGATATTGTGGTTGGTAGTGTATTTAGATGGTCAGCTTCCGATATGGATAGTAAAATGGAACTAGTGGGGGTTGACTACCAAGTACATTGGGTGAATAGTATAACTGGTTATGAAAATAGTATGAGTATTGAAGCATTTAAAAATGGTATAAGTAGAGGTGATATATTATATGATGGAAACATAAACGAATTAAATAAAAATTTAAATGAAGACTTTTTTTTTAAAGGTGTGAATCCCACAGTGGATTTGGTTGTCACTCGTGGTGATGAGGTGTTACTAATTAAACGGTCTGATGATTCAGATATTGAAGCTGGAAAATGGGCTTTACCTGGTGGTTTTCATGATACTAAGGCAAAGAAAGGTGAAGAATGGAAAGATGATAAGGAAACTTCGTTAGAAGCTGCCAAACGTGAAGTAAAAGAGGAAACAGGGTTGGATGTGGACTTAATTGGTGGACTTAATTTTGAAATGGTTGGTGTATTTGAAGGTGGTGGTAGAGACCCAAGGGATAAAGAAGATTCATGGACTAGGAGTACGGTTTATAAAGTACAAATCCCTGAGGATATGGGTAATGAGGTAAAAGGTATGGATGACGCTCAGGAAGCTAAATGGGTTCCAATAAAAACAGCACTAAAAACTGAATTAGCTTTTGACCATCACATTATTATTGAAAAGTCACTTAGTGTAAATGAATCTAACTACTTCGATTGGGTTGAATCAATTGAGGTGTTCCAAAATCCAGCTGTTTATCGAATTAATGATATGGTTAAACGGGAAGAGTTTTTTCGAACATTACATGACGAAGGTTATTATTGGGGCCCCAATAAACCAATTATCCAACCAGATGGTAGTTTTACTAAATTATATGCTGGGTTAGATGAATACGTATTCCTTGGTCTTAACGATAATGACCGAAAGATAGTATATCATGATAGACAAATACCACATAAGACATCTTTAAATGATGTTATTGTTATTGAATCGATAAAACTACCTATCGATATTGGTGACACAATCTATATGGGTAAATTTAAGAATAAAAAAACAATAGTTAAAGATATTGAGTGGAGTGAAAAAGGTGATTTATTAATTAATGGTAAATCAGCTTTACGATTGAGAATAACTAAAAATCTTAAAAAGTTGGGGAAGGTTAAATAGTTTTAATCCTAAAATAGATTCCACCGTTTAAGATGGTATCATCAACTTCTAAGTATTTCATCAAGTCATCATCACCCATGTCACCGATAAGTCTCTGTGCATCCTCTAAAAGGTCCAAATTACTTGAACCTTTTATTTTTGTTTCATCAATTCCGAAGAAACCTTTATGACCCCACACTAATTCATAACTCATGATTTGTTTTTATGGTTTCGTCTTTTACTTAATTTCCAATAGTTAGATACAATATCATCCTTTAACTTACCAGCCATGGTTGCCATTGTGGTCGTAATGGTTATTGATATGGTAACTATCTCACCACCATCACCAAACTCAAAAGACCCATTAATGAAGTAATTAATTACACAGACACTAATCATACCATATATTGTGTATACAGCCAAATAAAAGAATGTTAATTTAAAATAATCATCCCTAAAGTCTTTTTTAATTTTATCGATTAGTGTTCTAATCTTTGTTTTTTCTTTTAATTCCATTTTTTTCTCTATTTTTTAAAAATTTATCGTAATCACCAATACTCATGTATTGTGTATCCCCATTATCAACCCTAACTGTAAAACCAACCAAGGTACCATTATTCTTATCGTAGTGTTTGTTAACTATATTAATTTCCCACATTTTTTTTTCTTTTAAATAGGTTCAATGGTCTAAACACAAAAACCTTATTATTGTTATTATCATTAATTTTTTCTAGAACCTTAACACAGTGTTCTAGTGTTTTAATGGTTACATTATCAATCTTATTAATTTTTTTATGTAGTTCAATAATTTTATATTGATTACTTATCGTTCTTTCATACCAAGTAAAATCGTTGTCACTACTGGATATTTTAACTAACGGCCTACCTTTCATTTTTAATTCTATTAAAAACCTCATCAGTTGTGTAATACCATTTCATAGAAGTTTGTGATATAGCTGTTAATGTACTCCATAACTCTTTACCCCTTAAAACTTCATATTCATCAGTTTGTAAACACATACCATCAACTTCCTCATCAACACCAACATTGAATGGTTTAATATTCATGTACCAAATATATTTAAAAGGAATTAATAAGTAAAACCTATATCTATATAATTTTACCAAACAACCACAATCTTGAAACCTTTTTTCACTCATCATATTAATAATTTTAGTATTTTATCTTTAACCCCACATTGTTTAATACCCTCAGTGTGTCTAGGGCAATGTACGAAATTTTTTAAACCACCACCGATATTTTCCATTTTTTCAGTATATTCAATACTCATATTAAGGTCATCAATAGCAACCCACTTAATATCATCTTTCCAAGCGTGTGTGTGTAACCATGATTTAATTTCGTCAACCCGACCACCCTCTAAATTTGTATCATTGTAGGATTTCATTGATGGTGTAAACCCCATTGGTCCTTTAATGACACCATTATGAGTAAATAGTACAACACACTTTGCGTCGAACATATAGACACCCCAACAAGGGGATGTGGAAATAACACCATCGATATCTAAAAATATTATTTTCATCTTAAATCTAACACTGGTTTAATTGCTTTTTTTATTTTCTTAATTAGACTTTTATGTGTTTTGGATAAGGTTCTACCACTTTCAAGTTCCTCAATAATATAATCGGTTTGATTACAATATTTAAGACACCAATTAATGTCAGATTGTTTACCACTTTCAAGTTTAGTTTGAACGTCCGACAAATTGTGAAGTCTATCAGCTAATTTAATACCTAGACCCCAACTACTCATTGTAGTCATTTTCATTAATAGGTAATCTTGTTTTCCGTAAGCCTCAATACCTTTTGGGTCTGATGTTAACTCTTCAACCAAAGAAGCAACTAATGACCCAAAATTCAATTTAATCACCTCAATTGTGACCCATTCAACATCTTCAACGGTGTCATGTAATAGACAAGCAACAACCAATGGACCTATTTTATGTGAACTTTTATGTTGGTGTAGTATTTTAGCTACAGCTATTGGGTGTGTTATGTAATCAATTTTAACCCCATTTTTATCAACACCTCTACGGTATACACCTTTATGTGCTTCAGTAGCAAACTTTCTAGCTTTTTTCACTAATGTAATAAAGTTAGTAAAATTATCTAATTCTTCTCGGTTGTATGTGTCTACTTGTCTCATATATCAAATATAGTGATAATTAACTAATAAAACAAACATATATTAAATATTTATGTGTTTTTTTTAGATATTTATTAGTGGGGGTATAATAATATTATGTGTAACTTAAAAAAAACTAAGATATGAGTGAACAAAAAAATACAAAAGTGTCATTAATTACGCAATCAGTTAAGGAAGCTAAAGTTAAATACCTTGATATACATTCACCTAATGGTGAAACAGCTATGAAAATAATGTTAAATGTTGATTCCAATGAGATGGTAAATTTTTTAGATGAATTTCATGACGCTGGTTTTACCGTACATAAAATCACTAAACAAGAGTTTGATGATTTTGAAGCTGACGATAAACTTAATTTTAATATATAAGGTTTAATGTAACTTTAGAATTAATTAATCTTATGTAAACAATTTAAAAATATGTTAGATGAGTTATACGATGATGTTTTAAGTATTATGACAGAAAAAGGTTTTGTCAATTGGTTTCATAAAAAACACCCAAATAAGGTATCACCATTAAAGTGGTCATACGATAGTGGTTGTACAATAAAACCAATACCCAAGACACCCAAAAATTTATTATGGTTAGGTTTCACATATGAGACACATAACTACACACCAATAAAATTAAAAATAACCGACACATCGGTTTCTACATGTGATTGATATTTATTATGTATGGAAGTGAATAAACACATAAATTTTCTTAAAAGACGTGGGTTTTTAATGAAAGAGGGTACGAATGATAAATTCTTAACACCTAAGGATATTAGTAGTAAGTGTCGTAAACACACGGATAGAGATGAAACACACACGTTTTGTAGTTTAGATAACCTATATAAGGATATCGAGGGTGATAGTGGTTTACAAACAAAATTAATGACATCACTCAATAAGATTTACCAACACCTTCACCCGAATAAAGTTGATAATAGACGTAAATTCAGTAAATTAGTTGATGCTGTAATGAGTGAACAATCAACAACCACTATTAGTACTTTTGAAGTAATATCTAATAATCTAGATGTTGTTAATATCGATATATTAGTTAAGGGTATTAATAGTGGTGATGTAAATCTTGATGGTGTGAACAATGTTGATGGGTTTTTAGAACAGATTAGGGATATTAAGTACCAAACATATACAATGTATGAAAATAGTTTTGTGTCAGATTATTTAGTGTCAGCTAAAAAAAGTTTAAGACTAAAATATGATGATGAGATATCATTTCAGGTACGTTTGGGTCAAATAATAATGGGTCATAAGGTTAAAACCTTTAATACTGATTTAGAAATCAGAAACCTAATTAAACACATGTACGACTCAATAGAAAGAAACCTTAAAGGGTCTTTACATGAGTTTATTAAAGCTGATGTTATGTGTACCAAGGATTTAACAGATGAAAATGGTGATGTTGTTGTTAAAAGAGGTGATTACATTGAAATTAAAAAATTAGATACGTGGTCAGATAGTTATATATCTGAATTTTTCGCGATATATAAAAACACTAATAATGAGGTGTTAAAAAGTGATTATGGTTATTTTCTATATAATAAAATTATTGATGGGTTATATATTAGAATTAAAGAGGGTTTTGGTTCTAATATGATTGAAGCCATTAAAGATAAATTAAGTGGGATTATGTTTGATGGTAATAAATTTGTTCCTATTGAAAATATTAACCTATATTGGTCAAATAGGGGTCAAAGAACTAAGGACCATAGACTATCAATTAGATATCAAATAAATGTGAATGAATTAAACGCTTATTACTTTAATACAGAAACTAACCCACCTATGTTTACGAGTTTATCTACGGAAAATAGACCAAACAGAAGTGAAAAATATAATACAGAACGAAATTTAAAATTTATTACTGAACCACCAATCAGTGAAAATGTAATTAAGGAAGAAACGTCTGATTTCGATTGGGCAACTGAATATATGGAAACAACACCGAACAATCCGTATATGTTGGCGATAATGAAATGTAATAAAGAAAATTACGAAATATTGGATGGTCTTGACCCTGATGAATATGAGACCTATTGGTCAATGAGGGAGTACGTTAATGACAATGATGAAAGTATTTTTATTGGTACAAGGGATGAGGCTACTAAATCATTAACTGATATGACTTATGATTATTTAAGTGATGATATTTTTAGTTTAGAATCTTATGGTTTAGACCCCGAACAATATGTGATAATCGATGAACCAATGATAAATATGATAGCTTCAGATGAGTCTGATTATCATATTGGTCACTTAAGTGATGATGATGTCTTACTTATAACTGATAATAATACGGAATATGAAACCCTTGAAGAAGAAATTGATGAAATAGATAGTGGTATTGAGGAATTATCTGTTAGAATAATGATAGCTGATTCAGAAGAGATGGTGGAGGTTGTAAATCAATTAACTTCTGAAATGGAGGAGTTGGAAAGTAAAAAAGAAGACATAGAAAAACTTAAATATGAATTAATTGAATCATCTAAACTTAAAGCAACTGAGGATTATTATTATGAAATCCAAAAAGAAATGACACAAAGTCCTATTAACTATTTTATTGAAAATGGTACATATGGTAGTGTTGACGAAGTAATTACTAGTTTGGGTTTGAGGTTTAATTATCGGGAAGCTGCCGAAGACATCGCTTCCCAAGGTGATTTTAGACCACTAAACCAATTTAGTGATAGTTATTGTACGGAATATTTTGATGGTGAAGATTACATTGTGTTTACAGACATTTGATTATCAAGAATAAACCAATTAGGTGTATCCCGTTTATTCCATACACAGAAACTACTTTTTTCTTTAATGTAGTAGTTACGATAAGCCTCAACCGTATCATCTAACTTACAATCATCAGGCATTGCCTGTGGTGGGTCTGTGAACGGAATTTTAGGTAACTGAGGTTCATTGTCACGACACCATTCAATAATTACCTGTGACTTGTGTACCTTACCATATCGATGAGTGTATTCATAGGACAACTCTAACCCTAAGTCACATAACCAACGATAGTTATTTATCGATTGTCTTGTCCATATTGTGGATGGATGGTTTTTATGTGTTAATCGATATGGTGCCTCTGTACCAAATAACCATTGTGTTGCACATAACAGTTGAGCCGTTTCCAATATCATCTTAACAACATGTTTGTTACAATGATATTCAGCACATTTTTTTGTTTCCCTATCTAAATAAAATATATTCATAATACTACACTGTTTAAAAACTCATCCATACTTATTTCAATACCCGTTTTAATTCGATTAGGTTTCACATCCCAGCCAGTATTAATATGTGGTACATTTGTAGTTAACACAAAGGTTAAATAAACCTTATTACCCAGTCTCCTAATATTTTCATTACTAAACCAATTAACATATGAATTATAATTAGTCCCATATGTCAACCAACCCTCACCAACTAAATTATTTATTTTATCCCTAACTGAAGGTTCGTAAAACCCAATAATAGTGGTATCAATACAGTATTCGGTATCATATTTTAATTCAAAACATGCTATATCATCAACCCAATCAAAATCACCCATATTAATTAATTTTTACCAAATATAGGGTTTATTAATCGTTTAACCAAATTTATATTGATAATTATGGAGGATAAACAAAAAGAACAAGTAGAACACCCGAAACATTATAATGTTGGGATTGAGGTGTGGGATTACACATCGTCACATAAATTAGATTTTTTAGAGGGTAACGTGGTAAAGTACGTTACAAGATGGAGACATAAAAACGGAATACAGGACCTATATAAGTGTCGTGAGTATTTGGATAAATTAATCGAGGTGAATAAAGGGTAAATGTGTGGATATTTATTAATAAAATAAAAGATGACATACATTCTACCAAAAAATTTATTAATAGAGTCTGGTATACGAAACATACGGGAGTTATCCAAAAGATATAAAAAAGCTAAGATTTATTTTCACCAAGATTTAGATGGTGTAACAACAGCTTTAGGTATGAAGTATTATTTAGAGAATAACGGTATTAAAGTGGTTGATGCTGAAACTATTCAATATGGTGATACCGAATTTTCAGTTAAAAAACCAGACGCTAGTGGTGAGGTGATGCCTGTTTTAGTGGATTTCGCACACGGAAAACCAATGTTTGTAATACACACAGACCACCACGATTCACAAGTGGGGGTTGAAAAGAATACATCAACATCATTTAAACAATCAAGGTCAAATGTTGAAACGGTTTCACAAATTTTATCACCCTCTGACATATTCCCATCGGACGATATTAAAATGATATCAACGGTTGATTCAGCTGATTTCGTTAGTATGGGTGTGACTGTTGATGATGTTATGAGTTTTGTGTTTAGTAATAAAACAAATGAAGTAGTTAATGGTTCATCTGTGATAAAAAAATTCATTTTATGGGTTAAGACCAATTTAGGAAAAAAACCTAAATTAAATAATGAATTTCAGGTCAGTGGAAGGAAAAAAATAATGTCATTAGTAACAAATAAATTACTTTTAGCTTATAAAAACAAACCTAAGTTCTTAGAAAGGTTAGTTTTGGAATCAACCCCATCGTTAGTAAATATTTATGTTAATATTCTTAAAATGGCTAAGGAAAGTGGTTACGCCACACCTGAGGAAATGACAAAACACCAAACAGACTACACACAAGCACAAAAAAGTAGTGATAGTGTTAAATATGACAAAGATTATGGGATTATCACACAATACGGTGGAGGTTCAATGTTCAAACCTGGTTCGTATGATAGATACACACCATTTAAAAACAACCCTGACGCTAATTTTATTGTTTTAGTATGGCCAATGGGTCTTATGCAATCAAGTTGTAACCCATTTCAAACAAATAGGTCACTAAAAGGTGTTAACCTTGGTGATATTGCTCAAGAAGTCTTAATAAAATTCAAAGAAGAGTTACAAAATGTCACATTAACCTTCGATACAATCAAATATTTCTCGGAAAAACATAAATCATTCACAGAAGATAGTGTTGGTTTTACTTATAGTGATATGGTTGCGTTATTTAACGATACTGATGGTGGTATTAAAGGTTTGGGTGAGACACCTAAGGGTTCTTCATCTGAATACACCGTAGAACGATGGCAGGCAGCAATTAAAAAGATTATGAGTAAACCATATAGCTCATTAAGTGATAAAGAAGTGAAAGCACTTAAATTACTATCACTTAATGGTTGGGATATGATTCAATCACAGTCAGGTGGTCATAAGTGTATAACAAACATATCGGGTTTTATGTATTTTGGTAAAAATGGGGTTCCATTTATGAAAAAAATAGCTCGTGAATTCTATAATGAACTTAAAAGACGAATTGATGTTGATAAAGATGTTGATTTAGCTAGTGAAGATTAAAAATAAAAAACCCCTACCATAAATTGGTAGGGGTTTTGTTTTTACTTCTCTATAGTTTCGGGTTTAATAATTTCGACTGTTACATCGTCTTTTTTATAACCAACCTTGATTATGTCACCTTCTTCAACGTCACCTTCAAGTAACCTTTCAGCGATTGGGTCTTCGATGAATTTTTGGATAGCTCTGTTAAGTGGTCTAGCTCCATATTTTTCGTCGTAACCAACTTCAGCGATGTGTTCTTTCAACCTCGGTGTGATTTTAACCGAATAACCTAAATCAGCTATTCTATTAGTTAAATCTTTAAGTGGTAACTCAACCATTTTCTTAATATCCTCTTTTGTAAGGGAATTAAAAACAATAATCTCATCTAATCGATTTAAGAATTCAGGTGCGAATGATTTTTTTAATGATTCTTGGATAATATCATTAGTTAATATATCCTGAGTCTCAATCTTCGCCTTAGTCCCAAAACCAACACCAGTCCCAAAGTCTTGTAACTTTCTAGCTCCAATGTTTGATGTCATGATAATCATGGTGTTCTTAAAGTTCACCTTTCTACCCAACGAGTCAGTTAAGTGACCCTCATCTAACAATTGAAGTAAGATGTTAAACACATCAGGGTGTGCTTTTTCAATCTCATCCAATAAAATCACTGAATATGGTTTTCTTCTAACTTTTTCAGTTAATTGTCCACCTTCCTCATAACCAATGTATCCCGGAGGTGCTCCAACTAACTTAGATACAGCGTGTTTCTCCATGTATTCAGACATATCAATTCTAATTAACGAATCAGTCGTCCCAAATACGTTCTCAGCTAACATCTTAGTCAAATGTGTTTTACCCACACCCGTTGGACCTAAGAACATAAATGTTCCCATTGGTTTGTCAGCCTTATTGATACCAATTCTACTCCTTTTAATCGCTTTAGAAATTTGAGTGATAGCATCATCCTGACCAAGTACCTTAGTTTTCAACTCTTTTTCCATGTTGATTAACTTTTGGATTTCATCTTTACCAACCTTAGTCACTGGAATACCAGTAGACATAGAAACTACCTTAGCGACATCATCTTCGGTAATAATTTTTCGACTTTTATTGGTATCTGAATTCCATTTTTCTGTCTCAACTTCTAATTTTTCTTGAAGTTGTCTTTCTTCATCACGAAGTCTTGCTGCTTCCTCATATTTCTGTGATTTAACAACAGCAACTTTTTTATAACCAATTTCAACAATTTCTTCTTCTAAATCCAAAATCACTTTTGGTGGTTTAGCGTGGACTTGTGCTCTAGCACCAACCTCATCCAAAATGTCAATCGACTTATCAGGTTGTTCTCTGTCAGTAACATACCTATCAGATAACCTTACACAAGCCTCAATAGCTTCATCAGTGTAAGTAACTTTGTGGTGGTCCTCATACTTATCCTTGATGTTGTTAAGGATAACTAAAGTATCCGCGGTTGAAGGTGGGTTAATCATAACATTTTGGAAACGTCTTGTTAATGCCTTATCCTTTTCGATGTGTTCACGGAACTCATCAAGAGTTGTCGCTCCAATACACTGAATTTGACCACTAGCTAAAGCTGGCTTTAACATATTCGACGCGTCCATTGAACCTGAAGCGTTTCCAGCACCAACCATCGTGTGAATTTCGTCAATAAACAATATAACATCATCAACTTTTTCAAGTTCTTCCATTATACCCTTTAATCTTTCCTCAAATTGTCCTCGGTATTTAGTACCAGCAACTAATGAACCTAAATCTAACGATACAATTCTCATACCGAATAAAATTCTAGGACATTTTCTAGTTACAATTTTAAGTGCTAAACCTTCAACAATAGCTGTTTTCCCAACACCAGGTTCACCAATTAAGATAGGGTTATTTTTCTTTCTTCTAGAAAGAATTTGAGACACCTTCTCAATCTCCTCATCTCTACCAATTATTGGGTCTATTGAACCATTTTCAGCTAATTTAGTAACATCTTTACCGAAATTATCTAAAATTGGTGTTGTTGACTTTGCTGACTTACCTTTTGTTTTCTTTCCGAAATTGTTGTCATCTACTTCATCATATCCATCTGTCATACTCATATTTATTTGTTCTTTGGTTTCTATTAATGTTTGTTTGAATGTTTTATAAGTTATACCTTTATTTCCTAAAAATCTAGTCCCATCCAAAGATTCGTTTTTTAATATAGCTAGAAATATGTGTTCAACACCAATAAATCTATCATTTAACTTATCAGATTCAAGTTCAGCTGATGATATAACATTTTTTGATGATTCACTAAAAGGTAATATTTTAGATTTAATAGGGGGACTACTTGGTTTAGTTAAAATATAACCTTCTAACACAGCTTGTATATCCTCAACATCCGTACCCATTTCAGTTAAAACATCCACCACATCATTATTATCATTTAACATTGCTAATAATATGTGTTCAGGTCTTATCTTCACATCACCTAATCTATTAGACTCTTTAAACGCTTGTTTAAATATCGTCCTAACTTTTGGTATCATTCTTTTACTCATTGGTACAAATATACATAAAATATTACATCACATCAAGTTTTAAATTTATTTTTATTTATTTTTTTGTGATAATCTTAGTAATAAGTAACTCCTACAAATATATAAAGAATTAACTAAATAACAAACAATATTTAGTTTTATTTTAAAAAAATCTATATTTAAGTTAAATTAAAGAAATATGGAATATAAAGAATTAACAATCCTATTTAAGGATAACCCAAATAGTGATGATGAATTTGGGGGTACACATAAAGTTGTCTTTTCTAATGCTAGTATAACGATAACAGGTGATTACTGTGTAGTGGGTGTAGAAACTAATAAAAAATCGGTAGTTGGTAAAATATACCATCTTAATACGATAATCAGTTATATCGGTAAAGACTAATGTTAGTTGATAAAGTGTTTCAAGAGGACGGAACAATGGAGTGTTTATATAAGTCGACAAATATTTTAATGTCGGAGTATAATGAAAAAACACAGAATTTAATTATCACATTTAATTATGGTGGTAAATATGCTTACCATAATGTATCATATAAAGATTACCTAAGGTTTGAAGCTGATGAATCACAAGGTAAGGTTTTTAACAAATACATTAAAATTCATAAAACAGATAATTTAGGTAAAGTTGATACTAGCTTGATGCTTGAAAGAATAAACAATATGTTTAAGAAAGATATCAAAGAGGAAAAAGAAGGAATTAATGATGAAAACGTAGAATAAGGGTATTACCATATGATTAATATGAAAAAGAAAAAAATACAATACGCGATAATAGTTGATGAGGGTTACTATTGTGTTGTTGAGGTTAAAAAATTTTTATATATTTTTAGGTATGCTAAAGGTGTATTTGAGTTTAAAACTCTTTGTGAGGCTAATAACTTTATAAACGAATTAAAAAAAATATGAATAAATTAGATAAAGATTACCAAAATATACTTAGTGACATAATAGATTTTGGTGTTAAAAAGGAAGATAGAACTGGTACTGGTACTATTTCATTGTTCTCACATCAAATAAGTCATGATATGTCAACTGGGTTTCCTTTATTAACAACTAAAAAAATGTTTACCAAAGGAATAATAACTGAATTATTATGGTTTCTTAAAGGAGATACAAATATAAAATATCTCGTGGATAATGGTTGTAATATTTGGAATGGTGATTCCTATAAAATATATCGTAAAATAGCTGGTGCTTATGAAGAACCAGATTATGATGTTCATATTGATGACCCTAATGAAAATTCAATTAGGTTGATGACAATTAATGAATTTACTGATAGAATTAAAACTGATAATAAATTTGCTAAGAATTGGGGTGATTTAGGTCCCATATATGGTAAGCAATGGAGGAGTTGGGAGAGGTACGGTTATAGAGGAGTTCAGAATGGTGCTCTTGATTGTGGCTTAATTTCACAAGAAGAAACTAATAAAGAAATATACATAGACCAAATATCCAACCTAATTTCAGAACTCAAATCAAACCCAGATTCAAGACGACTAATGGTTTCAGCTTGGAATGTTGGTGAATTAGAGCAAATGACTTTACCTCCATGTCACTGGGCATTTGAGTGTTATACTGAAGAATTAAGTGACGAGGAAAGGATTGCATTAATTCAACATACTGGTATGGATTCACTTAAACCCACTGCTCGTAAATTATGGATGGATGAAAACAATATCCCAAAAAGAAAACTTAGTCTTAAATGGCATCAAAGAAGTGTTGATACATTTTTAGGTTTACCATTTAATATAGCATCTTATGGTTTGTTATTAGAAATGTTAGCTAAGGAGGTTAATATGGTTCCTAGTTTTTTAATAGGAGATTTAACCAATGTACATTTATATTCTAATCATATAGAACAAGCTAAAGAACAGTTGAGTAGGAGTTCATTTGACTTACCTAGATTAGAGATACATGGTGAACCTATTGGTTCTAATATATCGGACTATAGTATTGACCAATTTAAATTTACCGGGTACGAATCACACCCAAGTATAAAAGCACCTTTATCGAATTAATTTTTAGATTGTAATTTTTCATAAGTCTGTACAAAGGTAATCTGCATACATGGTTTATCTTGGTGCATACTTTCGGCTTTAATTATGAACATGGGACCATCAGTGTATATTGAATACATAAGTTTGTTGGTCTCATCTTCATAACCGATAAAATTAATCTTAATATCCGTATAACCAACACTTCTTAATCTTTCCATTACAAGTGGTTTAACACCCGAACCATCACACTTAATGTTCTTTAATTGTTTAGCAACATCAATTACCTTATACTCATTAGCCTTGTACTCCATAATTTTTTTTAACTGTTCTTCATTAATTAACACTTTCTTTTTCATATTTAATAAATATATAGAATATTTATAAGATATATGGAAAAGATGAATAAAACTATAGATTTATCTGGGTTCAAAATGAAAGACACCTTAAACCCTAAAATTTGGGATGGTGAAAAGTTAAAACCTGAGATAAGAAAAACATTATTGAAAATAGCTGATGACTATTTTGAGGGTTTAGGTTTAGGCTCAGAAGTCGATATTGAAGATGTGTCTATGACTGGTAGTTTAGCTAATTACAATTGGTCTAAGTATTCAGATGTTGATTTACATATTCTAACTAACTATGATGATATACCGGTTGATGAAGATTTGGTTTTAGATTTCTTAAAGTCTAAAAGTGGTAGTTGGAATGATACACACGATATTAAAATATATGGTTTTGATGTTGAGATTTATGTTCAAGACATAGATGAGAAACACACATCAACAGGTGTCTACTCAATACTTAATGATGAGTGGACATTAAAACCAAAACAACAAGATGTTAAAATAAATAAAAAATCTGTAACACATAAAGCTACTGTTATTATGGATAGAGTTGAAGACCTTTATAATGACATACATGATGAACGTAATTACGAAACAATCATAGTAAAAGCCCAAAAAATACAAGATAGAATTAAAAAAATGAGACAAACTGGTCTTGATTCCGTTGGTGAGTTTTCCGTTGAAAACATGGCCTTTAAATCACTTAGAAGGAACGGTACTTTAGAAAGATTATCAGATATTAAGACATTAGCTTATGATAAATCCTTAACTATGGAAAATATTAGATATTTATAATAAAAAACTAACTATGACAATACATTTATTAGCAAACGCTAACTTTACGGATTACCAATATTCGGAAGTATATATACCTGGTGGTCAGACGGTGACACTAAATGGTGAATCAATAACTACGGTTGCTGATATAAAATTACCCGTTGGTGTTAATTCAAATGGGGGTAATTCAGGTACAATGTACTTATTAGGGAAAAGAAAACCTGAGTTCTATAAAAGTGATGACGGGACATACCCAATAAAAGGATAAAAATAGATTAAGACATGAATAATAAACAATTAGAAAAAATGTTAAGATTGGCTGACATTAAAAAGAAGTCAATAAACGAAGGTTCAAAATCATCATCAATAGAATTTATTAAATCTGTTGCTGATGGTAATACTTACGCTATCTTTAGAGAAAATAGAACATACTATATAAAAAGTACTGAAACTAAAGATGTTTTAGTTGAGGGTGATTTTGATTACCTTAATGGGCTTAAAAATAGGACTAAGAATTCTTATAGAGGTTATGATGACGCTGTCACTAAGTTAAACTTAATTTTTAACGATATCAATAGAGTACAAAACCTTAACGAAGAGGTTGATATGGTTAACTTCGATTATAAACTTAATGAAAATGGTGAATACGTTAAACTTAGTTCTTTACAAGAAAAAAAATTCATACTAAAACAACCTAAACCAAAAACTAAACCAAAACCTGAACCTGAACCTGAAATGGATTTTGGTGATGAGGAAGGTGGTGATTTTGACTTTGGTGATGAATCGGAGGGTGAAGAAGGTGGAGACACTGATTTTGACTTTGGTGATGAGGAAGGTGGAGACACTGAAGGTGATGAAGATTTTGACTTTGGTGATGAGGAAGGTGGAGACACTGAAGGTGATGAAGATTTTGACTTTGGTGATGAGGAAGGTGGAGACACTGATATGGAATTTGATACCTCTGAAGAAGGTGGTGATAACATTAAAGACATACAAAGAACAACTGGTAAATTAGGTCAACAATTAAGAGACACGGAAGATATATCGTCTGATATGCAGAAATGGGTTGCTAAGAGTGTTATTTCAGCACTTAACCTTAATAACATGGATGGTGCTGATATCGATGACATTGTAAACACACTTGAAAATGGTGGTGGGTCTAACAAAAAAACTGATGGGGCTGATATAGACTTTATGGATGATGATTACCACACTGGTGAATATGGTGAGGAATTATTGTTAGATGATGAGGAAGAAGATGAAGGACCTGGTGGTTATTTAGGTAATATACACTCACAAACTAATGAAATTGATTACATGGATGATGATGATGAAGGACCTGGTGGTTATTTAGGTTTTGAATCCACTTCTTATATGGATGATGAGTATGAAGCTGAAAGACAAGCTGATAAAGACATATCATCATATTATAATAAACCATCTTTTGATGAATTAAAACGTGGTCACAAATTACCTTACGATACGTTTGATGATGAAAGTGAGATGGAAGAAGGTATGAGTAATTTTATGGATGATGACACAAAAGGTGGAATGGGTTGGGGTACAAGTGAAAGTGTTTCTTACATGGGTGATGAATTATCTGATGATGATATTGATAAATTATTTGACAAATCAAATAATTCTACCGATATTTATGGTATGAACAATCCAAAAGAAGCTCCAACAAGACCAAGTGTTAGACCAGGTATTGGTAGACCGGATACGGATAGACCATCTAGGCCGTCTAAAAACCCATTTACACCACCAAGTCGTATTAGACCGGGTGAGGAACCAAGACCAAAGGCTAGACGTAGGGATAGGGTAGATTATATGTCACAACCATCCCCATCTAGAAACCCTAGTGAAGCTCCAACTACTACACCAACTAAACCTGGTACGGATAGACCAGTGAGACCATCTAAAAACCCATTTACACCACCACCTTATATTAGACCGGGTGATGAACCAAACCCAAAGGCTAGAAGAGATGGTGGTATTAATTATATAGACGATTCAGATGTAGACTTTAGTTAATGGATTTAAAACTAATATATATAAACAAAATTGGAACTAACTTTAAAGGGGAACACATGTTTGAGTTCCTTTTTTCAGATAGGACCGACCATGATTGGGATGAGGAATGGTATGAATCTAGTGTCGTAACTGATATGTCATATCTAACACCCCCAATGCCATTTATAAAAATGGTTGGGTTTCTACAAACTGAAAAAATCGATTTACATTTGGTCCAAGAGTCTGGGGTTTTTCAAATTTATAACGCAGTAGAAGGTATTATAGCTTTAGGATGGGGTAAACTATCTGAAGATGAGGAGATTGATGAAGAAAGTGATAGATTAGTTTTTAAATTTGGTGATTTTATGACCGAAGTTGAGGCAAAATTGTTAACTTTGGGAATAGATTTAAAATACATTCAAAATAAAACAAAATAAAACAAAATAAAATGGCTAAGAAATTATTAGAAGGTGATATTAAAAGGAAAGCAAAAAACTTTTTAAGGTCACAAGGAAAAAATATTGGTGACCTTACCGAAGGTGAACTAACGGAATTATATTGGAACATTATATCTAATAACATTGTTGAAGCTGAAAAAAGAACTGTGACTACGTATTCACCTGAGGATGAAACTGATGAAGTTTCTAAAGCCGTTAAAAAAGCTAAAGAAGAGGATATTAGTTACAACGATGATGGTACTATTTCTGTTAAGGAAGAAGAGATTATGGATATGATGGGAGAAAATCAAAATCCAATCATGTCTAAGAATGAACTTATTCAAGAAATATCTAGACAAATTGTCAATGAGGATAATAAGTATGAAGGTGAATATGATAGTGGTGATAACGACTATTCTAGACATTTAGATACCGATTCCGTTAAAGACATGGGTAAACAGTTATACCAAGACATTAAATCAGCGGCCGAAGAAAAATTCGGACGAGCTAACTTCCAAACAGCATCAATGGCGATGGCACAATCCTTACAGAACATATTAATGTTTGAACAAGGTAAGGAACAGGAGTTACAAGATGAAGCTATACAACTTATTAGGGGTGAATATCCAGCACTAACTGAGGAGGCTGTTGATATTGACGCACAAATCACGGGACACCCCCAATTAGGTGGGAGACCAATCACTAAAGGTAATATTCAATTATCTAAAGGTAATAAACCAGTACCTGAGGGTTACACTGAAGATGAGTTAAAAGATGAAGTTACAAAAAGACGACTTATTAATGGTCTAACACATGGTGCAGCTAGAAAAGGTCAAAACCTTTATCACATGGCTAGTGAAAAATTAAACCAAATCAATCCTCGAGCTACACAAGATTATTCCAAAGTGATGGCAGCAAATGACTTTATGTATTGGGCTATGGATAGAAACACAATCAACGACCAAGGTAGTAATGGTGAACACGCTGGTAATGTTAGGGTTGTAATACAAGAAAGTGGTAAACCTAAAATTATAGCACAAGGTATGACATTCTCATTTGTATTACATGAACTTACTAAAGGTGTTATGGAATTAATGTCATTACATGGTATACACGAAGATAAAGGTGTGAGAGATTATGTTGAAGACAAGACTGATACCTTAGAGGCTGAAGCTGATGACATTAGGTTAGGTACTGGTATTTGGGAAAAAGTTAGTCGTTTTGTTAATATAGAAAACCCAAATCATAAAGCGGTATTCTTAAATAAATTAATAACAAAACCAGCTAACGAATTTGTTGGGATTATGAAAGGTCTAATGAAAAATGACCCTGAGATGGTTGAGGTTATACAGAGTATCGCTGAAGAAGCGTCAGAAGAACTTCGTAACGAGGAATATGAGGACGCTATGGGTACATACGATGAACCAAGTGGCGATGAAGAAGGTGATGTTGCTGACGGTGATGAGAATGTACCTGATGATGAATTAGATAATCTATTAGGTGGTAATAACGATGAATTAGATTATTCAGAAATGGATATCATTGATTTACGAAAAGCTATGGATGATGCTTTGGATAATGGAGACTACGGTTTAGCTAAAGAAATTGGTAAATATTTGAATTAAAATATACGGATTAGGACCGTTATAGTCTACGGACTATTAAACCCACCCAGTGTCGCTACCGGGTGGGTTTTCCTGTTTATATAGATATTTATAATTATGAACATCAAAAAAATAATAAAAGAGGAGATTGATAACTTTGATTGGTTTGATGAGGGTGAAACTCCACTATCGTGGTTAATCGATAATTTTGGGGATTTAAAACCAGTTGTTGATGGTAATAAAACATATTATGTTGATGATAATGATAAAAAATTGTTTTATTATTATCAGGGTAAAAAAAATGGGAATTGTTATATTAATGATTATGAAATATGGTCAGTTTTGGGGTCTCGTTTTGGGTTTAACTATAAGAAAATTCAGGAGGTTATAACCAGGTGGTTGGATGAGTTGTATGGGATAACGGGACTCACACCGACTTTGCAACCTTATCTTTAATAAGTGAAGTTGGATGAGGTCTATGGAATAACGGGACTAAAAAAATATAGATATTTATAAACATGAACATTAGAAAAATAATAAAGGAGGAAATTGATAACTTTGATTGGATTGACCAATCGGGATTTGAAACCCCACTATCGTGGTTAATCGATAATTTTGGGGATTTAAAACCAGTTGTTGATGGTAATAAAACATATTATGTTGATGATAATGATAAAAAATTGTTTTTTTATTATCAGGATAAAAAAAATGGGAGTTGTTATATTAATTATGGTGAAATATGGTCACTTTTGGGGTCTCGTTTTGGGTTTAACTATAATGAAATTCAGGAAGTTATAACCAGGTGGTTGGATGAGGTATACGGAATAACTGGACTCACACCATCTCAAACATTGAATTTTTATCTGACCTAGTTGGATGAGGTATACGGAATAACTGGACTCACACCCCATCAGAAGGCGGGCAGGAGCTTATAACAGTTGGATAAGGTCTACGGATTAACGGGACTTACACCTTACATACCCAACAAACATTCTATAAATACCTTTTCCACACAATTAGATATTTATAGGTATGAGTTTAACAAAAGGACAAAAACTTTTGGAAATAGCTAGGTGTCTTAAGGACCCTATATATGCTATTGAGAGTTACCTACACACTGAAGATAGAACACAAGGTGGTGAGGTACCATTCACATTGTTTCCAAAACAAAAAGAACTAGTACATGGTTATATTGACCATAGACACAATATTGTGATGAAACCTCGTCAAGCTGGGATATCAACAACAACAGCGGCTTACGCAGCGGTCTTAACCGCATTAGCTAGTCCAAAATCTAAACATAAAATCCTAATTGCAGCAAATAAACAGGAAACAGCTAAGGAATTTCTTAAGAAAATTAGGGATTTTACTAGACAACTACCTGAATGGATGGATATATATAGACCACCAAATGTTAAGGATTGGTTTTCGTCTGATAAAAATTCGGATTCACATTATAGAATGCATAATGGTAGTGAAGTAAAGGCCGTGGCATCATCAAAAGATGCTTTGAGGGGTTACACACCATCAATCATAATTGTGGATGAGGCAGCGTTTATTGAGGGTAGTAGGGGGGAAGAATTCTATGAAGCAGCACAACCATCTTTATCAACAGGTGGTAGATGTATTTTAATTTCAACACCAAATGGGTATGACCCATTATACCATAAAACATATAAACTAGCTAAACTAGGGAAAAATAACTACAATACCGTTGATATGAAATGGTATGAAGACCCTCGTTACAATGGTAGGAATAAAAATGATTTATTCCCACATGGGATGACATGGAATTTACTTAATGAAAAGTCTGGTGAAGTACTTGAGAGTATATTTGACCCATGTAGTGGTGATATTAATCATTATACTGGTAAGGAATGTACGGTTCCTGAAAGTACTTGGGATGATATGATTGAAAAAGGTTTTACACCAACATCTGGTTGGTTTGAAAGTATGTGTTCTGACCTTAATCACAATCCCCGTTCAATAGCACAAGAACTTTTATGTGTCGTTGGTGATACTTATATTAAAGTGATGGATAACAACACTGGTGAAATAAAAGAATTAAAAATAGAGGATTTATATAATGAATTATAAACGATGGTCGGATGTTGATACTGAATATCTCATAAAAAATGTTAACCATAAACCTTTAAAGTGTGTGGCTGACGATTTAGGTCGTACATATGCATCAATCATGGGTAAGGTTACTCAACTAAAATTACAACAAACTGACTACGTTAAAAAAGGGTGGGAGACTATTAAAGAACATGTTAATGATATGGGTGTTTACGACATGGATGACACTATTAATAAATTAGGGTATAACGATACATACATTAATTTTATGGGTCGGTCTGGTAATCGTAAATTAATGTCATGTGATGGTTTATTATATAACAGTGTTTATCAACACACAAAATCTTTAGATAAATTAAAAGATAAGAATAGTAAATCCATAATGGCTAGAATAATTTTTTTAGTTAAACATGGTGGTAATATAGATAAAATTAAATGTGAATGTGGGAATGGTGTTACATATAAACAAAAACAATCAGTATATGTTGATTATGTAAATAATTTCCAACCGTTTTGTATTCAATGTCAACCTAAATACCCATCAGAGAAGTATTTTAAATTTAAATATGGTGATGATTGGATGTCACACCGTGATAAAAGACGTGATAAATTAGGTAATACGAAAACAAATAGTAAAGAATGGTTCCAAAATAAATACGGTACGGAGTGGGAGGGTAAATACCTTAAATATTATAATAAAAAAATGGTCACGTTACATAAAAACACCGATAAATTATTTAAAGATACATTTTCTAAAATATCACAAGAATTATTTAATGATGTGGTGGATGGAATAAATGTGACAGAAAACATTTATTACGCAACTAATGGTGGTGAGTTTTTTATAAACCTTCGTGATAGTGATAAAATTAAACTTGGTAAACACTGTATTAAACCCGACTTTAAGGTTGGTAATAAGATTATTGAATTTGATGGTGATTATTGGCATAATAAAACGATTGATGCCGATAATTTACGATATAAACTATTAGATGATTTAGGTTATAAGGTTATGGTTGTTAGTGAGGGTGATTATAAGAAAAATAAAGATTTAATGGTTAATAAATGCATTAATTTTATACATGGAAAATAAAAAAAATACTAAATATAAAGTTTTAACTGACAGTGGTTATAAAGATTTCATCGGTGTTAAACGGAGTTATGCTAAATATGTTCATGAAATAAAGTTAGAGAACGGGTTGGTAATTAAATCAACTGAAAACCATGTATACCCCACCAATGATGGGGTTTTATTAAAATCTGGTGAATTAACCACTGAAAATTATCTAACCACAAAAGATGGCAACTACCAAGTGGTTAGTAACACCATTATCACACATAATGATTATGTATATGATTTATTAGAGGTGGCTGATGGAAACCTTTATTACGCAAATAATATATTAACCCATAATTGTTCGTTTTTAGGTTCTGGTGATAACGTTATTGATGATAAGTACGTCAAGAGACAGGAAAAACATAATGTTAAAGACCCAATTAGAAAAGAGTGGCTTGATGGTAATATGTGGATATGGGAAGACCCAATTAAGGACCATCAATACATATTAGCGGCGGATGCTTCATCAGGTTCAGCGGCGGATGCTGCTGGTATATGTGTGTTTGATTACACAACAGGTAATCAAGTGGCTGAATACCAAGGTAAGGTTGCACCCGATGTACTTGGTGAGATGTGTGCACACTACGGTAATTCATACAACGCTTTTATTGTTGTGGATATTACAGGTGGATGGGGTGCAGCAACAGTACTTAAACTAATCGACTTGGGTTACCCTAAAAAATTACTATACTACGATATTACGGTTGGTATTGATGCGTTAGAGAACAATAGGTCACTACAAAAACACATGGATAATGGTAAATTACCAGGTCTTAACTTCCAAAAAAACAGAAATCTTATTATATCGGAATTAGAAAAGGGTGTTCGTATGGATACATTTAAACTTCGTTCAGCTAGAGCACTTATGGAGATGGATACTTTTGTATACATCAATGGTAGACCCGACCACATGAAAGGGTACCACGATGATTTACTTATGTCAATTGGTATGGCTTTATTTGTTGCTATGAGTTCATTTAAAGATTTAGAAAAATCAAAGGGACAAGCTAAGGCGATGGTTGGGAGTTGGGTGGTGACTAGTACTGATTCAACAGATGTTGATACATTATCTAGAAACGTAGATTTTTATATGGCTAACAACGAAGTAAATCGGGTACAATTAGCTGATTCACCCCATAATTGGGTCTTTGGTGGTATGTATGGATTTAAAAATAAAGGTAAGAAACCTTAGTTATTCACATTTACAATATGGTGATTACTATTATAACTGGGTATTTATAATAAAATAAACATTAAAACAACAAATGGCAAAAAAAGATAATTTAACAGTATATCAGAAATTATTTACGATGTTTGGTACCGGAAACGGACCAAGGACACCTAAATACACACTTGATAAGGATGACCTAATAACCACTAAATCTAGAGATGAATACGAAAAACAGAAATTAGAGGGTCAACAACAAAACCATATGCAAGCTCAATGGGCTAGAGTGGATAGTGAATTGTATCAAAAAGCTGTATACTACGAAACAAGTAGGATTGCGTCTTACATGGATTATGAAGCTATGGAGTTTACACCTGAAATTTCAGCATCTTTGGATATTATGTCGGAGGAATCTTGTACACTTAATGAACAAGGTAAAGTTATTACCGTTCGTTCTGAATCGAAAAGGATTAAAAATATATTAGAGGATTTATTTGAAAATATATTAGATGTTAATACGAATTTACAAATGTGGACAAGAAACACATGTAAGTATGGTGATAACTTTGTTTACCTTAAAATTGATAGAACCAAAGGTGTTTTAGGAGCTTCCCAATTAACAAATGTTGAAATGGAACGTGATGAAATTGGTGGGATGACACCACACACCCAAATTGGTGAGGGTGGTCAGGTTAAAAAGAAAGAAGTTAAATTTAAATGGAAAGATAAAGCCATGGAATTTAACGCTTGGGAAATAGCTCATTTTCGTTTATTGGGTGATGATAGAAAACTACCTTATGGGACATCAGTACTTGAAAAAGTAAGACGTATATGGAAACAATTATTATTAGCGGAAGATGCTATGTTAGTATATCGTGTGGTGAGAGCACCTGAAAGAAGAGTATTTAAAGTGTATGTTGGTAATATTGATGATAAGGATGTTGAATCTTATGTACAAAAAGTTGCTAATAAATTCAAAAGAACACAGAAAGCTGATAATCAGACAGGACAGGTTGACCTTAGATATAACACATTAGCTGTTGACCAAGATTACTTTATCCCCGTTAGGGATATGAATACATCAAGTCCAATCGAAACATTGGCTGGTGCACAAAACTTAGACCAAATTGCTGATATTCAATATATCCAAAGAAAAATGGTTACAGCCCTTAGGATACCAAAACCAATATTAGGTTTTGAGGATGCACAGGGTGAGGGTAAAAATTTAGCCTTAATGGATATTAGATTTGCTAGAACGGTGAATAGAATACAACAAGCTATGATTCAGGAGTTGAATAAAATAGCTATTATCCATTTATATATTTTAGGTTTTGAGGAAGAGTTGAACAACTTCCAATTGATGTTAACCAACCCATCTACACAAGGTGAAATGTTAAAAATAGAACAATGGAAAGAAAAAGTTTTATTATATAAAGACCTTGTTACAGCGGTTGATGGTATAGCACCAACATCTCATACGTGGGCTAAGAAAAACATATTTAACTTCTCTAATGATGAAATTACATTAGACTTAGAACAACAAAGAGTTGAACGAGCTGTTTCAACTGAACTTGAAAACACACCTAACGTTATTAAGAAAACTGGTTACTTTGATAAGGTTGATAAACTTTACGGTGAAATCGGTGAAGATGTTAATACTGATGAAGAAGGTGACGAGGGTGACATGGGAGGTGGAGACGACTTCGGTGGAGGTGGAGGTGGTAACTTTGGTGAGGCTGACTTTGGTGAGGCTGACTTTGGTGGTAATGAGGGTGAGGCTGACTTTGGTGGTGACGAGGGTGGTGACGAGGGTGACACTGACTTTGGTGAATCATTTAATAGACAAAGTGGGATTATCGATAAATTATTAAACGATGGTAAACGTAAAAATGAGGATATAAAAATGTTATTTGAAGGTGTTGATGAGATAATTAAAAAAACTGAAGAAAAACGGTAATTGTTAAATTGACGTATTGTGTTATTGGGGCATATTTATAATTAAAAAGAATATGGATTTCGGTACACTAAAAAATACATTTACACAAACCTATATAGAATCACACGTTAATGGTGATAATAAAGGTAAGGAACTATTTAAAAGGTTTTTGGAAGTTTTAAAAGAAAGTGAAACTCTAAAAACCTTTTTCATTGTTTATAAGAATTTAGAAAGTAAAACAATTAATAACCAATTTGAAGCTAATGAATACCTTAAGGAACATTTATTGGTTTTAAATAAATTCAGGGGTGATAAAAGTATCGTACTTGAATCTAAAAAATTAATTAAATTACTTAATGATAACGATGTTAATGTTGTTTTGGAACAATCAACACTACATAAATCACTACACACATTAACAACAACATCAAAAAACATTAACACAATTAACGATATCCATGAGGCTAAAATTAGTCTTGTTAAATCTTTAATGATTGAAAAAATCACTCTAAAGGATGAGGGTGTTGTTCAGGAAAATCTTGATGTACAAAAATTCTTAACAATTGCTACAGATTTATACAATAAAAAGTATGAAAACATGTCTGAGGGTGAAAAAAACATTATTAAAGTACTAAGGGATGGTAATGATGATACTAAAGGTACTTTATTACGTTCTATGATTAAAGAAACAATCTCACTTATTAATACACAACTTAAAGAAGTTAACAATAATATTGAACTTAAATCTAAATTATTGGAGACTAAGGATGTTGTGTACAATATGTACGAGTATAACGTAGATACAATATCTGAAAACATCAGAAAACTTTACGACATTAAATCAATCTTTGGGTAGTATGGACTTAGACTCATTATTACAAATTTTCGGTGGTGCTGGTGCTACATTTTATGTGATGTGGTTATGGTTAAAGGAAATTAAACTCGAAAAAAAAGGTATAATAGAACAATTAAAAGAAGAACAAGAGGCCAGAATTCAAGAACTTAGGGAAATGTTACCTTTACTGACTGAAGCCTCGAAAGGATTACAAGATGTAATTAAAAGTAATATAGATGGTAATACAGAAGTAATCGAAAAGATTAAACAACACATTGATATTAAAATGGTTTCATGTAATGATAGATTGACCACCATCTCTAAAATAATAAAAAATGTTAATACAGACGATGATGGCACTGAATAAACTAGAAAAAATATTAACCGATTTAGGTTTTAAAGAGTTAGAGATATTACAAAAATTAAGTAAGGAAAAACACGATACTAAAAAATATCACATAATTCGAACAATCTCAAACCATAAAACGAATAAGTTTGTTGCTGTTAATGGTGATTGGGAACAAGTTATGGGTTATAGTGAGGAATACCCAGTTAATATGTCTTGGGAAGACTTTATACCAAAAACAGAACAAAAGAAACTAGGTGAAACATTTAGTGGATTAAAAGAAGAGGATGATTATACGAATTATGGGTGTAATTTTATAAACAATCTTGGTGAGATAATACCATTAAATTGGTCTGTTAAATTTTTTCATGAGTTGGGTTTATTAATCTCAATCGGGGTTATACCTAAAAAACAACTTAAACCAGAAAAAAATAAATCTAATAAAAAACTTATTAAATAGAAAAATATGAAGAAATGGTTTATTGAAGTAAAAGATAGTATTAAATGGTTTATGAAAGAACTTGGTAAGATTTACTCAACCGAGGATTCCTATTTTTCTAAAAAAAGAATAGAATCTGGTTTAGCTTTCACCATCGGTCAATTTGGTATGATTTATTTTTTAATGGAAAAGGTTGATATTATGACAACACAAGATATGTTAATGTGGGCTGGTTCTGAATTTATTATGGCTGGTTATACAATGAACCACATTCAAAAAGAAAAGAAAAGTAAAGGTGTGGAACCTAACACATAAGTTTAACTATTCTAATATAAACAGCTCTATCAAATTGATGGGGCTTTTTTTATCTCTAAAAATAATATATCATTAACAAAAAAGATTGTTATGGAAATGTAACATAATAAAAAAAATATAAAAAAGTTTTATGAAGAGAGGAAAAGAGATTTCATTAAAATTACCCTATGAGTATAATGTTGTATCAGGTACGGTTGATAACAAACAACCAAAATCCATTTATATACAAATATCAGCATGGGGTAAACCAAAAGAAAATAATGATAGTAATTACGACAACATTATTAAACAAAAATCAAAAAGAATTAAACAAAAGTTATTTGAGGTGTTAAGTTTGGACGAAAGGTTTTATCGTGATAAATGTATCGTTGACTTTAATATGGCTTCCTCAGGTATATCATTTAGTAAAAGAAGTTTTATGTCTGTAGAACTAACGATATTCCAAAAAGAACCATTTGTACCAGTTAATTCAGAAGAGTTGTATCCATCATTAAGTGAGATATCCACTAGGATTATAAATGATGTTTTTGAAACAGATGAGGATTTTAAGTTTTATCGGAAAAAAATATAACAATAAAAAACCCCTACCAATAATGGTGGGGGTTTTTTTATTTAAAATTATGGGATATCAATTTCTTGTACCATACCTTTTATTTCAAAGGGTTTAATAGGTAACCAATTATTAATTTGTTTAGACATTTCAGGTTTACCATTAGGACCAACCGAAAGAGTAACATGTGGTGTATTAACATCAAACGATGTGGTGTGTATTAAGACCGCCACTACATTATTGTCACCACCAACATGTGTCACAGTCATAGGAAACACATCACCTATTAGATGACGTTGTTCACCTAATAATGGCCCTAAGTTAATTGTCATATGGTCAGCTACAACCACCCACTCTTTAGTAACTTGTGGACAATGTTCTTTAATTACACCTAATAAATCATTGTGTGATGAGTTATCCAATAACAACGCTGAGTAATTGATTGTTGATTTTCTTAATAATCCATTAAATATTTCGGTCTCAAGTCTTTCTTTTTCAATCCCCAAATCTCTACCATTAAAACCTTGTTTAAATAGTGTATCACCATCAATACTTATTTCATACTTATTAAAACATTTAATAAATTGTTTATTCATCCCCATTTGTTTACCAAAGTGGTGGATTATACTACCATCAATACTCAATGTTTTAACCTTTTCTTTAAATTTGTAAGCTGTGTTAGGTGTACCGTTTTTAAAGAAATCAATCAAAAACTTAATTTGTTTACCTTGTAACTTAGTAAATTTTAATATACCAGTTAACCTTTTATCGATATCCACTGTCTCATTCCTTAAAATAGAACTTACCAATATAATTGGGTTTTTAATATTTAAAATCTCACCACTAACATCCATATCATGAAATATCCACTGAAATAAACCATACTTCTCAATCATCCCAACAAAATGTTTAACGGATTTAGCTTGTTTAATCCCCTTAATGAACTCATCTTGAATTCTTTCTTGTGCTAATGGTTTCCCATCACCACTAATGATTGTGTTATCACGTTTAATAGCTTTATCTATACCATCATCAACATCCGAACCAATACGACCAGCAAATCGTAACGCTCTTAATATTCTTAATTTATCTTCATCAAACCTATCAACAGCATTACCAACCGTTCTAACGATACCATTTTCTAAATCAGAAATACCACCAACTAAGTCAACAATTTCTTTTGTATCTAAATCATAGAATAAAGCGTTGATGGTTAGGTCTCTTCTTAACACATCTTTATCGATGGTTGTGAACTCTACGGAATTAGGTCTACGGCCACGACCGATATCAAACCTGAAAGTGGCAATCTCGTATGTGTCGTCCTCAGTTACAACATTAACGACACCAAATTGTTCACCAGACTCAATCGTTGGGTACATATGTAGTAAACTTTTTATTTTTTCAGGTGTCGCATCTGTAACTAAATCAAAATCTTTAGGGTATTTATTTACCAATGTGTCTCTAACAGCACCACCGACTAAATATAACTTAAACCCATCTTTTTTGAAAATATCATGTATTTTATCAATGGATTTTGGTACACTTATCACCTTTTGAACCCTAATTTCTTTATTACTCATATCGTTATCTTTTAATTCTGCCTAAATATAACAAAAAAAGTGCATATTTATATAGAAAATCTAATATGTTTATAAACAATAATAACGAATTAAATAAAAAAGGTGTTCTTATCGAGTATGACGCTGGTTTTATTACACCTAAATTAACTTGTGCTGATGGTACTTGTTCTAATGAGGCGTTACTTAGAGAATTCGATTCAGGTACGAAAGCACCTGATTTATATACGGATGGTGCTGTACCGGACAAAGTAATACTATATGCTGTTTTACAGAAATATGGTATCGAGAATAAGAATGGTCGAATCTACCCGAAAAAGGTATTGGAACAACAAAACATAGCTTATCAAGAATTTATTAAAATGGGAACAGCTCTTGGTGAACTTAATCATCCAGAGTCATCAATCATTGATGGTGAAAGAGTATCTCATTGTATAACTAAAACTTGGTGGGAAGGTGTTACACTTATGGGTGAAATTGAGTTGGATACAACACCAGCTTACCATAAACAAGGTATTGTTAGTACACTTGGTGATAAGGTAGCTAATATGTTAAGAAAAGGTTGGACTGTTGGTATCTCATCAAGAGGTGTGGGTTCACTTAAACAAGAAGGTGGTAAGAATGTAGTACAAGACGACTTTGAAATCATCTGTTGGGATATTGTTACATCACCGTCAACACCTGGAGCTTGGATTTCTAATGATAAAACTGATTTAAAAACATATACTGAATCAACAAATAAAAATACGACATTAAACGAAGGTTCGATGTTAGATAAATTAAACAATATATTATAATGACTAAAGTAATTAAATTAAACGAAAAAGACATCCAATCATTGGTTGAGAAGATTATTAAGGTAGATGCTATAAATGAAGCTACACCTGAAAGAGAAATACAAAGAAAATCAAATAATTTCAGAAAAAGTTCTTTCAAACCATATAAAAGGGAAGACCAATTAATGGGTATTTTCGGGCCTTATAGTGATGATGTACCAGTAAACGTAATTTCTTACATGAGAAAAAATCCAGCGTTAGTTATTAAGAGATTGGAACAAGTGTATGGTAGAGATGAAATGTTGAGGTATTTAGGTATTACTGAATAATATACATATAAAAAAGATGCGCGCTGCAGCATAAGCAATTAAAAAGCAAGCATTATTTTTTTAATGGAACAATAATTAAAATGGGTTGAGAGACCCATTTGTTGTTTACAAACTTTTATAGTTTAGGTATCATTATAATCATTAACAATTATAAATTAAAAAAAAAGTTTTATTATGGATGAACAAATAACAAAGTATTTTTTAGTAAGGGTAGAATTCGAAACAATGACTGACACTGGGAAAACTAAAAAAATCAAATCACAGTATTTAGTGGATGCTATATCATGTACTGAAGCTGAGGCTAGAATGACTGACTATCTTAAAGATACTGTTTTAGATTACGAAATTGTATCAGCTGTTAAATCAGCTATTGAAGATGTAGTTGAGTTTGTAGCTGCCTAATCCCTGTACTCGTTAGGTAACCCTAACAAATCTGATAACCCGTGAAACTTTTCATCATGTTCGTGGTCCTTGTGTCCTAAAACAGCGTGAATAAGTTCATGGGTTATTATGTGCTTAACATATTCTTCACCACCATCCTCAACAGCCTTTGTTTTTATTAACATAACACCATGGTCACCATCAAACTCAGGGTGAATAAAGGCACCAATCTTCCCATCCTTAAAGTTATCATCAAATTTTAATTTAATTTTCGGTATATCTGGTTCACCACCATATATTTTTTTGTATGCTAAATAGATGTTTTTAACACAATGATTAAATAACCTATCTAATGTGTTTTCTTGGAATTTTATATCGTTTTCCACGTATTCCTTCAATATATATCTAATGTTTTTTTTCCCCATACATATAAATATCCAACTAACCTAGTAATAATTTCCACATTTTTTTAATGTTTTAAGCTTTTCATTGAATAAACCACATATTTATTGAGAAACGACCCAACACGGGTTTGTTATAATAATTCTTAAAAATAAATAAGAAAATGGCAAAAACAGAAAAATCGGTTATTGAACAAGCTCTCCTGGAAGCTGCACAAATTGATGCAACCTTCAAAGCCAACGCAAAAGAAATACTGGCTCGTACAATGGGTTCAGAAATTGAAGAAATGGTAAGGGAATCTTTAGGGAATCCAACAAAGGCGGTTAAAGAGGATGAGGAAGATGACCTAATGGCAACAGACCTAGAAATGGGTGATGAAGAAGATGATTTAGAAATGGGTGATGAAGAAGATGATTTAGATTTAGGTGATGATGAAGAATTTGAAGGTGACGACATGGATGTTATTGATTTAACTGACTCAGACGATGAGGAGTTAATTAAAGTATTCAAAAGTATGGACCCAGACTCAGAAATTGAAGTAGTTCAAGATGAGAACGGTGTTACATTCACTGATAATGAAACTGGTGCTGAATACAGGGTTGAACTTGGTGGAGGATTGGACATGGACGATGACATGGATTTAGATGATGACGAAGAAGTAATCGACTTAGATGCTGGTGATGAACTAGAGTTATGGGCAAACAATGAAGACGAAGATGAGGAAATTGTTTATGAAATCGAAATGACCGAAGAAGATGAGGAAATTGTTTATGAAATCGAAATGACCGAAGAAGATGATGATAAAAATTTAGGAACAGAAAATGTTACTAGAAATTATCCGAATGGTAGAGGTCAAAGAAAAAGACCATCTAATTTTCCTAAGAAACTGACTAGAGAATCTAGTGAACCAAAAATCAACAATAGTAAAATTATAAAAGAAAATAGAGTTCTAAGGAACAACTTTTTAAGTGTTAAAACTGAAAACAAAGAATTAAAGGAAAACCAAGAAAAAATGGTTGACGCTTTAAAACAGTTTAGACAGAAGTTACAAGAAGTAGCTGTATTCAATAGTAACCTAGCACACGTTGTTAGATTGTTTACTGAGAACACTACAACTAAAGACGAAAAGATAGATATCGTCAAGAGAATGGACGAAGCTAAAACAATTAAAGAATCTTCATTGATTTATAAAGGTTTAGCTAAAGAACTTATGGGTGTTAAGTCTAAGAAAACTATTAAGGAGTCAGTTGACGCCAAAGTTAACAAGACTGCATCAACAGGAGCATCTCAAATAACAGAATCAAAAGTATTTGAAAACCCTGAATTAGCTAAAATGAAAGCTATGTGGGAGTTTAATTATAAATACAAATAAATTAAAAATCTAAATTAAAAATGGGATATTTATTAAAATCAGGTGAAGTCGGAAATATTGGACTTAAACACCAAAAAGCAATCCGTGAAGCTACGGTAAGTAAATGGGACGGACTAGGTTTCCTAGAAGGTCTTGAAGGACATGTAAGAGAGAACATCG
>Ga0209284_10001267_pt1 | contig 39514 bp, 30 predicted proteins | sample FRY03_FD_187211 | JGI IMG/M metagenome (GOLD analysis project Ga0209284, IMG submission 187211) | Freshwater microbial communities from Lake Fryxell liftoff mats and glacier meltwater in Antarctica - FRY-03 (SPAdes) (version 2) | ecosystem: Environmental > Aquatic > Freshwater > Ice > Glacier... | reverse complement strand
AGCAACAAAATAGTATTAAAACCCCATAATAAATCATTCGTGGCATAGCGAAAGCTACTGTCAACAGCAAACTAAAGCCGAAATTCCGCTGCGCTACATTGCGGTTTAGTCCTTATATGTTAGCTGCCGTTTATTTTGTAAACCTACAATCCTGGTATTTTTAAATTTTTGTCTGCTAACTCCGATGCCTGTTTTAATCGTTTAATTCTTGTTTCAGGGGTTTTGGCTAACTTAATCCAACGCAATATAAATCGCTGACTAGATGCCCCAAATGCGTTGAAATTATTGGTTGCATTTTCGTATTTGTTTAATTCATTAACAAAATCAGAAGGCTTAATTAAAGCATCTACATCATCCATAAATTCCCAAAGTCCACTTGCTTTAGATTTTAAAACTGATTCTTTTCCTGCATTTTCTACAAGCCCTTTGCTTTCAAGTTTTTTGTATCTGTCTTTATAGGTTTTTGTCCAATGCTCTACTTTACGAGGTGATATTAATTGCATTGTTTTCTCTTCATCTAATTTTCTTCTAATACCGTCAATCCATCCGAAACATAATAATTCGTCTAATACTTCTTGAACAGAAACGTATTTATCCAAAACAGTTTTTTTAAATGTAATTAACCAAATACTTTCTTTTTGATGATGATTGCTCAATAGCCAATTTCTTAATTCTTCTTGAGAAGTAATTATTACTTGGTCAAAATTTTCTGTCTTTACCATCTTTTACTCTTTATTTGTTTTGGCTTGTGAGTATTATAAAGCGTTGTTCAAAAAGTCAATCAATGGTTTAGCTGTTTCAAAACTATTTAAAACAGTTTTAGTAATATTTTTAGACTGCATTTCTGTATCAGTAATTTTATTTGTTGTGAAGTAACCTTTCATTTTTAAATATTCAATAGCTTCGCTGTTGGCATCAAAGCCTTTAGGTGGTCGGCTTAATGTTTCTGGTGCTTGTACACCTTCGGCAAATACTTTTTTGAATGATTTATTTTCCATAATTTTATTCCATTCTGAAAAATTATGGTCTATTTCTTGTCTAAATTTTTGTAAGTCTGGTGGCATAGGCATATAAACACCACCACCCACAAACGAACTGTCTGGCTGTAATTGTAAATAATAACAAGCATTGCTACTATTCTTGCCACCTTGATTTAGCATTAGAAAGAAATTGGTTTTATAAGGCGATTTGTCTGCTGAAAACCTAATATCTCTGTTTAGCCTTGTAATACATTTTTTAGGGTCTAAATTTGCTTTAGCAATATTATTGTCAAACATTGATACACTGTCAATAATAGTTTGAGAAAATGCTAAAAAATCGTTTTTAGCATTTTCGTAATTTTTTTTATTATCATCAAACCATTCTTTATTATTGTTTTTCTTTAAATCCGCTAAAAACTTTATTGTAGCTAATTGTATCATAATAGTAAATAAAATTTGATTAATTAAATTTGTATCCTTTGGCTAAATAACGTGAAGATGCTTCATCTCTATCAGCTTTATATTCCATTCCAAAGCCTGTCACCATTCTGTTGGCAAAACCGAATAAAGCACATACGAATACTATATCTTCATATTGTCGCTCAGTAAAACCTTTCTTTAAAAAAGTTATAACTTGCTCCTTTGTAATTGTGTTTGAAACCACTTTATCTGCTATTTCAAATATGTGTTGTAATTCGGGTGTAGGATTATTTACAAGTTTTTTAGCTTCTTCACCACCTAACGCAAATACTGTTTCTTCGTGACCTAAGTGGCAATAGCTACAACCAAACTTTTTAGAAACATAAGCACCAATTATTTCTCTGTCTAGTGCATTAAATGCACTTTGGGTATGCATAACTTCGTGTGCTAAATTAAAGAAGGCACCTACTACATTAGGTTTTTCTTTTAACAATCCCAACATTCCACCGTTTTTGGCAACTTCAAACATTTTTAATTTACTTTCCATTTTTTTATTATTTTTTGAAAAACAAAATTATAATTTATGCAAAGTAGAAAATTGTAAAAATCGGTCGTTTTTATTTTGATGCAGTTCTTTTGGATTTGAACCTGAATGTTTTTTTATTTCTTTAATAAAATGTGATTGGTCATAAAAGTTTAATGAAGGCGAAAGTTTACCTTTTTCGATATCTTTAAATGAAATAGAACAACGCAAAATATTAGCATATGTTTTTACAGATAATCCAAATGTAGAATTGAAGTATCTATTTATTTGTCTGCTTTTCCAAAAAACTTTATTTGACAATTCTTCTACTGTAATTACACCATAATTTTCGTGAAGAATATTGAATACTTCCACTTTTCTGTTGTCAATTTTTATATTAGTATTTATATTTTTTGAATATTCTAGTACGAATGATTTAAAATTATTTAGCGACAGTTTGTCAATGCCTTGAAATGTATTATCAAGTATTTTTAAATCATTCACTATTTCACTAATTTGATTAGTAAAAATATATTCAGCCGATATAGGTTTGAATGTAACTCCAATAACAATGCTATCATTTGGAATAATTACATCCATTTGTTTTAACCAAATTCCATATATGGTAACATCAATTATTTTATTTTTTGAAATTCTAATAACCAAATCAAAGTATCCATCTGGTAAAACGGTATATCTTTTCTCTTCTTTATTTGTATTATCAAACTGCCAAAAGAGTTTTACAAATTTGCTTATATCTTTATTAGCTTCTATTTCTTGGTAATTCATATTTCAATGATTGTAGAGTTCGGATTAAATGGCAGCTAACGGTTTGCAGCTAAAAGAAGTGGCGGATTTGGAACACAAAACTGTCTGTACGCACTAAACTTTATTAGTTGCACAAATGTTTGTATTCGCACTTCGCCCGTCATTTTTTTAGGTGCTGTTATGGGCTGGTTTTATTCTCGTCCACAACTTAAATAGTTGCTTTTGGGTCGGTACCATATTCATTATCTCCTTGTGTTCCGTCTGTGCAGGCTAATATTAGGTTGTAAATTGGTATAAGTAAAAACCATCCACTTTTACCAACATCGTGCATTCTCCTAACACCAACTGCAATTCCTGGAATTAAAACTGCCAATGAGTAAATATTTGATAAGATTGTCGTTCCCATCATTCCACTAACAATTCCTAAAACAATTGCAATAATTACATTAAACAAGAAAAAATACCAATATTCACTTCTTCTTGCTCGTCCGCTAAATGTTGCGTAGTTCTGTAATACTTTTAAATAATAATTCATTTTTTTTGATTTTAATTTATTCTTACTCGTATGGCTTTTCGGAATACGCCCCGTTTTTTAAAGTGGGTTCTGGTCTCCACGTTTATTTGTCAATTTTACAAAATATATTTTTAAGAACTATCAAAGTTTTCCTTTGCTGGTTCTGTTGTCTGTCCACGATGTCGTTTCTTAAACTTGCCCATAACAATTGGCTATGTGCAATTGCACATATCCCCATTATACCCGCAAAACCTAATCGTTTGTAATTCAATATTAAATCCGTTTTCAACCGTTTAACATTCAAACAAGGCATTTCAAAAGTGGAATAATTCATTGCATTTTTCTAGGGTTAAATATATAAATTTCAATTAAACATCCAATAAATCCAGTGGACTTTTTAATTGATTTATGCCTTTTGTCGTTGCGTGCGTGTTAACCTCGGTCGTTTTGCTCGATTTATGACCCAGTAAAGTTTGAATATATCGTAAATCTGTACCAGCTTCCAGCAAGTGTGTTGCAAAACTATGTCTCAGCTTATGAGGTCTAATATGTTTTTTAATTCAGCTATGTTAGCTGTCTTTTTTATGATTTTTTGTACACTAATACTGCTATGTGCTTGTCCATCAGGAGATTCAAATAACCGCGTTTTGGGCTTGTATTGTTTAAAATATACTTTGAAACCCAATCAATACTTTGGCGAGGGCATTTTTTTACGACACAAACTTATACCCCACTCCCTTTACAGTTTTAATAGAAGTTTCACCAATTTTTTCCCTAAGCTTTCTGATGTGAACATCAATTGTTCTATCGCCAACTATTACGTCGCTGCCCCAAACACGGTCTAGAATTACCTGTCGTTCAAAAACATAATTGGGTTTTTCGGACAGCAGTGCCAACAACTCAAATTCCTTTCTTGGTAATACAACTTCTTTGCCATCTACCCACACCACATAGCGCTCGCGGTCTATACTTATGCCGGGCTCCATAGAAAGATTTATTTCGCTTTTTCTACGCAATAAAGATTTCACTTTACTCACCAAAACACGCGGCGAAATAGGTTTTGACAAATAATCATCTGCGCCAGACTCTAAGCCAGCAACTTGACTGTAATCTTCATTCCTCGCCGATAAAAAACAAACCACAATAGCATTGTTTTTTGGATTGCTTCTAATATTATGACATACTTCCACGCCATCCATTCCGGGCATCATCATGTCTAGTATGACCAAATCTGGTTTGAACGAATCAATCTTTTTCAGTCCTTCTAATCCATCGGCAGCAGTGTCAATTTCATGCCCATCTTTCGTTAAATTGTATCGAATTATTTCGCGTACGTCTGGCTCGTCATCGATGATTAAAATCTTGGGCATTCGGATTCAATTTTTTACGAAACTACGAATTTTCTATCATTTTTTTTATTTCTTGTTGCCTTGATCGATTTTGGTTAAACGGAAATCCTATTTCTCGACATTTTCCGACGGATTAAATTACAACAACTGAACCTTTCAACGTTTTCATTTTTTTTCTTGTTTATTTAGATTTTTGAACTACTTTTGTGTCTAGTAGTAGGTTAGGTTGATTTGAACGAGAGTATAAAGCGCAAGTTTTGACTCTCGTTCAGTCTTTTTTAGGAGGTTCATTTTTGTAAATCATGACAACTTTTTCTGACAACTTTTCGGCACGCGTGTTTTCAATTGCCGACTCTCAATCCTTTGAAAAATTGGCTTTGGAGTTGTTCGATTTCCAATACAATCATGTTCAAGTTTATCAACATTATTGCGATTTATTGGGCCGACCTAAACCTCAAACGCTCTATGAAATCCCGTTTCTTCCAATAGAATCCTTTAAACACCATGACGTATCTGCAAACGTAGCTGCGCCAAGTGAAAGTGATTTGTTGTTTTTGAGCAGTGGTACAACGCAGATGCAAAGGGCCAAACACCGGGTGCTGTCACCCGCAATTTATCATCATAGTGCATTAACAACTTTTCAAACCACCTTTGGGAGTTTAGAGAATTTAGTGATTTGTGCTTTGCTGCCGAATTATATACAACAAGGCAATTCGAGTTTGGTGTATATGGTAGATCTACTCATTGGTGAAACTAAAGATGTTAATTCTGGTTTTTTCTTGGAGGATACCCAATCTATGATGAAGAGTATAAGAAAGGCCAAGGAAACAGGTAAAAATGTAGTGCTTTTTGGCGTCTCTTATGCGCTGTTAGATTTGGCTGAGCAGCAAGTCGATTTGTCAGGAGTCGTAGTAATTGAAACTGGAGGGATGAAGGGCCGCCGGAGAGAAATGCTCAAAGAAGAATTGCATCAATGCTTGAAAACTGGCTTGAATGTAAACGATATATATTCGGAATATGGAATGACCGAACTGCTCTCGCAATGTTATTGTAAAAATAATGAGCCTTTTTTTGCTCCGCCTTGGATGAAAATTTTGCTGCGCGATGAACGCGATCCATTAAGTTTTCTTGAGGAAAATTCCACGAAAACAGGTGGGATTTCAGTGATTGATTTAGCTAATGTGTTCAGTTGTTCTTTCATCAATACTCAAGATTTGGGTAGATTTAAAGGAGCTGGATTCCACTTGCTCGGCAGGTTCGATTACGCCGATATTCGAGGGTGTAATCAATTGGCACTTTAGCATTTCGTTATTTTTTTGATGTTTTATCGTTCATATCTTCATAACTTTATACTTTTACCTATACATTATGGCAAACGAACTAACAAATCGCGAATCTTTAGCTGAAGTGATTCGATGGATGAATAACAGGGGATGGAGCCCAGGCACATCAACCAATTATTCATTTTTGCACCCCGAATGGTCGGATATTATTGTGGTTTCTATATCGGGAATCGATAAGTCTGTTTTTTCCAGTGAGGATTTTATGCACATAGATTTGGAGGGTTTGCCTACCGAATCCTATTCAGATTATAAGCCCTCTGCAGAAGCATTGATTCATACTAGCATCTATAGAAATTTCCCTGAAACTAAATTCATTTTACATACACATTCTAAAGCAGCTACTATGCTGTCGAATATATTTGCCGAAGAGAAGTTTTTGAATTTAAGTGGATACGAAGTGCTCAAGGGCCTGCCAAATATCGCAACTCATGATGCAAGTATACAAATCCCTATCTTTCCAAACGACCAAGATATGCCGCGGTTTAGTGAGATGCTTGACTCGAACGTAAACCTTTTAATTCATCATGCGTTTTTGATTGAAAAGCATGGCTTGTATGTTTGGGGCGATAGTTTGTTTGAAGCCAAAAGACATTTGGACATTTATGAATTTTTGTTGGATATTGAATTAACATTGAACTATATCAAATAATGGCAGTTTTATTTATTCCCGAAACCAATATCAGCTTATCTCACCCAAATGAAATAAGACGCTATCTCAATGAACGAGGTGTTTTTTTTGCCCAATGGCAAGCCTCTGTTGTCTTTGAAGATAGTGCTACCCAAGAAGAAATACTGGAAGCGTATAGCCACGAATTAGAGCCCTATATGCAATCCAATGGTTATCGCGTTGCTGATGTAATTTCCATCAATTCGATAACACCGAACTATGAACAAATCCGCGCCAAATTTCTTTCAGAACATACGCACAGCGAGGATGAGGTAAGGTTTTTTGTCGACGGACAAGGCTATTTTTGGTTCAACTTAGAGAATGACCAACCTATATTCAATGTGCTTTGCCAGGCTGGAGATTTAATTTCCGTTCCCGCTGGCACAAAACATTGGTTTGATGCAGGAGAAATCAATCCTTTTGTGAAGGCCATTCGTGTTTTTATTGATCAATCAGGATGGGTGCCAGAATACACCAATTCTCGTATCGAACAGCAATATTTATAATCACTTGAGTATGATTAAATGTATACTAACTGATATTGAGGGAACGACAAGTTCTGTCTCCTTTGTTTATGATGTGCTCTTTCCTTATTTTAGAGCGCATATCGATGAAGCCAAGGATTTAAGTCCGCACCTTTTGAATCCAATAATTATAGCCACCAAAGAGCAGGCTGCAAAGGAAGATTTGACGGTAACAACCACCGGAGAATGTCTGGCTCTTCTCAAAGCATGGAGCAATGAAGATAGGAAATTTGCCCCGCTAAAAATACTTCAAGGTTATATTTGGAAGAAAGGTTATGAGGAAGGCAAAATAAAAGGTCATGTATATGAAGATGTGCTTGATGCTCTCGATATTTGGTTTGAAAAGGGCCTAACTTTGGCTGTGTACAGCTCGGGTTCTGTACAAGCGCAGAAACTAATATTTGGCTTTAGTGAACACGGCGACTTAACGCCTTATTTCTCAAGTTATTTTGATACGAAAATGGGAGGAAAACGTGAGTCTCGATCCTATGAGCTTATAGCGCAAGAGTTGAACTTTAACCCATTTGAAATTCTGTTTTTATCTGATACTCCAGATGAATTGCGCGCTGCACGCGAAGCTGGCATGGAGGTTGTACAGTTGGTGCGCGAAGGCACGAAGCCTTCTTCTCATTTCGACAATGTTGATGATTTTTCTCAAATTACATTATAATATTCATGGACAATTCATTCCGTACCATTTGGGTAAAAGACGCACAAACTATCGAAGTTATTGATCAACGATTTTTGCCACATGAATTTGTTGTGCGGCAGTTGCGCACTTGCAACGACATCGTCGATGCCATTAAACAAATGGTTGTTCGCGGAGCTCCTTTAATCGGCGCTACTGCAAGCTATGGAGTTTATTTGGCTCTTCTTGAAATTAAAAATGGAACGAAACAGGCTGATTATATAAATACCGCCTTTGAAGATTTGAGAAACTCCAGACCAACGGCAGTAAATTTATTTTGGGCTTTAGACAGAATGAAAAAGTCCTTGCTTCCTATCGATTCTTTAGAAGAGCAGATTGAGGCAGCTTTCAATGAGGCCTGCTCCATCGTTGAAGACGATATTGAAATTTGTCGTATGATTGGAGTACATGGTTTGCCATTGATAGAAGAAATATGGGAGCGAAAAGGGCGAAAAACTGTGAACATCCTAACCCATTGCAATGCCGGTATGCTTGGCTGTATTCAATGGGGAACAATCACTTCACCAATTTATCAGGCCCAAGCAAAGGGCATCGACGTTCATGTTTGGGTCGATGAAACACGCCCAAGAAACCAAGGCGCCAATTTGACCTGTTTCGAGCTCACCAAACATGACGTGAAACATACCTTAATCACAGATAACAATGGTGGTCATCTCATGCAGCACGACTTTGTAGATCTTGTTTTGGTGGGCACCGACCGCACAACCAGACAAGGTGATGTGGCCAATAAAATTGGAACATACCTCAAGGCTTTGGCGGCTTTTGATAACAAGATTCCTTTTTATGTGGCCCTGCCCTCAACTACAATTGACTGGAACATTAACTGCGGCTTAAATGAAATTCCAATAGAAGAGCGCGACCAAAATGAAGTGCGAATGGTCTATGGGAAAACAAGTTCTGGAACGATGGAGCACGTTTTGATTTGCCCAGAAACAACAAAAGCGGTAAATCATGGTTTTGATGTTACTCCATCTAGATTAATTTCCGGTTTTATCACTGAACGGGGTATTTGTAGTGCGAATGAATCCGGTCTTACATCGCTGTTTCCAGAACAAGGGTAGGATAACGATTAGTTAAAACGCAATGTTCAAGCCGAAATTCAGAATATTGAGCGTTGAACTTTCGCTATTTTTGAATATCGGCGTGAAGTAATAACCCGCATAAAGACCTATGTTTTTGAAGCCTAATCGTGCAAAAGCACCATAACGAAATTTGTTTACATCAGCGTAGTTGTATTCTTTGTATCGCAAATCGCCATCTGTCCAATGCTCAAAAACTCGCATTCTCCAACCAATAACACCGCCAAGTGTGAAACGAATCATTCTGTCGGCACCATCATGTCGAAATCTTAATTCTAAAGGAAGTTCAAAGAAGTTGGTGGTAAACTTATATTTATCACGAGATACCTCTTCAGGGAGCGCCTCCAATTGTGTAGCGGAAAGTGAATCCACAATATTCAAATAACCATTATTTCTGAAATTATTAAACGCAAATCGAAATCCGTAAGCAAATGAAAAGTCAGATACGCCAAAAGCTTTGTCTGACATAAAACCTAAATTTAAACCTATCGAATTCCACTTGGCATCAGTGCCATTGATGTCGCCTAAAAATTGATTGTGTGTGATGTCTAAAGAAAAATTTTCGGTAAAGATTTCGGCATCTCTAAAGTCCTCCATGGCGCTTTCAAGATCACTAATAGTTTGCCCTTGAGAAAAATTGGGAATAGAAATAAAAATTGATAAAGCGAAGAGTATTGTGCGCAGTGTTGTAGTCATTTCAAATTTATTTTGATGTACGAATGTACTGATTTAGGTAATTCATTATTCTGAAATGTTAAAAAAAATAACTTGAATCAGTCAATCAAGTCATAAGCCAAACTGCTTGCGCCAATTCTGAAAAGTGTGGGGGTGAGCCATTCGTCACCCAATATACTTTTTACAAGGTCTACATAAATTAGCGCGTCTGCTAAGGTTCTAACACCACCGCTAACTTTTATGCCAATCTTTTTACCCGTTGTGAGGTGATGTTTTTTGATTGCTTCACACATAGCTTGTATGGCTTCAGGACTTGCGCCACGCTCAATTTTCCCCGTAGAGGATTTGATGAAGTCAGCACCTGCTTCAATGGCTAATTCCGACGCGAGTTTGATGTTTTCAGGCGTTTTTAACTCCCCAGTTTCAAGTATGGTTTTTAAAATTACGCCGTCAGCAGCTTTTCGTAAGTTGATTAATTCTTCCTTTACCAAATCAAATCGTTTTTCGAAAAATAGCCCGCGATTTATAACGATATCAATCTCATCTGCGCCATTTTTAACTGCTTCTTCAATTTCCAATACTTTTACCGAAAGGGGCTGCTGACCATGAGGGAAAGCGCCAGCAACAACAGCAGTATGCATGGAAGTGCCAACGAGCTTACTTTTTACCTGTTGTGCAAAATTTGAAAACACACAGATTGCAGCAACAGAATACCCTCGCTTATTTTGATCGATAGCAAAATCAACGAGGGTATCAATGGTATAGTTATTGTCTGTTGGATTCAAAGAAGTCAAATCCAGAAAGGAAAAAAGATCCTTTTTATTAGACATGGCGTTTGATTATTTAACCAACTCCATGAAAATACGTAAACCAATTTTTGGTGATATAAATTCTCCATCTCCTCCAAGTGATGCAATGCGCAATGGAGAAAAATCCAAATCAAATACGATGCCCGATTGAATTTTGTTCTCTAAATATTGTACACTGATTGGCGCTTCGAAATTCATTTCCATATCTCTAACTTTTAGCACCCCCTTTATAGTCTCCTGATTTCCTCCTGTAATTGTTACTTTCGCAATTGGATATTTGGCTGTTTCAAAAAAGTTCTCACTCTTCAGGTCATTCACTAGTTTTAAAGTGGCGTCTTTGCTAACTACCGACTCTTCACTAATACTATTCATATCGATTTCAAACGCTCCACCAATAATGTTTTTGTTCTCGAAAAGAAGATTTCCTTTGATGAACTTTACAGTTCCATTATGACTTCCAACAACTTCATTGTTTTTGATTTTTTCTCCAAACCAGCGGATTTGAGAAGTTTCCACATTCAATTTATACTCTTCACCAGTTGATTTTGCAGTTTTGTCTTCTGCTTCTTCAGATGAGTTATTGCAGGCAACTAAAGATAAAAGACTTAGGCCAAAAAGATAAAATGGAATTCTTTTCATTGTAATAGATTTTAACAAATTAATTTGTTGCAAAAATATGATTATTTCAACTAAAAGTTGAAATAATCATATTTTTTACAAAACAAACTAGTGGGGGTTAGAAAATTTTGGGTTGTTTATGAAGTTCGGATCGTTTAATGTAAGCAAGAATGCCAAAAGATACGATTTTTCTTCCTCCGTCATTTGAACACCACCCAACGAAACAAATTCCATGTTGGTGTCTACTGTAGAACTCCATACAAGACCGTGACTGTAGTGATTAATAACTTCATCAAGTGTCGCAAATCTTCCATCGTGCATGTAGGGTGCAGAGTACCCTATGTTTCGAAGCGTTGGCACTTTAAATCGCCCATTATCGTTCGGATTATTGGTTACATTCATTCTTCCTGGGTCTGAGAAAGTTGCATCCAAGCCATTGTTGGAATAAATTTGCACTTGCATTAATGGACCGTTGTGGCAATGCATGCAATCTGCACCATTTAAACTCATGAATAAATCATATCCAGCCAATTCCTCTGGGGTGATTTGTTGAAACAGAAAAGTTTCATTGGCTGTAAGTTGAATTCCGTTTGCAAATTTATAAATCAAATCAAATTTTGACTCGGCAGAAACCATGGTTCGTATAAATTGTGCAATTGCCTTAGATGCTTTCATAGAATCAACCCCAACCTCTCCAAATGCCTCGAAGAACATTTCTGGATACTTGTGATGCTGGCGTAACCTGGTTTCAACTTGAGCCCATGTATTGTCCATTTCTAAAGGGTCGAGCACTGGATGAAATATTTGTTCTTCCAAAATAGACACTCGGCCATCCCAAAAGAAAAACTGCTGCCAACCCATGTTAATCAAGGCCATGGATTGCCTTGTTCCTGTCAAACCATCAATACCAACGCTCACTATATTCGGATCAGAAAAAGCATTGACTTGGTGATGACAACTAGCACAGGATACCGTATTGTCACGACTTAATATTTTATCGTAAAATAAATGTCGCCCCAATTCAACGCCTTCTACGGTCAGGGGATTATCCGCTGGAATTGGCATTTGAGGGAAATGAGCGGGTATTTCTAACACGTACGGCGTTGGCTGCATGTCGTTTGATTTGTCCTTTCTGCAAGAAAGTACAAATAATAGTGCTACCAATCCAATGTAGCCCAAGTGTTTAAATTTATTGATTGCGGAAAGCATAGGCAAAATTTGTGGCGATTTTTTCGTTCAATTCAGCTTTATCAGGTGAAGAGTGTGTAAATGGCTCCGAAACTAGATTTATCGTGCCTCCTGGGCCATCTAAAAAATCATCCAAGTGCAGGAAAACAGTCATTTGGTAGTGGAAATCGGCAATTTTAGTCCAAGTGATATTTTCAAATGAAAAAAGTTCACGATAATCATTTAACCCTATGTGATAGGTAAATATTTCGGTTAAATTTTCTGCATCAGGATTAGCGCTATAAACACCCTCTATCTTGTAGAAAATATATCCTGGGTTCCAACCCCAATGCATGTCGTTTATGTTCGTCAAATATAATGGGCTTGTTGAAGCGAAAGATATTGGATCTGCGTTATTCCAAGGCTCAACAACGCCAATGGCTCCAGTCAATTGAAGGAATTCTGACGGCATGCCCTTACCTGAAAAAAGAGTGTTTCCGTTGAGCGACAAATCCATTTTAGAAGCATCCAACAATGTTTTGTTACCGTTTTTAATTTGAGTGAGTAAAACTTTAAGTTCCTTAAGTTGAAAAGGATACCCTTCTGGTGTGTATAACCTTTGGTCCAAGTCAACGTAAGCTCCGTTATAAACCAATTGGAATTTTGCTTCCAACAAGGTTTCAGGGTCTGGTGTATCTGGCTGCTCTGGCTTGCATGAAAGCAAAGTTGAACATGTAAGGAAAAATCCTAAGATCTTGAAAGCATAGCTATAAGTTCGAATATTCGTCATAATTCATAGTTTAACATGCAAATATAAGATTTGTTTGTCTTTTTACTGATTTAGGGTTTAGTTTTTTAAAATATTCAACAGTTATTCTTGAAGTGCTGACTATTTCGCTAAATGTTGACGCTCTATTTTAGGATATTCTTATTTTTGCTCAAAATTACGAATTTGGGTTTAATAATTTTTAAAGGTATTTTAACAGGAATTATCTTGAGTTTCATGATAGGACCTGTCTTTTTTATGCTAATTGAAACGAGCATAGTTAAAGGAATACGTGCTGCAATGGCCTTTGATTTTGGCGTTATTTTATCAGACATCTTGTTTGTTGGGGTTGTTTATTTTTTCCTAAGTGAGGTTGCCGCTGCAATTGCTGAAAACAGGAATATATTGACCATTATTGGAGGGGTTATATTAATCGTTTTTGGTGTTTCAAATATTTTGAAGAAACAACAAGGAAAATTGAATACAGATTTTATTAGCTTGGTGCATCAACCAAGAGATTATGGAATTTTGATTCTAAAAGGTTTTTTCTTAAATTTCCTAAATCCAATGGTTTTATTTTATTGGTTTGCCGTATTGACCATTGATACGGAAAGTGTTGCATCTGGAGGGATACAAGCCTTCTCTTTCATTTCAGTTATTTTAATTACTTATTTCTCAATTGATGTTCTTAAAATTGTCGGCGCCAAAAAGCTTCGGGTATTTATTACTCCAAATTTATTGAAGCGCTTGAATTTGATCTTGGGAGGAATATTAATCTTATTCGGGGTGGTGTTAATCATTCGCGGAATTGTAACAAATTAGCAATTTATTGTTATCTATACCTATGAATAGTAAAATCACGGTTCTATTTTGTTTCCTAACTTTTTTAAGTTTTTTTCATGCTCAAGAAATCTTAAAGGAAAACTTGAGCAAACCTGTTTTGACCTTTTGGGATTACGAAAATAAAAAGATTCAAAGTGAAGGTAGCTACTTTGTCGACTATCGTGGGATTTCAATAGAAAAACACGGCGAATGGAAGTATTTTGATAAATACGGCAACCTTGAGGAGGTTCAAAATTATTATAGAAATAAACTGCATGGTGCTGTTTGGCAATTTTATAGCAAGGACATACCCAAGTCTGAAGGGTATTTCAAAATGGGCTTACAAGACAGTGTTTTCCGCTCTTGGCAACGACAATGGCAAGCTTTGATTGAAGGTAATTACAGAAGCGATTTGCCTTTTGCAACATGGGATTATTTTTACGATTCTGGCGACACCATGCTCATTGAAAAATATCTCGACACCATTCCCCTCGTTTGGGCGTATTATGAACCCAATAAAAAAGCAACTGTCGTAAATGGCAATGGCTACATGCACACTTTTTATAGCAATGGAAACCCCAAAACAGCTTATTTTTATGTCAACGGATATAAGCATGGACCATTTGTTGAACACCATGTTTCGGGGCATAAAGAAGTAGAAGGTCAATATGAATACGGTTTGAAATCAGGTAATTGGACGCACCGCTATTATACAGGCCAATTGTTTAAAGTTGTGAGCTACAATAAAGATTCGCTGCACGGCTTGTACACGAATTACTATGATAACGAACAAATTCGAGTAACTGGCACATATAGTAATGGGTTTAAAGACAGCACTTGGACTTGGTTTACCAATACTGGAGTAGTCGACATGTCAGGTGAATTTTTACGAGATTTACAAAACGGGGATTGGATTTTTAATTACCCCAATGGGCAATGCAGTTACAAAGGTACATTTGATATGGGTAAACGCTCTAGGGTTTGGGTCTATTTTTATCCCGATGGCTCAAAACATAGACAAGGCACTTTTTCTAATGATGTAGAAGACGGACGTTGGCAAACTTGGTATGAAAGCGGCAAACTACTTATGGATGGCGTTTATGCAATGGGAAAAGAAGATGGTCAATGGCTTAATTATTGGGAAAGCGGAAAAATTAAAAATTCAGGTCATTTCAAGGAGGGAATTCTTCATGGCAAATGGGAGTCGTATTTTCCAAACGGTATCATGAATATCGGTGGAGCCTATAAAGATGGTTTGAAAAGCGGTGCATGGATTGACTTTTATTCTAATGGTAAAGCCAGAGAATTGGTCACATACAAAGTCATTGTCAAAAAATCAAAACTAAATAAGAATAAAATACAAGAGAGTCTTCGCAATGGAAAATATGAGGCTTATTCGTCAAAAGATTATAAGCTTACCGAGGAGGGAATGTTTAAGAATGGAAAGAAGCATGGCTTATGGATTGCTTATCATCCTGGTGGCAGACTCCCTGCCGTGACAAGCGAATATAAGGAGGGTAGATTGCATGGTTTTGTGCGTGAATATGATTTCAAAGGCGGAAAAGTTTTGCGTTCTGAAACGCAATACAAAGATGGCGTGAAGCACGGTAAAATGACGATTTTCGACAAACGCGGCAAAAAAGTTGCAGAGAAATATTTTGACAACGGCACTGAGGTCAAACAGGTAGATATGCCTCCTGGTCCGTCAAAGAGGAGAAATTAAGGTCGAAAAAAAATCTTGATTTATTCGAATACTGGGCAAATCGTAGCACCCCTTTTTTGTGTTTTGCAGGTACTAATACTCAAAGTTATTTCATGTGTGTGACCCATTCCGCCGCGCAGTTGATTTAAAATCCAGTCAAATGAATAACCCACTTTGAAATAGCCAAAAACCTTAAAACGCGCCAAAAACAAAAGCGATTCTTGATTGCGAAAACCAACACCTAGATAGAGATCTTGCTTGTAATCGAAGATGGTGTAAAGGTCTAAAGCCATTGGGGTGCGTTGTGCAAACCTGGTATTGACCATTGGACTAAACGTCCAATCACTTTTCCCCAAAGAAAATAATGCGCCAGAGTTAAAATTGGCATGAAATACTTTACGAGCACTTAATCCGATGGGGTAGTCCAAAGGAACAAAATTTTGTAGCGCCATGGCAAAAAACATGCGCTTTGTGTTATATTTTGCACCAAAAACAAAGTCTGGTGACATAAACGAGTATCGCGAACTTTGAATAACTGGATCGCTGTAAAGGGGATTTAAATTGGAATTGTCAAAGGAAATGTTATCCACCCCGAAGTAAGTGCCGAACGAGAGAAAATGTTCGTTTTTGAAAGGTAAATGAATGGCGTATGCTAGGTGAAATCTATTGTGCTGAAAAGGACCAATTCTGTCATTTTCATATTTCACCGAGTAGCCATGAAAAACGCTAAGTTTGTCTTTTCTTGGCTTTCCCAATCTGCCCGTAACTGCAAGCGCTGTTGACTTTGGTGCATCTGAAATACCCACCCATTGAAAGCGATGCACACTTCTCATTTCTGTGCATTGCGTGTTTCCAGCAAAGGCAGGGTTGATCAATATCTGATTAAAAGGTTGTTGCGTAAAGTGCGTAAGTTGTTGAGCTCGCGCCATTCCAAAAACAAGAATTATATTTATGCCAACGACGTATTTCATTGAATAATAGTTACAGAACCCTTGATTATTTGACTTTCTGGGCTACTCCGATTTAGCGTAATCACATAATAATACGTGGTTGTAGGCAATATTTTCCCCTTAAATGTTCCATTCCAAAACTTCAATGGATTGTAATTTACCGATTCATACACTTTTTGACCACTTCTGTCGTATACCAAAACATAAATCTCTTCAAAATTTTGAGTTCCAAGAATCTCCCAATTGTCGTTAATCCCATCGCCGTTGGGAGAAAAAACATTCGGGATAACCAATTCTGAAATTACAGAAATAGTCACTTCATCCACTATTTTACAAATCCCATTACTCCCAGTAAGATAGTAGGTAGTGGTCAACTCTGGCGATGCAATAGGGTTTAAAATATCAGGATTATTTATTCCTGCGGGAGGTGACCAAAAAAAAGTGGCTGCATTTGTACTTCCAACCAATTGAGTACTTTCTCCTTGCAATAGGGTCACATCCGAGCCAGCATTCACAAAAAAGTCATTCACGGTGATATTCACCGCATTGCTCTCAACTGAAACAGGGCAATCAACATAACATGAGGAGAGCGCATAAAATGTATCGCCAGTGACCACTTCGTCCGTTGTTATCGAATTGATGGTAGTACTCACCCAAAACACACCATTTTTATACCAATCCAATTGTTCAAATTCTGGACATAAAGTTATGTCTGCGATTAGTGTTAAAGGTTGACCTATACAGATTTCCAAAGATTCTGCGCCAATACTCATTGAGGCCGGGTTTCTAGCAACACCAATTCCAGTAAGCTGGATATCGAAACTCGCTTCACTTGGCTCAAGATCGGTTATGTCGTTTTGAGATCCTGAAAAAACAACATAATACGTGGTGTTCGGCTCAAGAGCAGGTATCAATTCAGCTATATTAGTGTTGATGTCTGTTACACAATGAATCAATTCGTAAGCCTGTGAAAAACAATTCACATCTGTTTTTATTACTGCTAAATTGATGCTATTGTTGCCGTTGACCACCGAGGCGTCAAATTGAATATTTTGAATATTGAGATTCACATCTCCTCCTAAACCATAGGTGTTGAATGTAAACCAAGAAGTGTTGATTGGCGTGAAACAAAAATTAAAATCATCCTGACAAGACAAACACGTTAGTATGGTGGTGTTCGAATTGCTTACTGTTTGCCATTCATTTGGGCAAAGTTGTCCAGCATTACCACAATCATCGCTTGAAATTTGGCCCCTCAGAACAGTTGTGAAAAGAATAGAAATTAGCAACGCAAATCTCATAATTTTGGGCTTTTGTGATGTGTCAAAATTAGTAAAAAAATATTAATGTTTGATTATATTTGCCCCGCCTTAAAAAAGTGGCACAATGTATGCATATGCATTTTTAAATTTTTAAACTGAATATCATGAATCGAATTTTACTTTTTCTCGTTGCTGTTTTGATAAGCGGAACAACTTTGGCGCAGAATTCACGCTTCAGCGCTTACGATAGGCATTCTAATTGGTTCTTCGGGCTAAATTATGGTGCTGCTTGGCATACCTCAAATGTGGGTTATGATTTTGCCAGCGCTGGAGGATTTGTTTTGGGCAAATCGTATGGCTATCGCTTAGGTAGTCCAATTTCTATCGATTTACGCGGGCGCTTCCTATTTGGTACATGGTATGGCTTAGATAGAAGTTTATCTTATGTGAGTCCAACTGATAATCTTCTCAATGGTACCCCAAATGCAGCTCTTGACTATTATTCAGCGGATTCAAGTGTATTCAGAAATTTCAGAAACAACCAAATTGAATTCAATTTAGAATTGGTTCTTCACTTAAATAAATTGCGCGAAGCAACTGGTTGGGATTTCTATGCCTTTACTGGTCTTGGAGTTACTAAGTGGAAATCTGAAGCAAATTATTTGAATGAGGCAAATTTCGATAATTCAATTTATGACTACTCATTTTGGGGTGGCGATTTTTCCGCATCTAGCGCTATTTCGAATTTGGATGATTCTTATGAAACTTCTTTGCAAGGCAGTGAGAGCACAAATATAAATTGGATGCCACACGTAGGTTTTGGTATTGGATATCAAATTGCGCCAAGAGTTACTTTTGGTATCGAGCATAAAACCACTTTTACAAGAACAGATTTGTGGGATGGTTTGAACTATAACGGTCAAGGCCAAGCTACGGGTCAAAATGATTTGTATCACTATACAGGATTGTATTTGAAGTGGTACTTGCGCGGGTCACATAGAACTCCACCTCCGCCGCCAATGGTTAATCAACCTCCGCCTTGTTTTGCTCCAACTGTGGCATTTACCGACCCGATTTACAGTCACCAAACAAGTGTAACACAAACCATTTTTGTTACCGCTGATATACGCAATGTAACCAACCGCAATCAAATTACAATGCGGGTGAATGGGCAGTACAACTCCAATTATTCATTCAACACAAACTCTGGTCTTTTCAATTCTCAGATAATGTTAAACCCTGGTCAAAATTTGATAGAAATTGTAGCTTCTAACAACTGTGGTTCGGCTACGGATACCAGAATTATCATTTTCCAACAACCAGTAATTCCAAACAATCCGGCTCCTTTAATGCCTCCTCCAATTGTCTCAATTACCAATCCTGCATTGACTCCGCATCAAGTTGAAAATTCAACCTACAATTTGCAAGCCCAAGTGTTAAATGTTGTCAGTGCTTCCCAAATCCAAGTCATGGTGAACGGGATGATTTTCTCAGGATTCAATTACAACACGCAAAACAATCAATTGAATGCCAACTTGAATTTGGTGGAAGGAAACAATACTATTGTTGTTTCTGCATCAAACCAAGTAGGCAGCGACTCTGAACAAGTGGTAATTGTTTACTCCAGACCACAGCAGTTGCCACCTCCAATCGTTCAGTTTGTCACACCAACTACAACAACGATACAAGTGAGTCAGCCAACTACTCAAATTACAACCAATGTATTCAACGTCACTGGCAAACAAAACATCACTGTAAGTGTGAACGGTCAATCGCTTCAATCGACTGGATTCACCTTCAATAACAATTCATCATTGGTGTCATTCACAACGCCACTTATGGTTGGAGCAAATACGATTCAAGTTTCAGCGTCTAACACCGTTGGCTTTGATACAGAAAGCATCACCGTGATTTATGCTCTGGCGGTACCTCAAACGCCACCAGTAGTCACTTTTATTGATCCAGCATTCAATCCTTTTAGTACGATTGTGGCTTCTCATAATGTATCCGCTGTTGTTCAACATGTTACTAATTCATCTCAAATTCAGGTTTGGGTGAATAATGCACAAGTAAACAATTTTAGCTTCAACACTTCTTCGAACCTCGTTCAATTTACAACTGGTTTGCAAGTAGGGTCAAATACTATTCGAATCAACGGAACCAATAACGCTGGTTTTGATGAGGAAACGACTACAATAGATTATATTCCTCACAATCCAGTAATGCTTCCTGTTGTGATTATCAATAGCCCAATTGGAAATCCTGCGCTGGTTACGCAAAACAGCTCGCCAGTTAACGCAACGGTGTTGAACGTGGAGACCGCAGCACAAATCCAAGTGTTGGTGAATAATCAAAGCATCAGTAATTTTGTTTTCAATGCAAATACGCATCAAGTGGATTTTGTAGCAAATTTGAATCCAGGGGTAAATACTGTGTTGGTTAAAGGTACAAATAGCGCTGGACAAGCACAGGCTACACAGCAAATTAACTTTAAACTACCTGCTCAGTTGAATCCGCCAGTAGTTACTTTCATCAATCCTGCTGTTGCAGGCCAGACGGTGAATATGTCTTCCTTCACCATGCTTGCGACTGTTACCAATGTATCTTCCAAAGATCAGGTTCAAGTGTTGTTCAATGGTCAGTCAGTTGCAGGAAATCTTTGGACGTTCGATTTGAATACTTTGACTGTTTCTTTCCAGACATCGTTGATTCAAGGACTGAATTTGTTCACCGTTACGGGTTCTAATTTGGCAGGTATAGATAGTAAAACATTGAATGTTAGCTATCAGCAGCCAGCGGCACCATGCAATCCACCTACTGCAACATTGAACGTGCCTACTTCATTGAACAGCAACGTTCAAAACGAGACAGTTTCTTTCGAAGCAACTTTGACAAACATCACAGCAAATAACCAAATCACGGTATTCCTCAACGGCAATGTTGTTCAAGGTTGGACCTTTAATACGGCTAGTAACAAACTTACAGGGTCATTCAATTTAGGTGCTGGAAATAATGTTGCTGAGATTTTGGTGAACAACGGTTGCAACAAACAACGTATTACTTTCTTGTATGTCTATGAGCAAGCTGCTCCATGCCATGCACCGGTAATTAACCGAATCATACCAGAAAATGCGCAGGTTCAAACGCAAGAATCAAGTATTACCGTAAGCGCATCTACGCAATACATCAATAATGCCGCTGAGGTTACATTCTACTTGAATGGTGTATCTAAGCCTTTTACTTTTGATGCAGCTACGCAAGTATTAACGGCATCGGCTCAATTAGAATCTGGTTCCAACGTAATGCGTTTTGAATCTATTAATGATTGCGGTAAAGGAATAGCCCAGTGGACGGTTCAAAAAACGGCCTGCGACAAACCATTGTTGAATTTGACAAGTAATATTGCCAATGGCGCTACTGTTAGTACAACACTTTTCAATTTGAGTGGCACAGTGATGAATGTCAGCAACGCCCAAAGTATTACTGTTACTAGAAATGGTACGCCAATAAACTTTGTGTATCAGCAAGTAAATGGCAGCTTCTCAATGAACACAACTTTGATTGTAGGCAACAATAATTTTGCTGTATCTGCAACCAACTCCTGCGGCACTGAAACCATGTCAATTAAAGTAACCTATCAGCAACCTGTGGTTCCAACACCGCCTATCGTTGAAATTACAAATCCAGAGCAAACACCATACAATACTCAAGAAGCGACAATGATTGTGAGCGCTGAGGTAATGAATGTGACGAGCGAGAATCAAATTCAGGTTACTGTAAATGGGACGAATCAACAGTTCAATTTCAATCCATCATCACATATAGTTACTTTCAACCCAACTTGGATCCAAGGTCAAAACATGGTTCTGGTATCTGCGCAGAATAGTGATGGGAATGCGAGTGATTCTAAAGTTGTAGTGTACACTGAGCCTGTGGTTGTTATTCGCCCAAATGTGATTTACACTAACCCATTGGTGTCTCAATACTACACAGATCAAGAAACTTTTACTTTCACTGGATACATTACCAATTTGACAAGTATTTCGCAAGCTACAGCTAAATTGAATGGTCAAAATCTTGTGAATTTTAATGGAGAAATGATTGATGGACAATTACATTTTACTGTTCCTGTGTCATTCGACAACAACCACGCTGTTTATATTTTGGAGATGAAAGGTCAAAATAGCGCAGGAATTAGTCTTCAAATCCGCGAGGTGCACCATGAAGTGGCCTCTGTAGATGATCCAATCAATTGTTTACCTATTGTTGGAGCAGTTTTTTCACAAGACCACAAATCAGTTTCTGTAAGCAGCACTAAAGAATTGGTGAATGTTGTTTTGAAATTCCACGACAATACAACACAAATGTTCTCTAATTTATCTGGCTTAAGTGGAACCTTCCAAGGTGGTGCTGGCAACGATAAAAAATGCATCTTAGGTGTTTGGATCAAATCTGGTTGCAATGAAAGTACGGATGGACCAAATTATGGTGAATGGATACCTAATACTGCATATCCAGGCACTTGTCAAAGTACACCGTCGTGTGGCGTTCCTGTGAAACCAGGTATGGTGGAATGGCAGTTCTGTATGGTTACGCCAGCAGGAACCTACAATACATCTACTTTAAATGGCAATTCTAATTTCTCTTACCAAGGAAATGCATCTAGCCTATTTTTCGTTCCACAATCGTCTGGCGAGGTATTTGTGAATGGCGTTCCTTATCAAGTTCAGGCAAATGTTTACTACTTGTTTCAAGGAAATATTGAAGTGTTGATGAATAAGCAGGGGAATGATTGGAACATTTGTATGAATGCTTCGGCGATTCCAACTTTTGGTGTTCAGAATAGACCAACGAGCCCATGTGAGCCAACGCCAGGAACAAACACGAACAATGATTCTGATACGACCAATTCACAAATTGGTAGCCCAAATTCCAATTGTATGCCGGTGATTGCGAATGTATTCTCCAACGGAATGAAAACGATTACTGTAACAAGTAATTTGAACCTGAACAACATCGTCTTGAAATTCCATGATAATACAACTCAAGCGTTTAATAACTTGGTGGGCAAAACGAGAACTTTGTCTGGCACAGGTGCAAATGCGGGCAAGTGTATTATCGGTGCTTGGATAAAATCTGGTTGCAACAGTAGCGAAGATGGATCGAATTATGGAGAATATTTTGCAAATGCCCAGTACAATAATGAATGTGCAGCGGTAGCTCCATGTGGACCTTTCTTTAGCTTGAGAAGTTCGTCTTGGGAATTCTGTATGATTACACCAAGCGGAACGGTGAACAGAAATACTTTGTCTAGCAACAGCAACTATACCTATAACGGGGCTGCATCGAGTGTTTATTTTTATGCAATCAGCGGTGGTGGTAATGTTACGGTAAATGGGCAGCCATTTGTTATTCAGGCGAATAGGTATTACCATTTCGCAGGAAACATTCAAGTGAGTGTTACCAAAAATAGTCCTTCTGCTCCAGGCCAATGGATGATTTGTATTACCACAAATGCTGCTCCTGTGAGTGGAACAGGAGATAACAGACCGCCAAGTCCTTGTGAATCAGGAGCAAGAAATGATAATCCAAGCAATCCAAGACCTAACACAACCCCAAAACCTGCTGGTGGAACGCAAGGTGGTCGCACAAACAATGCGCCTGCACCAACTCCTGCACCTGGAACAAATTCAGGTGGTAGAACAAACAACAATGCGGCCTCGCCAACAGGAGGAGGATAATTGAATTAATAAAGAATAACAAAAGCCTCGAGTAATATTGAGGCTTTTTGCTATTCATTCCCCTGTCTTTCTCTATTTTAAAAAGTCAATTTTAGGGTGATCGTAATAGATTTATCAATTCAATATATAATTGATTATCTTTGACTATCAAATTGGAAATCTCTTAATTAAATTTTAAAACACGATTATGAAACTTATTTTGTCTCTTTTATTTGTTGCATTTCTCACGATTTCTATTCAACATTCCCCTCAAGGTAAGGAAAAAGATAAATTTGAATTGAAAGATGATGTATTTTTAGTGAATGGTTCTGCAGTATTCAAATTGGAACACCAAGGCGGTATGGGTTATGATTTTAAATTAAAAACCTTAGACGATAAGGAAGTTGCGTTCTTGAAAATGATGGAGTTTAATGATGATAAGCAAATTTCTAGTTCTAATCCTAAAGGCCGTGTTACTTATTTCGATGTTACTTTCTATGAAAGTGGTTTGAAATGCGAAATCGAAGCTTCTTTTCCAAAGAAATTTGTTGGTAGAGATCTTTATAAGCATGGAATAATTAAAGACAATATGCCTGATGAAGGAGCTATCAAAAATTTTGCATTAATAAATGGCTCGAAATTTTCACCGCGTGCTGCAGGCGGAACAATAATTATTATCAATAACTAATCGCGAATTATTTGATTTCGCTGGAATATTGGTCGTAAATCATTCCATCAACTAAACCTATTTTAGGCACAAATATTTCTTTTGCTTTCATGCTGCGCATTATATGCTTGAATATGCGTAAGGCAGGAACAATAACATCGGCGCGGTCTTCCTTGAGCTGAAATTTGAACATGCGTTTGGTTACAGAAAGTTTGTCTAAACTATCAAACAATTCGTCGAGTTCTCGGTAGGATACCGGCTCATCAATTTGTTTGCCCATAAGTTTGTGGCATTTGTTGATGTTTCCACCCGTACCATATACGCGGTAAGTATATTTTGGATTGGTATTCAATGAAATCCATTCATCAATCTCATCCCAAACCTCAGGGCTTGTTTTTTCTTTTAACAAACGGATGGTGCCCACCTTAAAGGATTTTGAGGCTACCTTTACGCCATTATCAAACAACGTAACTTCAGACGAGCCTCCGCCAACATCAATCACAATATAGGCCACATCTTTGTTGATGTTTAGTAGATTGAACGTTCCGAAAATCAAGCGAGCTTCCTCATCACCATCGATGATGTTTAATTGAATCCCTGTTTCCTGAAAAATCTTTTTCTGTACCTCTAAACCATTACTCGCTTCACGCATGGCACTTGTTGCAAACGCACGTAAACCTCGGACTTTAAAGACCTCAGAGATTAATTTGAATGATTGAACGGTTTTGATGAAATCGACCTGTTTTTCTAATGAAATGATACCGTTTTCAAACACATCATTTCCCAAACGTAAAGGAATACGGGTGTAGGATACTTTTCTAATGAATGTCGCTTTCTCTTCTATCACAACCTCGCCAACTAAAAGTCGTGCAGCATTTGTGCCAATATCTATCGCTCCATAAATCATGGTGTAAAGATACGAGGATTTATAGATTGAGAATATCTATTTGGAATTTATAAGCACAGGTTTCTGAAAAGGAATTGCAGCCCAATCGCAATTCGTCGCTACTCCTTAATTATCGATTTCAAATCACACAATCCAAGCTAGCAGCTATTTGGAGAAGTTCATCTTCTGTGTAAAAGCCTGCATTTACTCCAAACGTTAGACCTATATATATTGCCTCAATCTGAATTTGTAAAGATTCATAGGCTTTGTCGCTGAGCTGTGTATCGGACAGTTTGTCAAATGTTTCACATAAAAGCTCCACGCCTTCGCTCGGCTTAGCTAAATTGAATAAAGGCCTCTGTGCGCCTTCCTTATTTTCTTCTGCTTCTTTGTTTGAGCATGAAGCAAATAGAAAGAAAATTGCTATTAATAGTATAACAAATTTCATCAAAACACAAGTAATTTTGGCTCCAAATAATGCATCATCGCGTATTTGATGCCTTCTCTTCCGAAACCAGAATCTTTTATTCCTCCATACGGCATTTGGTCGGTTCGGAATGTCGTGGCGCGATTCAAAATGACACCTCCTACTTCTAACTTAGCGAAACACTGCTCAACTGCGGTATGCTGCTTTGTGAAAACGGCAGCTTGCAATCCGAACCGCGAGTCATTCACCAAGTCAATGGCTTCATCCAGTTCTGAATAAGGCGCAAGACATACGACTGGACCAAAAACTTCCTCGTCGTAAATTTTCATTCCTTTTCGGGCTGATTGCACAATCGTTGGGTCAAAATAAGATCCTTTTCTTGTACCGCCAAATACAATTTCAGCACCTGCATTTCTGGCTTCTTTTAGCCATTGGTCAATCCGAATGGCATTGGCTTCGTCAATCATGCAAGAGAAATCTGTTTCTGCATTTTCTGGATTTCCATGGTTCATCCTTTGGGTTTGAGCAATGAATTTCTCAATAAAAGTCTTAAAAATACTTTTTTGCACAAATATGCGCTGCGTGTGTATGCAAACTTGGCCGCTGTACGCAAATGCGCCTACAACCAATTGATTCACTGCTTCATCTAAATCTGCATCGTTATGTACAATCGCAGCTGCATTTCCACCTAATTCCAAAACTACTTTTTTCTTTCCTGCTCGATTTTTCATGTCCCAACCAATTTCTGGCGAACCTGTAAAACTAAGCACACTTATGCGTGGGTCGCTTACCAATAGGTCTCCCACTTGTCGCGAACAAGGCAAAACCGAAAGGGCGCCATCGGGCAAACCAATTTCGTGTATCACTTCGGCTAAAAGCAATGCAGTAAGTGGTGTTTTTGAAGATGGTTTTAGTATGATGGGTGACTTTGTAGCGATGGCTGGAGCAATTTTGTGTGCTACAAGGTTTAAAGGAAAGTTGAATGGACTTATGCCAGCTACGATTCCCGAACTGATATACTGAACGCGACCCATGAGTCCTTGTCCTGTAGCTGTAGCACTCAAATCTAAAAGTTCGTGAGGTAGTTTAGTTGATTCGATACCTGCCATGCGAAAAGTCTCAATCGCTCTATTGACTTCAGCAAGTGCATATTTATGGGGTTTTGCACTCTCAGAAATGATAGAGAGCATAAATTCTTGTTGACGTTCATCTATTTTTTCGGCAATTTGAAAAAGGGCTTTCGAAATGTCTGAAGCACCATATTGCTTATAGTGTTCTTGCGCCTCTTTGGCCTTTAGTATGGCTTGCTCAATATGATTTTCATTTGCAACACTCACCAAAGCGATTGATTCCTTGTTGAAAGGATTGAAAATTTCTATGTGGGTATCTGTTCCTTCAAATTTACCTGAAAGATAAAGGGCTTTTGTTGTCATGGTTTTTACAGAAACCAAGACGCAACGATTCCCGCTACGTCAGAAATAGAGAAAAAGGAGTTGCTCATTTGTATTCCAGAGCCAGCGTTTTCTTTGCCTTTAGAATCTGGTTGCGTGCTAGATACAGGTAAGTTGGTCGTTTGAAAAGCTCCCGTAGTGAATTGACCTTTGTTTAGTTCTTCAATCACTCTTTTAAGTTCATTTGGATTTATAGTCAATTCATCATAATACACTTTTGCAATATTTCTTGTGCGTTCATCGTCAAAATCAAATTCAACTTTTGAAACGCCACCAGTATTTCTTAGTGCTTTTCTGATGTCTCCACCACAGCCCATTTCGCAAGTCATTCCTTCCACTTCAATTTCGACAATATGTGTTGCTTCAACCGTTCTAGCAATGTCTTCGTCAGTGATTTCTTTGTGCTCTGCCGAACTGCTCGATTGGCAAGCTACCAAGGTGAAAGTTAAAAGCCAAATAAAAATTCCAAATTTCTTCATGTGTCTGTTTTTGATATTAAGACTGAAATAATGATACAAAGTTACAGAAAAGGTTTCATTTTAAATTTTATATCTCAGAGCACAGCAACATAAAGTCGTGCAATTCATAATTTTTAACAAATGACTGCAATCTTTCGCTACCAGGACCAAACATGGTGACTTCTACATAATCCGACGTATGGTTATCGCTAACCCATCCAACGGAGGTATAGTTTTTTTGTATTTCCGCCAAAGGCATGAAAGGCAATTTATTTGAATTTTTTATATCTTCGTCATTCAGACTGTTGATTTTACTGGTAATCATAATTGCTTCGTCTTTAGTGATAACCATGTTTTGAGCATACGCCAACAATTCAATAAATTCAGAGCTGCTTACGTCTCGTGTAACTTGAGAAAACACCCATTCATTGGTGTGCTTGAAGCGCTGTAAACGGTCAAAATTTTCATCTGCGTTGCTTCCGTACATCAAACCTGGATTGGCATTTCCATGGTCGGTTGTAACAATCACTAAGGTTTCACCATCTTTCTCGGCAAAATCAAGCACAGCAGCTATGGTTTCGTCGAATGCTATTTGGTCATATAGTAATCCTCCCAAATCATTGGCATGGGCAGCCCAATCAACTTTTCCGCCCTCAATTTGCATCACAAAACCATTGGGATTTTTTTTCATTTTATTGATAGCAAACATGGACATTTCCCTAAGCGTAGGAATATTTTTTTTGTGCTCCTCACTATTCAAATGATCAATGGTGTAAGGCAGTGCAGATGGATGAAAAACGCCTAAAATAGGGTTTTCGCTTTGTTCTAATCCAAACAATTCACTTTTCGTTTGTGCAACACCAAATCCCGATTTTTCAAAAGAACCAAAGACATCCTCTCCATCTGAACGAAGATTTTTATCGAAGAATTCTCGTCCGCCACCAAGCATTACGTCAAATTTCGCTTCCAAATATTGTTTGGCGATTTGACCTTGGTTTCTTCTGCTTTCATTGCACACGCTAAATGAAGCTGGTGTGGCATGGGTAATTGGCACCGTGGTTACACAACCTACTGATTTCCCAGCTTTTTTGAATTTTTGCAAAATAGGGGTATGACAAGTGCCGTCTTCCGCTTGGTTGATGCGTCCGTTAAATACTCGTTTTCCCCCACCCCACGCAGATCCTCCTGCAGCTGAGTCGGTTACAAGTGAATTTGCCGAAAATGTTTCCATCATTGCGCGACTTGATCTGCGGTCAATGTTTAAGCTTAACCAAGCACTTTGTTTGCCAAATTGTCTTTTGGAAAGTGTATCCGCCATGGCAAAAGTGCCAGAGCTCATGCCGTCAGAAACCATAAAAATGATGTTTTTAGCGCGCTTGGTTGATGCGCTGGTTTCTACTAGTTTGTTGGTGCTAGCACAAGATTGTATTAGGCTCAATCCGAGAGAACCGAGTGCTGCATTTTTGATTAAATCGCGTCTTTTCATTGTTTAAAATTGAGTTCTAAAATTAGTGGTTTTTTTGAGTCCGTGGCATGATGTGAATGTTAAGATTTATCTTCGAAGAATTTGTTCAATATTTCAGATTAGTGAATTGTGAAAAATAGTTACCTTTGCACTCTAAAATTTAACACGAAATGGCATATTTATTCACTTCAGAATCAGTTTCGGAAGGGCATCCAGATAAGGTTGCCGACCAAATTTCCGATGCCTTGATAGATCAGTTTCTGGCTTTCGACCCATCTTCTAAGGTGGCATGCGAGACGTTAGTTACAACTGGTCAGGTGGTATTGGCTGGAGAAATCAAGACCAATACGTATTTGGATGTACAAAGTATTGCGCGTGACACCATTCGTAAAATTGGATATACGAAATCTGAGTATATGTTTGAGGCAAATTCATGCGGTATCTTATCTGCGCTGCATGAACAGTCTTCGGACATAAATCAAGGTGTTGACCGCTCAAATCCTGAAGATCAGGGTGCCGGTGACCAAGGAATGATGTTTGGTTACGCGACAAAAGAGACTGAAAATTATATGCCTTTGGCTTTAGATTTGTCTCACAAAATTTTGCAAGAATTGGCTCATATTCGCAAGCATGAACCAGAGTTAATTTGCTACTTGCGTCCAGATTCAAAATCTCAGGTAACTATTGAGTATTCTGATGAAAATGTGCCTCAACGTATTGACACTATTGTTGTTTCTACACAACATGATGATTTCGCCGATGATAGTACTATGCTGTCGAAAATCAAATCAGACATCATCAATATTGTGATCTCTCGCGTAAAAAGTAAATTGAAGCCAGAACTTCAGAAGTTGTTTACAGATGATATCACTTATCATATCAACCCAACTGGGAAATTTGTGATTGGTGGTCCTCACGGCGATACTGGCTTAACAGGTCGCAAGATTATTGTTGATACTTATGGAGGTAAAGGTGCACATGGTGGTGGAGCATTTTCTGGTAAAGACCCTTCGAAAGTAGACCGTTCAGCAGCCTATGCCACACGCCACATTGCTAAAAATATGGTCGCTGCAGGTTTGTGTGATGAGGTTTTGGTGCAGGTTTCTTATGCTATTGGAGTTGCTAAGCCATGTGGATTATTCATTGAAACTTATGGAACATCAAAAGTGAATTTGACTAATGGTGAAATCGCTACCAAAATCAATGAGATTTTCGATTTGCGTCCTTACTTTATTGAACAACGTTTGAAATTGCGTAATCCTATTTATTCTGAAACAGCAGCCTATGGTCACATGGGGCGTAAAAATGAAGTTGTTACCAAAACATTCAAAGCGGTTGATGGCACTATCATCACGCGTGAAGTTGAGTTGTTTACATGGGAAAAATTGGACTTTGTGGATCAAATTAAATCCGCATTTGGATTGTAATTTACAAATAATATTAAAGCCAAAAGCGAGTCTTATCGAGGCTCGCTTTTTTTGTTCGAGGTTATTTGATGTTATAAGTATTTACCGGATTAGGTTAACATGACCTATATATTCCTTGTATTCTATGGCATCGTAAAGTAATACTGAAATTTTCCAGATGTACGTTCCATCCAGAGCATTGAGGTTTCGGTAAGTACCATCCCAACCTTCGCCAATTGTTCTTGAGTTGAATACTAAGAGTCCCCATCTATCAAAAATTTGTAGTTCATAGGTCGATTCTACAAATCCTGCCGTTAGGATAGGAACGAATACATTATTCGTCATATCTCCATTTGGCGTAAAGGAGTTAGGTACGTAGATCAAATCCTCTTGTTTTACTTGTACTTGTGTCCAAGCTGTATCTGTGCAGCCAGCTTCATTGGTTGCAATAAGCGTTATTATATAGTTTCCATTCTCATCTGGATAACTGTGAATAGGCTCAAAGGCATTGGTTGTTGTCCCATCACCTAAATCCCAAAAATAGGTGTGTCCATTTAATGATAAGTTCACCAGATTAAATTCATTGTTTGTGCTCAATTGTGCAGGATCAGTAACATAAAATAAGGCTTCTGGTGTTGGGTATGCACAAATAAAATCTGTATAGGTAAGTGAATTTACACATCCTTGAGCAGTTGTAACGGTCATTGTAACATCAAAACATCCTGCGTCCTCATAGTAATGATCAGCAACGATAGGTTCATTAGATGTCTTGCCGTCTCCAAAATTCCATTCAAATGTAGATCCTGGATTTTCAGAGGTATTTGTGAACTGAATAAACGCTGGCAAACAACCCAAATTATCTGATGCTGTGAAGCTGACGTCTGGTGTGCCACCAATAAAGATACTTTGAGTAATGGCGTTGCTACAACCAGTTTCTGTATATGTGCCCGTTAGTGAAATTGCGTAAAGACCTGGCTCATTAAATATATTGGTTGGGAAAAACGCGTTGGATTGGTTGCCATTTCCAAAATCCCATAAGTAGCTTGCTCCTGTTGATGAGCTGTTATTAAAAGTTATTGGCGTATTGCTACACAAAATATTTGGAGCATTGAATGACAAGGCGGGAATTGGATTTACTGTTACTGGTAGTTGTGAAGTGTTTCCAACGCAACCCGTTGTTGTAGAGGTTGCTGTCACATTGTACATTACTATTTCCGTTTGTGAAGGTGATTGGTTCACAAGCATGTTGTTTATAGTACTACTGGTTTGAAGAGCAAGTGATTCTCCAAGAACTGCATCATTATTGTTGGCATACCATGTAAACGTGCTGTTTTCGTTTGCTTCCAGCATAATATCTAGTGTTTCACCTGAACAGATTGTTTCACTCATTGGTGCTACTTGAGGATTAGGGAACACAGCAAAATTTATTGGTATAAAAGGGCTTTGACAATTTGTATTAAAAGCATTGCTCACAACCACGTAATAAACGGCATTTTGCGTATTTGTTCCTATTAAACTGAGCACATCTGAAATGGAGCTTGAAGATGAAATGGTGGTGGTGATTCCATTGATGTTGGGGTTTGGATCACCATACCATTGGAAATCCACAGGAGCATTTGAGGTTAATGTATAATCTAAAGGCACACCATCACATGAGTTGACTAATGTTGGACTGGTAAGAAGTGGCGCTGCATTTACATTCACAAGAATATTTTGAGCAGAGCCAATACAATTCCCAAATATTGAAACAGGCGTTATCGTGTAGGTGACAACTTGAGCGTTTTGAGAATTGTTGACTAAGATATCCGAAATAATTGGCCCCGTTTGAGGAGTCGTGCTGATATTATTTACAAATGGATTCACATTTCCTACCCATTGATATTGACATACAATATTAGATGAAAAAGCAAAATTGATTGGATTTCCACTGCATATTTCTGTGCTGTTTTGGCTAGTTATAACTACTTCAGGAATGACTTGCGTGTTGAAGGAAATAGGATTTCCTACGCAGCCATTTGGAGAGTTAATCGTTGCTGTGTAAGTGTAATTCTGGAGAACATTTGAAATATTGTTGGGCGTATTTACAATAAAATTGAAGGTTTGCGGACCCATTGGAACATTTAAAATGTTTGGATTTGGGCTTGCAGTCCATTCAATGTTTGATGGGATATTAGTGCCGAAGTTGACTACCAAAGGAGAATTATTGCAAACAGTAATGTCTGCAACTGGGTCAAAAATCGGAGTAGGATTTACGGTTATCTCATAATTTTCAACTTGTCCGACACATATTATTCCGTTAGAATTTGTAAACGTTGGGGTGATGGTAACGCTTGTCGTTTCAGTACTATTGCCGTTGTTGATAACATTGAACGCAGGTATGTTATTCGTGAATCCAGAACCTAATCCGATGGCCGCATTGCTCGAAATCCAAGATATTCCATTGCCTGAGGAAACCACATTGATTGAAGGAGCTAAATCACCTGCACAGAATGATAGGTCAGGAAGAGATGTTACAGATACCAACGGTAAAACTTCTATTTGATGGGTTATTGGTTGACCTGAGCAACTGACACCGTTCAATACATAAAAGGGAGCCGCGGTAATCGTGCTTGATAGTATATTTGTTATAGATGAATTAGAACTCACAAAGCTTGGGAGGCTGTTGCCACCACTGCCAACAAGTCCAATTCCTGTATTATTATTATTCCATTGCACTTGAGTAAACAAACCTGTGTAGTCTAATTGGGGCACATTGATTCCACTGCAATAGGTTTCATTTGGCACATTGTCTATGCTCGCCGTTGGAATAACAGTTACAGTAAAAGTACTTGGGGTTCCTATGCACTGAAAACCGCTTCCATTGAAGTAGGGTGTAATAGTGAATGTAGCTGATTGAGGAGCTGCACTGTTGCTCACGCCAATAAATGAAGGAATGATATCGTTTCCAAACAAGCCTGATCCTATACCAGTGTTAGAACTGAACCAATCGTAATTCGTGCCGTTTCCAGAAATAATCACTTCGTTGGTCAATCCATTATTACAAACGGTTTGATTAGAAATCGGATTTGCGGAGGGAGTAGGCAAAACGTTAATTGTAAACTCCATTGTGTCTCCCACGCAAGTATAACCAGGGCCTTGGAAGATTGGCACTACCTCAATTTGCGAAACATTTGCTCCAAATGGGTCGCTTTGAGCAAAGAACGCAGGAATTGTATTAGTTCCTGATGGGGATAATCCAACTGTGATATTATTATTAAACCATTGATACGTGGTTCCAGTTCCTAAAAATCCGACTGGATTAGTGAGCGTTTGTGTACACAATTCCATATTTGGAACTTGATTGACAACCGGGCTCGGGTTCACTTGAATAGAAAAACTTGAAGGAATACCAGCACAAACGTTGCTGCCTACATTCAGGGATGGGGTTACATTGATTACTCCTTGAATGGGTAAGCCAAATGGATTAGTTGCCGAAAAAGAACCAATGTTTCCATTTCCAGTCATTGGTAATCCAATGTTTGGATTGTTGTTCGTCCAAGTGAAGTTATTCCCAGTTCCAGTAAAGCTTATGGGGTTTGTTGTTACCCCATTACACACACTCTGGTTGGGAATGAAATCAACCTGTGGTGTCAAATGAACTAAAATATTGAAGGTGTCGGTCGAACCGCTACATGCAATACCATTGGCAATGTATTGTGGAGTTATAGAAATATCGCTAGAAATAGGCGAGTTGGTGTTGTTCACCGCGGTGAAAGCAGGCAAATTGCCAGTTCCGCTCGTTGGACTTCCGATATTGGCATTAGTCATCGACCAAGTAAAGGCATTCGAGTTTCCAGAGAAAGCAACTTGCGCCACGTTATCGCCATTACAAGCCACAATATCCGCAACTGGATTAGCAATAGGTTCAGGCGCAACAGTGATGCTGAAATTTGTCGGTGAGCCAAAACAGGTTAGTGCGTTTAATGTAAATTCAGGTGTAGAAGTAATTATCGCAGATATGGGATTAGAGCTGTTGTTTGTTGTTACGAAAGTTGGCACGTTTGAATTTCCTGATATAGTCAAACCGATATCCGGGTTACTGTTGGTCCAAACATAGTCTGTAGCAACACCCACAAACGCATCTATTGATAGATTCTCGTTGATACATGAAGTGACATTATTGGGGGTGCTCATTGTCGGTACAGGAATGATAAAAATGGAAAACTCCATAGGTTCGCTCGGACAAGAATTTGCTATTCCTATTACAGTGACCACAGATTCTTCAACGAAATTTGAAGTATTATTTGCAACAAATGCTGGTGATTGCGTAACGCCGTTTGAACCTAATCCAGTAGCGGCATTGTTGTTTGTCCAAGTTAATGTGGTCCCAACTGTTGGTGACGAAAATGAAATAAAGGGCACATTGTTACCAACACAATAGGTCAAATCTATAATTTGGTCGATAAGCGCTGCCGGAGTAACTTGAATGTTAAATGAAGTAGGAAATCCAGAACAAGAGATTCCGTTAAGTTCGTAAATTGGTGTCACAGAAACAGCCGATGTAATGAAATTTGCAGTTCCATTTAAAGCTTCAAAAAAGAGGTTGCCATTTCCAGAATTTGTGAGCCCAATATTTATATTCGAATTTGTCCGCTGAAAATCCGTAGCGGTTCCAGAAAAGTTGATTGTTATATTTGCGAATTCACAAACATCTAAATCAGGAATAGGATTGATATCTGGTGTTGGAATCACATTGACAACAACTGTTAATGGTGCTCGTGAAAGTTACGCTGCTGTTTTGGCACGTCAGAATAATTCCAGCGTTGGCAGCAGGAATCGAACTGAAACTTACAGTTAATTGAGCATATGCACTGTGATATACAAAAAGTAGAAATATTGATAAAAGTAGTGCATAGCGCTTGAGCATGATTTGAATATGATTTTAATCAAATAAGTATTTATTTTAAGTTTCTACCTCAGTAAGTTCACGTGTCCATAATATTCTTGGGTTTCCGTTTCATCTAAAAGTCGGAACCTGATACGCCAGACGTAAGTACCATCTTGCATGACGTTACCTCCGTATGTTCCATTCCATCCGTATTCATCGTTGTAAGATTCGAACATGACTTCTCCCCAACGATTAAAAATCGCTAATTCGTAGGTGTATATGTCATAACCCGAGGTAAATATCGGTTTGAATTCTTCGTTTCGAGTGTTGCCATCAGGAGTAAAAGTATTAGGAACATAGAAAATCAAACGCTCTTTAACTTGAATGGATAAGTATGTCGTGTCGGAACAACCAGCTTCATTTGTGGCAACTAACATTACATTATAAATGTTCCGTTCTATAGGGTAGATGTGACCAGGATGAACGGCATTTGTTGTGAAACCATCACCCAAATCCCAAAAATAGGTCGCGGCATTGATTGACAAATTCTCGAAGATAAATTCATTCACGTCGCCAAACTGTATTGGGTCATTCACTATAAACCCTGCAATGGGAAGCGCGTAAGCACACACCATATCTTCGTAGGTAATTGAATTCGGACATCCGTTTGGCGCTGTTGCTGTTAAAGTAACATCAAAGCATCCTGGCGTATTGTAGAAATGGTCGGTAACACCTTGTTCATTCGATATTACCCCATCACCAAAGTCCCAAGATAAGATTGAACCCAGATTTTCTGCTGTATTCGTAAATTGGAAAAAGGCAGGTAAACACTCCTCCGTAGAAGATGTTACGAAATCAACGGGAGGAGCTTGACCAATACTAACTGGCACGAAAATCACATTCTCACAACCCGTTTGTGGATTTATGCCATAAAAAGAAATGATGTAGTCTCCAGCGTTTTCATAATAAACCGTAGGTGAAAATTCTATGGATTGCTCATTGTTTCCAAAATCCCAAATTACGTTTAAAGGAGTAGTTGAATTGTTTATAATTGGAATTTCGTTGTTGCTACAAAGCAAATTGGCAAAACTAAAATTTAAATAAGGTAAGGGATTTACTATGGCAATATGCTGTTGCATCAATCCTATGCATCCTGAACTAAGTGACGTAGGTATTACGTTATAGGTTACATTCTGAATATTAAAAGTATTGTTGGTCAATGTATTCTGAATGAGATTTGAGTTTTGCATAGTTAAAGTTTCACCACTAATATTAATGTTGTTTACACCTAGCCACTGAAATGAAGACGGCTCAGATGCTTCAAGATTGAAACTTACGGTTTCACCGCTACATATTTCTTGAGTTATTTGATCAACAACGGGTAAAGGGTTAATTGTAACAACCACAGCAATTGAAGGGCTTGTACAATCATTTACCGCAGATGATATTGTAACATAATAGATAACATTTTGAGGTAATCCAGTATTGTTAATCAATACATCAGTGATTACAGATCCTTGTGTTTGAGCCAAAGAAATACCGGTGACATTTGGATTATTGACGCCATACCAATTGAAAATCGCACTTGTATTCGCAACAAAATTGTAGTTTACTGCTTGCCCAGAACAAACGGATGCAGTAGGATTGCTAATTAATGCCGGTGGAGGTGTGATTAAAACAGAGATGATTTGTGTTTCTCCTAAACATACGCCATCTATCGAAGTCGGAATAACCGTATAGATTACTAGTTGCGGAATAGTTGAATTGTTTACTGGTGTATCAGTTATTGCTCCTGAGGTCTGAATGCTTGTGGAAACACCTGTTACGTTTGGATTATTAGTTCCAAACCATTGGAATGTTACTGGTACATTAGCACCCAACACATTTCCTACAGATGTTCCAGTGCATATTTCAAAAGCATTTGGGGTAACCAAGAAAACATCGGGCATAAGATTGACTACGAAATCCGTCGGTAAACTCGAACAACCGTTTGCAATAGAAGTTGCATTTGCCGTGTATGTTATTTGCTGGGGGGCAATGCTGATGTTTTCTAGTGCATTGTTTATAAGTGGCGTATTCTGAAGGGCAGTTGAGGCCCCTATCACATTAGGATTTGAAGATGCAGACCATGTAATATTAGAGGGCACGTTAGTCGTCAAGAATTGAGATACAGTTGCGAAATTACAGATTGTATAGTCCGCAATCGGAGTGAAAACAGGAGAAGGATGAATGGTAATTTCATAAGAATTTGGAGTTCCTAAACAAACTGTGCCAAGTACGTCTGTATAGCTTGGCGTAATTGTGATTAAAGAGGATATTTCTGCCGCACCTAGGTTGATTGCGCTGAAACTCGGAATGGCAAATGTGTTTCCTGAGTTTATTCCAATACTTGGGTCTGAAGAAATCCATGAAACTTCTGTTCCTGTCGATGAAATCAGAACAGCATCTGTAGCTTCATTATTGCAATATTCGACATTTACTATTGGGTTAACGATTGTGGTTGGCAAGATAAAAATATTGTGACTGGTGGATGGGCCAAAACACGTTGTTCCATTCAATTCGTATTCAGGTACTATAGTGATCTGAGCTTGGGCAGGTGCTGAATTTGATTGGTTTGTTCCACTAAATGTTGGGAGGTTGCCCATTCCACTGCCCACTAAACCAGTGGAGATATTGTCATTGGTCCACTGTGTTTCAGTGAAAACACCTGAATATATGATTCCAGGGAAAAGCGCATTGTTGCAAATAGATTCGTCGCCTATAGGGTCAACAATAGGAAGCGGCAATACAGTAATGTTAAAGATTTCATCAAGTCCTTCACAAGAAACATTATTGGTAGTGAAGACTGGAGTTACTGTAAATTGTCCTGATAGTGGTGCTCCTGTCGGATTAATACCATTAAATACTGGAACAATATTCACGCCAGATGCGTTTGCTCCAATAGTTACTAAATTATTTACCCATTCAAAGCTTGTTCCAATTCCTGTTATCACCACCTCGTCGCTTGGACTGCTGATGCATATGGTTTGATCGGCAATCGCATTTGCAGAAGGTGTTGGATTGATAAATACTGAAAGATCATAAGGTAAGCCTGGACAAGCATCATTTGAGCCTACGAATAAAGGAATAATTGTTAATACTGCTTCGTTTGCAATAGTGCCATTATTACTTCCCACAAACGACGGGATAAAGTTTGTGCCATCTGTTCCTAAGCCAATGCTTGTATTGTTGTTTGTCCATGAATATGAAGTAGCTGTTCCAGTGAAGTTGACAACAGGTGTAATCTCTGTATTACAGAAAACCAAGTCAATCATAGGATTAATTGTTGGTGTCGGATTGACTTGAATGTTGAATGTCGAAATCGCACCAATACAGGTTACGTTGTTTATCGTAAAACTTGGTGTTACAGTAATTGTTGCTGATATGGATTGGAGTATCGGATTTGTTGCAATGAAAGATAATATATTACTAGTGTTTGATGCCCCGAGCCCGATATTTACGTTGTCATTTGTCCAATTGTATTGATTCCCTGTGCCGCTGAAAATGACATCATCAGTGGGTGTGCCATTACAAATCTCTTGATTCGCAATTGGGTCAACAACGGGCACTGTAACCACATAAATATTAAAAGTATCGTTTGTTCCAAAACAAGATAAACCGTTATTTGTGAAAATTGGAGAAACAATGACCTCACTTATATTCGTGAGGGGTGATAAATTACTGGAGGTAAAGGCCAAGATATTATTCAAACCGCTGCTGGTTGCTATACCCGTACTTATGTTCGACGTATTCCAAGAATAGCTCGTCCCTGTGCCTGTAAAAGTAATCTGATTTACTAATGTATTATGGCAAACAGTGACGTCGAGAGTTGGAACAACTACTGGGGTTGGATTTACTATAATGTTGAATGATATAGGTGTGCCTAAGCACTCATAACCATCTAACAAATTGATTGGTGTGACGGTGGCAAGTGCTGTTAAAATACTACTTGTGTTATTTGTGGCTGTAAAAGTTGAAAGGGTATTTATTCCATTTAGTGAAGAGCCAATATTGTCTCCGCTTAACACCCAGTTGAAAGAAGTCGCATTCCCTGAAAACAAAACAGCTGGCACGATTCCCGTGTTGCAAATCGTGATATCCGCAACGGGATTTACATTAGGTAAACTGTTAACAGTAATGCTAAGATCTGTTGGTAAACCAGCACAATTTACTCCATTCAAGGTATAGGTAGGTGTTACAATGATGTCCGCAATAATTGGAGTAAGCCCAAGATTTACTCCAGTAAACACGGGGATATTTGTTGTTCCTGACCCGGCGAGTCCAATGGAAGTTTCGTTGTTCGTCCAAGCAAAATCTGTTGACACACCACTAAAATTAATTTGATTGGATTGTTGATTATGACAAACCACTACATCAATTAAAGGATTTACTGTTGGCGTTGGAATTATATTGATGTTGAATAAAATAGGATTGCCAGCACAGTTTAGGCCTGCATTGGAGTATGTTGGCGTAACAGTAAC
>Ga0209284_10001265_pt1 | contig 39523 bp, 32 predicted proteins | sample FRY03_FD_187211 | JGI IMG/M metagenome (GOLD analysis project Ga0209284, IMG submission 187211) | Freshwater microbial communities from Lake Fryxell liftoff mats and glacier meltwater in Antarctica - FRY-03 (SPAdes) (version 2) | ecosystem: Environmental > Aquatic > Freshwater > Ice > Glacier... | reverse complement strand
ACAAATTGGGCGGATTGGAGGCTGTGTTAGTTTCCAATAAATTAAATTACCGCGTTTTCACCACCACTATAGCGTTGAGACAATCGCGTTGGAGTCTTTGATCTGTGTAGCAACTCTTAGCATTTTTTGAGTAATGAATTTATTTTCACCTAATCGTCGGCCGTTGCGAGTTGCCGGTTTTACTTTGATTGAGATACTGGTCGTGGTCACGATCATGATCGCACTATTGGCTGTCGGTACCCCTGCGCTCATGCGCACCATGCAGGCCTCCAGGCTCGTGAACGCTGGAGACGGGCTCATGGGTGCCATCTCCGAGGCTCAGCAAATCTCCTTCGCGCAGAATATTCCGGTCGAAATGCGGTTCTTCAAATTCCCTGAGGGGCTGGACACAGAGAATAATTTCCGGGCTTATCAGACATTCAAGGTTACTCAGGTTTTCGACACGGCCGGCACGGTCACGGAGCAGCTTGTTCCGGTGAACAACTTGGTTCGTCTCTCAGATAGTGTGATCATTGTGCCGGACACTACTCTTTCCCCCATTCTGATGAGTTCCGGTGGGGATTTCGAAGATACAAAAAAGGGTGGAAGCGCTGGTTATTCCGGCGTGTCCGGCGCCCGTTATAACGCGCTGCGCTTTATGCCTGATGGCTCCTGCCGCACTGTCGGTGCCGCCACTGGTGGATTGGCCGCTCTTACTTACAACAATCTGCCGGAGAGCTTTCTGACCGTTGCCTCGGAAAGCGGCCAGGCGATCACGCTCGAAAACCTCCCCAAGAATTTCTACACCATCCAGATCGACCCGTTCACCGGCAAGGCGCGCAATTATCGCCCCGGTTTCTGATTGGCCTGCGGTTGGCATTTGCAGCGGCTGTCAAATTTCCGCATGACAGTCGTCTGATCGCCGCTTGAATGGCGTATGGGTGAACTGCCTCCTCTCGCTTTAAGTTTCGACGACGTCCTGCTTCTGCCTGCGCACAGCGCGGTGCTGCCTGGGGAGGTCAATGTCTCCACCAAATTGGCCGCCATCGGACTCAATGTGCCGATTCTTTCCTCGGCCATGGACACCGTTACGGAGTCCGATCTCGCCATCGCCCTCGCGCGTGAAGGTGGCCTCGGGGTGATCCATCGCAACTGCCCCATCGATCAGCAGGCGGAGCACGTCGCGCGGGTGAAACGCTCCGAAAACACCGTCATCCAGCAGCCGCACATAGTCTCGCCCGACACCCGCCTTGGCGAAGTGCAGCGCCTGATGCGCGAAAAAGGCGTCAGCGGCTTCCCCGTCGTGGATGCGCAGGGTAAGCTCACCGGCATGGTCACCAGCCGTGACATGTGGTACATTGAGGACGAAAACACGCCCGTTTCCGCCATCATGACGCCGCGTGACAAGCTCTCCACCGGCACCCCGCAGACCAGCCTCGAGGACGCGCTCAAAATTCTCTACACGCACCGCATTGAAAAACTCCCGCTCGTGGATGCCAGCGGCAAGCTCGCCGGCCTGATCACCAAGCAGGACATCGTGAAGCGCCAGATGTTCACCAACGCCGCCAAGGACGCCAACGGTCAGCTCCGCGTCGGTGCCGCCGTCGGTGTCGGTGATGACTGCGTGGAGCGCGGCCTCGCCATGCTCGCCGCCGGTGCGGATGCCATTTTCATTGACGCCGCCACCGGCCACACCAGCCGCGTCATGCAGGTCATTGCCAAATTGCGCGAAAGCCTCGGTGCCGGCATCCCCATCGTCGCCGGTAATGTCGTCACCGCCGATGGCGCACGCGATCTCGTCAAAGCCGGTGCCTCCGCCGTCAAAGTCGGCGTCGGCCCTGGCTCCATCTGCACCACCCGCATCATCTCCGGTGTCGGCATGGCCCAGTTCAGTGCCGTGCAGGAAGTCGCCGAAGTCTGCCGTGCGGCAGGCGTCACCGTCATCGCCGATGGCGGCATCCGTTACTCCGGCGACATCGTCAAAGCGCTCGCTGCGGGTGCCGATTTCGTCATGCTCGGCTCCCTCCTCGCGGGCACCTCAGAAAGCCCTGGCAACATGGTCAAATCGCAGGGCCGCACCTTCAAAGAATACCGTGGCATGGGTAGCCTCAAAGCCATGCGCAAAGGCGCTGGCGACCGCTACGGCCAGAACAGCTCCGGCAAGCTCGTCCCCGAAGGGGTCGAGGCCCGCGTGCCCTTTAAAGGCCCGCTTGCCGAGGTCGTCTTCCAGCTCATCGGCGGTCTGCGTAGCGGCATGGGTTACGTCGGTGCCAACACCCTCGACGAACTCCGCGCCAAAGCCCGCTTCGTCCGCATCACCGCCGGTGGCCTCAAAGAAAGCCACCCGCACGACGTCGTCATCACCGAAGAACCGGTCAACTACGAGCCGCATTGATCGGCCTCGTTTGTCATTCGTCATTCTGCATTCGTCATTCCTTCCATGACCTCCCAAGAAGTCGCCGTACTCGATTACGGTTCCCAGTATTCCCAGCTCATCGTGCGTCGCGTCCGCGAGCTCGGTTTCGTCTCGCATCTCTATCCGCCGGCTGAGCTGGCGAATCTGCAATCCCCCGGAGCCATCATCCTCTCCGGTGGACCCCGCAGCACCGCCGACGCCGATGCGCCGGACATCGACTACGACAAGCTGATGTCCTTCGGCGTTCCCGTGCTTGGCGTCTGCTACGGCATGCAGCTTCTCAACATCAAACACGGCGGCAGCGTCAAGCCCGGCGTCACCCGCGAGTACGGCCCCGCCAAGCTCGTCGTCACTGACCACGAAGACCTCTTTGCCGGTGTCTCGCACGAATCCCAGGTGTGGATGAGCCACAGCGACACCTGCGCCGATCTCGCCAGCACCACCCAAATCATCGCCACCAACGAAGACGCCGTTCCAGTCGCGCTGAAATGGTCCGACCGCTGCTGGGGCATTCAGTTTCACCCCGAGGTCACGCATTCGCACGAAGGCACCGCCATCCTGAAGAACTTCCTCACGAAAAGTGGGGCCGTGCTCGCCAAGTTCGACATCGAAGCCTTCAAAGCGCAGATGCTCGACCGCATCAAAGCGGAAGTCGGCACGCGTGAGGTGATCTGCGGCGTCTCCGGCGGTGTGGACAGCACCGTGCTCGCCGTCCTGCTTGCCAAGGCCGGTGTCAAAGTCCGCTGCATCTTCATCGACACCGGCATGATGCGCCTCAACGAAGCCGCCGAGGTCAAAGAACTCTTCATCAAAGTCGGCGTCCCCATCGAGCAGATCGACGCCAGCGAGATCTTCCTCGGCGCGCTCAAAGGCGTCACCGACCCCGAAGAGAAACGCCGCATCATCGGTCGCCTCTTCGTCGAAGAGTTCTGGAAAGTCGCCGACAACGTCGAACTCCTCGCTCAGGGAACGCTCTATCCCGACGTCATCGAAAGCGCCACCAGCGGCAGCATCGCCAGCAAAATTAAGACGCATCACAACCGCGTCGATAAGATCATGGAGCTCAAAGCGCAGGGCAAAGTGCTCGAACCCCTCGCCGAGCTCTTCAAAGACGAAGTCCGCGCCCTCGGTGCCAGCCTCGGCATCCCGCATCTGGCCTTGTGGCGTCATCCGTTTCCCGGCCCCGGCCTCGCCGTCCGCATCCCTGGCGAGATCACCCCCGAGCGTGTCGCTATCACTCAGCAGGCCGATGCCATTTTCATCGCCGAGCTCCGCCGCAGCGGCTGGTATGAGCAGACCTGGCAGGCCTATGCCGCCCTGCTTCCCGTGAAGACCGTCGGCGTCAAGGGCGACGAACGCAGCTACGAGCAGGCCATCTCATTGCGTGCCGTCATCAGCGAAGACGCCATGACCGCCGACTGGGTCGAGCTGCCTTACAGCGTCCTGCGCAATGCCTCCAACAAGATCCTCAACAGCGTCAAAGGCGTGAACCGCGTCCTCTACGACATCAGCACCAAGCCACCCGCCAGCATCGAGTGGGAATAAAGTCGTCCTCGTCCTCCTACTCGAACTCGTCCTCGATCTTCCCGCTCCGCCATCACCCGAAGCCATCGAGTCCCCGCCACCGCCCCGCCACACGCAGCCCATTTTCAGTTCTCAGTTTTCCATTCCTCCATCCCGCCTCACCCAGCGTCCACGATTTGAACGAGGACAAGGACGAGAACGAAAAAACCGCCCCACATGCCCGCCACCGCACAGCCAGGCTTCCTCCTCTCCTTCGAAGGCTCCGAAGGCTGTGGCAAATCCACGCAGATCGCCCTGCTGCGCACCCGCCTCGAACAGTCCGGCCGCCGCGTCGAAGTCCTGCGCGAGCCTGGCGGCACTGAGATCGGCGAAAGCATCCGCCACCTCCTCCAGCACGCCAAAGAAGGCCACAGCATGACCCCGGAGACCGAGCTGCTCCTCTTCGCCGCCAGCCGCGCCCAGATCGTCCGCGAAAAAATTCGACCACTGCTCGCCTCCGGCGTCTTCGTCATCCTCGACCGCTTCCTCGACTCCACCACCGTCTATCAGGGCATCGCCCGCGGCCTGCCACTCGACAGCGTTCGCGCCATCAACGCCTTCGCCATCGGCGGCACCCTGCCGCAGCTCACCTTCGTCCTCGACATGGACAGCGCCACCGCCTGGCAGCGCATTCACAGCACCGGCCGCGAACTCGACCGTATCGAAAGCCAACCGCAGTCCTTCTTTGAAAAAGTCCGCCAAGGCTACCTCGAAGTCGCCCGCGCCGAGCCGGACCGCTTGAAACTCATCAACGCCTCCGCCACCCCCGAAGCCGTCCACGAATCCATCTGGTCGCACCTCTCCATCGCATGAATCTCGCACTTCGTCATTCATTCGGCATTCGTCATTCGGCATTCGTCATTCCCCCTCATGCCCTTTAAGAGCGACCACGCCCTCAGCCTCCTCGGCAAAGCGCAGCGCAATGGCCGCCTCGGTCACGCCTACCTCATCACCGGCCCCAAGGAGGCGCAGCACGAGGTTTTCGCCGCTAGCTTGCTCGATCTCGTGGTCGGCACGAAAATGGGTACGCTCGAAGGCTGGGAAGGGCAGGGGGCTATCGTCCTGCGCCCGCAGAGCAAATCACGCCGCATCACCATCGGTGAGGATGGCGAGGATCCCGGCACCATTCGCTTCCTGGAAAAGATGATTCATCGCACCGCCGCGCCGAATGGCTGGAAGCTCGCTGTCATCGTCGATGCCGAGCGCATGAACGTGCAGGCGCAGAACGCCTTCCTCAAAACACTGGAGGAACCCCCGCCGCGCACCCTGCTCCTGCTGCTCAGCACCCAGCCGCAGCAGCTTCTGCCGACCATCCAGTCCCGCGTCATCGAGATCGGCCTCATGCCGCCTGCCGGCGCGCGCATCTTCACCGCGCACGAGCAGAAACTCCTCGCCGTCCTCGTGCAGATGTCCACGCGGCAGGGCGGCAGCATCGCCACCGCGCTCGCCTTGAAAAAAGACTTCGAGGACATCCTCGAAGACCTTCACGACGCCATCAAAAAGGAGCAGGAGGCCGACTTCGAGCGCGAGCAGGACCACTACGCCAAGACCACCGATGGCACCTGGCTCAAACAGCGCGAGGTGCAGGTCGAGGCGCAGATCGAGGCCGAATACATCCAGCAGCGTACCTCCCTCATGGAACTCCTACTCTCTTGGATGGGCGATGTCGCCCGCCTGCAGGCCGGTGCGGAACACCTCGACCTCCCCGGCTATCAAAAAGCCACCGCTACCCTCTCTACCAAATGGGAGCCCGGCGATGTCGCCAAACGCGTCCGCGTTCTCCGCCAGCTCGAAAGCCACCTGCACACCAACGTCAACGAAGGCCTCGCGCTCGAGGTCTGCTTCATTGAGGCATTCGGCGCTTAAATGAACCCACGCGCCAACCAATGGCATTGGCCGTGCCAACCCACTTGGGAAAATGAAATCAAGAAAGCTGCTCGGTCCATGAACCCTCCTTGGCGAAGCGCCAGCAGGTGATCTGGCAACCAACGTTTTCACACTGGCGGTTGCCTTCACTCAAGCCCTCTCAACGCATTTAACGAAAAAAGTGAAACTACATCCAACTGAACATGCCAGCGCAACGCCCTCCTCAAATGCGCTTCTCCCTGATCACTCTTCCGATTCACTGGCAAACGTGGTGCTGGTCGGCTGCGGAAACTACTTCGGTAGGCATGCGACTGACCTGACGATGTGTGCGCCTCATGGCCTCAAATCGCCGGGAACGCAAGCAGGCGGGATTGCCGCTTGGTAGCGTGAGCGAATGACCTGCCAGCAGCCGTAGCGGCATGCCGTCCCGTTTTATTCTGAACCACGGTCAAGCCACCGCGGGAGAGGCCATGCCAGAGGGAACCCCGGAATCCGGGTATCCTATGGCCCCGCTTATACCTGGGCCGTCATGACACTGGCTGCTTGAACATGGGCGTGACCCCTGCTTTGCTGCCAGACAAGGGATGGCCGGTGCCTTGCGTAAGTTACGGAGGGTCCAGTCTGGTTGCCGCGAGGGTCGCGGTCGGCATCCTGTTCCATATTCACCGCCAGGGCGTATATCTGACCTGGGATCAGCTCCGCGTGATCCGCAGAACGCGCCGCTGGACACCCCAGCTTTAGCCTTTTGAAACTACGTGAAACAGAAAAATTCCAAGTCCATCCACGTCCTTATTGCGTGTGGTGGCACCGGGGGGCATTTGTTCCCTGGGATTGCCGTCAGTGAGGTGCTGGCCTCGCGCGGTCACGATGTGACCTTGCTCATCAGTGAAAAGAAAATCGACACCCTGGCCGCCTCCGGGCATCCGAATCTGCGGTTTGAGAAAATGCCGTTCCTAGCCATGCCGAAGCCGTGGTCGCCCAAAATGATCGGCTTTCTCAAAGGTCTCTGGCAGGGTGCCAAGACCTGCCGCAAACTGATCCGCGACCGCAAGGTGGACGTGGTGCTCGGCATGGGCGGCTTCACCTCGTTTGCACCGCTGTATGCCGGCCGCAAGGAGGGCTGCCGCACGTTGATTCACGAAAGCAACGCCATCCCCGGCAAGGCGAACCGGCTGAACGCCCGCTTCAGCGACATCGTGCTGTGCGGTCTCGACGCCTGCCAAGCGCACTTCCCGAAGCACGGCGATGTGCGCGTGGTCGGCACGCCGATCCGCAGCAGCATGAAACAGCAAAACGGCGACAACCCGCGCGAGTTCTTCAAGCTAGACAAGGACAAGCGCACGCTGCTCGTCATGGGCGGCAGCCAAGGCGCGCGTGGCGTGAACCGTGCGGTGGGTCAGGCACTTGAGCAGTTTGAACGAATGGGCATCCAGGTGCTGCACATCGCCGGTCCCGGCGACTACGAGGAGGTGCGTGATGTGTACGCGAAGATTCCGCTGCTCAAACAGCACGTCGCCGCGTTCTGCCACCGCATGGATCTGGCCTATCGCGCTGCCGATCTTGCCATCGCGCGTTCAGGTGCCTCGTCCATGTCCGAGCTGGCCTATTTCGGTGTGCCAAGCCTGTTGGTGCCCTATCCCTTTGCGGCGGAGGATCATCAAACTCGCAATGCCGAAATTTTCGATCAAGCCGGTGCTGCTCGAATGATGGAGGAGAAGACCCTCAATGCCGACACCCTCGCCGACGCCGTGCGTGACATTTTCAACGACACCCGCAAGGCCGGTGACATGAAAAAAGCCGCGCAAAAGCTCGCCGTGAAAAATTCAGCGGAGAAGATCGCTGACCTGCTGGTGAAGGAGACGTGGAAGTAGCCGATCTTGCCAAATTTTGAGCCGGTACTGCGAAGGATGTGATCCCTGTTTGAAAGGCGGGCTGCCATCGGTATGTATCCGCCCCTCAAACCCAATCTGACCCCATTATGAACTTGACACGAACAGCCTACGGCACCTGGAGCGGCGGCCGCTTTATGCATTACGGAGAACAGCTCTCCGAAGAGCATTACATGCAGCTCATGCGCGATTCGTTTGCCAAAGGCGTGCGCACCTTTGTGACGGCGGATGTGTATGGTGTGGGTCGTGCCGACTCGCTGCTGGGTGAGGCGCTGAAGGGCATCCCGCGTGAGGAATACTGCCTCGTGGGGATCATTGGGCACGACATTTATGATGGCATCCGCCAGGGCTCGAAGGGCTACCCGCGCTTCACTGATCCCACGCTGCGCGGCCCCGAGAAGTATTACGATTATCTCAAAATGGCGGCAGAGAAGAGCCTGGAGCGCTGCCAGACCGCGAAGTTCGACCTGCTCATGCTGCACAACCCGGACAGCATCAGCTACACCAGTGAAAAGGTCTGGGATGCCTTCACCGCGTTGAAAACGGCGGGCTTGACCGACCGCCTTGGCATCGCGCCTGGACCCGCGAACGGCTTCACGCTCGATATGATCGAGTGCTTTGAGAAATTCGGCGACCGCATGGACTGGGCGATGATCATCCTCAACCCGTTGGAGCCCTGGCCCGGCCAGCACGTGCTCGGCGCGGCAGCCAAGAACAACGTCGATATCATGGCCCGTGTGGTGGATTACGGCGGTCTGTTCCACGACGACGTCAAGCCCGGCCACAAGTTCCGTGATGGCGACCACCGCACGCATCGTCCGGGCGGATGGATCGAGCACGGTATCGAAAAACTCGAAAAAGTGCGGCCGTTCGCGGAGAAGCACGGCATCTCGATGCTCCAGCTCGCGTGTTTGTGGACACTGGGCAACACGGCGGTAAAAAGCGTCGTCCCCACGCTCATTCAAGAGCACGGCGAAGGTGCCCGCAGCATCGAGAGCAAGCTCGACGATCTGGCCGCTCTGCCAGAACAATGCCTGTCTTCCGAGGAGATCGAAGCCATCCGCCAGATCGGCGACAATACCGGCTGCATGGCCCTCAAAGGTGCGAGCAATCGCCACGAAGGCCAAGAGCCGCGTGCCGACGAATGGCCGCTGCGTCCAGACCTGCTCGCGCTTTCCGCACGCTGGGATCTGGGTTCGGCATGGTAGCGTCTTGCATCCGAACGCATCCGCGCCGACAGACGTGACCCATGATCGAGGCAGATTTTATCATCGTCGGAACGGGTGCGGGCGGGCTGGTGGCGGCGCTACACGCCGCAGAGCATGGCAGCGTGGCGATGGTCACGAAACGTGGCGTGCTGGACTCGAACTCGAACTGGGCGCAGGGCGGCATCGCCTGCGTCACGGCGGAGAATGACTCCATCGAGAAACATGTGAGCGATACCCTCATCGCCGGGGCTGGCTTGTGCAAAGAGGCCGCAGTGCGTACGATCGTGAGCGAGGGGCCGGCGCGTATCGCTGATCTGGTGAAGTGGGGAGTGCATTTTGATCAACGCGAGGCGGTAAGCGGCCATCTGGAATTCGATCTGACCCGCGAAGGCGGTCACACAGCGCGCCGCGTGCTGCATGCCGCTGATGCGACCGGCCGTGAGATCACGGAAAAGCTGTTCGCTGCGGTGCGGGCGAAGCCAAACATCACGATCTACGAGAATCATTACGCCATCGACATCATCACGACGGCCAAGCTGGGCTTGGTGTCCGAAGACCGCGTGCTGGGGCTGTATGTGCTCGATGAAACCAGCGGCGACGTTCACACCTTCCGCTCGGATCGCGTCATCCTCGCCACCGGGGGCTGTGGGCGGGTTTATTTGTACACCACGAACCCCAGTGTGGCCACGGGCGATGGCGTGGCGATGGCATGGCGTGCCGGGGCGACTATTTCGAACATGGAGTTCATCCAGTTCCATCCCACCTGCCTCTACCATCCGCAGAAGCGCTCGTTCCTCATCACCGAGGCGATGCGCGGCGAAGGGGCGCGGCTGATTGATGCCAATGGCGAGGAATTCATGCCGCGCTACGATCCGCGCGGCTCGCTCGCGCCGCGTGACATCGTCGCCCGCGCCATCGACCATGAAATCAAGCGCACCGGTGGTCCCTGCGTCTATCTCGACATCAGCCACCGGTCGCCGGAGTTCATCGCGAGCCATTTTCCGAATATTCAAAAAGCCTGCCTGGAGGTCGGCATCGACATCACCAAGGAGCCGATTCCAGTCGTGCCTGCAGCGCACTATCAATGTGGCGGCGTGCTCACAGATGTGAACGGGGCCACCACGTTGCGCGGCTTGTGCGCCGTGGGGGAGGTCGGCTGCACCGGATTGCATGGGGCGAACCGGCTGGCGAGCAATTCACTGCTGGAGTGCTGTGTCACCGCGCAGCGTGCAGTGGCGCATCTGCTCAAAAAAATGCCGCCGGGCAGAGCGGAGCCGGACCATTTCCAACTGCGTCCCTGGGAAACCAGCGGGGTCGTGGACAACGACGAACTCGTCGTCATCTACCACAACTGGGACGAAATCCGTCGCCTGATGTGGGATTACGTTTCTATCGTGCGCACCAACAAGCGTCTGCAACGCGCCGCCGCCCGCCTGCGCAATCTCCGCCGCGAGGTGCAGGAGTTCTACTGGAGCAACCATGTCACCAGTGAGATCCTCGAACTGCGCAATCTCGTCGGCACCGCCACGCTCATCGTCGAATGCGCCATTCGTCGGCACGAAAGCCGGGGACTGCACTACACGCTGGATTTTCCGCAGACCGATGACACCCGTCCGCCCCAGGACATGACGGTGCGGCGTTATTGATATTATTGCCTATTGCGGCGCTTGTGAGGTGGCTTGCTAAAACCCCGCGTTATTGAACGGCCTGCCTTGCGGTTATGTCCATTTTTAGCGGTGGGGCAGCCTGTTTGGCAACATCAGTGCAGCCGCACAGCGAATTACAGATTGCAGTTTGCCTGCTAAAACTGCTAAAGTTGCGTTCTAATCAGTCTCAACCGTATGCCCGCCAGGAACACCGTCCGCCATTTGTCCGTCATCGCCTTTTTGGCGGTGTCCGCGCCGGTGTTTGGTCAGCGGGCGTCTTCGATGTCAGCCAGTGGTGCCGCAGCAGCCTTGAAAAAGAATGATGTAGCTGCCAGCGCGAAGACCACTGCCAAGACCGGCGCACCGCCGGTGACTGCCAGCCTGCCACGCATGAGTTCGCCAGCCGTGCCACAGTTGGGCTACTCCAAGTATCCCTGGAAACTCGACATCGTCGCCACGGTCTTTTGGATCGGCGAGCAGCCGACGGAGAACAATCCCACGCCGAACGACAAAAGCTCCTGGGACACGCAGTGGATGCAGAGCTTTGGCGGCTATGACGATCCTGATCGCACTAAGCGCACGGATTTTTACACGCCCATCGGTTTCACGCCCAAGCAAAACCCCTTTTACATCGCGCTGCCCTACAACGACTGCGTTGATTACAACTCGCACAAATCCGAGGCGTCCAAGGTCATTCCGTGGTTCCAGCAGCGCTACACCCGTTCTGGCCGGACGGTGCTGAAAGGTCAGTGGGTGGCGATCCGCTACGGCAATCGTGTCTGCTACGCCCAATGGGAAGACTGCGGCCCGTTCGTCACCGACGATCACGCCTACGTCTTCGGCAGCGCCCGCCCGAAAAACAGCAGCAACAACGGCGCTGGCATCGACATCTCACCGGCCATCCGTGACTTCCTGGGCCTGAAGTCGATGTCCCGCTGCGACTGGCGCTTTGTGGATGTGAACGAGGTGCCCGCCGGCCCCTGGCGCAATCTGGGGAACAACAATCATTTCGTCCGTCAGCAGAAAGTGGACAAGGAGACTGAGCACACCGCCATCTCCTCACGCCTAGAAGAGCTGCGTCGCATGCGCGACGCCTACTTCAAGGCGAATGGCACGGGTGCTTTGCGTTGATTCACGCCAGTCCGCTGCTCATGGCGGCGGGTTTTGGAAGTCGAGCCGGTCGTTGGTGTAAACGAACGGCAGCGACGTGCCGACCTTGCTGCTGAGTTGCGCGGCAGGTTTGGCCTCGATGGAGCGTCCAGGGCCAGTTTTGGGCGAGTTGGTGCATTCCTGCACATATAGGACGGCACTCAGCGGTGATTTGACCGCCAGGTTTTCCTCGGGTTCGCCGAAGGTACATTTTTCAAAGACGCAGTTCTTCGTAGCTAGGGCGAAGCTTTCCGGCACGCGGCAGTTGATGAAGCGGCAGTTCTGGATGCTGAGCCAGTCCTGGGCGACCTCCGCGCCAGCGTCGGTTTTGAACAAGAGGGGGATCAAATCCATGTCCAAAAAGGTGCAGGCGTCGAGTTTCATGCCCACATCTTGCAGTTTCCAGTTTTGCATGAAGGAGCCGGAGAGCACGCAGTTGGTGAAGTTCCATTTGCTGCTGAACAGGGCGATGTACCAAGCTCCCTCCTTGGCGAAAGCGCAGTCCTGAAACACGCAGCCGCGTGCCTCGAAGCTGCCGCCGAGATCGGCGGTGATCTTCACATCGTGGAAGTAGCCGCCTGCGGTCTTCCACGAGCCTTCGCGTATGTGGAAACGCACGTTTTCCATGCGCATGCCGGGCAGGCTGGTCACATCGCAGCGCTGCTCGTCGTAGTTGGCCTTCGGGTCCGTTTTTCCAGGAGCGCCGATGTCGATCCGGCGGATCGGGCGATAGGTGCCGGCGGGAATCGTGAGCTTGCCGGCCCATTCCGCCTTGTTGAGCAGCGGCTCACGCATTTCGGGCGCGCTGGAGATCTGGTCTTCGAGTGTTTTGAGGTCCAACACCCGCACCTTGGCGGATTTGATCGTGACGAGGTGTTTGAAGGGGAAAATCTCCAGCGGTTTGGCCACTTTGGAGTAGTCGCCAAAGTGCAGGTAGCGACGCTTCCCATCGACACTGATGCTCTGCATGTGCGGCAGGATGCGCCATTGAATGGTCACAAAGGTGTCTTCCGGGATCAGACCCATGCCGGGCGCATGGCGGCCACCGCCGGAATCGCCGTCGATGCGCAACTCGTCCTGGCGTGTCTCCCAGTTGAAAATGACCTGCTTGGCGGTGTGGGCCAGCCGCAGGTCGTTTTTCAGTGTTTTCGCCACGATGGTAAACTCCACGGGCGGCGTGAACGTCTCCGCAGAGGTGAAGCGTGCGGGGAATTCCAACACGACCTCCCGCCCTCCCGGCAGGAGTTCCCTTCTATCATCGGGTGGTCCGGGCTGTTTACCGGCGAGCCTAGCGGTTTTTTCTGCTCCGAGTCTGGCGATCCGTTCACTGGCGAGCTTGGCGTCGTCCAGCTTCGACGCCTTGGTCCATTCCACCTGCTCGGTCTTCAGCATTTCTTCGTACTTCAGGAAGAGATTGATGATGCCGTTGTTGCGCGTGATCTCGATGGGGCGCAGGCTGGTGCGGTAGGTGGTCCGCAGCGTTTTCAGTGTCGCGGGCAGATCAGCCGCGTCATCTGCAGGCAGCGGGCTTTGGCTGGTGATGCGCTGTTGTTCCTCGCGCAAGGCGAGCGCTTCCGGCAGGCGCGCTGCCGCTGTGGCGGCCGCCAGCGTGCGCTCCAGCGCGGCGAGGTATCTGGCGTCCAAGTCTCCCTGCGCCGTGCGATGCACCGCCAGCACATCGCGCTCCAGCGCGGCGTGGAAGCTCGTGTCCAGCTCGCGCAGCCGTTTTGCGCCCTCGCTTTCGGCCACTGGCTGCGCGGCGGGCATCACAGTTTTGGGGGCGGGCGGCGGTTCTCCATCCCATTCGAGGATGAATGCGCGGCCGACATCGTAATGGCCGAATCCCCACTCTGCTTTGGCGGATTTGGCGGTGAGTTTCAGGGCCATCAGCCTTTCGGGTTCCGCCGTCGCGACGGCTGGATCCTCCCAGCGGCGATACTCAAACGCCTCGCCAGTGACCCAGCTCCAGGTGCCGTTTTCGCGCTTGGCACCGATGGTCGCCATGTGCTGTGGTGCCTGTTCCAGCAGCGGCACCAGTGTTTGATCCAGCCAGTCCATCTCCGCTTGGCTATTGATCGTGAGCAGGTGTGCTCCCACACTTTCCGCGTGTTTGAGCGCGTTGCTGAAGTTCATGCGCTGCTCCACCACCTGATAGTGATGCCCGGCGTGGCTGAGCACGGGAAACGTGGACAACGGGCTGCCTTTTGGCCTCGTGGGGCCGGTCTGCACGACGACGGGAGCAGGCACCGGTTTCGCAGTTGCAGCGGCCTTTTCCGGCATGGGCGCTGGTTCGACTGGAGCCGGTGCGGCTGGACCTACCGCCTCCGCTGCTTCCGGTGCCGGCCCGGAACCGCTGCGGTTCATGAAAAAGTAGGCCGCGCCGCCGAGGACGATCAACGCTGCCGCCATCAGCCCCCAGGGCGCTGATTTCGTCGGCGGTGGTGGGAAATGCTGGCGCTGGCGCGGCAGCATGCCACCAACCGGCTTGGCGGTCTCACGGGCCTTCACCACCGGAACGGTGAGGATTTGATCGAGGTCACGGCGGATCTCGCGGGAGGTCTGGTAGCGCTTCACCACATCCTGCTCCATGGCCTTGCGCACAATGGTGTCGTAGCGGGTGTCACAGGCGGTCTTCTCACTCGGTAGTTGGAAGAAGCCGCGCGGGATTTCTCCCGTGAGCATGTTGTAGAGCATGACGCCCACGGCGTAGAGGTCGGCGCGGCCGTCCACCATCACGCCGATGATCAGCGCCTCCGGTGCCACATAGTCCGGCGTGCCCAGCGTCATGCCCTCCTGGGTCATGCCGCTGGTTTGGCCGGGGTCCTGCATGCGGGCCAGGCCGAAGTCGGCCACCTTCACCGCTCCCTCCATGTTGATGAGGATGTTCGCGGGCTTGATGTCGCGGTGGATGACGCCGTGCTCGTGCGCGTAGGCCAGCGCGTCGCAGACGTGCGCGGTGATCGCTAGGGCATGCGCCGCCGTCAGTTTCCCCTGCGCCTGGATCATCTTGGCTACGTCGGTGCCGTTAACGTGCTCCATGACAATGTAGAGCAGCCCGTCACTCGTCTCGCCGAAATCGTACACGGCCACGATGGCCGGGTGGTTCATCTTGGCCATCGTGCGCGCCTCGTTCTTGAAGCGCTCGATGTACTCCGCCTCGTCAGCCGCCACCTGCGGCGGCAGCACCTTGATGGCCACCAGCCGGTCCAGCGAGGTCTGCCGTGCCTGGTACACCGCGCCCATGCCGCCGCAGCCGAGCATCTCCCAGTGGTCATACTGCGGCAGCATGGCCTGCAGGTGCTCTGGGGTTGGCGGTGTCCACCGCAAGGCACCGCCGGTGGCTGAGGCGGGATGTTCTGTGGGCTGGGGATTCTCATTCATGGCCGGTGAAAACGAGTATTAACGACGGATCGTATCCTTCCGGCCAGAATTGGGAACTAAAAAATCACACCAGCCCGCGACGGGCCAGTGATTCTTCCATCGCCCGGTCAATCAACATCACGGCTAGCGACTGCGTGGCATCATCCAGCGACTGGGTGGCGGATTTGAGGGCTTTGGCATCGTGATCCGGTGAATCGAGCAAGGAGCGGACCACAGCGGCTTGTTCACGCACTCTGGCAGATTCTTCTGCGCTGATCGAGTTATTAAGCTGCGCCAGCGCCGCGTCCACGGCGGGCAGCAGTTCTTCGGCTTTGAGCTTCGCCTCGGTCCAGATGCGTTCGTTCATGTCCTCGAAAGCGAAATCGACGCTCTCCGCGATCATCTGCTCCACGCGCTCATCCGCCACATCAATGGCGGTGCCGCGAATTTCGAGTGTGGTGTCCTGGTTCGTAGCGGTGTCGCGGGCGAGGACGTGCAGGATGCCGTCCGCGTCTAGGCTGAACTGCACGCCGACACGGGCGCCGCCTTTGGGGCCGGGAGGGAAGGGGACTTCGATGCGGCCCAGCTCCCAGTTGTCCTTCGCCAGCTCACGCTCGCCCTGCAGGATGCGGATGAGCATGCTGTCCTGGTTCGCGACGGCGTTGGTGAACATCTCGCCCGCCTTCGCGGGAATCGTCGTGTTGCGCGGGATGATGCTGTTCATCAGGCCACCGAAGGTTTCGATGCCGAGTGAGAGCGGTGTGACGTCGAGCAATAAAACCTGGCGCAAACTGCCGCTCAGTATGCCCGCCTGGATCGTGGCACCAAGCGCAATGGCCTCGTCAGGATTCTGCGACGTGTTGGGCTCACGGCCGAACAGCTCACGCACATAATCGCGCACTAGCGGCATGCGTGTGCTGCCGCCGACGAGGATGATTTCATCGAGCTGCTCCGCTTTGACGCCCGCATCGCTCAAGGCGCGCAGGCAGTGCGGGCGGGTGCGCTCGATCCAAGGGCGGGCGAGTTTTTCGAGTTTACCACGCGAGATTTCGGCGCTGCCGACCAAGGGAATGTCCACGGTGGTCGAATCGGCGGCGGAAAGGCGTTTTTTGGACAGCTCAGCGGCTTCAATCAGCCGAATGTCGTCCGCTGCGGTCCCGAGCCGTTCGGCGAGGAACTCTGCGAGCAGGCGGTCGAGATCATCGCCGCCGAGCTGCGTGTCCCCGGCGGTGGCGAGCACCTGAAACACGCCGTCGCGCATTTCGAGTACGGAAATGTCAAACGTGCCGCCACCGAGGTCATAGACGGCGATTTTTTGATGTTCGGTGAGCTTGTCGAGGCCGTAGGCCAGTGCGGCAGCGGTCGGCTCGCTGACAATGCGCACGACTTCGAGTCCTGCCAGTTCGCCCGCACGTTTGGTGGCGTTGCGCTGCGCGTCATTGAAATACGCCGGCACCGTGATGACAGCCTGTGACACTGATTGTTCGAGGGCGCGTTCAGCGACGGCTTTGAGATGTTTTAATATCTCCGCCGAGACCTCGACGGGTGATGTGTTCAAATCGCTCAGAATATAAGGCGGCACCCAACCGGCCTCGCCGGGTCTGCGGCCGATGAGACGCTTCACCGAAGTGATCGTGCGCGTGGGATGCAGCGCCCGTTGCCGCAACGCCGCCGCGCCGACGGTGATGCCGCCATCTGCGGCGATGCACACGGCGCTCGGCGTGCTGCGGCTGCCATGCTCATCGGCCAGCAGGATTGGAAAACCGCTGTCCACGACGCCCACGAGGGAGTTTGTGGTGCCGAGATCAATGCCGAGGATGGGAGCTTGCTGCATGGAAGTGGAGTTCTTAACCACTAATTCCCACTAATCAGCACTAATGTCAGAGAATTGAGCATCCCTCTGCCATTGTCCCGAATTAGTGAACATTAGTGGTTTTAACGTCTGGAATTTGGTGATTGAATCGGCCTATGAAAGACCTGATCCAATCTCTGCACAAGAAGCATGAACTGACCGCCGCTGAGGTTGCGGCGGCGGCGGCGCAATTGGTTGATCCAGCGGCTGGCGTGACGGCTAAGGTGGATTTTCTGCGGGCCTTGGCGAAGAAGGGCGAGACACCGGCGGAGATCGCGGCGTTTGTGGGTGAGTTTTTGAAGCTGGCGGTCGATCCACAGCTCAATTCCGCCACGCTGCCAGGGCCGATGCTGGATGTGGTGGGCACGGGTGGCGACAAGCTGCACCTCTTCAATGTGTCGAGCACGGCCATGTTCATCATGGCCGCTGGCGGTGTGTGTGTGACGAAGCACGGCAATCGCGGTGTGACCTCAAAAGCAGGCGGCGCGGATGTGCTGGAGGCGCTGGGCATCAAGATTGATCTGCCGGTGGAAAAAGTCGTCGCTGGGATCGAGCGCATCGGCGTCGGTTTCTTTTTTGCACCGTTGTATCACCCGGCCTTCAAGGCGGTGGCGGAGGCGCGTAAACTACTCGCGGCAGAGGGGCAGCGTTCGATTTTCAATCTGCTCGGCCCTTTGCTCAATCCCGCCCGGCCGGATCATCAGCTCGTCGGCGTGTTCGATCCGAAGCTGACACAGGTTTTTGGCGAAATTCTGCTCAAGCTGGGTCGCAAGACCGCGTGGGTGGTGCATGGCAAGGCCGGTGCCGGACATGGTATGGACGAGCTTTCCACGCTTGGCGTCAATGAGGTCTGCCACCTCGCGAACGGGCAGCTCAGCGAGGCGCAGATCGACCCAAAAACGCTCGGTTTTGGCAAAGCGAAGCTCGATGATCTGGTCGGTGGGGACGCGGCGGAGAACGCCATCATACTCGAAGGCGTGCTGGCGGGCACGATCAAGGGCGCGAAGCGCGACATCGCGGTGCTCAATGCCGCCGCCGGGTTTGTGATCACCGGCGTGGCCGCCGATCTGCCTGCGGGCAAGCACTTGGCCGAGGAGATGCTGAACCGTGGCGCGGCGCATGTGAAGCTGCGGGCCATGCAGGACCTGTGCTGAGCGCGGGATGATTTTCGTGCGAGACAGCGCGGCGGGAGGTGTTACGATGCGCACCATTCTTCCCCGCGTGCCACTGCCATCGACCAGCGAAGTGATTGATACCGTTCAAAAGGTGCCCTCCAGCATGTGGGTCACTGTCGGGACGGTTGCCTTTATTTTTTTCGCCGCCGGACTCGCGTTTTCACGCGGTGTGGTGAAGCAGCTCATGGGCATGGTCACGCTGGCAGTTTCCGTGGGCGTGGGCTGGTATGTGTTCCGGCATCGCGTGGAAATCTTTGGCACCTCGGGCATGAGCATGAGCACGGACCGGCTGCTGTTCCTGTCCGCCGCCGCCGGGCTGCTGACGTACTTTTTGTGCAAGGCCGGCGTGTACCTGCTCGCCACCTTTGGCCTGCTCAAAATGCTCGGTGGGCTCGATGGCTGGAAAGGCGTAATGCTGAGCATGCTGCCCTCCAGCTTTCTGCTGTGGATCGGCACCATGGGGCTGCGGCTGATCGGCAGCATCTACGGCATGGAAAGCGCCGCCGCCGTGACGAAAAAAGGCACCGACTTGGAAAGCCAGGCGAAATCTTTTTGGTATAGCCTCAGTCAGCGCATGGACCACAGCCCGATCGGCTCCATCGCAGAAAAACTCGACCCTTACAATTTGAAGGCCACCGCCAATCTCGCGCGGCTGCTCATTTTGTGGCCGGAAGGCAGTATGTGGCAGCGGCTGGCCGCCCAAAGCCAGAAAACTGCCGATGCCCTCAACCACCCGCGCATCGTCGAGCTCGGCAACGATCCCGAGGTGCGCAAGGCCATCGAGAAGCAGGACTTCGCCGGACTCATGCAGATGCGCAAGGTCGAGGCAGCGGCCAATCATCCCGACCTGGAGCCAGTGCTGAGCGGATTGGCGCTTGAACAGGCGATGGATTCCGTCGTTTATGGCCGCCCGCAGCCGGTGCGTTTGAATTAAAACAAGCGGTCATAATCGGCATGGGGGCCGATCCACAGCCGGGTGATGGTCTCGCCGTCACGCGTGCCTACGGCTCGATAGTCCCGTCCAATGCGCACGGACCAGTAGTTTCCGACGCCATGCAGCTTTTTGAAGTTCAAGCCGGGATGGTCCGGGTTCGTCATGAACAACCGATAATTTCTGCGCGCCAGTTCTCGGATGCCTTCAGGCAGCACGCGGTAAAGCTGCCAGAACCTTGGCCGGGTCAGGGACTTCACAGCCGTGCCAGATCGAGAGGTTCAACGGGTTCTTCCTTCAGTGCCTCCTCGGCCCATGCGGCAAATCGCGCCGTCTTTTGCGGGTCGGACAACAGGCGCTCCCACGCTGCGTCACCGTCCTCTAGGACAGGGTGCGCCTGCTGTTTGATGAACAGCACATAGTCGAGCAGTGAGGACAGCTTCTCCGTGGGAAGCGTGGCGGCTCGCAAGATCACGGGTGGCGACGGCTGGCATGCCGCGAAAATAGCCGCCGGGAGCCGCCTGTCCAAGTGGTTTCCTCATCTGGGTGCGAGCTTCGCCCTTGCATCTGTCGGCGATTTCGGCTTTGGCTTGCCGCATTCTGCCATGCCCAAATACATCCTCACCATCGGCCTCGAAGTTCACGCGCAGCTCACGACGCGCAGCAAGATGTTCTGCGCCTGCCCGGTCGAGTATGGCGCGGAGCCGAACACGCTGACCTGTCCCACCTGCCTTGGCCTGCCGGGAGCGCTGCCGGTGCTGAACCAGGCGGCCATCGAGAAAACGCTGCTCACCGGCCTCATGCTGGGCTGCGAAACGCCGCCGGTGGTGAAGTGGGACCGCAAAAATTACTTCTACCCGGACATGCCGAAGAACTACCAGATCACGCAGTTCGACATGCCGCTGTGCCTTGGCGGCGGTGTGCCGCTGTATGATCTGGCCTATCCGAAGGACGCGCAGAAGAGCATCGCTAATCCCGGCAAGGTGGTGAAGCTCACGCGTATCCATCTGGAGGAGGATGTGGGCAAGTCCACGCACCACGAGAAATTCACCACGCTGGACTTCAACCGCGCCGGTACGCCGCTGATGGAAATCGTCAGCGAGCCGGACATCGACAGCGCAGAGGAGGCCTTCGCGTACCTCACCAGCTTGCGCCAAATCCTGATTTATGGCGGTGTCAGCGATGCCGACATGGAAAAGGGCAACCTGCGTTGTGACGTGAACATTTCCCTGCGGCCCGAAGGCCAGCAGGAGCTGGGCGCGAAGATCGAACTGAAGAACCTCAACTCGATGTCCGCCGTGCGCCGGGCGATCAAGTTCGAGACCGAGCGGCAGGCCGACTGCCTCGATCGGGGCGAAAAACTCATCCAAAGCACCCGCCGCTGGGACGATGACCGTGGTGAGACCACGCTCATGCGCACGAAGGAGGATGCGCATGACTACCGCTACTTTCCCGACCCCGATCTGTTGCCGGTGCGCACCGCCGACCTGCTCGCGAAGGTCAAATCGCAGGTGCCCGAGCTGCCGCATGAAAAACGGGTGCGTTTTGAGAGTGACTACGGATGCAGCGCCTACGACGCCGGGGTGCTCGCCAGTGAAAAAGAGCTCGCCGCGTGGTATGAGGCTGCCGTAGTGGCGGACCAGACTGTGCCGGCCAAAAAAATCGCCAACTGGGTCATCAACGACCTCCTCGGCGCACTCAATGACCGCTCGCTCACCTTGGCCGAGTGCTCGGTGAAACCCGCAGCCCTCAGCGCGCTCGTGGCCACCGTCGAGGCTGGGAAAATCTCCAACAACCAGGCCAAGGAGGTTTTTGCCGAGATGTTCGCCACCGGCCAGCCCGCTGCCGACATCATCAAGGCCAAAGGCTTCGAGCAGGTCAGCGACACCGGCGCGCTGGAGGCCATCGTCGAGCAAATCCTCGCCGCCAACCCCGACAAGGTCGCGGAAGTCCAGGCTGGCAACGACAAAGCCATGAATTGGTTCACCGGCCAGGCCATGAAGGCCAGCCAGGGCAAAGCGAATCCGAAAATGGTCACGGAAATCGTGCGGAAGAAGGTATTGGGGTAGCAGCCGCTGCGCGGCAATGACGAAACCAGAATGAGGAATGCCGAATGAATGCCGAAGCCGAAGGTTATTAATCCGGCAAGATGAAAGCGCTGGTGCTGGTGGCTTGAGCTTTAACGCAATGCAGAGGAATGGCCGCGAATGAGCGCGAAGCAGAGTCAACCCCAACGCCATTCGCGCCTATTCGCGTTGGCAATTCAGGTGCTTTCATGACGTCACATTTATAATCTGGGCCATTCGGGTTTGATTCGTCATTCTGGTTTCGTCATTCGTCATTTGCGGGCCTGTTTAAGCTGCGGTGTGCTTTTGGCTCCCTGCGGCCAGCATCACAAACCCCTTGCACCCGCCGTCTGGTCAGTTACTCTCCGCGCCCTTTTTCAGACCCATCCCCAGCCCATTCAGAATCATGTCCCAGCATAGCAGCCTCAAGACCTCCGGCTCCGTCGGCACCAAGCGCAGTGTCCTGAAGCGCGGCGAGCGCATCAAGCTTCTCAAGTCCCGTGGACTTTGGAAAGACGGTCGCTTGCCGGTCAATCTGCCGAAGACCAAGCCGGAATAAGGCTTCCCTCCCGTGCGCCTTAATCGTTATCTCAGCCAGTGCGGCGTAGCCTCACGGCGTGGCGCAGAGGAAATCATCCTCGGCGGGCGTGTGTCCATCAACGGCCACGTCATCAAGGAGTTGGCCACTCAGGTTCAGCCCGAGGACAAGGTGATTGTGGACGGCTCCCCGGTGCGCACCGAAACGCCGGTCGTCCTCGTGCTGAATAAGCCGAAAGGCTACATCTGCTCGCGTGGCGACAAGCATGACCGGATGACGATCTACGATCTGCTGCCGCTGAAGCACCAAAATTTGCACCACGTCGGCCGGCTCGATAAAGAGAGCGAGGGTCTGCTGCTAATGACGAATCGTGGCGATCTCTCCCACCGGATCATTCATCCGAGCCAGGGGGCTGAAAAAGAATACGAAGTCACCGTGGATCAGGCGCTGAGCCAGGAAGTGATGGCGAAGCTCGTCAAAGGCATGATGACCGAGGAAGGATTCGCCCGCGTTGAACGTGCCTGGATGGACACCGACTACCGGGCGCACATCGTGCTGAAAATGGGCCTTAAGCGCCAGATCCGCATGATGCTTTACTACCTCGGCTACGAGGTCACCCGCCTGACGCGCATCCGCATCGGCTGGCTAAAGCTGCATGGCCTAGCCAAAGGTGCCCACAAAGAACTCACTCCCACCGAGGTCGAGCGCTTCTTCAAAGAAGAGCCTGCCAAGCCGCGCCTGGAGCGCAAAGCTGCCGGCGACACAGAAGATGAGACCGAGCGTCGGCCAGCCGCCCGCGAATCTCGTGGCTCCAAACCCACACGCAGCAAGCGTAGCGGCCCTCCCGGCAAGTTTGCCAAGGCCACCGCCGGCACAGAAGATGAGACCGAGCGTCGCCCAGCCGCGCGCGAATCTCGCGGTGGCAAACCCACACGCAGCAAGCGCAGCGGACCGCCTAGCCGGTCTGCTGACGAAAAGCCCTCCCGCTTTAAGCCCAAGTCCAAAACCTTCAGCCCGCGATCACGCTCAAGCGAAACGGCGCGGGACGAAAAACCACGGGGGCGTTCAGGTCCGCCAGCTCGCCGTCCAGCTCCACGGGGGCCGCGTCGTGGTCCGCCGTCACGGTGAACTCGCTCGTCTGGATGTAGTCCAGGTATTCGCACGCCTGATAGCCATCCAGTAGCATGCCGCGCAGGAGTTGCAGAAACTCCATGCCGCCAAGACCGCGAAAGATGATCAAGTCGAGTTTGCCGTCCGTGTTTGAGGCATCGCGGAACAGCGGAAACGGCCCACCGTAGTGCCTGCCGTTGCCGATCAAGACCACCGTGCCCAGCAGCGGCGCTTTGCCGTCGATCTGCACGCTGAGCGTGGGTGGGGTGCGCAGCAGCACGTTCACCGCGCTCATTACATAGCTCAGCGGGCCATATTTTTTCTTCGCCTCCCAGGAGGTCTCCTGCACGATCTGCGCATCCAGACCCACGCCGCCCAATTGGACGAAATAGTGCTCGTTCGCCATCCACAGGTCGATTTCGCGGCGCTGGCCGCTGGTGATTTTCTCCCAGCAGCCTTCGATGTCCTTGCCCGGCAGTTGCAGCTCCACGGAAAACACATTCATCGTGCCCAGCGGCAGTACGCCGAGCGCGGTGTGCTTCTCACCGGGGTCGCGGCGGGCATTCGCGCGGCAGAGGCCCTGCAATACCTCGTTCATCGTGCCGTCGCCACCGGCCGAAACCACGAGTTCGTGGCCTTCGCTGGTGAGGCGTTCGGCGATCACCGTCGCATCACCCGGCCCAGTGGTCAGGTGTACCTCAGGCGTCGGCGAGAGCTGGCGGATGGCTTGTTCCAACGCAGCCGCCTTCGTGCTGCGGGCGGCGGGATTCAGAATGACCGGGATGGACATGAGGGCGGCATTCTTGGCACGCCTCATGGGGACTGTCAGCCACATTTGTTCACGGTTTGTGCGCTTGCCAACTCGGGAGGCTGCGAACAGTAGCCAGGACTAAACTAAGTTGACTAAGCTGAACTCAAAGCGCACCGTCAGCGCTGTCATGCAGACGATTACCACGCACGAGGCCAAAACCCATCTTTCGCGCTACCTTGCCGAGGTCGAGCAGGGCAAGGAATTCATCATCGCCCGTGGAAAATTCGCCGTGGCGCTGCTGACGCCCGTCCCGAAAGCCGTGCTGCCGCCGCGCCCCAAGGTGGGAGAGTGCCTTGGTCCGGTCATGGAGATCCCAGACTCGGCCTTTGCACCGCTTAGCGAAGAGGAACTGGCAGAATGGGGTCTATGAATGTGTTGCTCGACACTTGCGCCTTCATCTGGCTCGCCATGCCCCAGGGTAGGCTCTCGAAGAGCGCCACACAGGTCATCAATGATCCGAGCAACCGGTTGTTTCTGAGTGATGTGAGTCTGTGGGAGATCACGCTGAAGCATTCGTTAGGAAAACTGCCCCTGCCAGCCAATCCACGCGAGTGGGCACCCCGGCAGATGCAGTTTCATCAATTGGAGCGGTGGCCGCTCGAAACTGACGCGATCTATCGCAGCGGCGAGCTGCCGCGTGTTCACTTGGACCCGTTCGACCGCCTGCTGGCCGCGCAGGCCATGGAAGCGGGCATGACGCTGCTCTCACCGGACGTGCCGTTGTCGCGGCTCGGAGCTGCGCGCGTTTGGTGATGGTGCAACCCGGCCCGTGGCTGGCCCGTTGCCTCGCTTGTGAAACTTTTCACAAAATCGGGTTGCCCCTCCCCATGCGGCTCCGATAATCGCCTGAACGTCCCTCCTTTTCCCCTTCGCTCATGCCTGCCCCCGCCGAAGCTCCCGCCCCTGTCGCCGCACCGCCCCCGACCGATCTCGTGAACGTGCAGATCGATGGCGTCTGGCTCAAGTTCCCCAAAGGCACGCGCATGATTGAGGCGTGCAAGCAGGCGAAGGCGGAAGTGCCGCATTACTGCTACCACCCCAAGCTCTCCTCCCCAGGCAACTGCCGCATGTGCTTGGTCGAAATGGGCATGCCACCACGCCCCGCGCCGGGCACCGAGCCGGAAAAAGATGAGCACGGCATGCCGAAGATCGGCTGGATGCCGCGCCCAGTCATCGCCTGCGCCAACACCATCGCCGAAGGCATGGGCATCCGCACTGAGTCAATCCTCACGCAAGAATGCCGCAAGGGCGTGATGGAATTCTTGCTCATCAATCATCCGCTCGACTGCCCCATCTGCGACCAGGCCGGCGAATGCCGCTTGCAGGAGTTCAGCGTCGAGCATGGCAAAGGCGAGAGCCGCTTCCGCGAAGACAAAGTCAAGAAGCCAAAGAATGTCGATATCGGCCCGCGTGTGCGCCTCGATGACGAGCGCTGCATCATGTGCAGCCGCTGCATTCGCTTCACCGCCGAGATCGCCGACGATCCCGTGCTCGGTTTCACGGAGCGTGGCAGTCACACCACGCTCGCCGTGCATCCCGGCAAGCGCCTCGAAAACAACTACTCGCTCAACACCGTCGATATTTGCCCCGTCGGTGCTCTCACGAGCAATGACTTCCGTTTCCAGCAGCGCGTCTGGTTCCTCACCGAGACACCGAGCATCTGCACCGGTTGCGGTCGTGGCTGCAACATGGAAATCAGCGCGCGTGGCGACACGATCTACCGCCAGACCCCGCGCGACAACAACGACGTAAACTCCTCCTGGATGTGCGACAGCGGCCGCCTCGACTTTCACTTCGTGAACAGCGAGTTCCGCCTGACCGATCCGATGATCAAGACCGGTGGCAAACACGCCATCGCGAGCTGGAAGAATGCGCTCAACAACATCGCCACTGCCCTCGCCGGCAAGAAGGGCGAGGAGATCGCCATCATCGCCAGCGCCCGCATGACGAATGAAGAATTGTTCTTCGTGAAGCACCTCGCTGCCCAGCTCGGCACCACGAACGTCGATGTCATCCCGCGCACCGGCGGCGCTGACAACTACCTCCGCGCCGACGACCTCAATCCGAACACAAACGGTGCCAAACTCATCCTTGGAATCGAACCCGGTGCCAAGCTGGCCGAGATCACCGAAATGATGAGCCGTGGCCGCCTCCGCGTCGTGCTCGCCCTCGGTGAGAACCTGCTCAAAGTCGGCTTTGCCCAGCGCGATCTCGAAAAAGTGCCGTTCATCGCCTCACTGCACATCCTTGCCAACGCCAGTGCCGCACTCAGCGAAGTCGTGCTCCCTGGCAGCGCCTACGCCGAAAAACGCGGCAGCATGATCAACGTCACCGGCCGTCTTCAGCGCCTGAACAAGGCCGTCAAAGCCCCCGGCAACGCCCACGACACCTGGGAAATCCTCCGCGACCTCATCGTCGCTTGTGGCGGCTCGAACGGCATCCATACCATCGAAGACGTCTTCAAACGCCTCACCAGCGAAGTTCCCGCCCTCGACGGCCTCACCTTCGCGAAGATCGGCGATCAAGGAACGCAAGTGCTCGAAACCGCCGAGAAAGTTCCGCTGCTGGAGCGCGAAAAAGAGCGCAAGGCGAAGGGGATTATCGTCGGTTGAGTGTGTGACTGTGCGCCTGTATCGATGAGGACGCATGCTGTCCTCCCCTCTACTACGTCCTGAACTTCTCTCCCCTGCTGGAAACTGGGACTGTGCTCGTGCGGCGGTCGCCAATGGGGCGGATGCGATCTATTTCGGTATGCCGCGTTTCAATGCGCGATTGCGGGCGGATAATTTCATCGAAGAAGATCTGCCGGAGCTGATGAAGTTCCTGCATGCGCATGGGGTGAAGGGGTATGTGGCCTTCAACACGCTTATTTTTACCAAGGAGCTGCCGGATGCGGCAACACAACTACGTTTGCTCGAAGACAGCGGCGTGGATGCGGTGATCGTGCAGGACCTCGGCCTCGCGCGCATGGTGAAGGCGCTGACGCCGAAGCTGCGGCTGCATGCGAGCACGCAGATGACGATCACGTCGCCTGAGGGGCTTGAATTCGCCAAGCTGCTTAACATTGATCAGGCGGTGCTCGCGCGTGAATTGTCGCTGCGCGAGCTGGAGCGCTTCAAGGACGCGGCGGTGCCGCTGGAGGTGTTTGTGCATGGTGCCTTGTGCGTGGCGTATTCGGGGCAGTGCCTCACCAGCGAATCGCTGGGCCAGCGCAGCGCGAACCGCGGTGAATGCGCGCAGGCCTGCCGCATGCCGTATGACATCATCGTGGACGGCGAGCAGCGCGACCTTGGCGACAAGCGCTACTTGTTGTCACCGCAGGATCTCGCGGCAGTGGATGAAATCCCGCGTTTGATCGAGCTGGGCATCCGCAGTTTCAAAATCGAAGGTCGGCTCAAGACGCCGGAATATGTGGCGGGCGTCACGCAGGTGTATCGGGCGGCGATTGACCGTGCGTTGGCGCAGCAACCGGCTCCAGCGAGCGATGCCGACCGCTACGCGCTGGAAATGACCTTTTCGCGCGGCCTTTACCCCGGCTGGATGCACGGCGTGAACCATCAGGAGCTGGTGGGAGCTTATTATGGCAAAAAACGCGGGCCGTATGTGGGTGAAGTCACGCGCATCATTGATGCGGACACATTGGAGCTGGATGAGCTGCACATCGCGATGAAGCCGGGTGACGGCGTGGTGTTTGAGAATCTTGCGGACACGAATTACGAGCAAGGCGGCAGCGTGTATGAGATGCGCGGCAGCGCTCTGAGTTTTCGCCATGGTCATTTGCGCATGCAGGATGTGCAGATTGGCATGCGTGTGTTCAAAACGAGTGATCCTGCTCTCAATCGGGCGCTGCGGCAGTCGTTTGAGGGTGACATTCCGATTCGGAAGATGAGCCGGATCAATCTGGTCGTCACTGGACAAGCTGGGGTGCCTTTGATGGTGGTCGGGAGCGTGGAGGGACGGGCTAAAGCCCGAACTACGAACTCAATCAGCTCCACCATGCCGTTACAGGCGGCGATGAAGCGACCACTCACGCCTGCGGCGTTTATTGAGCAGTTTAGCCGGCTTGGTGGCACGGAGTTTGAAATCGGCGAGGTGCAATTCGATGTCGTGGGCGAGGTGATGCTGCCAATCAGCGAACTCAATCGCATGCGGCGTGATTTGATTGCAGCATGGAGTGGCGACGACTCGTCGCCAAAGGCAGTCGCGAACAGTGCGGTGACGCTTGAGTCGCTGATGCCATCGCGTGGGAAGGGCGACGATTCGTCGCCACTCCAGATTCATGCGTTGTGCCGCACGCAGGGGCACATTGATGCGGCGCTGGTGCTGGGCATTCCGCGGCTCTACCTCGATTTCGAGGACATCCGGCTCTATGCGGACGCGGTGAAGCGCATCAAGGCGGCGAGTGACACGGCGCAGGTTTGGCTGGCGACGCCGCGCATTCAAAAAGCTGGCGAGGCGGGATTTTTCAAGCTCATTGAGCGCGCGGAACCGCATGGCGTGCTGATTCGGAATCTGGGGGCGATGTCGTTCTTCAAGGACGCCGGCATTCCGATGACGGGTGATTTTTCGCTGAACGTGGCGAATCCGCTCACGGCGGCGATTTTGCAGCAAGCGGGATTGGAACGACTGACGATCAGTTACGACCTCAACATCGAGCAGGTCGTTGATTTGCTCGCCGCCGCTCCACCTTCGTGGTTCGAAATCACGCTGCACCAGCACATGCCGATGTTTCACATGGAGCATTGCGTGTTTGCGGCGTTTTTGAGCAACGGCACCGACTTCACCAATTGCGGGCGTCCGTGTGACAAACATCGCGTGCATCTGCGTGACCGCGTGGGCATGCAGCATCCGCTGAAGGCGGATGTGGGCTGCCGCAACACGCTGTTCAATGCGGTGGCGCAAACCGGCGCGCAATTTTACGACGAGCTGCGTGAGCACGGCCTGCGCTGCTTTCGCGTCGAGCTGCTGGAGGAAGATGCGGACGAAGCGATGATCGTGCTGCGCACCTACCAGGAGCTGCTGGCCGGAGAGCGTGGTGGTGAGGAGATCTGGCGTGATTTGAAGGCGCAAAGCCAGCTCGGGGTGACGCGGGGCACGCTGCGCGAGATGGTGTGAGGCTTTGCATCCCGCTGTTGGCAAACGGGGCAAGGCGTGGTTAAGATGCGGCGGACTTTGTATGAAAGCACGCACTCCACGCCCCAAGCAACCGCGTAAAGCGGCACAGGTACTGGCGCATGGCGATCCACACCGCATGGTGGTGGATGATTTGACGGAGACGATCTGTCGGTTAAGTCCAGAGGGTGCATTTATCTATGCGAACGAGGCGTACTGTCGGCTGTTCGGCAAGACGTACGAGGAGCTGATCGGCCGCCCGTGGCAGCCGGTGGCGGTGGCAGAAGATGTGCCAATGATCGAGGCGAAGCTGCGCACGCTGACGGCAAAGAACCCCGTGGTGGTGATCGAGACCCGGGTGTATGACGGGACCGGCCGGGTGCGCTGGATGCAGTTCGTGAACCGGGGCTTTTTTGACGGGCGTGGTCGGCTGGTGGAAACGCAGTCCGTGGGCCGTGACATCACGGATCGCGTGTTGGCGGAGCAAAAACTCGCGGAGAGCCAGGAGCGCTGGCGTTTTGCGCTGGAGAGCTCGGGCTTTGGCGTGTGGGACTGGGATCTCGTTCAGGACATGGTATTCCGCTCCAGTCAGTTCAAGGCGATGTTGGGTTATGCAGCAAATGAAAGCATTGAGGGCGAGGAACGCGGGTGGCAGGAGACGGTGCATCCAGATGATCTGCCTGGGACAGAGGTGGCGGTGAACAATCATCTAGCTGGAAACACAGCGGGTTTTGCCAGAACCTTCCGGCTGCGCTGCAAGGACGGCTCCTGGAAGTGGGTGCTGGGCCGTGGGCGGGTGATCAGCCGGGATGCGGAAGGCCGGGCGCTACGGATGATCGGTACCACGGCGGATGTTTCTGAGCGTAAAGCGGGCGAGGAGCGGGAGGCGCATAATTTGAAGCTGGTCGCGGAAGGCGCTCCTTGCGCCGAGGTGCTCAAGGCCATCGTACACAGCGTGGAGGCGAGTTTTCCTGGCATGCTGTGCAGTGTGATGCTGGCGAACGCCGCTGGCACCAGCCTGCATCTGGAGGTCGCGCCCAGCCTGCCGGAGTATGTGCGCAAAGCCGTGGATGGCATGCCTATCGGCCCCGGCATAGCCTGTTGCGGTGCGGCGGTGCATTCCGGCCAGCGGGTGATCTATTACGATGTGCTGGCGGAGGCGCACATGGAGCCGTTTCACAAGCTGTCCCTCAAAGCCAAGCTGCGGGCCTGCTGGTCGCAACCCATCGTGAGTGTCTATGGCAAGGTGTTGGGCGCGTTTGCCTGCTACCGCCGGGAGCCGCATGCGCCGGACACACGGGAGATACAGACTGTCACCACCGCCGCTCGTCTCGCCGCCGTGGCGATCGAGCGGGAGAAACGCGAGCAGCAACTGACACTCAGCGAGGACCGTCATACACGCGCGATGCATGGCGTCAGTGATGGTTTGTGGGACTGGAACCTGGTGACCGGGGAAATTTACCGCTCCACGCGCTGGAACCAAATGCTAGGGTTTCAGGAAGGTGAATTGAAGGGCGATGACAAGGTTTTTTTGTCCCGACTGCACCCAGAGGATGTGGAGCGCGTGGAGGCCGCGAGACAGGCGCACTTTGATCGCCGGGAACCGTACCGAGTGGAGTTCCGCCTGAAGACGAAGGTCGGCGATTACCTGTGGTTTCTCGCTCGCGGCCAGGCGGAATGGGATGCGCAGGGAAAGCCGGTGCGCATGACTGGCACCATCACCGACATCACCGCCCGCAAGGTGGTGGAGCAGGCGCTGGAGGAGAGCGAACGGAAATTCCGCGCGGTCTTTGAACAGGCGGCGGTGGGAGTGGCGGTGATCGACACCTGCACCGGGCGCTTCATGAGTGTGAATCAGCGCATGTGTGAAATCGTCCGCCGACCGGAATCGAAGTTGCTGAAGCTGACCTTCATGGAGGTGACCTGCCCGGAGGATTTGCAGGAGGATCTGAACCAGATGGAAGCGCTGAAAACCGGCCACATCAGCAGCTTCATCATGGAGAAGCGTTATGTGCTGCCGGACAGATCGCTGATCTGGGTGGACCTGACCGTGTCACGCATGTGGCAGCCTGGTGAGCCGCCGCTGCGCCACATCGCGGTGGTCAATGACATCACCCAGCGCAAGCAGGCGGAGCTGAACTACCGCCGGGAGATGGACTACAACATGGCGTTGGTCAGCCACACTTCCGCCTTCATCTGGGTGCTGGATGCGGAGGGGCGCATGGTGCATGCAAACGCGGCCTTCTTTGCCACCATGGGCTACGCGGAGACGGAGATCATTGGCAAAACGCTGTGGGAGACCGGCATCATGGCGGCTGACGAAATCGTGCGTTCCAAGCAACGCTTTGCCCGCCTGCTGCGTGGTGAGAAAAATCCACCGACGGATGTGCGCCTGCGGACCAAGTCAGGCGAGTGGCGCAGCATCGATCTGCGCAGCACGTTCACCCGTAATCCCGACGGCGGCATCGACCGCCTCGTCGGCACCGGCACGGACGTGACGGAGCGCAACCGGCTGCAGCAGGAGCTGCTGCGTGTCGTGGAGCAGGAGCAGGCGCGCGTGGGGCATGACCTGCATGATGGCGTGGGCCAGACCATGACCGGCATCGTGATCATGATGGAGGCGCTAGAGGCAGAGCTGCAGGGGGCAGCGCAGGAGCAGGTGCGGCGCATCCGCGAGCTGGTGCAGGAGTCGGTGGCCGAGGTGCGCCGCATGTCCCACGGCCTGTCGCCCACGGGCGTCAAGTATCGCGGCCTCGGCGGCGCATTGCAGTTGCTGGCGGAGACGGTGCGTACGAATTTCCGCACGCCCTGCACCTGCGAGGTGGATGACCGCATCATGATTGGTGATGAGGTCAAAGAGACGCATCTCTTCCGCATCGCCCAGGAGGCGGTGAACAACGCCCTACGGCACGGCAAGCCGCAGCGGGTAACAATCCAACTTCAACAGGTCGGTGCAGGGGAATGTGAGCTGCGCGTCGAGGATGATGGCGGCGGTCTCAAAGCCGCCAAGGCCAAGGAGCATGCTGGCATCGGCGTGCGGGTGATGGATTACCGGGCGAATCTCATTGGCGGCGCTCTGGCCGTCGCCGCCAGGCCGCGGCGTGGTGTCCGTGTGACCTGCCGCTTTCCGTACCCCGCCTCAGCGTAGCAATTCTTGTCTGGCGGGCAGGCGGTCAGGAACTTCCTTGAATGAACGGAGTTTGCCACGACAATCCCCGCCCATGCCCCGGCACACTCATGACGATTTCAGTTTTCTACCCACCGTCGATTCGGTGGATAAGGAGGATGTGATGCAGGATGAGCGGCCGGTGGTGAAGGCACCGCCTGTGCATGTCGAGCCGGAACCTCCGGCGCATCAACATGAGGCGGAGTCGCCTGCTGATGAGGAACAGTGGGAAGCGCCGCCCCAGATGGAGGAGCCTAGAGTGGCTGCGGCTCCACGGCTCTCGGTGAAAGCGCCGCCGCCTGCCAACAAGGTGCGTGTGTTTGAGCCGGATGTTCATGACCACGATCAGGCAGCGGCATCCACGGCTGAGTCCAAACAGGACGGGCGGGCCATGTGGGAGGCATTCCAAGCGCAGCAGCAGATGGATGCGCCCACGATTGTCACGCCCAAAGCCCGGCCCGCGCCTGTGGCGGAGCCGGAGATCGAGCCGGTGATGCCAAAACGTGCGGAGCCGCGGCAGACGCCCGCAGTTTCGCTGGGTGGTCGTGCTGCGGAAAAAAAATTCACACCGGCACCGGCCATGCCGTTGGAGCCAGCACCGGTCAAGGCGGCGCAACACCTGCCTGAAGACTTACCCAAGGAGGAGACGCCTGCGCTCACCGACGTGGCGGAAGATCCCGAGGCCGCGCCGGCGGACAACACGCGGGCGATGAAGGAGGCGAAAAAACGTGCGCTGCTCATGACCCTCGGCGTGCATGTCGTCGTCGCACTCATCCTGCTGCTGATGCATGTGCCGATGCTGGACTTCAATCGGCCGGAGATCGTGGCTACGAGCGCGGTGGAGGAGCTGGAGAATGAATCGTGGAAAAAAGTGACCACCGCAGCGCCGCAGACGAGTCCGATGGCGGCATCGGTCTCGCCGCTGCTGTCCACGGGCATTAGTGACATCGCCATGCCAGCGGTCGATTTCTCGGCCACGGCGAGCGATTTGAACCTAGGCACCTCGTTTGGCTCGTTCGGCACTGGCGTGACCTCGGGGGGTGCCGGAGGGAAGATTTCCTTCCTCGGCAATACGGCCACGGCGAAGCATGTGGTGTTTGTGGTGGATGTGTCAGGCTCCATGTCCGCCTCGATGAATGTGGGCGGCAGCAGCATGTCGCGTTTTGACCTGCTGAAACGCGAGCTGAACAAGAGCATCAGCGCCTTGGCGGCCGGTACAGCCTACCAAGTGCTGCTTTTCTCCGATTTTGCCTGGCCGCATGACACCGTGGACAGCAATGACATGCGCGCGCTGAGCGGCTATGAATGGAAGATTACGGCGACGAGCAAAAATGTGAGCATCCCGCGCTTCAGCTACCTCGCGGCCAACCCGTCCAACGTGAACAAGAGTAAAAAGATCATCCTGGATGCGAATAACCCCGGCGGCACGAACTGGGGCAGCGGCCTGCTGATGGCCCTGAAGGGTAGCCCGCGGCCGGAGGTGATCTTTTTCATGACGGACGGCAACCGCAGCGACGAGCAGGGCTGGATCAACGCCGTCAGTGAGGAAAACAGCCGTGGCAAGCGCACCATCATCCACACCACGGCGCTGGGCACCCCAGACGCGGCCAAAGACCTCGCCGAAATGGCCCGCCGCAATGGTGGCAAATTCACCGTGGTCATGGCGGACGGTAAAATCGTGAAGGGTGAGGATTTCCTCAAGTAAGGCTCAGGCCAGCAGGTGCCGCAGCACCGCCGTCACCTCCGCCACTGGCAGGCCGACGACGTTGGTGAAGGAGCCGTCCATGCGGTCGAGCAGCATGTCCGTGCAGGCCTGGATGCCGTAGGCTCCCGCCTTGTCCAGCGGGTTCACTTGGCGGTGATAGTCGCGGATGAGCGCATCTGTCAGCGGCTTGAAGGTGACGCGCGTGATCACATGCAGTTCGTGCTCCACGCTGCCATCACAGGCAAAAACGACGCCAGTGCAGACCTCATGGGTGCGTCCCGAGAGGCGGCGCACCATGCTCAGCGCCTCATCCATGTCGGCGGGTTTGGCGAGCGGGTCGCCATCCACATAGACGAGAGTGTCAGCGCCAAGGGCCAGTGCGCCGGGTGCCTGCAGGCTGCCTGCGACCGCTTTGCGCCGGGCATTTTCACAGGTGAGTTGTTCCGGCGTCAGCGTGGCATCATGCGCTTCCTCGACCTGCGGTGAAACAATGGCAAAATCAAAGCCTGCCTCACGCAGCAGTTCGACCCGACGAGGAGAGGTGGACGCGAGCACCAGCGGGCGCGTTGGTCCGGCCATCACGCACGTTGCTCCACGATCTTTACGACCTCATCCGCACGGATCAGCGCATCGCGTTTCTGTGGCGTGCGGTAGCGGTAGTAGCCGGTTTTTTCCTGGTACTGTGGAGCGCCTGAGCACAGCACTTCGCGTCCGTCCTTGAGCTTGATTCTGTGGGGTGAGGTGGACACCAGCAGGTCGGGCATGGAACAGGAAGCGAGCAAAACGGCGGGCAGAATCAGCAGGAGGCGGCACATGGCATTCATGGCAATAAAATGAGGTTCAAACGGCAATTTCTAGACACGACTTTCGGCGATTGCGTTCATCCTGCAAGTCTCGGGCAATTTTTAACGGCCGCATGAAGCAGGTTGAAGCAGCCTTCATGCCTTTTAATCTGCGCGCATGAGTCAACCTCTTCCCCCGGCCATAGGCATCATTGGCGGCTCCGGCCTGTACGACCTCGACGGTCTCGAAAATCCCGAGGAAATCCAGGTGGAGACGCCCTTTGGCCGCCCGTCGGACGCGCTCGTCACTGGCATGCTGGCTGGACGCCGTGTCTATTTTCTCCCGCGTCATGGCAAAGGCCACCGCATCCTGCCCACCGAGTTGAATCATCGGGCGAACATCTGGGCGCTGCGCAGCCTGAACGTGCGCTGGATCATCGCCGTCACCGCCGTGGGCAGTTTGCAGGAGAAGTACCAACCGCGCGACATTGTGCTGCCGGACCAGTTCTTCGATCGCACCAGCCGTCGCGACCAGCACACTTTTTTCGGGCGTGGCATTGTCGCCCATGTGGCATTTGGTGATCCCATTTCCGATCATCTGCGCCTACTGCTGCATGACGCTGCCGTGGCGCAGAACCGCCGCGTCCACAATGGCGGCACCTACGTCTGCATGGACGGCCCCGCCTTCTCTACCCGGGCGGAATCGAATGCGCACCGCCAGCTCGGCTTCGATGTCATCGGCATGACGAACCTGCCGGAGGCCAAGCTCGCCCGCGAGGCTGAGATCGCCCTCGCCACGCTGGCGATGATCACCGACTACGACTGCTGGAAGGTCGAAGAAGCCGCAGTGACAGCAGTGTCCGTCATTGAGCATCTGCATGCCAATGTCGCCACCGCCAAAGCCATGCTCTCCGCCGTCATTCCCACCATTCCGCTGGAGCCAAACTGGCCCGAGCACAGTGCGCTCGACACCGCGCTGATGACCGACCGCAAACTCTGGCCGGAACAGACGGCGGAAGACCTGCTGCCGCTGTTGCAGCGGTTTGTGTGAGGAAAATCAGTCCTCCATCAGCTTTACCGCCAGACGGCGCATGAACTGACGTTCCGGCAGCATGCCGAGGCGTTCGTAGGCTTCGTCTAGGTTGCGCAGGATGCGCAGCAGTGTGCCGTCGGCGGTGGCAGGCTCGTGGATCAGGTCTTCCATGCCGGGATTCGCGGCGGGGTGATGTTTGGCCACGTCAGCCGCCAGCATGAAGCGGCCACGATTGAAGCAGTCCACCAGCCAAGTCTGGTCATGGTGGGACACGCGGGAGAGGAAGTGGCCGGGGAAGTTGCAGCCTTCGATTTCGAGGCCAAAACGCTGCCCCAGCAGGCGGTAGAGGCAGCAGAGGCTGATCGGATTGCCCAAGCCGCTGTCCAGCACCCAGAACAGGTTGCCGTTCATCGGCGCGTAGTAGTCCTTGCTGTTGCCACGGAAGCGCGTGATGCCGCCATGCGGGGCGAAGAGCCACTGCGCCAGCTCGTGCGCGTCCATCCTGCCCTGCGCGGCAAAGGCCAACTCTGCCAGCGTGTCGAGACGTTTCGCCAGATCGGCAGACTGCGATTTCCAGCCGTTCAGGAAGGCGGAAAGCTGGCTCAGCCCCTCTTCGAGTTGTGCGTCCGGCCCCTCCATCCAGCGCCAGCGCATCCAGGTGTCCTCCAGTTCCAGGCGGCGGGCCGGTTCCAGCAGTTGCGCCACGAGCTGTTCTTCCTCGGCGGTGAGCGGTGTCTCCAACGTCTCAATCTGCTGCGGCAACTCACGCCGCATGCCGGTCAGCTCCTGACTGACCGCCTGGCGCACGACTTCGGAGTCGTCATCCAGCAGTTTGATCAGGTGGCTCAAATGAGCGATGGCAGGCATAGCGCGGTGATACCATGACCCGCCTAGTGGATGCAATCACGAATTGCATCACAGCCGGATCTGCATCGCCTTCGCCGCACGATGCGCCTTGGCGCGGGCTTCGTGGATGGTTTTGGCGCGGGCGAGGGTGACGGCCATGCGACGCTGGCCGCTGACGTTCGGTTTGCCGAAGAGGCGGATCTGCGTGTCGGGCTCGGCGAGGACTTTGTCGAGGCGGCCGAATTTCACCTCGGAGGAGGTGCCGGCGACGAGGACGGCGCAACTGGCGCTGGGGCCGTGCTGGTGGATGTTTGGAATGGGCAAGCCGAGGATAGCGCGGACGTGGAGGGCGAACTCGCTCAAGTCCTGCGAGATGAGGGTGACGAGGCCGGTGTCGTGCGGGCGCGGTGAGACCTCGCTGAAGATGACGTCGTCTCCCTTGATGAACATCTCGACGCCGAAGAGACCGCGACCGCCGAGGGCCTCGGTGATGGCACCGGCCATTTTTTCGGCAGCTTTGAGCGCCTTTTTGGACATCGGATGCGGCTGCCAGGACTCGCGGTAGTCGCCCTTGATTTGCGTGTGACCGACGGGCGCGCAGAACGCGGTGCCGCCGACGTGGCGGACGGTGAGCATGGTGATCTCGTAGTCGAACTCGACGAAGCCTTCGACGATGACCTTGCCCTTGCCCGCACGACCGCCCTCCTGGGCGTATTGCCATGATTTGGCGATGTCGGCCTTCTTTTTGACCACGCTCTGGCCCTTGCCGGAACTGCTCATGATGGGCTTCACGACACAGGGCATGCCGATCTTTTCAATCGCGGCGCGGAACTCCTCTTCCGTGCTCGCAAACACATAAGGCGAGGTTTTGAGCTGCAACTCCTCGGCGGCGAGGCGGCGGATGCCCTCGCGGTTCATGGTGAGCTTGGCGGCGCGGGCGGTGGGGACGATGCGGTAACCCTCCTTTTCGAGCTCGACCAGCATGTCGGTGGCGATGGCCTCGATCTCGGGGACGATGCAGTTCGGCTTTTCGACATCGACGATGCGGCGCAGCGCCTCGCCATCGAGCATGGAGATGATGTGGCTGCGATGCGCGACCTGCATGGCGGGGGCGTTCGCGTAGCGGTCCACGGCGATGACTTCGCAGCCGAGGCGCTGGAGTTCGATGACGACCTCCTTCCCCAGCTCGCCGGAGCCGAGGAGCATGACTTTCGTTGCGGAGGAGGAGAGAGGGGTGCCAATGCGTGCCATGCGCGGATTTAGGGCGGGAGTTGGCTTGCTTCAAATTGCAATTAGCATGTCGGCATGTCTTATCCCGGTCCTCCAGCCCTATCGCGTGCGCAGCGGATGCTGAATCCGGCGTGGCAGGCGTTGGTGGACCTGATCTATCCCCGGCTGTGCTGTGTGTGCCAGGTGCCGTTGGGACTTGGGAGTGCGGGCTGGTTTTGCCAGGCATGTGAAGACGTCCTGCCGCTGGTGGCGGCACCTTATTGCAGGGTGTGCGGGGAGATGTATGACGGCGCGTTCACCCATGACTTCCGCTGCGCGAACTGCAGCGGCCGCAAACTGGAGTTCGACTTCGCCGTGGCCGCTTGCCGGGCGGAGGAGTCGATGCGGGAACTGGTTCATCAGTTCAAATATGAGCGCCGGCTGCAACTGCGCGGTGCGCTGGCCGCGCTGCTGCTGCGGACCTTGCAGGAGCCACGACTAGCGCAGGAAAACCTCGCGGATTGGCTCCTCGTGCCCGTGCCGCTGCACCGCAGCCGGGAACAGGACCGCGAGTTCAATCAAAGCTGGGAACTGTGCCTGCGGCTCTCGCAGGCGACAGGCATTCCGGCGTCCAACGCGTTGGCGCGCATTCGGGAGACCGCTGCGCAGGCGAATTTAGACCGCGATGAGCGTTTGCAGAATCTGCGGGGTGCCTTTGCACTGCGCAAAACGTTCCCGTGGTGGCCCAAAATCGACCTCCAGGGCCGCCGTGTCCTGCTGGTGGATGATGTTTTCACCACGGGGGCCACGACCAGCGAATGCGCCCGCGTTCTGCGGCGTGAGGGCGGGGCTGAAAAAGTGGTGGTCATCACCGTAGCACGCGGCTAGGATCGGCCCCGCGTCCGGCTTTGGCTGGGCCTGACAGTGCGAACGCTGGGCGGATTTCCGCCTCGGCAACTCCTGCGAATGCCACTCGGGGAGACGCACCATCTGGCCCGCCACCGCAGGACGCCCACACCGACCTACCTACCATGGGATTTTTCAAAAAACGCAACGTTGACGATCTGGGCGAAAAGAAACGCGACATGCCCGAAGGGCTGTGGACGAAATGTCCCTCGTGCAATGAAAGCCTGTTTGAGCAGGCGCTCGCCAAAAACCGCCGCATTTGCACCAGTTGCGGCTATCACTTCACCATCGGCTCTGGTGATCGCATCACCAGCATGGTGGACGAGGGCAGCTTTGAGGAAATGGATAAGGAACTCGATTCCGTGAACGCCCTCGGCTTCAAAGGCTACTTGGACAAGGTGAAGGCCTATCAGGCCAAGACCGGGCTGAAGGAGGCCGTCGTCACCGGCCATGCGAAGATCGAAACCCTGCCCGTCCTGCTCGCCATCATGGATTTCCGCTTCCTCGGTGCCAGCATGGGCAGCGTCGTAGGGGAGAAAATCACCCGCGCCATCGAGGCCGCCACCGCCGAGCGCAAGCCCGTCATCGTCTTCTCCGCCTCCGGCGGTGCCCGCATGCATGAGGGCATCCTCAGCCTCATGCAGATGGCGAAGACCAGCGGCGCTCTCGCCCGCCATGCCGAGGCACGCCTGCCGTATATTTCCGTGCTCACGCACCCCACCACTGGCGGCGTCACCGCCAGCTTCGCCACGCTCGGTGATCTCATCATCGCCGAGCCGAAGTGCATGATCGGCTTCGCCGGCCCCCGCGTGGTGAAGGAGACCACTCATGCCGATCTCCCCCCCGGCTTCCAGACCGCCGAGTTCATGATGCAGCACGGTCTGGTGGACATGATCGTGGACCGCAAGGAGATGCGCGCCACGCTGGCCAGGGTACTGCGCTACATGGTCCCGGCGAAAGCGCAGGCGGCATAAGCCTCACGGTGGCGTGTTAGAGGTGCAAGCCGGACACACCCGCACGTCATGCCGCTGTGGGTGGCGTCAGGTCATTCGCTCACACCGCCCAATTTTGAACCCGGCTGGTTCAGTTCTCCGCGATTTGAGAATGACTTTATGAGATTTTGTCAAGCAGTTGCACACTTCTCTGAAAAATTGCGTCAAGCTGAAATATTGATTTTCACTGGGTGAATGGGGTCTGTGTTGTGA
>Ga0209284_10001261_pt1 | contig 39563 bp, 38 predicted proteins | sample FRY03_FD_187211 | JGI IMG/M metagenome (GOLD analysis project Ga0209284, IMG submission 187211) | Freshwater microbial communities from Lake Fryxell liftoff mats and glacier meltwater in Antarctica - FRY-03 (SPAdes) (version 2) | ecosystem: Environmental > Aquatic > Freshwater > Ice > Glacier... | reverse complement strand
TTTTTGCTATTCACAAATGCGATTTTTTTCTATAGGGGTTTTTCGTAGTCATAGAATAGTATTACGGATAAATCATATCAGTTCAACTAGTCTAGACCCTAACTTTAATATATAATAGTAAACTTTGTAATCAAGGTTAACTTTGATGGTTATTCAGCGTTTCCTTAAACACAATCTTTTTTATAATAATTTTTTACTCACTCAAATTACCAATAAGATTTTATTGTCACAAAGTCGGAGAATAATCGTATAGTAGCTTGAGTATACATTTAGCACCCACAACCAATGAGCGCGATCAAGCTTCGTGATTTTTTTGATACACAGTCGCATATCCACTTATCGTCCGAACGTAAGTCACAAATTTTCGTATCAATCAAATCTAAAACTATCCCTACTAGCACTTCTCGCAACAACCAACTTCTTTCTTCAGTCAGATATCGCCGATATTTCAAAACCGCAACAAGCGCTGTCACTGCATTTGTATTGATGTACCTTTTGTATGTGCCCTTTTCCGGACCAATTATGGGTACTACTAATAATACACTTATTAGAGTGGCTCAAGGTCCTGTGGTACAAGCATGATATGTAGGTAGATTACTGTCTATTCAGGGTGAAATTCAAATAATGCGTCAATGAGTAGCTACAGACACAAGCAATCTTCATGATGGGGATGTCGTTTATTTGTATAATACAAGCAAAGCTGACTTTGTCTTGAAAGATGGTAGTCAATGAACGATTGAGTGACCTGCTCAGATGACTATCGTAGAACAAGGGTCTGGAGGTCTAATCTTGGCAGTAGATCATGCTCGCTATATGCAAATCGATAAAGCTCAACCAGACCAAACTGAATCTAAAAATACTGATACTGACTCTCAATCTGATGAGAGTGATCTTATTATAGAAACATCTACTTCACGTATCACTACGCATAAAAATACTGCTGTGCATCTTGCTCTCGTTACTACTCAAGACAGACAATTCATCCAAAATAATGGTGCTCAAGTAACAATTGAGTCTCGCGGCGATAACGTCAGCGAAATCAAACAACTTGCCTCATCTCATGTAGCTGAAGTCACTGATGCAGTCAAAGTATACAATCAGGTTGCATTGATCTATGATGAGCTCAAGTCCAACTCATTGAGTACCAATTATCAGATTGACGCTACTCAAGTACCTACAAGCAATATCAAATCTCTTCTGACATTGGAAATATCTAAGCCAATCACCACTCCATCAAAACCGATATTGGTAGCTCTATGAACTTCCGAATCAAGCACGTCTGAAAGCTCTGATACTGGTGCAATTACTAGAGAAAACGATGCAAGAGCAATGGTCGCGTTGATTGCTCTTGATACTAGTGCGACTCAGCCATCATCACAACCTAGAATAACTAAGGATACATGACTTACTATCGCAACTAATAATTCAGCACAGGTAGCAACAACCTCAGATGTGTTGTTAGACTCTATCGCTCTTTCCAATGAGAATCAAAAAGTAGAGGGAATCAATCAAGAAGATATCACTACGGTTGCTCTATTATTAGGCTCTGATCAATGATCTCGTCAGACTAATACTCTCATGAAGGACTGATCACAACAGATTACATGAGCTAATCCTATCATCCTTATTAAACCTCTCAGTGATTATCAAATCTCTCTCCTTACTAAAATCTCTCAATGATGCACAAGTACCAAACAATTCCGTGCACTCCAAGAATCATTTGAGTTGAAAAATACTCTTACCATAGAACAAACAATTGCTTCTATTACTCAACAATACTACCTTACATCTCAACTAAAGACCAATATTAGTTCATTATCTATTTGTAGTGATGAAAAGAATTCAACAAATTAGTAGTTTTTTACTCAAGGACTACCCTTCTTATTTTTGGTCAAAACCTTGTGTGTATCGTGCACTCATGTTGCCGTTTTTACTGATTGATATGATTATCTTTGGTTATCGTAAGTAATCCATTATCTGGCTTAATCGTCAGATTTTTTTGATAATCATAAAAAGATTTGCATTTTGAACTAATGTGGTGTATAATTATGTTATACTATTATTTAGTTTATTATCTTACACAACAAATGAAAAAATTCCTCTTTGGATCATTGCTCACTGGTTTAGCTGCGCTATGTATGTTTACTCCTGCTTTTGCTCAAAACTCTAACTCAAGTGCTAACAATGGTAACGGAACCAATGAAGCATGACTTCCTGTACAAACCGATATTGGTATCCAAGTATCAAAATGATCATCTTGTGGTGCTGACACGCCAGTACTGATCTGTGGTATCAAAAGAATTGTTAACTGGGTACTTGGATTGTTAGCATTGATTGCATTGATCATCCTATTGTATGCTGGATTCAAAATGTTGACTGCAGGTGGTGACACCGAGGCATATGATGAAGGATTTACTATCTTGAAACAAGCAGCTGTTGGTCTTGCGTTTATCGCAGCAAGTTACATTATCGTACAGTTTATAATGTTTGTGATTGGTAAGTTTGTAACCTAAATAACCTCATATCATCAATTAATCACTTCATCTGAAGTGATTTTTTGTTAGCAAAAAATCTCCTCAATAGGAGATTTTTCAAAGAAAATATACTACCTCTACTGGTTTGCGTTGATCAAAGGAAATGCAACAACAACAACGATGAAAATCAATGCACTAATGAGTGCTACTCTTTTAAGAGTAAATTCAATCGACTTTTTGCTACCATACTCGTTGCTGCCGGCAGCAGCACCACCAATACCAAATCCAAGTCAGCCTTTTGGACTCATCAAAAGGATCGACACAACAGCCACAATACCGGCTATAATCATAATTCCTATAAGTACTGCGTTCATTACTCAACATTAACAATAAAATACAATAACTACTAGGATCATAGTTATTGTTTGCGAGTTTTCAACTTGAAATTGTGTACGTATTGTTGATGATAGACAATGAGATCCTGTGATATCATGATACTTCGCAGTACTGCGAAGAGGAAAGTCCCAGCACCATCAACAAGCAAGCTACTAACGGTAGTTGGATCCCCGCTCAAACGGGGCAAAGGAACGTGCCACAGAGATTATACTAGGTACTTGCTTTGCGTAGCAATACTACGAGCAAGTGCTGAAAGGTGAAATATCAGGATGTGATAGTATTATTACTACCTGTACTGAATTGATCTGATGGATCAATCAGTGGTAAACCCTTGCTGGTGTAAGCGTATCCTCTCGTAGGAGTCGTGCAAATACCTATCTTTACAATCTTTGGTTGTAGAAGTAGTTCAGATCAATATCATGACAAGACAGAACTGGGCTTATTTCACAGGATCACTTATACTATTTTATTGTTTAGCCCATAATGAGAAATAATCTGACTTGATTTACGCTGATAGAGATGCTGATCGTGATTATCATTATATCATCGATGTTACTCATCACACTCAATCTTTCTTCCACTCAAACCAAAGTGTTGCGTTATCGTATTGGTAGAGAAATTATCGTTTCAAATTATAATACATTTGTGATCAGAGCGATTACAAGTAATAGTGATTCACTCAATCTACAATTCTCTAGTACTACATGATATGCTATCACGAGTCCAGAGTTCAACTTTGAACCTACTCCCAGTATGAAAATTATCAAATTAAATAAACTTAATCCACCATTTACTAACGTAAAACTCTCCTTCAGTGGAGGAATCAATCAATGTGTACGGGGCAATGGATCCACAATCATCTCATGAACCTGAATAGAAATGATACTTCAAGATGTCAACACATCGCTGACTGGTGCATTATGCATCAATTTACCTACTTGCAAAATCAAAGAATGAGGATGCTAAATCTACAACGCGGAATGACATTGATCGAAGTACTGGTTACGATTGTGGTATTTAGTGCTGGTATTTTGGTGATCTTAGCTGTCATTACCAATGGATTGACATTGGGTAACCGTTCACGCAATAGAACAACCGCTACCATGCTTGCCAAGGAGTGACTTGAGCTCATGTATAACCTCAGAGATACCAATCTGGACAAAGCACAACCTCGATGATGTATTCCGATTAATCTTAATTCTTGTGGTATTAATATAGCAGAAGACAACAATACATATCTATTAACTGTTGAAGGTAGTTGATGAGTCAAGATTGTTAATGCAACATCATTGGCATATGGTATGAGAAGATTATACATTTCTAGCGGATGATGATATACTAATTTTACTCATAGTGCAATCACTGCATTGCCTTCAATCTTCTACAGATACATCACGATAAGCCCGCTCGTCGCTGGGGGTGCTGATCCAGACTTTGTCAAAACACAAATCAAAAAGATAACTAGTACTGTAGAGTATAAGCAGCTGGGTGGGACAGGTAAAGTGATGTTGGAGAGCTTTATCTGACTTACGAGACAATAATCTCACCCATCAAAGTATTTTATATAAACTGAGTATATAGTACATCAACTCAATAATTCCTATACCAAGAAGCGATGTACTACTTAGGGAAACGATGAATAACCATCAAAGTGGACCTTGATTACAAAGTTTACAATTCCATATGAAAGTTATTATGCCCTTGTGGTACAACTTTGTATGTTGGAAGCGTTCACCAAAGGCACTAGCTTCGCGTCGTCCCCGAGGACTATAGTGCCGTGTAACGGTGAACACATGACAGCAAAGCTTCTACGATGCTTAGATGGGTACACACGACTACCAGATTACAATGATTATAGAGTAAGTCGTGAGGTTTTGCAGTGTTTCCTTAGACAATTGCTCTTGAGAGCAAGCGTACAACTTGATTGTAAGTATAATCCTATACTGATAGTGAAAATATGAATGATGTAAGCGTTTGACTATATTTATTTGCTAATGTTATCCACGTATTATGTTAGATATATTTTATCATATGATGAAATATCCTGTGCCACAGCCACAGGGACAGTTTGCGTGGCTGGAAACATCAAAGGAAGTAGAGAGAGAAGAACAAAGTAATCGATCATGGGACACAGCTGTCTCACCTATTATGTCAGAATACCTCACATATATCACCAACTACGCACGACTGTATCAGAGTATCCCATTTGTAGAGCAGATCTACTTATGCAATAGCATTGCATTTAATGCGTTACATCCCGAAAGCGATATCGATATTGTCATCATCGCTAAACCTGGTAGAATGCGGCTTGCGAGAGCTTGGTCATGGTTGATGTTCTCAGGACTAGGGCTCAAGAGATTTGGAGGAAAAAAGATCAAAAGATTCTGTCTGAGTTTTTATATTGATCGTGAGCACACGAATCTCTACCCGATAGCACTCCAGCCCTATGATATCTATCTATGCTACTGGATTGCGCATCTAGTGCCACTCTACTCTGCCAACACATCATATATCAACTCGATCTATCAGTCCAATCATCGAGTCACCAATTTTATACCCAACATCCAGCTCAGTCAGAACATCTACCTCGGCAACGAGCTTATCATCGGTGAAAATAGATTTAAACGTACGATGGAAAAGCTTTTTGGCTGACGAAATCGAGTAGCTCGCTTGTGGACCTTGTTAATCAAATCACTGTGGTTGCCGATCCTACACTACAAGACTCGTCGTCTGGGTGAGAAATGACGAGGGATCATTATCTCTGATACCATGCTCAAGTTCTATCACGATAAGCGTAGATGGATCAACTACCAATACAAACAACTCACTCAACCTCGTGAGACGGTGAACAACCATGATGATGAGAGTTTGTTTTAAAGAAAAAACCACACATCAAAATGATGGTGGGTATTTTTGAAATTTTGAAATATTTCTTTAATCTTGCTTTATTCTAGAAATTATAGTGACTTTTTTGTAACTAAACTTATCTCCCCTATCTTCAGCAAGCTTTTCCAAGAATATTCCTAAATCACTTCTTCTAAAGACTTCGAGACTATCCCAAGAATACTTCCATATCATTTGAGTTGGTACTGGCTTGTGTACTGTCCAGACTGAACTCTGTACTGGTTGTGTCATGAATAGCGGTCTCTTATCTCCCACTTGAATTTTGGTAGTGACCTCAGCCCAAGTTATTGTAGTATCTCCCTCAATTTTGAGAGTGTAAGTGTATTTTGATTTTGGCACAGGATTGATTAAATAATCAATCACTATGACACAGAAAAGTACTCCTACAGAAACGAAAAACACGTTAGCAATTTTTTCAAAGATTTTCATAATCCAATCAGTTTATGATCTTCGGTATGATCGTTTTTGTTCCCTTGAGTCAGCGACACGCTGACAGGTATAAGATATATATATATATATATATCTAAGTCAAGTCTTTTCCTCTTATTCCTATAAGATATCTCAACAAATCGTATCCTAAATCAGTATTATTATTATAGATGTATTTATGATAAATATTTGCACATAATGCTGAGTCGCAAACATATAGATCTTGTGGTAAAATGGAAAATGCAATGGTGAATCATTGCTAGCTTTTTAGTATTGATCACTATCATAAGTTTTTCCAACTTCACTTCTGCTCAGTCTGCTACCGATACGACATTTTTACGTGCAATACAAGATCAAGGCGTCAATACCAGCAATCTGTCAGCTTCTAATGCCATCTCCAGATATGATACTGCGAGACTCATGAGTAGTGTGGAATGTCTCGACTGTCTCAATCCTCCACAGCGGATGCGTGAGCGCTACACGAGACAATGGCTCAATGATTTTGTTGTGATACCAAGTAATAATTTTGATGATCTGACTCATCCAGTGACGAGATACAAGTCTTTGAATTACTATTATTGTACGGCCTATGCTGCTGATCAATGATACATCAACGGTTATCCACGTACTTCTTCGCCTTATTGTCCTGGGAAGTTCTGTGGTACAGCCAATACAAGCATGTCAGAGTTTGTACAGATCATCTTTAATATCAGTGCCAAGTATAGCTCGGTCGACTATGATGCAGACTGGAAGTCGATACTCGCACGAACGGTACAGTTGTCCAATATCGCACAAGCAAGCATCTATGATCTGGACGATCTTGCCACGATCAAGCGTAGTGCGGAGTGATGTACTGACACCAGCTGTGATACGATGACGCAAGCACAGCTCACTGCATATGCCAAATACTGTACCTATAACTTGCTGGCATGTAACTTTAATACATTTGCTGGTGCAGGAGAAAAGACTTGGCCAGTCGCTCAACTCAATATCTTGGTCAAAGAATCGATCATACCTAACTCTCAAGCAGATGCCATCTCGAGAGTTATCACTAGACTTGCACCTCGTCAGCAAATGATCAATATTTTCGCTACCATCAATAATAAGACTCAATGTGATTTTGATAATGATTATGATGGAGATAAAGTGGATAACACTAAAGACAACTGTCCCTATGACAGCAACCCTAGCCAACGTGATACAAACAAGTGATGAGTAGGAGATGTATGCGACTGTGATATCGACAATGATGGCAAGCCCAATGGACTCGGTGCGGTCGATGATCTGGGTAAAGTGATATATACTAATCTTCGTACGACTCGTGGATGTTACGATGATAATGGTGATGATAATACTGTCATCGACAATTGTCTGACAAACTATAATCCATGACAAGAAGATCTCAATAATAATGGTATCGGAGATGCATGTGAGACGACCAATCTTCGTGGTCTACGAGTCAAACCAGACACCATGTGCGCCGTAGCGCCAGCGACAGTATGATTTGGATGTACCTATACTGGTGCGATCTGACCGATCAATTGGAGCTTTGGGGATGGAGGCAAGACACAAGGATGTAATGTCAGTCATCGTTATACCACTCCCGCGACCTACACGGTACAAGCTCGTGCCAATAGCGGAGTCAACGCTACTACCACGATCAAAGTAATCGGCTCCTCTCAGCAACCATGACTTGCACTAACTACCACTACTCCAGTCGTATCAGTAGGTCAGACTATCAAGATCAAACCAGTATTTAGAGGCTCAATCGATACAATCCAGTATGTCTCATCATTGGGTAATATGAGTCGTACGCCGAGTCAAGATGTTATTTTTAGTACATCACAAGCAGGCAATTACTCGATCACCGCCAAAGCATATCGTAACAATATCATCATCGCCGCAAGTCAGATCATCGTGTCTGTATCTAGTACGACGCAACGTAATATAAGTGTCATCCTAAGACCTGATTCGCTTACCAACAAAGTCAATACTCCAATCAAATTTACCACAACTCTGAATGGTATTACTGCTTCTGCAATCAAGTCTGTGTCATGGGATTTTGGTGATGGGAGCAATAGCGTAGGTAATGATCTCTCGATCTCCAAGATCTACCTGACAAGCGGACCGAAAGTGATCACACAGAAGATCATCCTCAATGATAATACTGAGCTCATCACTATGACGACAGTGTGAGTAGAGTGAAGTAACGACCAATGTCTATCTGCATACCTATCTGCCGTACCACTCATACAACAAGTAGGTCAGCCGATCGATTTTACCAATCATCTTGTCAATTTTGGAGTAGATCAACTTGCCAAGATCAGCTGCAACTATGGAGATGGCATGATCAAGGTCTTTGATACTAATCTAGAATCATATCTGACTCAAGCACATGTCTATCTTGTAGCGTGACAGTATACGGTACAATGTAGTCTGACTCTCAATAACTGACTCATCTTACCTACCAGTGCGACTGTCACTGTCGTAGGACGTGATAGATGTTGGGATATCTCCAAGTACAAATGTGATATGGATCGTGATAAAATCCCTGACATCTGCGACGAAGACATCGATGGTGATGGCACCAATAACCTCATGTGACTCATCTTATACGAAAAACCTAACTGTGCGATCGATAGCCAAAACACCAATATTCCTCTTGAGCAATACGAACACCAGCAAGCTGCCCAAGGCATTAATATCGATAATTGTCCTTTTAGGGTCAATGCTGACCAAGCTGATGATAATAAAAACTGATATGGTAATGTCTGTGATAATGGATGAAGCAACGGAGATGGTGGGGGAGATACAGATAAAACATCTTGCATCTTATTTGATGGAACGATCTATCCATGACCTTGTCCAGTGATCAACCCTACCACACCATCAATCTCTACCATTCAAGTCAAATGATGTAGCAAATGCCCCTGTCAGTATGTACAAGCACCAAGCGACATCGTGAGAAGCATCTTACTCAATCAACAACAAAGCTTCATCCAGGTGATTGGTACTACATTATCGATTAAATAATATATGCACTACCATACTACTCATATCAACAAAGTCTATGAAGCAATGACAGCAATCGCTGATCATAGGATCGTCATTATATCTCGTACGAGTGACTTGTTATGAGTAGAGACTATCTCAGCATCAGTAATGACATCAAGTAGGGATAAATCTTATATAGTCACATACCAGCCTACTCATCGTCTGATCATGAGTAACGATAATAGTGCGTATCGAAATCATGAAATCAGCTATCCAATGATCGCTCTGATGATTGAGTTATGAGAACTACCTCGTAATGATGATCAGATCGATAAGCTTGCAAATATTCATTGGAAAGCTATCAATACTCAACACAAGAATGATCGAGAGCTCTCTACCTCATTTGTACTAAATCGTATTGAAAAATCTTGACTCGATCTTACTTCACTCCAACATTATGCTCAAACTCTCTTCGATCGTATCCAACTGATGGAATTATCACCTTTGGGCTCAAGAATCAGACCATAATGATTATAGTATAAGTTAGACAAATTATTATCGTAGCATCAGTCATGAACTATCAATTACCGACTTATCCTACCAATCGTCTTGAAGCGCTACTGTATTTAGATCATTATACGAGTAGCGAGTCGAATGCTCTATCGATTGTGGCGGGATTTATACCGCTTGATGAGATCTCACAAGTTGGCATGATTACCATGTCGATCATCAAACTTCTCACTTCTCAATGTGATTGTAGTGATATAATACTCGTATATGATCCTCTAACATTTGTTGATGATGAGATGATCTGACTTATTACCAATGCTACTTGAACCAACAATGTGTTGATCACGAATTTTGGTCATCATATCACAGTGACTTCTACTCACACATTTCTACCTCACTACATCGAAGAATTATGCTGTATGATCCAACTCTATCAAACCATTACACACTTGAGCATTTATACGATCGATCAAATCTCTGATATCAATCAAACAAAAAATCCTATCATATGGATAGGATCTAATCTTCATCATCAACTCGATGTCGACACCACTCTCACACAAGACAATGAGGTACTCACTTCACTACAACTAGGCCAAGTCACTGATACTACAATTATATGACATCATCTTATTGCTACGATGATTAGTTATTACGAGTCGCTCGATGATATATATAACATCACTGCTCTGCACTATCATAATACTTCGATGCAAGATGGACAGCTGGATCATACGAGCGGATATTGTGCAGGGATTATTTCAATATTATTAGTATAGGTATCGCAACAGCTCTAATGGAACTATTGAGCGAGCGATGGTTGTCTATCCATCAATAATCATTCAAGTTGTTGGAGCTGAGAGAGTGAGACGGCTTGACCTGAAGCAATTTGGGATTTATAGGCATCAATTAGCAATATTGCAGCACTGATATTGGGTTGTTGCATGATCACTCCTGATCATTGTGGTTGTACTACTCAAGTAGTATTATTAATAATCTGTTGCGATTGAGTCACAAGGTCACGCAATCAAGCGAGATTGATTCATTCCGCTTGTTGCTCCAACGTGTTGACTTGGCTAATGATCGAGTCTACTCAGATTTGATTAGATGGGTTGTTGATCCATGTCCATACAAATCAGCCCAGATATATTCCTCCAATGATTAATAATACGATTCATACACTCACGATTCATGCTGTCCGTATCAGTACTTTTTTGAGAGTAGAGTTCATTGATGATAGAGATGATATAAATGCAAGTAAATATCATAATGTTGTATTGATGATTTACAAATCATTGCAAATCAAATTTGATCTCTAAACTAAAAAATAGCTTATTCAATATCTTCGTCTTCCTTCGGTAGATTCTCCGTATGCTTACAGTCTGGATATCTATCACAAGACAAGAACTTACCACGACGAGAAGACTTGACAACCATCGTACCTTTGCCGCATTCTGAGCAAGGTTTGGAGTATTCTTTGGAGAGTTCTTCGTTTTGGTAGGCAGAGATAGACTTGATTCGCTTGACCTCGGGGTATAGCGATGAACTCAAAAAAGGTCAGAATCTCCCAATCCTCACGATCATCGTACCTCATGCTGGACAAGGTTTGCCTTCATACAGATCACGAAGCGGTGAGAGCTTGGCTTCAGCATCATCTGTCTCAGTGATATAATCACAATCAGGATAATTACTACATCCATAAAACGCATTGCCTGACTTAGAGAATTTGGTCAACAACTCACCTGTACCGCATTTGGGACAAGGTTTACCAGTTCACATTTTGATACGATCTGCTTGTTGTGCGGTGGTGAGATGTGGCTCGAATCATGTCCAAAATTGTTGGAGCATTACTTGTCGATCAATCTTTCATTCAGCAATCGTATCCAGATTGTCTTCAAGTGTTGCGGTAAACTGATAGTTCATCAGATCAATAAAATGCTCTTCTAAGAATTTTGTTACACCAAACGCAATCTCAGTAGGAGTCAGTTTTTGTTTATCCTTGATCACATAGAGTCTATCTTGGATCGTCTGGATGATGCTTGCATACGTCGATGGACGACCAATCCCTAATGATTCCATCTTCTTGACCAGACTTGCTTCGGTGAAGCGTGCAGGAGGTTTGGTGTGGTTTTGTGTAGCTTGGATCTGGCTAGTTGTAAGTACAGATCATGCAGAGATATCTGGCAAGATCACATCATCACGATCTGCGTAGGTGTAGACCTTGAGATACCCATCAAACTCCATCACTTTGCCCTGACACATCCATTGTTGCTGATTGCTCGCTTCAGGATTTCGTAGATAAGTCGTTTGTTGGAATTGAGCAGGAGACATCTGACTTGCTACAGTCCTCGCTCGGATAAGCTCATAGAGCTTATTTTCATATTGACCAAGTCTGACTTGATCAGGCGTGCGAGTTGCTTCGGTAGGTCTGATTGCTTCATGAGCCTCTTGAGCGTTTTTGGATTTGGACTTGAAGATTCTTGACTGGTGATATTTTTTACCGTATGTACTTGTCACGTATTCTGCGATCGCTTGAGTGCTTTGAGTAGAAAGATTTGGACTATCGGTCCTCATATAGGTGATAAATCATTGCTCATAGAGTTTTTGAGCAGTTTGCATCACTGTCTTGACTGGTCGACCAAACATCCTACTGGCGGTCTGTTGGAGCGTCGAGGTGATAAACGGGACTCAAGGGTTACCAGTGGTTTGCTTGGTCTTGATATCATTGAGGACAAATTGTACTTCATCTTTGCTGATGAGTTGAGTTTGATCTGATTTTGATTTGGATGAGTTGGTTGTGATTCACAACTGTTCTATCACTGCATCAATTGTCGTTTTATCAAATTTACCATTACCCAACTTGAGAGTTTCTCCCTCATCAGAGCTTATCTTATCTTCATCATCAGTGATTGTGAGATCTTCCCCTACTTTTTTCAATGTAATATCAAATGATGTTTTGTCTTCGAGTGTTGCATTGAGAGTTCGATATTCTTGAGGATCAAATGCATTGATGAGCTCTTCACGCTCCACCACAAGCTTGGTCGCGACCGACTGTACACGACCAGCACTGAGTCAGCTTTTGAGTTTACTCCATAAGATCGGAGAAATAGTAAACCCTACGAGCTTATCGAGTACTGCACGAGACTTTTGTGATGACACCAGACTCATATCGATCGTACGTGGATGGGCGATGGCTTCCTCAATGGCTGGTTTGGTGATCTCATGAAACACGATACGAGGCGTCGTGATCGGATCAAGTCACAAAAGCTTACACAAATGTCGACCAATTGCTTCTCACTCACGATCTTCATCTGTCGCAATAATGATTTTGGGATGTGTCTTGGCAAGTTTTTTGAGATCAGTAACAATCTTGTTTTTTCACTCTGCGACATCATAGCTGGGCTCAAAGTTGTTGTTGACGAGATCAAGCATCTTCTTATCAGTCAGCTCAGTAATGTGTCACATACTTGCGACAATATCGTAGTTATCGCCGAGAAACTTTGTGATGGTCTTTGCCTTTGTCGGAGACTCTACGATCACAAGGACCTCACCACTCATCCCTGTCATATCGATACCTTTACTGACGAATTTTTTGCGTGCAAAACCACCACGAGTAGCTGTGGTCGTGGTGGATTTTTTTATCGTCGATTTGGTCTTTTTGATAGTTGATTTCTTGGTAGCGGACTTTGTAGATTTTGGTTTTGATGAAGTAGGCATAGGATCTCGTGAGCAAATACTTTGTTGAGCTTACACAAACCAGAGACAATTGCAATCTTAGGTCTAGAGTAATTCACTCTGTGATGGATGCATCGTAGGATTGTACATCTTAAAAAACAATGACACAATATCTGGAGCATCAAGCTCTTTAGCTTGTAGTCATACTCATCTCATACCTTCGATGATTAGATTGATTCTTATCTCGAGAAATTTTTTTTGTTGGATGTAGCTACGATATCTATTGATAATTACTTCTGCACCTTGGTCGTTGTTGAGTACGTCGAGGAACTTCTGCCATCGAGGTTTCTTGACCTGGATTTCATCTTTTTCGGTAGGATAGTAAGGCACTATCACATAAAACTCTTTGATATAGATCAATCATTCCTTGAGATTGATCGCATCCATAAAACTCACATATTCTTCACCATAACTTGCAAGCGTAGGGTTTTCGATCTTTTCGACTTGGGCTTTCATAAGATTGATATAGTCTGACAGATCCAAGTAAGCATTGTGTACCAAGATCTGAATAGGAAAGTCGAGTGCATTGAGAAATCTTTTGTATTGTTCGATGATTTCTACTTGTTCCTCATAGCTTTTGAGGTCAAGGTTGATACCTTCTACTCTCACGATAGACCTCAATCATCCATCTTTAAGGACCACTGTCGTGCCTCTGATCTCCGTAAACTGAAACAAGCTCTCAGTACTCATCGTATACTGGTTTTGTTCTTTACGGACTTTGTTGTTCTCAAATAGACTAAAGATAGACATCGGATAGTCAGCATAAATAAATCATCATCTATCCTATACAATACCTAACTATCGCTCAAAATCAAGCACCAAAAAACCTTACCCGAGGGTAAGGTTTAGAGGATAAGCTAGAATACTAGATTACTGTCTTGAGAAAGTCCATGCATTAGATGGAAGTTTTTCAACACCAGCGTCTGTAAACCAGTTTTGAGCTGTATAGTCGACACTAAATGCAGCATTATCACTCCATACCACAGTAGCATTAGAGTTAGTAGCGGCAACAGTCTTCATACTGAAATCATTAGCAGCACCTTCAAGCATACTTGTAGATATGTAATCTACAGTACTTGTTGAAGAATTAACATTAGCTACTAATTCAATCATTTTATTACCACCTGCAGCTATAGGCAATCCATTAATATATCCACCAGCAAAGTCACATGTTACCTTAGGAGCAACGAAGTTACAGTTTGCATCACTAGTATTTAGTACAGTACCATCTATCTTCAGTTTGAAGTTAGTTCCAGATGTTACTCCACCAAATGTATGATTAAATACAAGTCTAGCGATATTAGCAGATTTAGAAGCGTTAGATGTAACTACAGTCTTGAAGATAGTAGCTTCGATTTGTCCAGCGATTCCAAGTAATGTGTTTGTTCCAGTTGGGCTTGCTTGGTCAGCAAACACAATTGTTGTAGCTCTTAGGTATTGATCATTGAAGATCAAGTTTGTGAATTGTCCATTAGCACTAACAGAGTTTCCAACAGGAGAGATCAATGTTTGAGCAGTACTATTTGGACCGTTATTTACTACACCAGGGCTTAATACACCAAATTTAATCCTTTTATTGGTATCACCAGTAGAAGTTATGGTTGTATTGTTTCTAATTTTAACTGAGAATACAGTTGTACCACCAGCAGCAATCGATACAGGAGTAGAAAGATCAATATAAGCAAGACCTTGGAGAAGTTGTGCACTTCCTACAAGGTTAACACCTTGGTAAAGATCTACTACTGAACCGTCTGAAGATAATTCAGTAAATCCAGCAATTGTTCCACTGTTAAGTGTAGTACCTGCAAATCCAGTTGTTAAGTTAACAAGAGTAATTTCTTCTACTAACGCTTCAGCGTAGTCAGATTTGATTTCAAATGTACCAATATTGATTGCAGTATTACCATTTGCAGGGATGATTGTCGATTGTTCAACAGAAGTTCTGTTACCAAATACTTCAAGAGACGCTCTTACATCGATCATATTACCAGCAACTGAGAAGTTAGCAGTAGTTTGATTACCTTCTGTATCTTCGATGTCAAAGTTATTAACAAAGAATTGGAGATCTACGCTACCTGTAGCAGGTAAATCAACTGTAGATTTAGTAATTACCCAGAACTCTTTTGAAGTAGATGCAGGGATAGTGATGTTAAGAGAGTTGAATGAGATAGAAGTACCTTTAGAGAAAGATTCAATATCTTGGATACCAGTAGTACCAGCAACATACAATGTAGCATCTTGGATACCACCATTAGCATTGTTATATCCAGAGATATTTACATTGAATCCTCTTACTACAAGATCTCTTACGTTATTTGCTTTGATTGCAAACTTGATAGCAGTGATATCACCTTCACGGATAGCAATCTGAGGATTAGCTAAGAATGTTTTAGAGATAGTTTCTGCAGCAGCTTGTCTGATAATCAAGAATACACCATCAGCAGTACCACTAATATCGCTCGCAAGAACGTTGTTGTTAGTAGTTACATATTCAGCTCCTTGTAGGGCGTCATTTTTGAGAGTGAATTTGATGAATTCACCATTTGGAGCGTTTCTTTGAGTATCGATTCTTACTTCAACGCTGTTAGAACCAGCTTTGAGGTTACCGAAGAATGCGAAGTCTAAGTAATTAGGCGTACCTCCTACAAATGGAGAGATTTCATCAACTAATAGACCATTTACATACAATTCTACAGATTCGATCGAACCAGAAGTTGCGTTACCAGTAAAGTACACTCTCATCTTGTCGACTGAGATTTCAGATGTAACATTGATGTTTGCTCTAAGAGCTAGTACTTTGTCAGCATCAGTAGGAACGTTTGTATTACTTGTTAATCCATCAGTTCTTGAGATGAAGTTATCACCTTCTTCGATTGTGTAAGGTTTAAGATATTTTTTAGGAGTTAATCCAAGACTAATTGCTACAGAAGCATTAGTACCGTTTTCAAGACCTACAATATCAGTAGTTTCATCAAGGGAGAATTGAACATCGTCGTTTCTTTCACCTCCGATTACGTCAGCCATGACATAGAATGTCTTAGAGCTACCATATGGAAGTACATAGTCGTTGATGATAAATGTTACAAATTTACCGTCTACGACGACACCACTTGCTACATTAACACCATTAACCATAAGTTTGAGATTAGATAAGATGCCTTCTACTGTATCAGTAGATTTTAATCTAATATTCTTGAGAGTTACGTCTCTAGAGTTAGAAGAGGTAGAGCTAAGTCTAAATTGACCTACTTGTTTGTCCATATTACCCACATACAATCTATCAGAATTAACTCCAGTAGAAGCAAGTGCTCTTTCACCATCAAATGTTAGAGTCTGTGAAGAGTATTCGGTAGTATTGATTTGGTTAGATACAATCGGGAATGCACCACCTACAGAAGCTGTAGCGCTAACTGAAGCTGCACCAGGGATACTGATTGTAAATCTTTCGTTAGTAGAACCAGATACACTTACAACAGCGTAGTAAGATCTAGTTGTTTTTGCAGGGATCTTGATACCAGCAGATGTATTTGCTGTTACCAAAGCTTCGAAGTTAGTGTTGAAGTTTCTTTCAGTAGAAAGTCTTACACCGTCTGCGTCAGTAATAGCAACTTTTACGTTGTTTCTATTGACCAAACCTTCAAGCTTGAAGTTGATAGAAGAGATTGATACACCGTTGTCACCAGCAGTAATATCGAACTTGAGAGCTCTGATGTTAGTGCTTGTTCCAGGTACAAATTGTACGCCAGGAGTATTGTCTGAGATGTTGATCGCTACTTCACCTCCGACTGTGACTGTTACGTCTTCGCCGATAGTAGGAGTATCTTCACCATCAATCATAATGTCGTCACCTACAACTCTACCTCTATAAAGCATCAATAATGCTTCATATCTTGTGATAGGTCTATCAAGAGCCATACAGTCAGTTTCTTTGGTGATACCGTTATCTTGAGCCCAAGTACAATAGTTCTTGTACCATGGCATAACGTTTTCAGGCATCATACCATCGAGACCTCTTACCAAAGCAGTAACAAATTGAGCTTTAGTCATTGGTTCTGTAGGCATAAACCTATTGTTAGAACCTTTGAGCAAACCTTGTTCGCAAGCCATAGTGATATAACTTGTCAATGTGCTATCAAACAAAGCAGCATCAGTAAAGTTACAGTTCATCATATCATCAGCTTCGATACCGAGCACGCTCGTAGCGAATTGAGATAAGAATCTTGCGCCTTGTTCTCTTGTGAGAGTGTTCATAGGCATAAAAGCATCTTCTGTGTTGTAGCTTGTCAATCCTGCTTCGTAACCCCATGATAGAGCTAGGTCGAATTCAGGATCGTTTAAAGCTGCAACTGCAGGAGTAGCTGCTGTGAGTAGTACACTAGCCACCATTGCAATGAGTGCAAATGATGAACCAATTTTAACGTTGAATTTATTCATCCGAACAAAAATTAAAAATAAAAAGAATTACATGAGATATAAAATAATCTCCCTGTGTCTCCACACAGTTGACGCCAGCATATAGATCAGACAGACAATTACAAGTGATTATACGAGTAGTGGGTGTCTGACTCATACGATGTGTACGGTCGTCATAAGGTATATACGACGCTTTGTTGATGTTGTGACAAATACAAGTTGTCTGACACTGTCGTACGAGTTGACATGTTAGCTTTTTAGTTTATTTGTGTGACTTGAGACATCAATAATCGAGTAGATCAATATATAGAAAAAACCAAGTCACTAATCAACTTGGTACAACTATAAGACATTATAATAATATATAATTAGCGTGATGGAGAATCAAACTTGAGATCAAGATCAAATTCGAGGTAATCGTTGACGCTTCACTTCCACATCGTCAGACCTCGGATATTTCTATCAATCGCAAATGATGTTTTGATTGATGGGTAATTATTGTTGGTAATTGTTACAGGGAAGGTAATCGGATGAGTCTGATCCTTGATAGTAAGATCTGCTGAGACGATGAGCTGATCACCTTGAGTCGTAGAATCAGTAATCATAAGCGTAGTAGTTGGATAACGAGGTGCTTCAAAAAACTCATCTCTGATCTCTGCTTCAAACGACTCGTTGTTGATATCCAATAACTCGATAGTAGACATATCAATCATAAACTCGCCAGCCACGATCTTGTTGTCAGCAAATGTCACTGATCCATCGGTAATCTGGATCGAGCCATTATGTGCTCATCCTGGTTTGGTAGCTTTTCGTGCAAATGTTGAGTTAGAAGATAAGTTATAGCTACCGTCTTCGATGGTATAATCTACTACTGTATCTGGAGTAAGCTCAACTCATCATGTAACGACTTCTCCAGTGATCGCATTTATATCCGCATCGAGCGGTTGTGTAAGGTCGTCTGTGGTATCGATCTGACCTTGTACATTGGTCTGACTACTGGTAGCGATATAAATATCGTTAGGTTGGACGCTGGACTGATAATACACTACTCATGCACCGATGAGTACAATGAGTACGATTGCAATCAAGATGTTCTTTGTCATCATATAATAATACTGATAAATAATAATATAATCGAAACTCAGAGTGGCGGGGCTCGAACCCACGACCTCAAGACCCCCAGCCTTGCGCGCTACCAACTGCGCCACACCCTGATATAAGCATCTTATACTCAAATGAGTCTGGATTTCAAACCTAAGCTTGTGAGCCACGAGATGTAAGCTTATTGGTCAGAGTAATCACATCACAACCATATCGCTCGTCTCTATACTCATCCAATATAATATCTCCTACGGCAGTATGTACTTGTCCGATCGTGATTGGGTAAATACGATGTTTGGGATACAATCACGATATCATGTCACAATAGTCATGTGCAGACACTGATGACTGCTCCATCACTACAATACTTGTCCCACCGAGGCTCGCTACTTCTGCAAATGAATCAGATAAAAACCATGATGACCAATCAGATATTAGTACATACTGACTGGATTGCTGATCGGGATTCAACTTACCCACTGTCTCGATCATACTGGCAGGAAACAATGTCATCGACTGTGCAAGCTCATTGCCAAAATACCTCAGACCATCACGCATCTGCATATCAATATCATCGGGGACATAACGATGCGTAATCCTGACATAGTTGCAACTCGACACATCGGTGAGGATAGTTTGAAAATCAGTAAGGCTGACTGGTTCATAGACACGTCGACCCATGGATGTCATGGATTCGATATCATTGGACTCTACAGCAAACTTATGTCAGATACCTGCTACTCCGACACGCAAATTAATCACCGTGACTTGACTACAGTCAGACAAATCATACATCTCGAATAACTGAGCGACTGTCAGGCGTGAGAGTACGATCATGATCGGTCAGACTATCTTGTTATCAAACTCTGTCAGATCTTTGGACTGAGGATACAGATGTGCTACATCAGCATAGATCGTGTCATATTGTCAGCTCTCGATGACTTGTTCGACAAACACTCAAGAGTTGATGTAGGTGAGAAGATTGGTTTCGTACATGGGGAGAGAATAAGGAGGAAGTAAGAAAAACAAGGAGATCTAAAACAATTATTGTTGTGGAATAATCTTATTGATGTAAGAGCTATTTCATCATCAGTTTTTGGGGTTACGATACCAAATGAGCCTTGTGTCAAGTGCTTTGAACTCACCTACTGAATATGGGCAAGGATAAATCAATTTGGAGTAGATCTCATTTTCTCCAGTAGTGAGCGATGATTGGGATGATTGGGCGACTTTTTGGACAATCAGATCGATTTGCTTTTGATATATTGGATTGGGTTGTGATATCATAATGCCATTACCGCTGGAAAACTCGCATTGAGCATCTTGGAGCTGTTGTAAGAGAAAGCTGATTGAGTTGATGTTTTTGAATAATACTACACCGGTGATCGTGGTTGGTCAAGACTTGATATGTATTAGCACTACATCTCAAGAATCATATCATCCAAGCGAGTCAGCATACTCTAATTCATCTTCAGCAAATGCTTTGGTCCATTGGATCTGGAGGTCATTGAGAGTTGCGTCAATCTGCTGTGGCACAGCAAGTAGTGTGACAGAATCATCGTTGGATCGTGGGTTGAGACTACATCCAGAGAGGATCATAACTAGAGACATACTGCACAATAAAGTAGCGAAAGGTTTCATAAATACAAAATAACGTGATAAATAATAATACTGGATCTACTATGAGTAATATACTGGTAAACTTATGATAAGAATTGTATCAAGAAAGGGCTTAAAATCTTACTCATAGATTCAAATCTCACCACAGTCTATCATATGCTTTAATTGGGCAGCAAAGATTTTGTTGGCATATATTTTTTATTAGTAAAGTTGATGATATTTATCCACCATTACCTGTAATAGCTCTGTGATCTTAACCTGAGATACATCAAATTTTACTCATCATAGAGCCATTGTATCTGGTATAGAATACACGTATCATGAGGATAAGATCTTGGTATAATTTGCAATTCACTGAGCTGGATCTTGGACATATTGATTATACAGCTGTACACTCGCAAGATATGCGATACCATATTCAATGTAGTAGAATGGTACTTCAAAGAAATGCATCTGACGTTGTCGATAGGTATCAAGATATGGCTGATATTGTCATGATCGAGCTTCAGTGATACCAGTACGTAGAGCGTATGGATACACTTCATTGAGATGTTGTCGCTGTGCGGCTCTTTCATCCAATGTATGAGTAGGATGATCGTACATCCATTGTTGGAAGAGATCTACTTTGGACATGTAGGGCAAGAATGAAATATCTTTCACAATCTTATCATCAAGTGCATCTTTCACTTGATCTGGACTGAGACCTAATGATGGTAGGTGATCAATCGTAAATAGTTCCATCGACATTGAAGCAATCTCTGCGAGCTCAGACGGTGTATCTCTAAAACTTTCTAATGGCAAATCACGAGTACAATAATGATGAATCCCGTGTCCTGCCTCGTGTGCTCGAGTAAACCAACCATAGCTATCTCTCATTGCGTTCATAAAGATGAATGAGTCTGACGTACCTGAAAGTGGAAAATTGTATCATCAAGGTGCTTTGTTTTTGCGAGTCTCAAGATCAAGATTATCAATCTCCTGTAGATGAGCTATAAACGAACTAAACTCTGGATTGATCGTGGTTAGGAATCACTTAAGCTTATCAATCATCTCTTGAGTTGTACTGAATAACTCTGATTGTAAGTTGGGCATCAAGGGAGCATCAAAGTCATATGGTTTGACATCGTCCAGCTTTATGACGGTGTTTCTTTTATCAAACAATGACTTGACGATCGGACTGACTGCAGTGCGGATCGACTCGTGAAACTCATTGATCTGCGCTTTAGTATAGTCATATCTAAATGAAAATTTATAGTCAGTATAACTCTTAAATCCACAATTATGCGCAATCTGTGTACGAATACTGATTAAGTCAGACATTACTTCGTTGAGCTGATCAGCATTTTGTTTGCGTCTCGACTCCATGAGCTCAAATATCTGCTTTCTGATGTCACGGTCGTCAGACTTAAGATATTGTTCTGCTTGCTTCATGGTGAGTTCTTCGCCCTTGTACATCACTGTCATCGCACCAGTGATCTCTGCAAATTTGGATTCAATCTCCTTTTCTTGAGAGATCAGAGGAATGTTAGCTTCACGGAACATCTCAACACCATGACGGACAGATCTGATCAAGTTGTGATACTCATCAGGGAGCTGTGATACATACTCACTTGCGATAAGCTTACGTCCCATCAAGTCAGACACTTTGATCCACTCAGGATAGATGTTTTGCAAAAAATCCATATACGATTGCTTGACTGCTTCATCTGCGGTATTGGTCGTCTGGCGGATATACCTTCGTGCGTAGTCTTGACCGATCTGTGCATCGAGTGTATCGCTGGATTTGACCCAAGTCACAAGATCTTCATACGAGTTGATCTCTTGTGCAAGCATCGCATCGAATTGTGGTTGAACTTCTGATCGGTTAGTTAGTTTCATATTTAATAGTTATTGATTAAATGTATCATTTTCCCAAGTTTCAGGATTGGTTTGAATATAGTGTTTTACTCTGTTGTATTCAAGTTCATTACGAATGATGCGATCATGGTATCTTGATTGTCGGGCGAAAACAATATTATTCTCATAAGCATACTTTGTAACACGCGATTTGATATTACGAATGATTGATCATAGTGTTTGGGTAGGATCATGCGTAGGGACACATGGCAATGTGTCCGATGATATACAGTGTTGAATAGGAAATAGATCAGATTCTGTCATTCTGGACGTGTTGCCACACGTCCCTACAGCAGGTATTGTATTGATAAACAATAATAGATGAATATGGTTTGGCATTACGATATATTCATCAATATCTACATAATTTCTTCTGTGATTTGTATCAATAATCTCTTGTGCACAAATTTGACCTATTAATGATGACTGCAATATTCAATCAACTATTTCACCAAAATAATGTTGCCTAACTTTCGTGCAAATCGTGACAAAATATCATCAAGGATTACTATAATCATATTGCGATCGGCGAGGTGAGGTGCGTGGTTTCATCTGATAAATTAGTATTTAGGGAAATGCTGAATAACCATCAAAGTTGACCTTGATTACAATGTTTACTATTCTATATCAAAGTTATTATGCCCTTGTGGTACAACTTTGTGTGTTGGAAGCGTTTCCCCGAGGAAGCACATGACAGCAAACCTTCTACGATGCCCGGATGGGTGCACACGACTTACTAGATTACAATGATTTTAGAGTAAGTCGTGAGGTTTTGCAGTGTTTACTTAGTTATGCTCCCTAATCCTCATCATACTTACTTGCCAGTGTAATCAACTCACCGATATTTTCCATACGCTCTTCTGCTCATGCTTTGCCTTCATCGTGGATGAGTCGGTCTTCGTACTTGATATCTTTGACGAGCTTGCGAAGCATGTCGGAGGGTGTGAGCTGATCAGCGACTTGTAAGCAATAGGACATGAGTTGTGCAAACTGCTTGATCGGAGTGATGGTACGTGAGGTGAGTCAGATATCTTGCGCATAATGATCTAGCGATACGATCACATCATGCATTGTCATATTATGGTGTGTAGCATATTCATCGAGCTTGTCGATCGTATCTTTGCCAATATTGCGCTTGGGAGTGTTGATGATGCGCTTAAGCGCTACCGTATCACGCGGATTATAGATATAACGTAGATAGCTGATCATATCTTTGATCTCACGACGTTCTAAAAAGCGAAGTCAGCCATAGATCTTATACGGCACATTTTCTGCGATCAGCACTTGTTCAAATGCGTTGGATTGAGCATTTTTGCGATATAATATGGCAAAGTCTGACCGATTCATAGTCTTTTCTTGTTTGATCTGAGCAAAAAGATTGATGATGGTTTTGGCTTCGGTCATCTCATTATCATTGGTGAGGTGGATGATCTTTTCGTCTCATTCGCGATGCGCAGTGATGTCTTTGCTATATTGTTTGGTGTTGTTTTTGATGATGTGTGATCATGCATGGACGATGTGAGGTTTGCTACGATAGTTCGTCTGGAGCTTGTAGATGACGATGTCGGGTCGCATCGACTTTACGTTGAGGAAGTTTTCCATCATGGCGCCACGTCGACGATAGATACTCTGAAAATCATCTCCAATAAATGTGATATTACCTTTGTGTGTATCGCAATCTGCTGCCAGTAGCTTCATGAGTTCGAACTGAATCCAGTTGGTATCTTGTGCTTCATCGACCAGGATATGTGGAAACCTGCGTTGTCGCTTGAGTAAGACTTCAGGATTACTACTCAAGATCAGATACGGGATCAGTAGTAGATCATCAAAATCACACATATTGGCCTTGTGAAGAGCTTTTTCATAGCAATCGTAGATCGTTGCTGCTCGTTCTTCGACTTGTGAGTTGACCAGGTGTAGAGCACGAGTTGCGACGATTCCTTTGTTTTTGTAGTTGGAGATCGCACGTTGAGCGTCTTGGTATTTGATACGTTCATCGTATTTGAGATCTTTGATGATGTTTTTGATCACCGTCTGACACTCACCTGAGTCGTATACTCCGAATGTGGTGTTGATGTCTTGATCGTAATGTTCGATCTCGATCTTGAGGAAGCGTAGAAATGTCGAGTGAAATGTTCCTACTCGAGGAAAAGTCTTTGGGTTGGAGGGTTGACGGGTTGGAGGGTTCTGATCTACACCCGATCACTCACTTTCATGAATACTCGCCAATTCTCATGATATCTTCATTAGCCTTTCCTTCATCTCATTGGCTGCCTTGTTGGTAAAGGTCACCGCTAGGATCTGCGACGGGTCGAACCCACACTCTTGGACAAGATAAGCAATCTTATATGTCAGCACACGAGTCTTCCCACTACCTGCTCCAGCTAAGATTAATGAGCTCGTATCATGATGTACTGCAGCGGCGTATTGTTCAGCGTTGAGTTGTGAGCGGAGATAGTCTTGTATAGCGGTCATATCGATCGTATTAGGTACTAAGTTGATATGGTTATAGTGATTGTACGTTTGGGATCAATTGAGTATTGGATCAATACCTTATGATGTTTCTATTGTTTGATTTCTGCCTGATACACTGGCCAAACTCCTCATCTTCAGGACATTGATTGGCTACATCGTTGATATGATAGTAGTCTCTTGCTTGATCAAAGGGAAGATCAGTATCAATCAGTCATCGCATGTAGGCAACACGATCACTGTAGTATGGTAAGATCAATGAAGAGGAGAATGGGATTTTATCTTCACGAAGCTTATTGATGTGGCGTCGGATTGAGCTGGTGCAGTTATCAAAGACCGTGTGATAGAACTCTGGAGTTCTGCCGAGTGAGTCAGCACGAGTGATCATATCGACAAATAGTGCTTGCATCTTCTCTGGAGTGGTGCGGATCGGATACAGATAGACATCATCATGGCGATGATTGGCACGAAGACCGATGACATCTTGCTCGGTGGCGATCACATAGATCAGCTCATATCCATTGAGCAGTCCATACACAGGATCATAATCTTCTCCTAGCTGCTTACGAGTCTCTACTGAGATCGAAATATAACGCCCTCCAAATCCAAAACTTAATAATGTATGAGCAGGACCACGCACACTACTAAATGGCTCGACAGCAAACCACAACTCATCCAGTTGAGTCAGATCAAATGTATCATCATATCGACTCACGTCATAATCCTCGGTTGTACGATAGCTTGCGTTACGAATATTCTGGATGCTGACTATGGTTCTGTTGATCGAGACGATCGGTGTACGAGCTTGATCATCATGTCGCTCACGATCGAGACGTGGAGTTTGGAGCTGAGCATAGATCGTAGCAGCTATAATTGCTACGATAAGTATAGCAGCAATGACTTTGAGGATAATCATAATTATGAGTTTTTTCATCAGTTTCACTTACTAAAATAATTGCTATATTATGTACTTAATCATAACACAAAATCAAACTACACTTGCATCCAAACTCAAAAGTAATAGAATATGTTCTGAATCAATTAACTTTTAACTCTATTTAATCATCTTACTTCTCACACAATGGATTATAACGCACTTGCACTTGCTGCACACAAAAAATATCACTGAAAACTCGGCACTCATAGCATCCCAACACTGGAAACAAGAGATGATCTCTCGACCTACTATAGTCCCGGTGTCGCTGCTCCATGCTTGGAGATTGCAAAAAATCCTGAATGTGCATATGACTACACCTGGAAATCTCGCACGATCGCAGTGGTCAGCGATGGTAGTGCTGTATTATGATTATGAAATCTTGGCTGACTTGCGTCGTTGCCGGTCATGGAAGGTAAGTGTATCCTGTTTAAGGAGTTTGGCTGAGTCGATGCAGTGCCGATTGTGCTTAATACTCAAGATCCTGACGAGATCATCGAGACGGTATTGCGTATTTCTGCTACTTTCTGAGGTATTAATCTGGAGGACATCAAAGCGCCTGAGTGTTTTTACATCGAAGAAGAACTCAAAAAAAGAGCTTGAATCCCAATATTTCATGATGATCAACATGGTACTGCGATCGTCGTACTCGCAGGTCTGATCAACGCACTCAAAGTAGTACACAAGAACATGTCAGACATCAAGATTATCATGACGGGTGCTGGTGCGGCTGGGATTGCGATTGCCAAACTGTTATGGAAAGCTGGTGCGACCAATATTGTGATGTGCGATACCAAATGAGCGATTTATAGCACAAGAGATGATCTCAATCAATACAAACTAGAAATATCACAATATAATAAGGGTCAGCTCAGCGGATCATTATCAGAAGTGATTGTGTGAGCAGATGTATTTATCGGAGTATCTGGACCTGGGACACTCGATCAGGATATGGTCAGATCAATGTCGAGTAAAGCAATTGTCTTTGGACTAGCTAATCCTATCCCAGAGATCATGCCAGAAGATGCTCTCGCGGCATGAGCACTCATCGTTGCGACTGGTAGATCAGACTACCCTAACCAGATCAACAATGTCCTTGCTTTCCCATGATTGTTTAAGTGAATACTCGCGGCACGCATCCCACAGATCACTGATGATCATAAGCTTGCTGCAGCACATGCGCTTGCTGATTATGTGACTCACCCTACTGTAGAGATGATTGTACCCAATGCATTGGACAAATGAGTAGCTGATGTGGTAGCTCAGGCTGTGATGGGAGTATAAAGACCCCATAATAAGTTTAAGGAAACGCTGAATAACCATCAAAGTTAATCTTGAGTTTAAAGTTTACAATTCCATACGAAAGTCGACTTTGTGTTTCAAGACAGCGTTTCCTCAGGAAACACGTGGCAGCAAACCTCACATGACTTACTAGATTACAATGATTTTAGAGTAAGTCGTGAGGTTTTGCAGTGTTTCCTTAATCATAATCACATAGTAACCTACACATATCCCTAACAATTGGATACTCATCTGACTCTATCCGCTCCTGAGTAATAGAATCATCAATAGTGTTCATATCAAAGATTGGAAGCATAACTAGTTGTTCATTTTGGGTTTTGTACATATAGGTTAAAACTAATTTATGAGAAATACCTAGCTTGCCTTTATTATCTTTAGAAATACCTAGCTTAACATATCATGATAACCTAGTAGGAACATAGATATCGTCTGCTATAAAATTACCTAACGAGTAATACACCACTCATGTTTTTTTCTTACCGCTAAGTGGATCAGTAAAATTATAGCTTCACATGGGCTGTAGTGTGTGGGGGTGTGTGATAACAATCATATCTGGTCCACATTTATCAAAGATACTCTTAATATTTTCTATCGTTGATCAACTTGGTGATCACTGATAAGCATGTCACATATGTAAAGATAGAACAATATAGTCTGCTCATTGAACCTTAAGCTCTATCATTTCATTATATATTTTAGTATAATCACAGCATATATCATTAAGATCTAATATATTAACCTTTCATGCAAAGTACTTTGGAATCTTTTCTTTGTTTAATGAATATGTCCGTGATGCAAACCCTACTTTAACTCATTGTGAACTAATAAGTGATGTAGTCTGTGTACCGTTTTCTGATACAAATCACGTAGTACAAATATTTTGCTTAGAAAGAAACTCTTTTGTATGTTCTAAACCACTGATCCCTTGGTCCAACATATGATTATTAGCTAACGATAAAACATCGTATTTCTTTTGATCAGATGATCAGCAGAATAATTTAAATATTTCTTCATCTGCATTAAAATAGATATCGCTTACCATTACCTCTGGGGCATATCTCGGATCTTTTGTAATATTAATGGGTGTCTCGAGGTTTGCACACACAATATCTGCATTAAAAAATTGACCACCAACATAGTCCCACATATGTGATACCCTGTTCTTATTTGATAAGTTCTTATAAGGCATTAGATCTCATGCGATATGCACTATACAATCACCTTTTACTAAATTATTTACTTTCAGTTTTTGACAGAGAGGTACTGTATCAAAAGTATCAAAGTATGATGAATCATAATACTTTAGTCATAAAGAAAATGCTCACAAAATTCACATAGTTGCAGGATCTTCATTAGACTCTTTAGTTGATAGTAAAGATGCGCTCTGTATACGATCTAAACACTGATATGAGAACCTTATTATTCTTAAGGTTATATTTCCCACTATTGACATATGTTTTCGTTCAAATTGTTTATTCATTATCAGTAATCGTAGTGATATAAACTTGCTCTAAATATTTTGTACTAAGATATGAGCTTGGAATAGATTTTTTAGAAACTCTAATATTTGGAATGATTGATTTTAGACAATAATATACCAATTCACCACAGTTAAACTTTTCTTTAACTCTTAATCTATTATATCAAGTAATATCACCGATGGCATCTCGAGTATCATATCATACTTTTTGATCTGCAAAGTGATGTGCAGACTGTACAATAGTTTTTTCAATATCACTATCTGTTGTCTTTGGTCTCAAAATAAACATATCGCAAGGCCTGATAGGAGTTATATAATTATGTAGATTTACTACTTTTACTCATGTTCTTCAGTCTTCATTATGAAGAGTAGAGTGAATCCATTCAAATCAATCTCATATTTTTCTTCCTATCAATCCAATATGAGCAAATAGAGAATGAGAAAATAGTCTTAGGAGATTGTTTGCTCACTGATTGAGTAAATCATTCCAGGAGTGTCCATGATTAGAATAGCTTATTAGTGATATGTCTCACTGTTTAATTATATGATTGAGCTTATCTTCATCGGACAGATTTCCACCATATTGAATCTGCAACAAACGATCATCTATCCTCGAGATCAAATAAGTATAATGTAAGATCTTATATTTATGTTTAGTTTTTTTGCGGAATCCCGATAACTGTTCTTTTATTTCACTCAAATATTTACTATCTTTGACTCAAATAAAGTTATCAAATTGAGCAACACTCTCTCATCTTAACCTCATTAGAAATGATTGAAATACAATTCATATACTATAATTAATATAATCAATACGTGATTTGGTTTGATTGAGAATTGATTCTACATAACTAGTTGTTATTGACTTATCATTCTTCATTAGTCCAGAACTGTTCAACAAAATAAAAGATCTTGTGAGCATCAACCCGTGGATCAACTCAGTTTAGATAAAAAGTAGAATTTTGGTGAATTTTAAGTCGTTCGCGGGTTTTTTTTATTTCAGCATATTTAACTGCCTCAGTATTAGTAGGTGATTCAATAAAGTTATTGGCCAACTCTGTCATAGCTTGTATCGTCATATCAAATAAATATACCTTTATTATAATAAATAGTATTCTTTTTGTCAAATATGAAACTAACAATCTGACCAGACGAAGCCAACCAAAGATTTGATCGTTATCTGCGTAAATTATTTAAGAAATACCGTGAGATCTGACTTGGTGATATTTTCTCTTGGATCAGAACTGGTGTCATCAAGGTCAATGATCACAAGTCCAAGCAAGACTATAGGATCAAACAATGAGATGTCATCATGATCAGCAATATGCCACAGATCGAGCAGGTCACGCATCAAGTGTTTAGTAAGACATTGGGTAGACAGACCACCAAGCCTCAAGTCAGAGTCCAAGATATTAAAAAGCTCATCATCTATGAAGACGGCAATTGGATCTTCTTCAACAAGCCAGCTGGTGTTGTGATCCATCCAAGCACCAATCATTATAAGGATGTTTGTATGAACGACTATCTTGAGCAGTATCTTAAATTTGAGGATCCGAAAATATCGAAGAGCCAATCATGATCAACTATTAGATCATGAAAACTAAAAGCTCATAGTTGATCTGGTGGTGGATGAGATATTTTTAGTGGAGATCACCCAAATTCAAGCTCATCTTGATGAGTAAGTAAATATAATAAACAGACTCATCATGAGTTTGTATGAGATCTCCATACTGGAGATTCTGACACATTCAAGCCGTCTTTTTGCTATCGTTTGGACAAGGATACGTCGGGAGTGTTGATTGCTGCCAAAACATACGATGCTCTCAAGCACCTCAATGAGCTAATCAGAACTCGCGATGATGATATCGAAAAATACTATCTTGCAGTCGTAAAATGAGCACCGATCAATCAAATCATCGATGCTCCGCTGTTTAAAGGATTTAGTAATAAAATGTGAAAGGGTCAAACATTTGTCAATCATGAAAGATGAGTCAACGCCATATCGGTGATCGAAACTCTCCAGACCGTAACACATCCAGATCTCGGCGTATTATCTTTGATCAAAGTAAAGATCTTGACGGGAAGAATGCACCAAATCCGTGTGCACTGTGCTCATATCTGATTTCCAGTACTGGGAGATATTATGTATGGAGACAAAACTACCAACGAGCTTTTGACCAAAAAGTTTGGCATCAAAAGACAACTCCTCCACTCCTATCAATATGGATTTCGCAGTATGGATGGATCATGGATCGAACGCACCTGTCCACCACCTCAAGAGTTTGCTTTTTTGGGCTTGCATCTGTAATATTGTGACATATATTTATATAATGATTCATGGTGCAAAAAAACAACAATGAAAGCAACAATAAAAGCAACAAAAAATCTCTAAAAGGTGCATCATTAATTGACGAACTTAAGGAAACGTTGAATAACCATCAAAGTAGATCTTGATAACAATGTTTACTATTATATATTAAAGTTATTATGCCCTTGTGGTACAATGTTGTGTGCCCTAAAGGATTAGCTTTGCGTCTTGGAAGCGTTCACCAAAGGCACTAGCTTCGCGTCGTCCTCGAGGACTATAGTACCGTGTAACGGTGAACACATGACAGCAAACCTTCTACGATGCCCGGATGGGTGCACATGACTTACTAGATTACAATGATTTTAGAGTAAGTCGTGAGGTTTTGCAGTGTTTCCTTAATCAAAAATCTTGTATTGATACAAGATTTTTTTTACTATCCAAATAGACTATTCTCATTTGTCTTGTTTATCTCAATCCCAAATTGTTTTTCTACTCAGTCTATTCATTGGATGAGCGTGATTCCATTTTTTTCTGCTTTATTTACTTTGCTGCTTGGGTCTTGACCGACAATCAGATGAGTGACATTTTTGGTAATATTAGGACAAAACTCCGCTCACAGTCTCACGAGTTGTTGAGTAAGCTCATGACGCGATACCTCAAAACTTCCACTCACTGCAAATCTCACACTTGCAAGAGGTCAGCCACCAGATTTTTTATTAGTCTCATAATTACTAAAATCTACTCATGCATTATGGAGCTGATATAATAGCGCAACATTATCCACATCCCCAAAAAACTTCACACAAGTCTCTACTGTCTTGTCACCTATTCCATGGATACGACTGAGAAATTCTGCATCGGTCAAATATTGTGTTAGATACTCAATAGGATTATCGATCACTTTTGTCTCGTTTGTTTGCGTAGAGATCTGATCTATGATAAGCTTAGCAGTCTTGTTGCCGATATGTCTTACTCCGATTGCAGCAAGTATTCTTCGAAGTTTTGTATTCTTACTCGCTTCGAGAGATTTGGTCATATTTACGATTTTCTTATCACCAAATCATGGCAGAGATTTAAGTGTCAATCTATACTTGGGATAAGTCAGATGATATAGATCCGCATAAGTCCTGATGATGTTTTGATCGACGAGTAGCTCCACGATCGACTCTCCGAGCCCATCAATATCCATACAATCACGAGATACGAAATGCGTGATCCTCTCCTTGATCTGTGCTGGACATAGTGGGTTGGGACAATAGAGCAAATATCCACCGTTGTCTTCATCTTCGATCATGGTCTCATGGTCACACACAGGACAGTAAGAAGGTGCTTGGATAGTTATTTCCTCGCCAGTTCTGGTAGCTACGATAGGACCGATCACGTATGGTATCACTTCACCCGATCTTTGGAGCCAAATACGATCTCAGAGTCTGATATCTTTGGTCTTAATGATGTCAAAATTATGCAAGCTGACGCTACTAATGCTTGCTCACGACAGAGTGACTGGCACAAGATTTGCTACTGGAGTGACGATGCCCGTCCTACCTACTTGATAGTCTACGCTGAGGATAGTCGTAGCAGCTTGCTGTGCGGGAAACTTGTATGCCATACCTCGCCTTGGGTGATGATTGGTCGTACCCAAAAGCTGACACACATCAAGCTCATTGATCTTGATTACAATACCATCATACTCGATATCGTCAGCATTGAACATCTCGAGCGTTGCAGGATCTTGGCAGATATCGACGACTTGCTGGATCGATTCACACTCACGCGTCCAATAATCCACCGAGAAACCTAATTGTCAGAGGTAGTTAAGTTGATCGAGTTGAGTATTCATGGCTTAGTAAGTACAAAATGATCATAATAAATTTCTTTAGACGAACGTTTGATAAACAACATACCCATATTATCCTCATTAATTTCGTGTATTAATTTGTAATCTCGCGTCATAAAATATGCTTGTCAATTATTATCGAAATCTGTAATACGAACATCTCAAGTACTTCAACTATTAAACACTTGATTTTTTATAATTTCTCAAGGGAATCATAATGATTCGATAAAAGAAAATAATTTTTCTTCAAATGAATTTCAAGGTAATGTTTGAACAAATTTATCAAATTCAAATATTGATGCAAAAGATTCTTCAGTATGTCATTGCTTTATGATAAGAGTAAGTTTGTTTTCAAACTCAATTAAATAAGTGAGCTTTTGTTTGATTAAGTCTTGAAGTTGATTTGTAATAAACTTTGTATGTGGTGATATTCAAAGTGATTTAAAATATTTATTCTGAGAAATTAATCATTCAAAAAGATTACTATAACTTTCTCAGTCGCTTCAGGTTATTGGTAGATCATTTAAACTCATAATATATAATTATTGATACTCTCAGTCTGGCTCTACAAAAGTTAAAATCTTTTGTACATATCATTGTGATTTATACCAGTCAAAAATAGTTCTGATATCTTCTGGTGGTGTTGATGCTCATCAAGTCACTGCGACTGTAGCATCTTTCGTCAAAACTTTTTCTCCAAAATCGATAATATCTTGAGCAGTTTCACCATAAATCGTATGTTTGTGATATTTTTCACCAAGCTTTACGAGCTCATATGTGTTATGACTTGCCTTACCACCGATCACTACCAAACTATCATAACGATCGATAAACTGGATCAGTGCTGCCTGTCTTTCATAAGTTGCTTTGCAGATATCTGTCAACGAGCCGAAGCGAGCATTAGGGTAAATTTCAGCAATTTGCTCATCGAGAAGTTTGACATGAGAATAGTTAAGCGTTGTCTGACTTAGCACAGCAAATTCTTTATCACGTGGTCGAGACTCTGGTATTTCTTCAAGCTTTTGAATAATTGTGACTTCATGACCGAGTCCAACGATATAGTCAGTAACATTTCTTGCTTCCTGATGAGTAGGCTTACCAATATATAAAAATTTATCGACTCCTTTTTTGAGATAACCACTTACTTCTCTGTAGATTTTAGTCACGAGAGGACACTCAAGATTATATACTTCTGCAAACTTTAACTGAGCTTCTTCCAAGATAAATCTATTGATCCCATGTGCTGAAAAGGTCACAATTGCATCGGGATTACTAATCTCTTCAATCGTTTCAACAAAGATCACTCATTGATCGACAAATTTTTTAGTTAGTTTCGGATTATGTACGATAGCGTGGATACAATAAATCTCTTTGTCGGAATTTTTATCGACGATCTGCTGTAGTCTATCGACTGATCTTTCTACTCATCGACAAAAACTTGATGGTGTGATATAATAAACGTGTTTTTCGCTCATATTATTCGATAGATAAAATCTCATACGGCCTAAAGATCAAGTTTCTGTTGGCAGTGACACGAGAGTCGAGTTGACGTAGTGATCATCATGCTGCATTGCGAGGATTGGCAAACATGGGCTCACCAGACTCAATACGCTCACGGTTGATACGATCAAAGTCAGACTTCGTCATCATCACCTCACCTCTGACACGAATACTTACGGGCTGACTTAATGTAAGTGGAATACTGCGTATCGTGCGTACATTGGTCGTGACATCATCACCGACTGTCCCATCGCCTCTGGTGATCGCTTGGACGAGTACGCCATTAGTATAGATAAGTTCCATGCTGATTCCATCAAATTTTGGCTCCATCAAAAATGTATAGGAGTCAATACCTAATTTTGCTAATGATCTGGTTGTCGAGTTATCTCGATCTCATAGATCTTGTGCATTATAGCTGTTTTCCAGAGACAGTAGGGGAGTAGCATGCTGTGCTTGCTCAAACCCATCTTGCACATCAGATCAGACACGATGAGTCGGACTTTCAGCACGAGTCCAGTCAGGATGTAATAATTCTACCGATTGACACAATCTAAATAATACATCATAATCACTATCACTAATAATCGGCGCTTGGTGGAGGTGATAGAGATCGGTATGATGTTGGATTGTGTCCACGAGCAAATTGTACTGATCGTGAGTGACTTGATCAGGCGAAAGATGGAGTAATAAAATCGTTTGATCTATCATAATATTCATGTGAAAAGACTTATAACATACTACCTATTACTTACAACATATTTATTGTCAAACCACTACGCTTGAAGGTTTGATCACATGTCTCGTCTCTCCATCCATATAATAATATCCAACCTCAAACTCACGGATAATACTTCCAGCAAAATCAGTTCCTTCGTGACCTAATTCATTAAGAATCGTAATATCTGACTCAGTGGTAGTATCGATCATCACGACTTCGTGGAGCTCTGTATCGGGAGTAAGCCCGAGCGATTCGATCTGTTTGATGCCATATTCTGCAAGCACTCCATCGATAAACTTCTGATAGCTGAGATCAAACCCTTTGATCAGATCGTTTTCAGTTAGTTCTGGACTAAGATGAGCCAAGAACTGTCTCATTTGCTCAAGCAATACGGTGAACTTTTTGGCCACAGCAATGATGGCTGAGACTTTATCACGAGATTTCTCAATGGTTCTCATGCGTTGTGCTCACTCAAACTCTCACTTGAGCGATAAATATTGGGATTGTGAAGTAGCGGCGACGGAAGTCAGAGTTTTGATTGTATTTTCGAGTTCTTTGATCTTCGCTTGAGCTTCTTCATATTTTTCATCTAAGTTTTTGATAGTTTCACTTGATTCGAGTACCTCACCGATCGATTCATGAGCTGTGTCTTTTTCTTTGTTAGATGAGATTGGGGATTCAATTGAGGTATCAGTAATTTCTTCTTGGATATCAGTATTGGAGTGTTGTTTGTTTGTCATGGAATAATGTAAATATATAAAGTATTAGTAGTACTATATTAGTGATTTGGTGCCTCAAATCAAAGTCAGACCACCTAATTATCATTATAACGTCCTGGTGCCATAAGTCTTTCATAGTAAGTTTTCTGTTCAGATTGATCAAATTTGACATGCTCAAGTTGAGTTCTGATGATCTCTCATTCGTGAGACTTGACGACAACCTCTTGATTCATGATGTTGTGTCCGATACACACACCTTTAACTGATGAATCTACCAGTACTTCTTGTCCCTTAAAGGGAAAATTACTGAGCTCATCGAGATAGACGCTCTTTTCAAAGACGATACTACATTTGAGTTTGCCACATCTACCTTTGAGCTTTTCGACATCACGGCCTTCGAGTGATTGAACTGCAATATTTTCCATCTCGACTGTTGGCAATGGTCAAGAACCACAACATCCCATCGGTCAGCATCCACATTCGCTGAGCCATTCTTTGGCATTGGGTGCGAGTCTGACCATATCTCTTGCTCCGATCTGATAGAGAAAGAACTTGACTGGCATCTTGGTCCTGAAATATCTGACAAAATCTGCAAAGTCGAGTCTCTCTTCACAGTAAAAATACAGATAAATAGTGTCTCATTGTCGATTGGCTCTCGCCGTGACAGGTTTGGTTTGAGGAAAACGCTTCTTAAACTCATGTTTAAATAGTTTGAACAATTCGGTAGATTTTTGATTATAACGATCAAATTTGAGTAGTTTATCTCAATCCAGTGTATCAATATATATACCAGTCTTGCTCGATTCTACTGGATAGCCGATAGTGATACCAATCATATCTTTGTCTTGTTCACCACGATAGAGTACATAAGATCCTACTTTAGGTATCGTTGTATCAGGTGGTAATACGAGAGTGATAGGCTTATGGATGAGCCAGTCCATAATTGAGATAGTAGTTTTGTCCATAATAATTGATTTTAGGAATAATGTATATAGTGTCCTTCTTCCTGCTTTGGTGTTGTGATTTTTATATGTTTAGTTTTGCTGATGTTGTTGGTGAATTCAAGAGCTGAAATCTTCGTGGAAGCAATGCATCATCTCATGCATAGTCGATTCAGACTCTTGGTCATATTGAGACATCATTATGATCTACTATCACTCACACATCCTCGAGCCAGATACGATCTCAAGTCAGATCAATTCCATAATCAGAACGAGTAATACCCATTGCTTTAGTAACTTTACCAGGTCAATTGATAAAATATATGTCTGACCATACAGAACCGATTCTCGCTTGGATCAAGTCCATTCATATAATCGGGTGGATTGCGCGTATCAAGATTGCATCGGCGTGATCTGTATGATTAGTCACAATATTGAACATTATATGAACTCCATAACACAGGTACACATATGCGTGTCCTCAATCTTCAAACATGACTTGGGTGCGAGGAGTACAGCGTTTGATGTGGCTATGACAAGCACAATCTTCATAACCACGATATGCTTCTGTCTCAGTAATGATTCATGCCGTAATTTTATTGTCTATTTTTGTATACAGCATTTTGCCTAAGAGATCACGAGCAAGAGCTACAACATCTGTTTGTTGGTAATATGAGTGAGTTAATTTAGTTCACATACCTCTAATGTAATTTTTTATTATCGTATTGCTACTTATTTCATCACAAGTCACTTTTGACAAGAGGGGAGTGTGATCTCTTTCAATCAAATACTACTTTGATATTGTCAGAATATTATTATTTACCACTCACCATGGAATTTGATTTAAGGAAACGCTAAATAACCATCAAAGTTGATTTTGAGTTTAAAATTCACAATAACATACGAACGTTATGATGCTCTTGTGGTGCAACTTTGTAGTTCTCTAAAGGACTAGCTTCGCGTCGCAGACAGCGTTCACCAAAGGACACTAGCTTCGCGTCGTCCTCGAGGGCTATAGTGCCGTGCAAACGGTGAACACGTGACAGCAAAACCTACTACGATACCCGAATGGGTGCACACGATTTAATAAATTATATTAAATTTTAAGTAAATCGTGAGGTTTCGCAGTGTTTCCCTAAATGATTAGATTGTAACATAATTATGACTTGAATTATAGTAATAATTTAGTTATGATAATTCATATTATCATAAGTAAACTATATATATTTTATACTATCAGATGAAATCTAATTACACTTGAACCAAATCATCCCATTCGCCACAGCTCTTAGACACATCGACTGTAATAAAAATTACATGATCAAATAGTGTACTGATCACAGAGCTCATCGAATCGTTTGTCGAGACTAAACGTAGTAGTCAGACTCGTCGTGCATATCAGCGCGATGTAAGTGACTTCTGTGTGTACGTGTGACTGATGACCGTCGATGATCTACAGAGTTATCCAATCGCACAGCTATCGCATCAGATTCTTGCTCGAGTTAAGACTCATTACAAAACTGATCTTCATCACCCTGATAAAATCCTCAATGCGAGTACCGTCAATCGTAAAGCTTATGCAGTGAGTAGTTGGTTTGAATATTTGATGGCTGTATACCAATATCCTAAAAATCCTGCCAAAATATTTACGCCACTCAAAACCTCCAAACAAAGTAGCACTGAAAGTCTCACCAAACTTGAATACGTCAAACTTTTGCATTATCAAAAAGATATCTATACTACTACCCTGTCCGACCAATCTCTCAATACGATCAAACAGCTAAGAGACTATCTCATGTTATCCATGATGTGTATGAGTCTGAGACGCAACGAAGTCGCAAAACTCACCCGAGAGTCACTTAATCACACTACCCCGCATATCAGCGTCTATCAGAAATGAGGCTCGACCAAACTCATCCCACTCCCTTCCCCACTCTTTGGATTATTGAAAGATTTACAAAATTTGAAAATGGCACACGGTCTGACTTGATCATATATCTTCTCTCCGATTAAGAATAATAGTACCTGAGAGTTGGATAAGCCTATCAGTGGAGATTATATCTTTCAACTTATCGTAAAATTATCAAAACTTTGTGGGATTGACAAAAATATTACTCCACATAGTCTGCGTAAAACCTTTATCGAACTCGCATTGGACGCCAAAGAAGACTATATCAATATTGCTAATGCGACAGGTCATAGCACACTTGAGATGATCAAATACTATGATACAAGATCAAAGTTAGAAAAAAATGCGATTAACACGATGTGAGATGTGTTTGATTAGTATACATACTATTTTATTGTAATATGAACTTTATGCCAAGACTTCACCTATTGATTGCTAATTTATTATTTTTGCTACATGTATTTGTGGCTATTTTTATCATCTTTTGATGGCTGTTCTCTGACATACAATTATATTATTTATTATTTTTGGTAGTTTGGCTTGGATGTTGGGTGTTTTTATGATACTGTCCTATTACTAGACGAGAGTTCTTATTGCGTAAAAAATATGATTTAAGGATTGACGAGAATAATGAGTTCATACAGCATTATTGCTATAAGTTTTTTAGGATTCAGATTTCCTCTCAGAGCATAATCTATTTTGGATTATTTGGAGGAATTATTTTTGCGATACTTAGTTTGCTTCAATAGTATCGATTATTAATGCTGAGATAAAGTTATAATCTGTAGATTTCCTCGAAGCTTACTTCGAGTGGTAGACAAGTTATCGTAAATATTCCTCAGTTTAAGGAAACACTGCAAAACCTCACGACTTACTCTAAAATCATTGTAATCTAGTAAGTCATGTGTACTCATTCGGGCATCGTAGAAGGTTTGCTGTCATGTGTTCACCGTTACACGGTACTATAGTCC
>Ga0209284_10001259_pt1 | contig 39611 bp, 29 predicted proteins | sample FRY03_FD_187211 | JGI IMG/M metagenome (GOLD analysis project Ga0209284, IMG submission 187211) | Freshwater microbial communities from Lake Fryxell liftoff mats and glacier meltwater in Antarctica - FRY-03 (SPAdes) (version 2) | ecosystem: Environmental > Aquatic > Freshwater > Ice > Glacier... | reverse complement strand
CAATGGTCGCCGAACCTCACCGACTGGTATGCCGGTGATGGTGTGGACGGTCCATCCGGCGGACCGACCGTGACCATTACTTTCGAGACCAACGACTCCACCACCACGGTCACCGCGACGGTCACCGCGACGGTCACCGCGACGGTCACCGCGACGGTCACCGCTGCGGCATCCGGATCGCCGGAGCGGGTCTTCCTGCGCGCCGGGGTGGTTCGGAATTGAGCTAGAAAGCCCCGCCTCCCCCGCCCACACCGTGTTGCTGCTCCATGATGAGGTGATCTGCCGCCACAATGAGATGAACTGGTCGGTAAATCCCCATTGGGTTGCCGGATTCGAGGTCTTCCCAAGTCACCCCACCGCGAACGGGAACAAACCCTTCGCGATCGATGACGAATAGTATTTCCACATGCGCTTCGTCGAGGGCATGAAGGGCGTCACCCCATCCTCTCACGGCATCGAGACATCCAAACCGACAAGAGAGTTTCTCGAGGCGAATGTCGTCGAATACGGCGGCGAGCAGAATCGGAAGAAGGAGTAGGACGCGCAAGAACGGATCACGGCCTCCGTGCAGATTGCAGGATGTCCGCCTCAGATTGCACGACCTTTCGCGCGGCCTCGTGCTCTCATGAAGGGGGTAGAGAAGGTTTAAACCCCTGATTCACAGTTACCTGTGACCATTCATCTCCCTGCGGCACGTAGCATGCGCTAGAAGTTTTTAACCCCGCCCGCAGGTCGGAGACGGGCAAACCTAAAAACCCCACCCTCCCTATGAAGATCCAGCGATTATTACCTCTCGTCTCAGCCCTTGGCATCGGCCTCTTCGCCACAAGCTGTAATCATTACAACAATCAAGGCAATCGTCCCGGCGCGACGGTCAGCCAATACCGCACCGGCTATCAGGTGCGATCCCTGCCACAGCGCTACCAGACGATGTCCTACGGCGGCACCCGTTACTATTACAACGACAATGTCTATTACCGTCCTCAAGGCAACGGCTACATCGTCGTGGATAATCCCCGCGGTCGCACCACTACCACGACGCGCTACTCCTCGAATCGTACGGTCGCACCGACCACCACGATGATCCGCACGCTTCCCCGGGGACACCGCGTCGTGACTTACAATGGGGTGCGTTTCTATCAGTCCGGCAAGTCCTATTACCAGCCGACCAGCGGCGGCTACCGGATCGTCGCTAACCCCTATCAGAATCGCCGCCGCAGCTGGCGTTAATTTTGTTCAGCAGTGCTGTTCTTGCCTGAAACGGGACCGCGTTCTTCCACGAGGATCGCGGTTTACCCGACCCCAGAATCCGTGAAAACCACCTCTCTCGAGAGCATCGTTTCCCCGTCGAAGCGAAACCACGCTCTAAAGCGCCGCCCCGCCAGCATCTCGGGCAACCAGTAGCGATCGTCGGCCCACATGCGGTCGTAGGGGACATCATCAAACCGGAACCACTCGGGCTTCGCCTCGCGTGTCTCGGTGGGGGTGCCGTCGAATCCTTCGCCGCGATAGACGGTGCAGTGGAGGCGCAGTCCATCGACGAAGTCGAAGTGAAGCTCGCCCATGGCCTCGAGAGGATGCGGAGTGATGAGCAGTTCCTCTTTCACCTCGCGGATCGCGGCCTCGAGCGAAGTCTCGCCGAGCTCCTGCTTGCCGCCGGGGCCGTTGATCTTGCCCGCGCCGAGACCGGTCTTTTTGTGAATGAGGAGAACCTCGTCCCCCTGCGTCAGGAAGACAAGATTGGCGATCATGTTAGGAACCCATGGTTCGGGGAAAGACGTTTTCGGCGCGGCTTGCTCCATGATCCGGATTACGACTCGTAGGCGTCCATGCCGTCACAGGTGCAGACGAGGTGACGGTCCCCGTAGACATTGTCGATGCGGCTCACCGGCGGCCAGAATTTCCGCTCGCGGACCCACTCGAGCGGGTAGGCCGCCGCCTCGCGGGTGTAGGGATGCGCCCAATCGTCGGCGAGCAGCACCACGGCGGGATGCGGGGCATTTTTGAGCGGATTGTCGAGCGCGTCCCACTCCCCCGAGACGACGAGCCCGATCTCGCGATGAATGCTGATCATGGCCTCGCAGAAGCGGTCGATCTCCGCCTGCGACTCGCTCTCGGTCGGCTCGATCATGAGTGTGCCCGGGACCGGCCACGACATCGTCGGCGCGTGAAAGCCGTAGTCGATGAGCCGCTTCGCGATGTCCTCGACCTCTATCCCCGCCTGCTCTTTGAAGCCGCGCACATCAATGATGCACTCGTGCGCGACGAGTCCCTTTTTGCCCCGATAGAGGACCGGAAAATAAGGCTGGAGCCGGTGCGCAATGTAGTTCGCATTGAGAATCGCGACCTCGGTGGCTCGGCGCAGGGACGGACCCATCATCGCGATGTACATCCACGAAATCGTGAGGATGCTCGCGCTGCCGTAGGGGGCCGCACTGACGGCGTGACTCGGAGAATCGGGCCACTCGCGGTGACCGGGCAGGTAGGGAGCGAGGTGCGACCGCACCCCGATCGGACCAACGCCCGGACCTCCCCCGCCATGGGGAATGCAGAAAGTCTTGTGGAGATTGAGATGGCAGACGTCGGCCCCGATCGCACCGGGTGAGCAGAGCCCGACCTGGGCATTGAGGTTGGCCCCGTCCATGTAGACCTGACCGCCGTGAGCATGGATCATTTCACAGATCGCGGCGACACCTTCCTCGAAGACCCCGTGGGTCGAGGGATAGGTGATCATGAGCGCGCCGAGCCGGGCCGCGTGCTGCGCGGTTTTCGCGGTGATGTCGGCGACGTCGATATTGCCCTCGCTGTCGCAGGCGACCGGCACGACTTCAAAGCCGGCCATCACCGCACTCGCCGGATTGGTCCCGTGGGCGGACATGGGGATGAGGCAGACTTTACGATCCGACTCCCCGCCCGCTTCGTGAAAACGCCGGATCGCGAGCAGCCCCGCGTATTCGCCCTGCGATCCCGCATTAGGCTGCAGGCTGACCGCGTCGAAGCCGGTGATCTCGGCGAGCCACGACTCCAGCTCGCATATCATCTCGAGGTAACCACTGACTTGCCCCACCGGAGCGAAGGGATGGAGCCCGCTGACCTCGCGCCAGCCCAGCGGTATCATCTCGGACGCGGCATTGAGCTTCATCGTGCAGGAGCCGAGAGGGATCATGCTCCAGTTCAGGGCGATGTCTTTGCCTTCGAGTCGACGGATGTAGCGCAGCAGTTCGGTCTCGGTGTGGTAACGATGAAAGACGGCCTGCTGTAGAAATTCGGAGGTTCGCGCGAGGGGCTCCGGCAGGGCGGCTGCGTCTGGTGACAACTCGTCGAGCCCGAAGACTGAAAAGAGCTTTCGCCATTCCCCCGTCTCGATGGCCACTTCGTCGAGAGAGAAGCCGAGCGCATGGGGCTGATCCTGCCGCAGATTGATCCTGACATGGACCGAACGGGCGAGGATCTGCTCGCGCTTTTCCGAAGGCACTCGCACGGTGAGGGTGTCGAAAAAGGTCTCGTTTTTCAGGGTGTAGCCGGCCTTTTTCAGCGCCGCAGCGAGGGAGGCGGTCGCGACATGGACCCGGCCGGCGATCCGGCGGAGACCAACGGGTCCGTGATAGATCGCGTAGAATCCGGCCATCACCGCGAGGAGCACCTGAGCGGTGCAGATGTTCGAGGTCGCCTTTTCCCGGCGGATGTGCTGCTCGCGGGTCTGAAGCGAGAGTCGCAGGGCGGTGCGTCCTCCACTATCTCTTGAGACGCCGATGAGACGACCGGGAAGGCGGCGTTTTAGTACTTCCGTGCAGGACATGAAGGCGGCATGAGGCCCGCCGAATCCGAGGGGCACCCCGAAACGCTGGGCGCTGCCGACGACAATGTCCGCGCCCCACTCGCCGGGCGGTTTTAAAAGCGTGAGAGCGAGCAGGTCCGCCGCGACGACAACGAGTCCGCCGACGGCATGGCAGGCGTTGACGACATCCGAAAAATCGGTGACCGCCCCGGAGTCACCCGGATACTGAAGGAGCACGCCGATCACTTCCTCACCCGCCGCCGCGAAGTCGAAGGTCTCGGGCCGGCCCACCACGATCTCGATACCGAGCGGTTCGGCCCGAGTCTTCAGCACGTCGAGAGTCTGGGAAAAACAGTCATCGCTCGCGAAAAAACGTTTCCCTTTGCTCCGCGTTCCCGCCGCGAGAGCTAGCGCCTCGGCAGCGGCGGTTGCTTCGTCGAGGAGCGAGGCATTGGCCACGGGCATCGCAGTAAGCTCGGTGATGAGCGTCTGGAAGTTCAGCAAAGCCTCTAGCCGCCCCTGCGAGATCTCCGCCTGGTAGGGAGTGTAGGCCGTGTACCAACCGGGATTCTCAAGAACGCAGCGCTGCACCACGGCGGGAGTGACGGTGTCGTAGTAGCCCCGCCCGATGAAGGAACGGTAGACCTCGTTTTTTCCCATGATCCCCCGCAGGCGAGCGAGCGCGAGGGTCTCATTCAGCGCCGTCGGCAGCGCAAGAGGCTGCGATTGGAGGAGATCGGCAGGAACGACGTCACGGATGAGCCCGTCGAGATCCCCGTAGCCGAGCGTCGCGAGCATGCTCCCGAGTTCGTCGGGCGATGGCCCGAGATGGCGGTCGGCGAAGGCGGTGGCGGAGTCAGGAAAGGTGTTCACGGTAGGCGGTCCCGGTCATGAGAGCATCGAGTTCGGCAGAATCGGAAAGCTTGATCTTCACCATCCAGCCGGCGCCGTAGGGATCTTCGTTGATCGCCTCGGGCGACTCGGCGAGGGCGCTGTTGACCTCGACGATCTCACCGCTGACGGGAGCATAGATGTCGTTGGCCGCTTTGACCGACTCGATCACCGCAAAGGCCTCGCCCTTGGTGACGACGCGACCGACTGCGGGGAGTTCCAGATAGACGACGTCGGTGAGCTCCTCCTGCGCGTGGTCGCTGATCCCGACAGAAGCGGACTCCGGTGTCGTGGCATCAACCCATTCATGTGACTGGGAAAAGTGAAGGTGGTCGGGGGCGTTCATGGACTGGATGGGAAACGAGGTCAACAAACCGAATTATCGGCTCGTTACAAATGCGATTCTCGGGTTAGCCGGGCTTTTTTGGAACGATACTAACGCACCAATGCTCGCTCATTCGAACGTTTCCTTTGGCAAGCCACTTTGACGAATCATTGACGAACTGTGCCGACGGGGATGTCTTTGCGCGGATGAGGAAGGATCACGGTGTGACCGGAGCTATCACGATATTTCGAGAGACTGCCGCGTTGTGACACAAACTTGAAGCCATGTTCCTTCAGAATTTTCAGGAACTCATCTGAAGAGTAACACCTCAGCATGACCGTCTCTGCAGTTCAGGCGATGGACAACTCGCCAACCGAGACTTCTGAAATATGGGGGGAGTCCCCGCCCTCGTCCTCAAGGTAAAGTTCGATTGCCTCCCGTAGCATCTCCAGTGCCTCTTCCTTCGAAGCCCCGAAGCTTGAAACGTCAAAATCCAGGCATTGAGCGACGTAGTCCAAATCCTCACGGTGAAGGGTGTAGTGGAGACTCCTCATAGGTTAGAATCTAGAAGATTGATCGCCTTTTGCAAGGTCGCGGACCAGATCGCATTCACTTTTTCAACCCTTAGCTCGATCATGCCACAAGGAGGTGGGACACTCCTGTCCCACTCGTTCGTCGCCCACCAATCCAGCGCGCCGGGCTTGCCGGGCGACAGGAGTGTCGCCCCTCCTTGTGGGGGACCCAGGGAGGTGGGACACTCCTGTCCCACTCTGTCGATTCTCACCGATCCTGCGCACACTTCTTGCCGGGCGACAGGAGTGTCGCCCCCCCTGGTGGCACCAAGCCAAGGCGCTTGCAAATACCCTCCTCAACAGCGTATCTTTCGCCCGATTCATGAACTCCCCAGTCCCCCGCCTCGTCCGGATCCTTTCCCTGGCTCTCGCGACGATCACTTTCTCCTCCTGCGCGCTCGTCCCGGGCGAAACTTACGTGCCGGCGGCGGAGAGGGTTCGCGATCGCGGCGTTCACTACGGCAAACCACGCGAGCATGGAAAGGTGGGGCTAAAAAAACTCAACCCGATCTGGTGGCTCGGGAACGAGGATGAGGACTACGATTCGAAGTGGAAGCCCGACAAGTCACACGAGTGGCGCAAGTTCACCTACGCCCTTCGCAATCCCGGGCACAATTTCACCTTCTACGTCATCGGCGTGGCGGACCGCGACTACGTGCGCTACGGCCGCGACGCGGGGCAGGTCTGGAACCGCGACGGACGGGTCAATCTCGCCACGATCCACGCCGGCCCGCTGCGCCTGCCCTTCTACAGCCGTCAGGGGAAATATTTCGATCAGTACTTCGGCTGGCGCGAGGCGGGGAACTTCGGCATCGCCTTCCGCAGAGCCCATGCTCCCGATCGTGTCTTTGCTCCGGGCCCGCGACGGGAGTTAGTGGCCGAGCCGATTCCGGCCGGGCCAATCGGTAATACAAAAATCCCCTGAGTCGTGCTTCAAACAAAAGGCTTCTTCACGACCCGCCCGGGATAGAGCTTCTCGCGGATCGATACCATCACCTCTGCCCCGACGGCGGCATGGGCGCTCGGTAAATAAGCCATCCCGATGCCAAGACCCAGTCCGGGGGAAAGGGAGCCGCTCGTGAGCTCTCCGAGCTTCGTCTCTCCATCGGCCGCGAGCACAGTATACCCATGCCGCAGCGGCGGCGCTTTCTCGTTGAGACGGATCGCGGCGAGCCTGGTCGGGAGCCCGGCGTCCCGCTGCGCGAGGAGAGCGTCGCGTCCGACAAATCCTCCGGGCTTGTCCAGTTTTACGAAGAACCCGAGCCCGGCCTCGAGCGGCGTATGGGTCTCGTCGAGATCAGAGCCATTGAGAGGGAATCCTTTTTCCAAACGCAGGGTATCACGCGCCCCAAGCCCGCAGGGAATCGCGCCGCTGGCGACGAGTTGGTCGAACCAGTGGCTGATCTGTTCGACGGGGACAAAGAGTTCAAAGCCATCCTCGCCGGTGTAACCCGTGCGGCAGAGGATGAGTTCGCCGCGAGCGTCATAGATGATGATCCCGTTGCGCTCGGGCAGGACGAGACCGGGAGCGAGATCGGTCCAGAGGTAGAGACTTTTCGGACCCTGCACCGCGACGGCCCCGAACTCCCCGCTGCGGTCGATCAGGGTGACACCGCCGGTGGGCAGCCGGGCCTGCATCCAGGCGAAATCATCGGCGATGTGGGAGGCGTTCACGACGAGGAAATAACGTTTCGCCGTGATACGGTAGAGGATGAGATCGTCGATGACTCCGCCCTCTTCATTGAGGAGCAGGGTGTATTGCCCCTGCCCGTCGCCGAGGACGCGATTGTCATTCGTGAGCAGCCCGTTGAGCCACTCCCCTGCCCCGGGTCCGCTCACTTCGAACTCGCCCATGTGGGAAATGTCGAAGACCCCGACCGACTTTCGCACGGCCTCGTGCTCACTCACGATCCCCCTATACTGAATCGGCATTTCCCAGCCGGCAAAGGGCGCGAGGCGCGCTCCAAGACTGAGGTGGAGCGAATGGAGGGGGGATTTTTCCATAACCGAGTGTCGGTCCGGCGCGTTCGAAGTCAACGGGGAGAGAGGCCTTTTGAAGAACTTGCCGTTTGAATTCCTCGCGATCCCCCGCAACTTCCCCCATGATTTACGAAACGGGCAACCGTGTCATCAACCAGCTCGAAAGAAGCTTCGGCAAGCTCGCTCTACCGAAGATCCTCCGCTGGATCGCGGGGTTCCAGGTACTCTCGTGGGCGCTGTCCCTGATCTCTCCGGACCTAATCAGTTGGATCATTTTCGACCGCGAAGCGATCCTCTCAGGCGAGGTCTGGCGGGTTTTTACCTGGGTCATGGTTCCGATGGCTCAGAATGTGCTTTTCGTGCTCATCACCGCGCTCTTCCTATTCTTCATCAACGACGGTCTCGAGTCCGAGTGGGACAGCTTCAGGCTCAATCTCTACGTCTTCGCCTCGGTCCTTTTCCTCTCGCTGGCGGGTCTCATCCCGGACGCGTCGGGTGCGGGTAGCCTCCTCAACAGCATCTTCTACTCAGCGGTCTTTCTCGCTTTCGCCTCGCTCTTCCCGAACCAGATCATCCACCTCTTCGGCATCATCCCGATCAAGGCGAAATGGCTCGGCTGGGTCAATGCGACCTTCCTCGTCGCGATGATCTTGACGAGCCCGGCGCCTTTCATCGTCGGCGGCATCGTCCTCGTGGGAATGGCTCCCTACCTCGTAACCTTCGTCCCGGGGTTCATCCTCAACTACCGTCAGCAGGCCAGGGCGACGGTGCGGCGTCATCGCTTTGAGAAAGAGACATCCGGAGCCGAAAGCTCTTTCCACGAGTGTGAATCGTGCGGGGCAACGGAAAAGACCCATCCCGAGAGAGAGTTCCGCGTCACCGCCGAGGGCCACGAATATTGCAGCGACTGCCGCAAGACCGGGGCCGCCTGATCTCAGACATCGACGTATTGCGTCTGATATACCTCGGGACGCCGGTCGCGTATGACCTTCCAAGTAATAAGCCCGATACCTACGAGGAGCGCGAGACCGAGGAATAGGTAAATATAGGTCCAGTCCATCGGCAACTCTGTCTGCGCAGAGAGAGCCTCGGAGGGAGGTGAACTTCTGCCATCCTGAGTCGTGAGGACGACGCGGAACTCATATTGACTCGCCGGATTCAACTTGCCGATCTCCGCCTTCACGAGGCGATCGATGCGCTCAAACTTCACCGCAGGATAGGGTGCCCAGACGCTCTGCGGCATGCCTGAACCAGTATCGACAAAAAGGCCGCGCACCTCGACATCAAAACTGACAGGACCGACATCCCGGGGCGCAGTCCAGCCAATCATGATGGAATCGCTCTCGATTTCGAAGACAGAGAGGTCCTCGGGGCGGCGCAGGGCGGGATCGACGTTGCGCTCGATGATGGATCTACTGACGAATCCCAGAGGGCTGACATCGGCATGGGGTCGAGTGGGGTCGTTATCGGCGAGCCAGTCGTCGTCAGGTTCGGCGAGAGCCGTCCCGCCGTTCCCGGGGCTCACCGTCGTTGTGGCGGCGACCGCGGCCTGCACGACCCCGGTGGGCATGGTGTCCGACGGAGAAGGTTCGCCGGGGGCGTCAGCGGCGACAGCCGGGCTGATCGGTGAGGACGAGACGAGACGCATCGTTTTTGAGGGCAGATTCGAAGCCGTTTGGCCACTCTTGCGGGGAGCCGCCCCGGTCGGGGCAACGATGTTGGCAAGGAGGCGCACCGGGATTGTCTGCTCGTTAGCGAAGACATTCATCGTCACATCGACAGGGCCGCGCGCCGGGGAGGCGGGAAACGCGCCGAGGGAGATCGAAACCTCGGAGAGCGGTCCGAGCTGCGGCCCGGGATTGGTGAGGAGGCGGAAAGGCTCGGGAATGTGGAACTCGAGCGGGACCGCGAGACCGCCGCGGTTGGTGATGATGATCCCCCGCTCAGTCGAGCGACCCGCCTCGACTTTGCCGAAGTTGATCACCTCGGAGCTGATCGCATTGGGCACACTGACTTCGATGCGGGCTGGCACGACAGGGGCGAAAACGCGGACGCTTTTCGAATACCCGTTCGCGAGGAAAAACTGCACCGTGCCATCAAAAGGCGCGGTGTCGGTCGCTCCGAGATTGACCGGGACCTTCGTCGTTTTGCCGGGAGCGATAAGATACGACTCGGCGAGACCTTTTTGCAGGCGATTGCTGGCGCGGGCCTCGACCATTACCGGCTTGGGCCCCGGATTGAGCAACTCGATATTCCCGCGGCGCTCGCCGCTCGCCTCGTCGATGGTGAGTTCGAGCGACTCGCTCACGACCTGGAAAGGGTCACCTCCCTTGCCGAGCAGCTTGGTCGTGCCCTCTTTGCTGCGGCTGAGGCTGAGGAAATAACTGGTCTCGCCCATCAGCTCAGGCCGGAAGGCGACCTTGAGGACGCGCCCCCCGCGTGGGCCGATGCTCACCTTCCCGTCCACCGGATCGACAAGATGCCAGGGCGGGGTAAGGAAGATCTGACGCTCCATCGAGCCGTTCCCGAGGTTGCGAATGGTGATATCGCGGATCGCCTCGCCACCCACCATGACCTCGCCGAAGTCGATCTCGGGCGGAGCCTGAATCTCGGTCTTCAGATCGACGATGTCGATGTCGTAGCGCATTTCGGCCGAGTAGCGGCCGCCGCGGTAGCGAACCGCAAAAGCGAAAGCATCGGCAGTGGCGCTGGAGGAAGGATCAGCGTAGTAGGTCACGATGGCCTTGTTGCGCTCGTTCTGCTTGCTCACCAGCGAGACGATCTTGCCGGCCGAGGGAAAGGCACGGATGAGGAACTCGACGGTCGCTCCCGGAGTCTTCGACTCGGCGCGGATCTCGAACTGCACTTCGTTGCCCTTGAGCGCCTCGACCCGGCCAGTCACGGGCACTGGCACACCGATCTCGTCTTCGGTCTGGGCGCGGGGAGCTTCGGTCTTTTTATTGAAAAGCCCACCCCCGTTGAAGAGCTGGGCCTGCGCCGTGAGGGAAAAGGCACCTAGCAGAGAGATGATGGCCACTGAGACACCTCGCGATCCACTCCGGAATTGCCACCGACTTTTGCCCTGATGCTCCCTGTCCATTTCAAGTCTCTCAGCTTCGGTCACTTGCCCAATCTCGACACGAAAAAAATAGTTTCCCGAACCGGCAGAAATCCTACACCAAAAACACTCATTAATCGAGCGGGAAGCCAAGCAGCCTTCGCCGCAGGAGGTCGAGCGCCTGCCGGGTAACGCGCATTTTAAAGCTAATCCTCTCCACTGGGAAGAAATAACGTTTCGAAAAGACGCCTCCCTCTTTCGAAGCGAGGGCGATGTGGACGGTCCCGACCGGTTTGGCCTCGCTGCCGCCACCGGGACCGGCGATCCCGCTCACCGCGATGGCGTGGTCGGCACCGCTCGCGGCGAGACAGCCGGACGCCATGGCCTCGACCGTCTCGTTGCTGACGGCTCCGTGCGCTTCGAGGATCTCGCGCGGGACACCCAGGATCTCCGTCTTGGCTTCGTTCGAATACGTCACGTATCCGCGCTGAAAGATCTCACTCGATCCCGCAACGTCGGTGATGGTGCTCGCGAGGTAGCCGCCGGTGCAGCTCTCGGCGGTCGAGACGGTCTCGCCGCGTCCGCGCAGCAGCTCAAGGATGACCTGCTCGATGGCGTCTTCGGACTCGGTCACGATTTCATGGGCGAATCCGGCGCGGACGAGCGTAGCGGCCTCGTTCACTGCGGCAGAGGCCCCGATGAGGCGCAGATCGACTTCACCGAGCCGGGCGCAGTATCCGACCTCGAGGTCCGGGATTTTTTCAAAGTCCGGCTCCAGCGCCGTGGCGAGCGATGACTCCCCCACCCCGAAGATTTTGAAATTAAGCCATTCCGGTGCGACCTGATCCGCGCCGAGGAGTCCCGCGATCGCCGGAGCGACGAGCGTCTCATACATCGGCCTCAGCTCGCGGGGCGGTCCGGGGAGAACAAAGAGATGTGGCGATCCTGCGAGCGGATCGGCGGGCAGGTAGAGTCCCGGGGCGGTCCCGTGCGGATTGTCGAGGACGAGAGCGCCCTCGGGCACCATCGCCTGGCGGTCGTTCAAACGATTCTGTTTCAGCCCGCGGCGGAGGAACATCTCGTTGATCAAGTCGAGGAGGGACTGATCGAGCAGCAGGGTGCGCCCCAGCATCTCGGCGACGACTTCGCGAGTAATGTCATCACTGGTGGGACCAAGTCCGCCAGTGATGAGAATGACGTCGCAGCGCGGAAAGGCCTCACTCAGAACGACGCGGATGTCATCACCATCGGGGATCGTCGTCTGCCGCTGGATGCGGAGGCCGAGCTTGAAGAGCTGCTGACCGAAGTAGGCAACATGGGTGTTGATGACTTTGCCGAGGAGCAGCTCGCTTCCCGTATTGACGACTTCAATGCGCATGCGTCTCGTGCCCGGGGTTATTTCTTGACGGGCGGCGGGGTCAGAAAATCGAGCGGCACGTGGGGCGCATCAGACCAGAGATCTTCGAGACAATAATGGTCACGGATCTCGGAATGAAACATGTGGACGATGACATCGACGTAGTCGAGGACCATCCACAGACTCGCCGCTTCGCCCTCGCCGGAGCGGGGTTTTTCGCCGAGGGCTTCCTCGGTCATGCCTCGGATGTCACGATTGACGGCCTTTAAGTGCGGCACCGAAGTTGCCGTGCAGATCACGAAATAATCGGCGATCGATGAGATCCCGCGCAAGTCGAGCACGACGATGTCCTCCGCCTGAATATCATCCGCGCACTTGGCGCAGGTCTTGGCAATGGTAAGGGAATCAGGCACAGGCAAATGGGGAGAGACGTTCAAAGGATAAGTTGCCGACGAATCGCCATTTCGCAATCGCCAATTTCCCCTACTCGCCCCCTGCCCCGCAACTAAGATTTGAATGCTGAAAGCAAAATTTTGTCCTACGATGACCGTATGGCTCCCCCGACCCTGCTCTCAATCTTCGTCCTGTCCCTCACCGCCTCGTTGCAGGCAGCCCCGCTCATGGAGAAATGGGAGACCGGCTACACCGGGGCCGATGCGAACGGGACAAAAGTGGTCGGTTATTGGACCTTTGACGGAGCGTCTCCGGAGACGGCCCTCGCCGATCTCTCGGGAAAAAAACACACCCTCACTCTCGAGGGCGGCGCGATCCTCAACGCGGCGGGCAGGAACGGCGGTGCCCTCGAGACCTTTCCCGGCTTTCCCGTTCAGGACAAACGGAACGCCGCCGTCACCCCGCATCGCCCCGACCTGAACCTCACCGGAGCCTTTTCCCTCGAGATGTGGATCGCACCGAAGGCCGAATTCGAAGACCGGCTCCGCTGCTACCTTCTCGACAAAAAATACGTCGATCACACCGACTACCAGTGGCAAATTGGCGAAGCCGACAAGTCGGGGATGCGCCGAATGTGGGTCTCGATCGGCTTCGGATCGGACTCGCGGATATTTTATTCGGATCCGGCGAAATACGTGGCCGGGGTGTGGCGTCATGTGGCCTTCACCTACGACGGGGCCGGAGAAGGCCGCTTTTTCATTGACGGCCAGAGTGCGGGGCGGCACCACCATCCCGGAGTCGGGGGTGCCGTGCCGGGGACCAAACCGCTATCGATCGGGGATCGGATCGGGAGCAACTACGGCGGTTTCCCCGGGCTGATTGATGAAGTGCGTATCTGTCAGGGCGTCCTCGTCTTTGAACCCGTCTCGCTCTCGATCCAGTCTCCGCGCAGCGTCTGGCAGCGACTCGAAAAGGCCGCACCCCTCACCGTAGTCTGCACCAATCTTCGTCGCGAACCCCTCATCGGAGCGAGCCTCCACCTCAGTTGGTCAGATGGCGGGGCGAGCTCGACAGTATCACTGCCTGACCTCGGGCCCGGCCTCGAAGAGACTATTGCTTTCCCCGTGGACACGACTCTGCGGCCCGGTGACTACATCTTCCGGGCCCGGCTCGACCTGACGATGCCAAAAGTCCTCAGCACTGCGCGCGAGACCGAATATACGCTCGTCGCCCGTCTTCCTGACCGGATGCCGGTGATCATGTGGGGTGCGGGCGGCGACGAGATCCCCCGACTGAAAGAGCTCGGTTTCACCCACTTCATCGGTCTCAGCGCCCTAGCCGGCGAGATCTGGAAAGAAAAGAAAGCCGTCCCTCCCGGCGACGACGCCTATCTCGCCCGCAACCGTCGCTATCTCGACGAAGCCCTCGCGAGCGGACTCGAAGTCGTCGCCTCGGTCTCGCCCAAGCACATTCTGGAGTCCGATCCCGCCCACCTGCGTGTCGGGCGCGATGGCAAACCCTACCCCCGGCAGGATATCTGCGCCTCCCTTCCGGAGTTCGCCCCCTTCTTCCACAATGTCGGCGAGTCCGTCACGGCGGCCTACGGCGATCATCCCGCCTTCACCATGGCCCTCGTCAACACCGAGGTGCGCGACGCTTCCGCTCCCTCTTTCAACGAAATTGATCAGGCCAACTACCGCGCTTTTTCCGGCGGGGAGATTCCCCCCGAGGTCGTCAACCGCTGGGGTGTCGACTGGAAAACGCTGAAAGATTTCCCCGCCGACCGCGTCATTCCCGCAGATCACCCCCTGCTGAAATACTATCGCTGGTTCTGGTCCGTCGGCGACGGGTGGAACGGGCTCCACACCGCGCTTCACGAGGGGCTTACGAAAAACGCCCGCCCCGGCTTCCGCACCTTCTTTGATCCCGCCGTGCGTCAGCCCAGTCTCTCCGGCGCGGGCGGGCAAGTCGATGTGCTCTCGCACTGGACCTACACCTACCCCGATCCCCAGCGCATCGGGCTCTGCACCGACCAGCTCTTTGCCATGGCCGAAGCGGGCGGCAAGGAGCAGGAGGTGATGAAGATGACGCAGTTGATCTGGTATCGTTCACAGACCGCCCCGATCGGCGCGAGCAACGGTGAACCGGTGCCGTGGATCGACCACGATCCCGACGCCGCCTACATCACGATCGCGCCCATGCACCTGCGCGAAGCGCTCTGGGCCAAGCTCTCCCGACCGGTACGCGGCATCATGTACCACGGCTGGCAGTCCCTCGTCGAGACCGACAGCCCCGGCGCCTATCGTTACACCAATCAACATACCCAACACGAGCTGAAGCGGCTCGTGAAAGAGATCGTCGAACCCCTCGGACCCGCTCTCCTCAAAATCCCCGACACACGCGCCGAAGTCGCCTTTCTTGAGAGCTTCACCTCGCAGATGTTCGCCCGGCGCGGCGGTTACGGCAGCAATATGGGATGGTCCGCCGATGTCTGGCTCGCCCTCCAGCACGCCCACGTGCGCTGCGATGTCCTCTACGAAGAGACTCTGCTGCGCGACGGCCTTTCCGGACGTCGCTTTCTTGTCATGACCGAATGCGATGTCCTCACCGAGCCGCTCGTGAAAGCGATCACCGCCTGGCAGGCGGCGGGCGGCAGGGTGATCGCCGATGAATTTCTCTGCCCGGCCCTGAAAGCGGATCTCACCCTCGCCAGCTTCAAACGCGAGAAGAAGGCGGACCTCGATAAAAGCAAAGTCCTCGCCCTCGCCGCGGAGCTCGGACCTCAACTTTCCGCTCTCGGACTCGTGCGCCCGATCACCCTTGACCAGCCCGAGATCCTCGTGCGGACCCGCCACGCGGGCGAGGCGGATTACCATTTTCTCCTCAATGACCGGCGCGAATTCGGCAGCTACGTGGGGCAGCACAGACTCGTCATGGAAAACGGGCTGCCCTCCGCTGGAACACTGACCTTCGCTAAAAATCCTCCCGCGCACCTCTACGATCTCGTCGCCGGTCGCGAGGTTCCAATGACGAAGGACCATCAGGTCCCCGTGGATCTAGGGCCCTGCGACGGGCGTCTTCTCATGACCCTGCCCCGTCCCATCGCCGGCCTGACCGTCACCGCACCGGCCTCGGCCAGTCCGGGCGACGAAGTGCCCCTGACCGTTTCCGTGAATGATCCCGCCGGCGAGGCGCTCCCGGCCGTCATTCCGCTGCGGGTCGAGATACGCGATGCCAACGGTCGCCTCGCCGAGGGCAGCGGTTACCACGCCACCGACGATGGCGCGATGCGTCTCGACCTCGTCCTTGCGCCCAACGAAGACCCGGGGATGTGGCAAATCACTGTGCACGAACTCGCCTCGCGAGAAAGCGCCTCGGCCTCGATGCGGGTGGGGAACAGAGCAGAAGAAACTCCCGCTCCGTGAAGAGGAGATCGATCACTCCCGCCCCGACACCTTCACCTCAAGCGATTCAAAACCGAGGATACGCTGATACCCTTCCTCTTTTTCCACCCTGTCCTCGGAAGCGAGTTCAGTGATCTCCCCGACCATTTCGCAGCATTTCTGCAGGAGCGTTCGCACAAGGAGCCGGGCGTGCGGGGCACCGAGGCAGAGGTGGCTGCCAAAGCCGAAGGAGATGTGAGGGTTCGGTTTGCGGTCGAGGCGGATCTCTTCGGGGTCTTTGAAAACCGTCTCATCGCGGTTCGCCGAAGCCCAGCAAAGCGAAACGCGCTCGCCGGCGGCCACGGTGACGCCGTTGACGTCCGTCTCGACGGGACAGACGCGTCCGATGTGGGTCAGCGGCATGAAGACGCGGAAGAACTCCTCGCTCGCATGAGTGATGCGGCCCGGATCTTCCCGCAGGAACTCGAGCGCGGCCGGATTCCTCGCCAGATAGGCAAAGACGGAGGAGACCGTGTGAATGATGGTGTCACGACCACCGGCAAAAGCGAGGTTGGCGAAGCCCATCATCTCCTCCCGGGTGAGTGGGCGGCCCTGGTAGCTGGCCTGTGTCAGGGCACTGAAGAAGTCCTCGCCGGGGTCGGCCTCGGCACGGTCGAACTGGCCGTTAAGATACTCCTCGAGGGCGATCCCCTTTTTCACCCCGCCGCTGACGCGGAAGACGTGGATTCCCCATCCGATCCAGGTATCGGCCTCGGTCTCGGGCACGTTGAGCAGGTAGGTGAGGGCACGGGACTGGAGCGGCAGGGCGAACTCATTCACCACCTCGATGGAGTCGTGCGAAATGGCCTCGGTAAGCAGTCCAGAAATGAGCCCCTCGACCCGGGCGATCATTTCGGGGTCTTTGGCCCGGCGGAAGAACGGCTCGACGAGGGCGCGGTATTCGGTATGCTCGGGCGGATTCGTCTCGATTGGCAGTTGTCGCATCGTGCGCACATCCTCCTCTGACGGGATCGGGACGCGGAAGGGGGCATCGGAGCTGTAGGCTCGCCAGTCCTTCGCCGCCTGCCGCACATCGCCGTGGCGCAGGATCATCGCGATTTTTTCCCCGTTGAACTTGCACTCGAGCACACCGGATCCGCTGCGGGGTTCACGAAAGGGATCGATCTCGGGTTCCATGGATGTGGTGGGGAACTGGTGGCAGAGAGTCGGTAAAACTCAGAGACGCTTCACCTGGATATTCCGCACGCGAAAAGGTTGTCCGTGATCCTGAATCGAGAGATAGCCCTCGGCGGGCAGATCCTTCCCTGCTTCCTTCGCGGCGGCGAGGTCGAGGTCGTGGATGGTCTCGCCGTTGAGGACGACAGTGAGTTGGTTGCCCTTCATCGTGACGGTCATTCGATTCCACTCACCGGCGGGCTTGCTCATGTTTTTCGAGGCGCCTTTGGTCTTGATGACGCCGCCGTTGTCATGGTGCCCCATTTCCGCATCGGGTTTGCCGAGCGAGTCGAGGATCTGGACCTCAAAACCGCTCAGGGTCGGGTCAATCTTGTCGGCGCAGCGGAAATAGAGGCCCGAATTGCCACCTGCTCCGTGCTGGTATTCGAAATCGAAGGTGAAATCCGCGTATTTCTCCTTGAGCCAGATGTAGTGGTTGTAACGCTTCCAGCCCGATTCGCCCTCGCGCGGGACGAGGGAGAGGGAGCCATCGTCCTGGATCTGCCAGTTCCCCTCTGTGACGATGGAGGAGAGGTCTTTGCCGTCAAAAATGGTGACAAAACCTTCCGCGTTTTTCTCAGGATGACCGGCCTTGGCCGTATAAAGAGAGGTAGAAAGTAAGACAAGAAGAACAGGGAGTATTTTCATCACGCTCAGAATACCGGACAAAATTTCCGCCGCAAGCCCGCAATAGTGTGCTCTCTTCTCTCGATTCACCTCCTTTAAACGAAAGACAATGAATACCCGCCGTTTTCTCCTCATCCTCGCTGCCGCTCTCACTCCCCTCGCTATCTCCGCGCAGGAGATTCAAAAGGGCATCGAGGGCCAGAAGGCCCCCCTGATCAATATCAGCACCTGGTATCAGCTGCCCGAGGGGAAAAAGGAACTCGAGATCACGGACTACAAAGGCAAAGTTATCGTGATGCTCTTTTTCCAGCACTGGTGCAATGCCTCGCAGGAGCGCGAACTGCCCGTCCTCAAGAACCTCGTCGAACGATACAAAGGCAATGACGAGATCGTCTTCCTGGCGATCCAGACGGCCTTCGAGGGCTTCCTCGACAACACCCCCGACAAGCTCAAGGTCACGGCGGAAAAATTCGAGCTTACGATTCCCTTCGGGCACAATATCAAAGCCCCCGAGTTCCCCGGTATCAGCGGCGCCTACAAACCCCGCGGAACACCCTGGTGGGTCATCATCGACCGTGAAGGCATCGTCGAATACAACGGCTCTATCCTCAACGAAGAGGAAGCGATCAAGGGATTGGAGAAGCTGATCGCCGGTCTGCCAGTGGAGTGATCCCGGCAAAAATCTCGATCAATGGGTCAGCGTGATCCCGAAGTGAAACCGGCCCGCGCTCTCGTCGGCCGGGGGGCACTGCTCGATTAGAACATCCATCCGCAGACGGCCCGGGAGCACCTTCTCCCGCCTCGCGAGGGCTTCCGGAGAAAATCCCCGGGCGTGGACTGATCTCCGGTTGGCGATTCACTCCCCTTTCCCAGCTGCAGGGATGACATCACCTACCGCTTCCTCGATCAGATCGTCGTCAAAGGGCGGACCCTGCCGGTCAAAGTCTACGAGGTCATCGAGCAAACGGCGAACATCGACCAGGTCACCTTTGACTGTCTAGAGCTCTATGCGGCCGCGACCGAAAGCTATCTCGCGCAGGACTGGGACAAGGCCATCCTGACATTCACAAAATCCGCCGTCCTCGAGCTCCTCCAACCCGGCGTCGGCATCGCGACCAATCCCTCCCTCGTCATGGCCGAACGCTGCCGCACCATGCAACTTTCCCCTCCGGGAGAGGACTGGGACGGCGTTTACAAAATGACAGAGAAGTGATTTTTCCGCTCCCTTCCCCGCCCCGATTGTTCTAAAACATTCCCATGAAACAACTCCCGCACCTGCTCATACTCTCTCTCGCCCTCACTTCCCTCCTCCTTGCCGAACTGCCCGGCGAAATCCTCTTCGAAGACAACTTCGAGCGTATCGAATCCCAGGAGCTGAAAGACGAGCCCGGCAAAGACTGGGGCACGAACAGCAAAAGCCGGGCAAAGGGAAACAAGCAGGTCGATCTCCGCGACGGGGCCATGCACATCTATATCCACGAGCAGGCCGACCACGCCGTCTCCGTGACGCAGCCCGCCGTCTTCACCGACGGGTCCGTCGCCCTGCGCTTCATGCTCGAGGACGCGAAGGACAGTCTCGGACTCAACTTTGCCGACCTCGAGTTCAAAGAAGTCCACGCCGGGCACCTCTTCATGGTCAAAGTTGATCCGAAAAGAGTGCAGTGTCAGGATCTGAAAACCGGCAATATGCGCCTCGATATCCGGAAGGCCCGCGAGGCGAAGACGCCCCTCACTACAGAGCAGGAATCCGCCCTCAAGGGAAAAGACAAGATCTTTCCCCTCCCGCTCGAAGTCGGGAAGTGGCACGATCTCATCGTTCAGGTCACTGGCGACGAAGTGGCTGTCACGGTCGATGGCGCCGAGGTCGGCCGCTTTCGCTCCCCCGGCATCGCCCACCCCACCAAGCGCCTCCTCAGACTCTCCGTCCCGCGGAATGCCGTGGTCGATGATGTCGCGATTCGGCGGGTGAAGTGAGGTCCCTCCACCACCTCACTCCGCGAACCGGTAGGCATAGAGGTCGGCGTCTTTCATCTCGAATCTCAGACGCACCGGCTTCCCAACGAGAGCGGTGAGGTCGGTGCCGCCTTTCCAGGCGACGACACGGTCCAGCGCATCACCGAAGACAGGCGGACAGTCATCGAGCGCATAGCCGGGGAGCGCCCTTCCGTCGGCGTCCTGAATCTCCACCCGAATCCCGCCCGCAGCCGACGACGAAAAATTGATCGCGAGCGATTCTCCCGAAAAGCGGACCGACTTCGTGAGTAGTTCCCCGCCCGACATCGGCGCGTTTACCGAGACAAACCCGTCTAGGCGCAGCACGTAACGTCGCAGCAGACTGCTCTTCCCCGTCCAGTAACTTTCCGTCGCGTAAAAAGACAGCTCGTTCGGCGCACCTTCGAGGCTGCCTCTCGTCTCGACCGCGTGCCAGGCGAGATATTGATGGCCGTAGTTCCACGATCCCTCCCGCTCGATCCCGGGTCGCAGGAAGGCCTCGTTCCACCGCTTGAATCGCACCCCGTCCCGACTCGCCATGAGGAGGCCCTCGGTGATCGCGGTGCCATAGCGCGGACTCGCCGCCGCCCTCGCCTCACGATGCTCTTTCTCGGGCAGAGCCTTCATCGACTCGCTCCAACCACGATCAAGATAGCGGGCCGGGAACCCGAGGAGCAGATGCGGGGCGCGGTCGTAGGGCTTGACCCCGTTGGTGTAGAGCTCCTCCTCCGGCGAATCCGCGTAGGTGAGATCCTGCCACGGCTCCCAGTTCACGAGATCCTTCGAGACTGCCGTTCGGATTGCCCGAACTCCCTCAGGCTTCCACTCTTCGCCATCGGTCCTACCGCCGGTGAAGGTCCTCCAGTAGGCACGGTAGGCGTTGATGTTAGGATCGTAGAATGCGAGATTCTGCGAGTCGAAGGCCCCCTCGGTGATGACGGGCTCGGGATGGGCGAGCGACCATTTCAATCCATCCGCTGACTGAAAGAGGAGCAGCCCGTGCGGCTTCGCGGACCGGATGATGGCCTTGTATTTCGCCTCGGGCGGGCAGGCCGGATTCTCGTCTTTGAAAACTGCCGGATGCCCCGGATCGGACTTCACCTTGGCGAACTCCTCGGGCGCGAGGACGATGTTGTTTTCCTTTGATCCCGCAAACTCGACCAGCCCCAGCGACGGCTTGCGCCAGGTGATGCCGTCGTCGCTCTCCGCGTAGCAGCAGAAAAGCGGATGAGTGCCGGTGTTGACCTTGCCGTCTTTCACCTCGAGATGCCAGGCCTTGTAGTACATGCGGTAGATGTCGCCGTCGCGGAAGATGCTGTGGTAGCCACTCCCCGTCCCCTCCCAGGCCGCGTCGTGCTCCAGCGCGATCTCGCGGGCTTCGGGGTGATGCAGTTCAAGACGGGCCTTTCCTGAGACCGACTCGATGAGCGTGTCTTCGACGAAGATCTCGCGCCGCGTTCCGATGTCGGTCACATCGGCGGCGCTGAGGCTCAAAGGGAGGGCGAGATAGAGGAGGGAATAGGCTTTCATGATTCGGGTCGGGGGATCCGTGTAGCATTTCCACGAGGCGAACTCAACCCTCTTACCGCATTCAATCAACCCTATTGACGCCAGTGGCATGGAAGAAAACCGAAGGAGCAAAGGGCCTTTTGCGCGCGATGCTTCCCGTAGCGGAGGTCGTGAGACCTTCGGCGGCCGATGCTTTCGCCCGTAAAACTCACGTTTTTCGCTACCTCTTTTACGATCGCCGCTTCCGCCAAAAACAAAAAACCGGACGCGCCTTTCGACACGTCCGGTTCTTTGAATTTGTTTCTTCGAAAGAAACGGGAGGCAGACGATTACATCATGCCGCCCATGCCGTGGTCGTGACCGTGGTCACCACCGGCGGCTTCCCTCTCGGGAAGATCGGCGATGAGGCACTCGGTGGTGAGGAGCAGGCCGGAGATCGACGCGGCGTTCTGAAGAGCGCTGCGAGTCACCTTGGTCGGATCGACGACACCGGACTTCACGAGGTCTTCGTAAGTGTCGGTAGCGACGTTGTAACCGATGTTACCTTTTTCGTTCTTCACCCTCTCAACGATGAGGGCGCCTTCGCGTCCGGCGTTGGCGGCGAGCTGGCGGAGCGGAGCTTCGATGGCGCGCTTGACGATTTCGGCACCAGTGGCTTCGTCGCCGACGAGACCAAGGTCACCGAGACCGGCCTGGGCACGGATGAGGGCAGTACCGCCGCCGGGGACGATACCTTCTTCCACCGCGGCACGAGTAGCGTGAAGGGCGTCTTCGACGCGCGCCTTCTTCTCTTTCATCTCGGTTTCGGTGGCAGCACCAACGCTGATGACAGCAACACCACCGGCAAGCTTGGCGAGGCGCTCCTGGAGCTTCTCACGGTCGTAGTCGGAGGTGGTCTCTTCGATCTGGCGACGGATCTGCGAGACACGACCGCTGATCGCTTCGCTGGAGCCTTCCCCTTCGATGATAGTGGTGTCTTCTTTCGTGATCTTGATCGACTTGGCGGTGCCGAGGTCTTCGAGGGACACGTTTTCGAGCTTGATGCCGAGGTCTTCAGTGATGACACGACCACCGGTGAGGATGGCGATGTCTTCGAGCATGGCCTTCCGGCGATCGCCGAATCCGGGAGCCTTGACGGCAGCAACACTGAGGGTACCACGGATCTTGTTCACCACGAGGGTGGCGAGGGCTTCGCCCTCGACATCTTCAGCGATGATAAGAAGCGGACGTCCGCTCTGAGCCACTTTCTCAAGAAGAGGAAGCATGTCCTTGAGGTTTGAAACCTTCTTCTCATGGATGAGGACGAGCACGTTGGAGAGATCGACGGTCATCGTCTCGGTGTCGGTCACCATGTAGGGAGAGAGGTAGCCCTTGTCGAACTGCATCCCTTCGACCACTTCGAGAGTGGTTTCGATTCCCTTGGCTTCTTCCACCGTGATGGTGCCGTCTTTGCCGACTTTGTCCATCGCGTCAGCGATGATGTTGCCGATCTCGGTGTCCCAGTTGGCGGACACGGTGGCGACCTGGGCGATCTCCTTGGTGTCGGTCACTTCGGTCGAGATCTTCTTGAGCTGCTCGACAAGAGCGGCCGTCGCTTTGGCGATCCCGCGCTGGAGGCTGATCGGGTTGGCACCGGCGGTCACGTTGCGGAGACCTTCGCTGAAGATGGCCTCGGCAAGGACGGTCGCCGTCGTGGTGCCGTCGCCGGCGATGTCAGAGGTCTTCGAAGAGACTTCCTTGATGAGCTGGGCTCCCATGTTCTCGTAAGGACAGGAGAGTTCGATTTCCTTGGCCACCGTGACACCATCCTTGGTGATCGTGGGGCTGCCGAATTTTTTGTCAAGGATGACGTTGCGTCCGGCCGGCCCGAGGGTCGCCTTGACGGCCCTGGCGAGCTTGCGCACACCGGAAAGGAGAGCATGACGTGCTTCTTCGTCGAATGTCAGTTGTTTAGCCATAATATAATAGAGGTATCTTTGTTAGTTAAATGAAACGGGGTCAGGTCGTTGACTCAACCCTCTCTGGTCTTCAGGAAAGAATCCCGAGGATGTCGCTCTCGTTCACGAGAACACATTCGTCGCCACCGACTTTGACTTCGGTACCGCCGTACTTGGAGATGAGCACTTTGTCGCCCACTTTGACGGAGAATTCGATGATCTCGCCTTCGTCGTTTTTGCCAGTGCCAAGTGCGATGACTTCAGCTTCCTGGGGTTTTTCCTTCGCCGTATCGGGAAGGAAGATGCCGCCGTCAGTTTTCTGCTCGTTGAGCTCGATGCGCTTCACTAGGACGCGAGTTCCCAGGGGTGTGATTTTGGTAGCCATGTGGTTAGGATTCTTGGTTTTTCTTTTGTTTTGTGGTTGAAATTCCGCAGTTCGCTGGGAACGCCGCTGGTATCAAAAAAATAGCGGACTCAGGAGCGGGCCGACGACCTGTGGAAAGAGAATCCCGATTCCCTACTAAGAGAGAACCGGGAAAAAGGGTTGTTAGGATTTGTCTTCGGTGACCTCCTCGAATTCAGCGTCGACGACGTCGCCTTTGGCGTGTTTCGGCTCAGCGGCCTCTCCGTCGCCTTCACCGGAATCAGCTCCGGCAGTGGCACCGGGACCGGCCTGCTGGGCGGCGGCAGACATCTCGGCGAATTTGGACTGGAGAGCGTCGGTCGCGGAGCGGATCGCGTCGGTGTCGTCACCTTTCATCGCCTCCTCGACCGCGGCCACGGAGGCCTCGATCTCGGACTTGGCGTCGGCGGGGAGCTGCTCACCGAGTTCACCGAGCTGCTTCTTCACGGTGTAGACGGCGTTGTCGGCGATGTTTCGGACTTCGATGCTCTCGAGACGCTTTTTGTCGGCTTCGGCATACTCCTCGGCTTCGCGCTTGGCCTTTTCGATTTCCTCATCGCTGAGACCGCTCGAGCCCTCGATGGAGATGTGGTGCTCTTTACCGGTGCCCTTGTCTTTCGCGGAGACCTTGAGAATTCCGTTGCGGTCGATGTCGAAGGTCACCTCGATCTGGGGCAGTCCGCGGGGCGCAGTGCCGATACCGTCGAGGCGGAAGTTCCCGAGAATTTTGTTGTCGGCGACGAGCTTGCGCTCGCCCTGACAAACAACGATATCGACGGAGGGCTGGTTGTCGGCGGCAGTCGAGAAGACCTGCGACTTCTTCGCCGGGATCGTTGTGTTGCGCTCGATCATCGCGGTGGCAATACCACCCATCGTCTCGATGGAGAGAGAGAGCGGGGTCACGTCGAGGAGAACGACATCACCGAGCGAAGGGTCTTTCGCAAGAACTCCGCCCTGGATCGCGGCACCGACGGCGACGACCTCATCGGGATTGACGCCCTGGTGAGGATCCTTACCGGCGAGAGCGCGGGCCGTGTCGACAACCTTGGGCATGCGGGTCATGCCGCCGACGAGGACGAGCTCGTCGATCTCACCGGCAGTCACGCCGGCCTCTTTGAGACAGGCTTTGACCGGGCCTTTGGTGCGCTCGAAAAGATGATCAGTCATCTGCTCGAGAGCGGCGCGGGTGAGAGTCTTCTGGATGTGCTTCGGTCCGGTCTGATCGGCGGTGATGAAGGGCAGATTGATCTCGTAGGACTGCGAGGAGGAAAGCGCGATCTTGGCTTTTTCGGCTTCCTCTTTAATGCGCTGGAGGGCGTCAGGCTGACCGCTCAGTTCGATGCCGGTATCGGCTTTGAATCCGTCGACCATCCACTTGATGACAGTGCTGTCCCAGTCGTCACCACCGAGTTGGGTGTCGCCGTCGGTCGCGAGCACTTCAAAGAAGCCCTCGTCGATTTCAAGGACGGAGATGTCGAAAGTCCCCCCGCCGAGGTCATACACGGCGATTTTCTCTTCGCCTTTCTTATCGAGACCGTAGGCAAGAGCGGCGGCGGTGGGCTCGTTCACGATGCGTTTCACATCGAGGCCGGCGATCTCACCGGCGGCCTTGGTCGCATTGCGCTGGGAGTCATTGAAATAAGCGGGAACGGTGATGACGGCCTCGGTGATGGTCTCGCCAAGTTTCGCCTCGGCATCGGCCTTGAGCTTGGAGAGTATCATCGCGGAGATCTCCTGCGGGCTGTAAGTCTTGGTGGTGCCGCCGACCTCGACTTGGATGTGGGCATCTCCATTGGACGCCTTCACGATGGTGTAGGGAGTCCTTTTTTCGTCTTCGGAAAGTTCGTCGAACTTGCGGCCGATCAGTCGCTTGGCCGAGAAGATCGTGTTTCTCGGATTGGTGATGGCCTGGCGCTTGGCGGCCTGACCGACGACACGCTCGCCGTCTTTGGTGAACGCCACGACGGACGGAGTGGTGCGGGCACCCTCTGCATTTTCCAGCACAACCGCCTGACCACCTTCCATGACGGCCATGCAGGAGTTCGTGGTTCCAAGGTCAATTCCCAAAATCTTGCTCATACTAAATCAGTTCTATTCTCTGGAAGTTCGTTGTTGTTTCGAGAACGGGGGTTCTCTTTGTTTCCTACAAACGACCTTCGCATTCGCTGTGCCAGACGAGTGCATTCAAACTCAACCTCCTATCAATAAACGCGTTACAATAAAATAATACCAGCCAATAAATTGCCTGTCCCTTTTTTGCTGCGTCGATGTGGCGCGATCTCTGCATCCAGGAGCGCCAAAATGTCGCACTTGCGCCATTTTGGCCCGGGGTTGGGAGAGCCGGGAATTCCCATCACCTTCCGCGAGGACGATGGGAAAACCTGAATCGACAGACCACGAGCCTGTCCCCCCGACCTGCCTCGAGCCTGTCCCCCCGACCTGCCTCACCCCCACGCTGATCGTGATACTGTCACCGATGGCGGGGACAGGCTTGGCGGGGACAGGCTTGGCGGGGGCGGGGACAGGCTAATAATTACGCCAGCGCCTCCCTTGCCGGAGCATGAGATTCTGTTGTCCCGTCTCCCTCGCCGGAGCGCGACGATCCCTCGTCGCTGGTGGGACCATCCCCTTCTCTCGCCCGGATCCCTCACCTTCAGATTCCCCGCTTCGGCGCTGGTGAACTCAAGTTCCCGGACGATTGCGGGTACGGGAATTTACAGGGACATACAGGACATACAGGGACAGGCTAATAATAAAGAAAGAAGTAACGAAGCCGAACGACAATCCCCCATTTTCCCGCGTCTGCATCCTATCGCCTTCCCGCCGCACCTCTCGTGCGCCATCTCGGCCCACCGATTTGGCGGCACCCGCGCTTCTTACGCCGAAAAACCGCACATCCGGCGCGCTGCGGGCACACGAATGCCCTGCGTCATAACAATCGTCCCGGCTCCCGCCGAGCTGGCCGGGACTTTCAGGGGCGCTCACGCCTTCACCTCGCCACGCTTCACTCCTGACGCGCCGGACGCGCCGCAGGCTCTCCGATCAGGTCGTTCTTCAGGTTTCGTAAGACGCAGAGGTCTTCCCAATCGGCCTCCCGCATTCGCCGCGCCCCGGTCTTGCGCTTCAGACCGAAGCGCTCGCGGTGGCGCGCAAAGACATTCTCAACAAAGGCGGCGCTGCCAAACACTCCGCCGTCGATCAGGTAGCGAACCCGTCGGCGGATGACCTGCTTCAAGGGCAGCTTGCCGCCAAGCGCCACCTCGGCCTCGACCTCCTCGGGCGTGAAGCCCCGTCTCGGGTGCGTGTGGCTCTCCGGATTTTCTTCCTCGGGTAGCACCCGGACTTCGCCCTGATCATAGAGCCAGAGACGGTAGATCGGGGCAGTGGCTTTCCAATCCTCCTCGAAATCCTCTCCGCTGACCCGGGGCGAGTGCCGGAGAATGCGACCCAGGCCCATCCTCGCCCAGCGGTTCCCGCCCGCGGCCGAGGCATACCCGCACCAGCGATAATCCTCGACCCGGTCCACCATATCGGCACGGTAGGACTGCCTCGCCGCGCCAGCGGAGGAAAGATGGCGAAGCGATACCGCAGAGATTTGCGGAGCGAATCAATTCAGATCAATGTAGGCAGCCACGGTCATCAAGGCCTTTTCATCGCCCTCGACGAGGAGGCTCTTGTAGCGCTCTTCCCAGAGCGTGCCTTTGCGACCCGCCCGGCGATTGTGCCATTGGGCCCTGCCACCGCAGGCCAACAGGCCCCGGCGAAACGGCGAAGCGAAACCGCAGGTCCCGCGCAGCGGGACAAAATCGCTGTTTCAGCTCTTTCATGAAAATGGAGATATCCCCCATGCGTCGCTCGTAGCGCTCGATGATTTGTCGCTCCCATTGGAGATCGCCCCTGGCGGCGGCGCGATCGAGTTCGTCGCGTACTGTATCGACGGCGGACCGGTCGTAGAGATAGCCGAGGCGTTGCAGAAGGCTCTCGCGATCCAAAGCAGGCAGTTCTGCCCGATCAGGTTCCTCGACGAGAAGGTGGAAGTGATTGGACATCACCACATAAGTGACGACACGGAGACCCAGAAAAGCCTCGAGCTTGCGCATGAGGACTACAAAGTGTTCCCGCTCCTCGTCACGGAGGACGAACTTCCGGTCCACGATGCGTGAGTGCCACGCGCGATAGCGCTTCGACACAGCGAAGCCTGAAATGCACAGCCTCCTCAGAGGCAAATCACGTGGTAGTAGCTGAGGCCGGTTCCCCGGATGCGTGATTGTCTCATGAGATTCTTTGAATGTGTTCGGCTGACCATTGATCTCAAGAACACTTTTTTGCAAGGGGGGAATTTCAAAAATTAACCTGGTACCCAAGAATTTCGCGAAATTAATCCAATCCTCAATCAAGCGGTGGTGGATCCCTATTTTCAGGCTGACCGATTTTCCTTCTGTGATCAAAAGGCGGAGGACCGATTCCGATTCTGCCGGGTTAGCCGGGAGGACCTCGGAAAATTTCACGCGTCTCAGATCTGGATTTACGAGACGATGGTTGCACCAATACTTAAAGAGGGGACGATTCTCGGAGTGAATGAGGCAGTGCGGGCGAAATTGACCAAAGGGCGCGATTCCATCCCCGACTGGATTCGCGTCCTTCCTGCTGGTGGAGAAGCCGTCGGGGACATTTACGCTCGGAGCCACGCGATGATTCAGATGTCCGATGCGTCCCTGACCGAAAACCTTCCGAGAGTGGGGTTCGAGGCGATGGCGTCGGGCACCGCGCTGTGCGTCGATAAGCGGGGCGGGTGGACTGAGCAGGTCATCCATGGGGAGACCCGGTTTCCTCTGCGCCGACCAGCGGGAGTTCGTGTGCTACGCGTCACGATTGGCTTACGAGCCTGAAGAAAGGAAGCGTCTCGTCGCCAACGCACGGGACCATCTGGGTTCTCGATGGAGCTTCGAAGCGTCGAAGGCCAGTTGGGCCTCTTTCTTTGATCGAGCTGGTCTATGGTGAGGGGTGGAGAGCGCGGGTAGAGGTCATGTAAATCAAAGGAATCGCCAGAAAGCACCCATTGCGCAGAGGAAGTTACTCCAATCAAGTGATTAGACTATCATCCTCGATAAGAAACAACTCAAACTTATGTTCAACGACTCTAGGATTCTTGTTACTGGTGGTGCCGGATTTATCGGCAGCGCTCTAGTTTGGGCATTAAATAAGCGGGGATATTCAGATATAGTAATCTCGGATCGGCTCGCTGACAACGGTAGTTGGCGGAACCTCGTTCCTCTGCAATTCTCGGACTACATTGATGCGGACGACCTTCTGGGCTTTGTGGAGCGCGGAAGTGACCTGGGAGGTGTTCAATATGTGTTTCATTTCGGAGCATGCTCTTCAACTACGGAAACGAATGCTGGATTTCTATTAAACAATAACTTTGACTTCACGCGCCGCCTATCACTATGGGCAATAGAAAAAGGCGTCCGTTTCGTTTACGCTTCATCCGCATCCACCTACGGTGATGGGTCGAAGGGGATGGATGATTTAGACCACAGATTGGACAGACTCCGACCTCTCAATCCTTACGCCTATTCAAAGCATTTGTTTGACGTCTATGCTATGCGTCACGCATATCTCGATCGCACAGTTAGCATCAAATACTTCAACGTCTTCGGGCCCAATGAAGATCACAAGGGAGACATGCGAAGCCTCGTTCCAAAAGCACTCGAGGAGATTGAGGCAACAGGCCGGGTGAGCCTTTTTAAGAGCTATCGTGGAGAATGGGGCCATGGCTGCCAGGAGCGCGACTTTCTTTACGTTAAGGATGCAGTTGAGATCGCTCTCCACCTCGCCTTTTCAAAGGACGCAAATGGCCTATTCAACGCCGGAACCAGAATCGCTCACACTTGGATTGACCTTGCAAATGCGGTCTTCTCGGCAATCGGACGCGAATCCCAGATTGAGTTCATTGAAATGCCGGAGGGGCTTCGAAAGCACTATCAATACAGAACCAGAGCTGAAATCGGGAAGTTGCTAAAATCCGGCTATCATACCGAAACGATCTCACTCTCTGATGCAGTGAAGGATTACGTTGCCAATTACCTAGATAAGGGACTGACATTAGGTTCTTGTCCGGAGAATGAACGCTAACCTTATTCCCTTGTGTGTTTGTTGCCTTGAGGAGTTACTTTAGAAAATTGACTGAGTTGGGAACCACTTGAATAGATGGCTCCAGAAGCATTAATCATCTACCAGGCTATATGCAATTAATTGACAGCGGAACCGTTCTCAATTCATAGGGACAGGCGAATAATCAAAAAGCACCCACTTCCCCAATTTCCGTTAGATCACTCAATCATGAGGCATGCTTGAGTCATAAGCTACGGCTTGTGTTTTTATCACTGCTATCTCCGCACCCATTGCGAGATCGCTTGATCTCGTACCCGCAAATAAATTCACGGAGCCAAAATTCACGGGGACAGGCTAATTAGTAATAACGGAGCCACACGTCAATCCCCTCTTTTTCCCGCATCAGCATCCTCTCGCCTTCCCGCTGCACCTCTCGTGCGCCATTTCGGCCAACGGATCTCGCGCCACCCGAGCGTCTCACGACGAAAAACGGCACATCCGGCGCGCCGCAGGCACAAGAACGCCCTGCGCTTTCACAATCTTCGCGGATCCCGCCGACATGGCCGGGACTTTCAGGGGAGGCTCACGCCTTCTCCTCGCCACGCTTCACTCCGGACGCGCCGAGCGCTCCGCAGGCTCTCCGATCAGGTCGTTCTTCAGGTCCCGTAAGACGCAGAGGTCTTCCCAATCCGCCTCCCGCATTCGTCGCGCCCCGTTCTTGCGCTTCAGACCGAAGCGCTCGCGGTGGCGCATAAAGACATTCTCGACAAAGGCGGCGCTGCCAAACACTCCGCCGTCGATCAGGTAGCGAAGCCGCCGGCGGATGACCTGCTTTCATATCGCTGTTTCAGCTCTTTCATGAAAATGGAGATATCCCCCATGCGTCGCTCGTAGCGCTCGATGATTTGTCGCTCCCATTGGAGATCGCCCCTGGCGGCGGCGCGATCGAACTCGTCGCGCACCGTATCGACGGTGGAGCGGTCGTAGAGATAGCCGAGGCGTTGCAGAAGGGTTTCGCGATCCAAAGCGGGCAGTTCTGCCCGATCAGGTTCCTCGACGAGAAGGTGGAAGTGGTTGGACATCACCACATAAGTGACGACGCGGAGACCCAGAAATGCCTCGAGCTTGCGCATGAGGACGACAAAGTGTTCCCGCTCCTCGTCACCGAGGATGAACCTCCGGTCAACGACGCGGGAGTGCCTCGCGCGGTTGCGCTTCGACACAGCGAAACCTGAAATGCACAGCCTCCTCAGAGGCAAATCACGTGGCAGTAGCTGAGGCCGGTTCCCCGGATGCGAGACTGTCTCATGAGATTCTTGGAAAATGTTCGGGTGAACATTGCTCTCAAGAGCACTTTTTAGTAAGTGGGAATTTCAAATAATTAACCTGTCCCCAAGAATTTTAGTGGGAATTTCGAATAATTAACCTGTCCCCAAAAATTATGTGTCCCCAAAAATTATGGAATTGGTTCCCTGACCCCGTCTCTGCGACTCCCGTCGTAATGCGAAAATCGACTACGACCATTTTGGATGCAAAAGTCGATGACAGCGTGGAAAAAGCACCCCAAACGCTACGATATCAATTTGGTAAAAGCGTACGATATCAATTCGGTTCGCAACACGTCATCTTCCGCAATGTATGCTTCGGGACGAGGAGCGCCAAAGGATCGGAGAATGTCGCTGTCTTCGCCAGCACTGCTCACCGAACCGCCCGAAACCGCCCACGAGATGCTCTTCCCGGCGGCAGCGAGGGCGGGTTGAAATCGGCTAAACTGTTACCTGCTGACCCCGTCTCTGACCCCGTCTCCCAGGGGACCTTCCACGGCGACATGCGGTGATCCTGCTGCGCAGCCGGCTCCACCTCTCCGGGGCTTCACCTAAAGTGGGGTGTTCAACCGCCGAGAAGCCAAGTTGATTTCGTTTTCGCAAGCGCGGGGTGGCACAGCCAATGACACTGGTTGGCTCGTTGGAAGTAACATTGGCTGTTTGCACGAGTTTACCATATAAATAAAGTAACAAGTTTCGCTATCGCCCATATTGCGATAATAGATATCAACACAATAGCTTCGACTTTGTACGGGTGTGACATTCACATGTATGATGTATCGTTAGGGAAATTTAGAGGCAGTAATACCTTAGCTCAGCACTGCAGACACCATGCATATCCTTACTGATCACCATCAATACAGATACCGGCCCGTTACAACTCGTTATAGCCACTGTGTCGATGAACCCAGAAAAATGAGACAATACCGCCATTGGTGTTCTTACGCCTACCTCTTCTCCATTGCTCAGCTCGCAACAGGCCTGAACTCTCCCGAAAATCTCGATAATAGCCATTACCGCAACACCTGCAATTATCAAAATGGGTACCCCTCGTCCGTCAGCATCCACTATGCCCACGCCACAATTGAAAACGAAGCCATAAGAATTAATGTCTGCGATATATTTTACCGAATGCGAATCGTCGCGATCAGAATATTCGGAAGTGCTTCCTTCCGCCTTCTCTATTTCATAGGTTAACGGCAACGAATTCCATTCTATTCGTTGAATTTCCTTTTTGCGTTTAGAATTGAGACGCTTCAATACACTGTATTCTCCTAGCTCTTCAATCGGGTCCCTGTTCGCCCACCTGCCGGCTTCGGGCAGGTAATTCCTGAAGCCGTAATAACTCCACCCCGTCCCCGCATCCACCGGCTTCGTGCTGAAGCGCCAAGGATTCTCCGCCGCTTCCGACCCGGCCATCTCGGTCGCATTCCCGAACGGATCGTAGGCGTAGGCAGCGACGGTTTTCCCACGTTCGTCAAGGAGTTGGCCGATGTTCCCGTTCGCATCGTAGGCGGGGAAACGGGTTTCAAGTGTAAGGTTTAAAGCCTCAAGTTGGGCTCCGCCCGGTTTGTCAGCGCCTGGGTTGACCTTGCTGATCGCGAGCAGACCGCCCACGCCGCCGGCGCCTTGCAGAGACCCACTCAGGTCACGGCCCCAGGAATACAAAGTTGCAGGTTTGAAGTTTGAAGTTTCAAGTTCTCCTTTGGTGGGATGAGCGTCGATTTCCGCGAGTAGATTCCAGTTGTCGTAGAGGTAAAACGTTGTTTTTTGTTCCTCGTTCTTCGTTCCTGGGTGCCGGATCTCCGTGCGGGCGGTCCGGCGACTCTGGTAGTCGTAGACGTACTCAAGACGCTCGGTTCCGTCTTTGGCATCGACGCGGACGAGGTTGTTGTCGGCGTTCCAGGTGTAGCGGTGGCGAGCGTCTTCGAGAAGGTTGCCGTCGAGATCGTGGGTGACCGCTAAGGCACGCTGATCTGCGCTGATTTTTTTGTACTGATTTAAAGCATTCGTTTCGTAGCTGACCTTTTCAGTCCTGGCTTCTGAATTCTGACCCCTGCCTTCTGAAGCGAAGCTTCTCCGGTTCCCGATGGCGTCATAGGCGTACTCGTGCTGGGCGACAGTAGTGTCGCCCCTCCTTGTGGTTGCTCCAACGACTTCGCTGCGGTCGTTGTAAGCGACATCGACCTGGTTCGCGCCCAGCTTCAACATGCCGAAGGCTTCGCCGCCCTGGCTGATGGTTTCACGGCGGCCGAGGAGGTCGTTGGCGTAAGAGTAAGACGAAACCACCGAACCCTTTGTGCCTTCGTGGCGTTGCCTTTGCTGCGCTCCGGCTACCCGCTCAGCGTGTTGTGTGAGACTTTTATTCGTCACGCCGGTGATCAGATTACGATGCGGCTCGTAGGTCGTTTCAACTTCATGGGCGGGTCCAGTCATCTTGGTGAGCAACATGGGATTGTTTGCATCATACCCGTAGACGAACTCTCCGGCGAGACTTTTTACGCTCGCGAGCTGATTGTGCTGATTCCACGCGTATTCGATGCGGTGGTCGAGGGCGCGACCGGCGGGCGGACGCTTCGTCGAAGCGTCCCTACCGGCGCTGGTGAGGTGAACGGTTTCTGGTTGGCCGAGGGCGGTATAGGTGCGGTCGATCTCGTAGTGGATGGGCGGGGTTTCGGGATCGGGCTGGAGGGTGACTGCTTCTTTCGTGACCTGCCCACGAATGTCGTAGGTGAACTCGCGGCTGCCGGTGGCGTCGGTTACTTTGGCGAGGCGAGCGTCGGGATCGTAAGTGTAGCTGACCTCAGTGCCATCGGTCGCGGTGGATTTGGCAAGTTGGAGGGTGGATGCGTCGTAAGAATACGACGTAGCTATTTTGCTTTTAGCTTTTTTGCTATTTAGCTTTCCAGAATCGGAAGCAACCGGATTCGGGTTCTGGCCTGAAGCTAAACCGCTACCCGCTAAATCGCTACCCGCTCCTTCCCGCGCCCAAACGCGGGAAGACAACTGCCCAAACTCGTTGTAAGCGTAAGCAGTTCCGTGACCGTCGGCGTATTCCTTTTTCAACAACCCGCCGGTGGCTTCCTCGTAGATCCACGTGGTTTTCGCGCCTTTGTCCTCGACGTGGGCCGGATCGCCGTCGGGGGTGGTCTGAAAGGTGCGCACCGCCACCCTTTCCCCGTACACATTATATTCGTAGAGCAGCGGCTGCACGCTATCCCCCCAGACGCCGCGCTGTTCTCCGCGGGCGGTGTAGGCGACATGCTGCTCTTTGCCGTCGGCGTTGACGGTGTAGGCGAGTCGCCCGGCGGCGGAATGTTCGGCCGGGTAATAGGCGTAGCGCGTCGCGCGGTTCTCGGGATCGATCTCGGCGATGAGGCGTCCGGTCTCGGGATCGTAGACGCTCTTGCTCTCACCGGTGCGGGGATCGCGGACGGAGATACGCCGGCCCAGGGCGTCGTAGGCGAGGTGGTGTTCGCAGCAGATCTCGCCGTCGAGGCCCTTGCGCTCGGCGACGCTGGTCACAACGCCCCCCTTGCTGGTCTGCACCGTGACAAGACCTTTCGGATCAGCGGACAGACTGGTGACGAGGCCACTCTCGCGGTGGCGATAGGTGAAGCTGCGGGAGACGAGGTTTTCGGTTTTCCCGGCGGCGTTTTCCACCGCAGACGGCTGGATGGTTACATTTTCGGCGACGAGCACGCCGAGGGCGGGATCACGCGAATGGACCGCCCCGAGGCCGGTGAGGCGCCGACGCTGCTCGGAGACCAGAGAAGGTTGCCCTTTTAACTCAAGAGGGTAGGTCCACTGGCGGGAGACCTCCCACCAGGCTCCGGCAATCTCTTCAAAGCGGCGCTCGGTTTTGGTGAGACGGTCTTTTCCGGGAACGAGCTGGTCGTCGCCATCGAGATCCTGCCCGCCGAGAAGCAGTTCGCCGGTCTCGGGATCGTAGGTCTGGAGGGTGACGGAACCGATCGGATGAAAGGTCCCGCCTTTTTCGTCGTCTGCTCCGACGGAGGGGCGGCTCCATCCGGTCTGGGTCGCGACAACACGGCCCTTTTCGTCAAAGGCAGTGTGGGCGGCGAGGACGACGCCGTCGCCATGGCCGGGACTTTCCTGGAGGATGGCGCGGCCGAGCGCGTCGGTGGTGCTGCGGCTCCAGCGGGGACTATCGGCTTTGGCGGCATCGACGCGTGTCCACTGGCTCCCGGTGTCGGGAGAAACTCCATAGTCATAATGGGCGGCGACGGCGGCGGTGCCGGTGCGGGACTTGACCTGTCCGTCGAGGTAGCGGGCCTCGATCTGCGTGGCACCGCCGGGGAGGATGGTGGTGTGGGTTCGATTGGCATGGTCGTGCTCGAAACGGGTGACGAGACCGTCCGGCGCGGTGTTGGCGATGCGCTCGCCTTCAAGGTCATACGTGTGAAGGGTGGTGAGCTGGAGCTCTCCGGCGACTTTCGTTTCTCTGACGACCCGGCCGTGTTCATCATGCGAAAAGTGTGTTTCGACGGCGGGACGCCCAGGAGCACGGCGCTCGGTGTGGACGATGCGCCCGGCTTTGTCGTAAGTGTGTTGCGTCTCGACTCCGTCTCGATCACGATGCCATTCCAGTTTGTTGCAACACGGGCTGTAGCGATATTCTCCCACGAGGCCGGTGGCGTCTCGGGCGAGGATGCGCTTGCCTCCTTCATCATAGGCATGGGCAGTCCACGAAATCGCGGCCCATGGGTTCGCCTCGTCGGCTGTGCGAACGAAATTTTGCTCTAGGAGAACGAGACCCCGGTGATCTTCGACCCGGACGCTACGCTCGGTGTGGCCGGGTACTCCGTCGGGTCTCCCCGCGGGTCTACGCACAGTTTCGACACGAGTATGGGGCGCGACGAGGTCATCTTCGATAAACTGGCCGGGAACGGCCTCGATCCCATCGTAAAAGCCGAATGAGTAGGTATGGATCTCGACGGAACCGTCCGGCAACTCGCGCCGAGATATCCGCCCGGAAAGCTCTGACCCGTCAATGGGCGGATGACTCACGGCAACCGTGCGCTCGTTCCCGTCTGCGCCGAACGGGGCAAGCGGACTAGCGGCCCGCTCTTCGATGACGAGGCGCTCTTCGCCATAGCCATTTGCCTTGTAGGTATGGTTGCGTTGGACGGAGACGCCGAGGATCTCGACGGCCTCGGTCGTGAGGATGCCGCCAGGGCGGGCGTCGGGATGACCATTCGGAAGCAGTGACCGAGTCGTGCGAAGCACCCGCGCCTCGGAGGCCGGCGACCCAACGGGGCTGTCTAGCCACGGGGCGATGTGGAGCGCAACTCGGCCCTCGCTGTCGTATTCAAAACGCTCCCATGAACCATCGCCCTTGACTGTTTCCCGGAGGAGACCGTAGCGAGCGAGGTCGGCGGGGTCTTCGTTGTAGTGCTTCGTCGTCGTCCGTGGATGGTTGGAGTCGGGGCGCTCGATCGTGCGGACTGTCCGCTGACCGAAGGGGAAGTCGGCCAGTTCGTCGATTCTCTGGCGGGTTGTCGTGCCGTCGAGATGCTCGAGGATGCGAGTGCGGACTAGCAGCCCGCTCTCGGGATCGCGAACTTCGGTCGAGGTGGACCAACCGGGTTCGTCGCCGCGCTTGATCGACCAGCGATACTCCGAGGCCGACCACTTGAAATGAGAAGTGACCGAGCGACCAGGGAAACGCTCAACAAAGAGAAGTTCGGTTGGAACTGCCTCGTCGGGGCGAGGGTTTGAGATCTCATAACTGCGGTAGGGTTCGCCTGCGATGGGATAGAGTCCATCGGCCCCTGGTGCGTCAAGAGGATCGCGGCGGTAACAGTCGAGACGGAACGATTGCGGCGAGACAACCCGCACATCGATCACACGATCACGGCTCGCGACCTGGCGGATGACATGGGCGTCGTCACGGAAAACTTCGATGCCGGGACCGGTGCGCGCTGTAAAGATGCTGGGAGCATAGAGATGGGGTCCCGGAACCGTCTGGAAGGCGGTGAGCCAACCGCGCCGACCGCCCGAACGCCCTTCGCCAACGGGGATACGGAGGAGGAGGCTGCCGGCCTCGCTCTCGGCATTATCTTCACACTCCTCGGTAGGACATTCCGCCTCTCGCTCCTTTTCCGGGAGAGTCATCGTCCGGGCTGAGTTACACGGATCTTCCCACTCGTCTATCAGAACGGGACGAACGCACGTGAAGGTTGGCGATGGCGCTTGCGGGGCGTCCGGCGGGTTATTGGGGTTATTGGGGTCATTGGGGTCATTGGGTCCGGTAGGTCCGGTAGGTCCGTTGGGTCCCCCGCCATCAGGAAACACAACCTCAATCACTTCGCCGAGCGGAGTCCAGAGCGCCCCTACGGGCTCCCGCGTGTATGAAGAAATTAGATTGCCAGTCGAATCGAATTCCTCCACGAGGACCATTTCTCCAAAAAGAATCGGAAAATACAATGCGCCATTTTTCGGTGCGGTTTGCCAGACTCCCGCATCCACCACCGAAACCCCTGCCCCCGTAAATCCCGCTTCGAAAAAGGCAAGAACCGCCTGCGGTCCGCCGGCCGCCGGAACGTAGAGAGGATCAATACTGACGTCGATCTGAATTTGGTAGGTGGGGACGGGAGTCTCGGTCGTGGTTCCGGGCTGAGTCGTCCAGAACGTATCGTCGGTCCAATTATTGCCATCGCTGTCCTGGGAGGACAGGGAACCAACGATGCCAAATAGGAGGCAGAGTGAGACGAAGGGATCGCCTAGCGAGCGCCATGCGGTCCGGTGGGAGGATTTGAAAGATCGGTGGAATGTTTTAGGCTTCATCTTACGGGCAAAATATCTTGGGACGCCGGGCGGGCTATATTCTCGCTGGAAGCGGCACCTGAGATCGAAACTGCTTCAACCCACGCCGGTGCAGCGGTGACGCCAAGCTGGCGCACAACGGAACCATCACCCGCCAGGTATATGTCGAGGCGGTGAGTCCGTTTTGTCGTGAGATCCTCTAAAGTCTCATAGCGGCGGCGACCGTCAGTGTGGTACACGACACTGCGCGTCGCGAGCAAAGTGGTCCCATCCGCAGCGAAAGTATCTGTGCGGGTAAGGCGACGCTCTCCGTCGAAATGATGTCGCTCAAAGCGCCCGTCAAGAAAACGCTCTTCGAGAACCTGACCCTTGGCGTCAATCACCGTGCCAACCCGGACTGGACCGGACCGGCTCCCGGGATCACGATGGTAATCCCCGGAAATAGGCTGATCCAAAGGGGTTACGGTCGTCGAGACTCGCCCGTTGCTATCGTGCTGCTGAACGGTGCGGAAACGACCCGGGACTTCTTCCACGACAACCCGTCCCTTCCCATCGAGCTCCAGCCGATAGGCGACCTCGCCGTCGAGGGTAGTGCTCAGATGCCGCCCGCGGTGATCGTAGTGAAACTCAAGCGTACGTAGGGGAATGCCAATAGTCGAAACGAACGATTCGGGAATGAATCGTTCGGGAAAAGAAAGCGCCTTTTCAGGAGTGAGGGCAGGATCGACCCGGCCCCCTGCAAAGCCCTCGTGTTCACGGGGATCCCCCCGCCACTCACGCTTCACGAGACGACCACCCATTCCAAAATGGTTGCGGAGAAGAATGAGGGACTCGTCGCCCGAAACCCAATCTACTCGGGCGATGGAATCATGAACGACACCTTCGACAGTATGACGCCGCTCGACTATCCTACTCCCATCAATGCGCGAACGGATCGATAACCCTTTGCTCTCATCGTCGAGTCGCACAAGAACGGCGCCATCGTTCCTGCGTAGCATAAGCCTATGACGCCCCGGTCCTCCCTCGTCGGCGACGACATGATATTCACCAAGGGCGTCTTTCTCGAGTCGGCCATTTTCAGCATTCCACTGGTAGATTGTCTTGCCATCGCGATCAGAGTTCAAGACCAATGAGGCTCCCTCAAGGTGCGCTCCGAGTGAACGCGGGATTCCGGTATGCTGGTCCCACTTGACTTCGGACAGATCTCCCTTTGCATCGTGACCGAACTCAAAGCGGGCAAGCGGAGTTGAAATGGACCGGATGCGAGATGGAACACCGTCCCATTCAGCAGCGAGGAGGCGCTCCCCGCCTTCTTCCCGCAGTGATAGGAATCGACCGGCCTCGTCGCGTTCCCAGACAAACGCGGCACCGAGATCTGTCTGGAGTCGATCAATTCGCCCCTGTGAGAATAGTAACTCCCATCCGTCGTGACGCCAGATCCGGACCCGGCCGTCGGCCAGGCTCCCCTTCCATGAGCCGTCTCCTGAAGTGTAAGTGTTTTTACCCTCACCATCCCGCTTGAGGTATAGAACTTTTGCACAAAGGAGATCGACCCGCAGATAATCCAACCCGCTCCACGGGCGAGCCGAGGACTCAAGGATTCCGCAACGCCATCCTCTCCATCCCGGCTCAGAAACCTCACCGAGCCGACCGGAGGAGAAATCGAGTCTGATAGGAACCGCAACACCGCCCATTTCGATTCGACCGAGATCCTGAAAAAGCCGCAGGTGTCCCGAACGATCCATAGAGCCAAGCGAGTTCGCGGGAGGGGCCAGATCAACCGGAGCTGATCTTAGCGTCCTTGACGCTGCTAAGGAGCAGAGCAGAACCAGCAAGCGTAAAGAAAACGGAAACAGGTAGCGTGAAATCAGACTGCAGGGATTCATTGTTTCGAAAGAGTAAATTCACTGATATACCCGGAACTCTTCGGGACAGTCCTCAT
>Ga0209284_10001258_pt1 | contig 39634 bp, 33 predicted proteins | sample FRY03_FD_187211 | JGI IMG/M metagenome (GOLD analysis project Ga0209284, IMG submission 187211) | Freshwater microbial communities from Lake Fryxell liftoff mats and glacier meltwater in Antarctica - FRY-03 (SPAdes) (version 2) | ecosystem: Environmental > Aquatic > Freshwater > Ice > Glacier... | reverse complement strand
GGAGGTAATCGTCGCTACGAGCGATCCTGAATTACTGGAGTTGGAGGAAGGGCTGCGCATGCTTTCTCCCAGTGGCATGCCGGATGATCTGATCGCCCGGCTCGACCAGGCGATGCAGCGCTGGCACGAAGATGTTCCGGTGGAAGAGAAGGTCATTCCGATGCGTCCAATCGAAGCGGCGAAGGGCGGATGGTTTGGTTTTCGTTCGGTAGCCGCGGTCGGGATTTTGGGAGCGGCAATGGCGTTTCTATGGAGTGGCGGGAAGTCTGGCGAAGATCTCGCTGAGACCCGGCGAATCCCGGTGCTCACTAACGGGGCTGTCTCCTCGGCCGCTTTCTTTTCACGAGATGCGAGATCCTCTCTCGTTTCTGCGAATGACCACGGAGTGGTCTGGACGAAGGGTGGACAGGCTCTGAGGTGTCTCGAAGTTGAGGTGAAAAATAGCCTCGAGTTTGTGAACGAAAACGGCGATCTTATCATCATTGAGAAGCCCAATCGCGAGGTTCGATTCGTTCCCGCGAAATTTGATTAAACAAATTTTTTGAAAGATCTCGCTGCAACAGTGTATGAAAAAATCTACCATGAAAATCACCCGAATTGGTCTCGCGGCGCTGCTCGGCACTTTGGTTTCGGTCGGTGCCATTGAGCGGCCGAAAGGTGAGAATTCTTCTGAGAAGACTCCAGCCCTTCCCGCAGAACCTCAAGGTGGTGTTCTTGAAGATTCGGAGAAGCGGGCTGAGAATGCGGTGGCGAAAGTTGGCTTCCTTGGAGTTGGCGGGATCGAAGTGAGTGCGGCTCTCAAGAGTCAGCTCGAGTTGGCGAACGGGTTGCAGTTGACGCAGGTTGCTCCGAATAGTCCAGCCGGCATGGCCGGTTTGGCTGAGCACGATATTATTGTTTCCGTCGAGGAAATGCCGCTCACGGATCAAGATTCCCTGCGACAGTCGCTTAGCAATTTTAAACCTGGCGATGAGGTGACATTGAAGCTTGTTCGTCGTGGTAAGGTGATCGAGCAAGAAGTGGCGCTGGGCGAGACCCAGGCCTTGCAGGACGCGCAGGCCCTCATTCCTGATCAAGCCCGTGACTTGAGCCAACTCCTTCGTGATCAGCTTGGAAAGCAACTGGGAGGCTTCGATAACGAGCAGCTCCGTAAGCAGCTTCTACAAGAAATGGAACGTGCCTTCGGACCGGATGGCGGAAAGGATATTCTCGAATTCAAGCTCGGTTTGGATGGTGGAAATCTCCTGAACGGAGACGACAAGCAACTTGGATTTAAGGGGTTTGGTAAAATGCGTTTTCAGGACAACGAAGGCTCCATCGAAATAAACCAATCCGATGGCGATCGTGAGCTGACCATTCACGACAAAGAGGGTAAGCTTCTCTTCAGTGGTCCTTATGACAATGAGAGCGATAAGGAAGCCCTGCCTGAGGAATATCGTGAGCGGGTCGAGCGTTTTCTGGGATCGGGAGGGAATGGTGGCTTTCAGTTGAAAATGAAAAATTTCGTCCCGGAATCCCAAGGAGAAAAGAAGGCCGAGTAGCCTCCTCGATATTTTGTAAAATCCATCAGCAGCACTCTGCTTTGGGTAGTGCTTTTTGATGCCGCGGAAGGCAGGACGTCGATCAGAGCCAGTTCAGAAATCAGCATTTGTTTGAGCAAGGCCCGCTTGCCTTCCTGGTGGCCGAGGGCCAAGGACGCTGTCTTGATGGAGTCTTTTCCGGTGGCGCGCGGGAGGCCGGTGCTTCCTGGGCGGATCAGGTTCCAATCAGAGCGCAGGTGTAAAAGAGGGGCGCTTTCAGGGAGGCGGGCTTAGTCCATTTCGAGTCGGTAGCGTGGGAGGGTCGAGTCGATTTCTTTTGCGTAGCGATCAATTCCGCCATCGACGCCGAAGGTGTTTTTCAATCCGTGTCCACGAAACCAGGCGCAGTGATCCAGCACGCTGCGACCTTGGTGATCAATGAGGATGATTTGTTGATCCTGGTTTTTGTCCGCAAAGATTGCGGTTTGGAGTTCCTGGGTCATGAGGCGGGCGCCGGGGAGCGAGATTGCTTCGAATTCCTCACGAGTCCGGGTGTCGAGCAGGGTGAATCCCGCGTCGTCGTTGATGAGGGTGGCGAGCTCGGTGGGTTGGATCATCATTTCCTGATCGTGGGTGTGGCTTTCTTGAAGGCACTTGATCGCGGCATCGAGCGCGATCTCGTTTTTCTGGCAGACCTCGGCAAGGCTGTCCCCGGGGTCATAGGCGCAAGATTGGCATCCTCCAATGTGGAATACTGAGAAGAGGGCCCTCCTCGCTCCCGGGTATTGTTCGAGCAAAGTCTTCATCGCGAGCTCTGCGCTCAATTCCAAGTTCATGGGCAGAGATTGCCACAGATCAACGGCAGGGGAAGGGGAGAGTTGAGGCTTTCAATCAAGGGTTCTTCTTGGCACTCTCCGACTGCAACCGCGATGGCTCAAGAAGACGAAGACCCCAAAATTTATCTCCTCCCGAATTTGATGACGGCGGGGAATCTTCTCTGCGGATTTTTGGCGATCCTTACGATTTTTAAAGGGATGCAGACGGAAAGTCTGCTCGAGGCCAAGGATTTCTACGAGCAAGCGATGTTGTATATCTTCGGGTCCTGTCTTTTTGATCTGCTCGATGGGCGTTTGGCGAGGATGGGGGGACAGGAGTCACCATTTGGTCAGGAATTTGATTCGCTCGCGGACATGGTGTCTTTTGGTCTGGCTCCGGCGATGTTGGTGTCGAGGGCGGTCCTTGCGGATTTTGAGTTGCCCGAGTGGTTTGATCCCGAAGGCGGCAGGGAGATTGGCGTGACCTGGGCCATTGCCTTTATCTACCTACTTTGCGGGGGGATACGATTGGCCCGTTTTAACTGCTTGGCTAGGATAGGAACCACGAGTGGTGACTTTCGAGGGATCCCGATCCCGATGGCGGCAGGTTTTGTGGCCTCGTTGACCTTTATCATGATTCGCTTCGCGGAGAATGAGCGAACGCTAGGTTGGCTCTCCTATGTTTTGGCGGCGATGATTCTCGGAGTTTCAGCCCTGATGGTGAGTAATGTCAGGTATCCAAGTTTTAAAAAAATCGACCTCAAGACAAAAGCCAATGTTTGGACCCTTTTGGGGCTCGCCATTCTTTTGGGGGTGCTCTTGAAGTTCAGAGTCTACGCACCTGCGGTCATTTTCCTCGTCTATTTGCTCTCTCCGCTCTTCAGGCGGAGCAAGAAGGTGATAGGTAGTTAAGGCGATTTGAATATCAGGTTTTATAAAAACTTCATTGACATGAATTAAAATTCTCACTAGGGCTTCTTGAATGTTTCGTCTTATGAGGGTTTCTATTGTGAAAATTTTATCGGTTTGGCTGTTGGTGGCCTTTCTGTCGATCGGAAGCTCGCAAGCCACGACGCATAAGGTCCAAAGAGCGGAGACATTCTACTCGATCGCTGCTAAATACAGGGTTTCGGTAAGTTCGTTGATGTCGACCAACGGGGTCAAGGACCCCCGGAGCCTCCAGTTAGGGCAGACTTTGAAGATCCCTTCCAAGAGTTCTTCCAAGAGTTCGACGACTTCCCGGACTTCTCGCTCGGCGTCTGGGAAGCGTTCGCTGCGAGTGATTTTAGATCCGGGCCACGGAGGGCGGGATCGCGGAGCTGTTTGGGGAGGGGTTCGTGAGTCAGATCTCAATATGCGTGTCGCGTCTCGTGCCGAATCTTATCTCAAAGCCCGTGGATATACGGTCATTATGACCCGTCGCAGCGATGTCTATGTCAGTCTTTCGAGGCGCGCCCAGATTTCCAACCAGTATTCCAACTCAATCTTCATTAGCATTCACTTCAATGCCTCCAAGTATACCAGCGTGCGTGGAGCCGAGACTTTTTACGCTGGAACCCGGGGAAAGGATTTGGCCCTGTCCATTCAGAAGGAGATGGTGAGCAAGCTTAAGGTGAGGAACCGCGGGGTTCGCTACCGTCGTTATGCTGTTTTGAGACAGGCGACGAGTCCGTCCGTGCTGGTGGAATGTGGATTTATTAGTAATTCTAGCGAGCGTGCCCGCTGTGTAACTTCGACTTATCAATCCCTTTCAGCACAAGCGATTACGGCTGGTGTGGAACGGTATGACCGCGATTATTAATGAGTTCGGGAGATTCAGCTCCTATTCAGATCCGCCCGTCAGGCCCCCTTCTTGAATTCTTCGAGGTTTGCCTCCGTTCTCGGAACGATTAGACTTTCACCATGTCGAGTCGGAGACGTCGTAAAGCAACGCCCAAGAAATCAGCCGGAAAGAGCTCTTTAAGGTGCTTTGCTTGGAGTTCGCTCTTGTTGGTGGTGCTCCTGAGCGCAGGGGTAATCTTCGGATATCATGCGGTGCGGAGCTACCTAAGAAGCGATGATTTCCGCGCCATGCTCGGAAGCCGGGCCGGTGAGGTCCTCGAAGGAGAGGCGGACTTTGATCCGTTCAAGTGGGATGGTTGGGATGTTTCTACCTCCCGCTTCTCGTTTGAGGGCAAGGAGTCCTTACAGACGATTAATGCGACGGGGATCGATGCCTCGGTCGATATCGGGGCGGTTTGGAACGGGACCTATCGAATCACGGATATTCGCCTCCGTGAAGTGGAGGTGATTGGGGATTTCACCAGTGATCGCCAGGATGAAGGAACGCCCTCGATCGAGATCGATCCGGCAGGAAGTGGTTCGAATTCTGCGCCCGGTTTTTTGGATCGGTTTCTCCCTGATCAAGTCGAGATCACGGGCATCGATGTGGCCGAGATTCATGGTCACGCGGTGACTGATGACGGGACGTGGTCGTGGAGTGATACTTCGGCATCTGTTGTTTCGGGTGTCACGGATGGCGTTTACGATGTGGCACTGCAGGGTGGGGAAATCCGGACCCCGCTTTCGTTGGTAGAGCGCCTCAAACTCAATCGGGCCAAGGGGCGATATTCGTGCGGCCATTTTTATCTGCTGTCCTCGGAGTTTGATGCCTTCGACAGTGCGCGGGTCAACCTAGATGGAGATTTTGGAGTGGAGAGCGGTCGTTGGCAGTTTGATGGAGAAGTCCGTGGGGTTAGGATCGAGGAGATGATTGTGGAAGATTGGAAGCAGCGTCTGATGGGGCCGCTTGAGGTTGATTTTAAGGTGACGGGAGAGCCCGAGCAAGACGCTCACTTGCGGGGATCGTTGAAGATAACTGATGGAGTTTTGACGGCCCTGCCGGTCCTGGATCGGATTGCGTCCTATGCTAATACGGTGCGCTTTCGTCGCCTCGCTCTTTCGGAAGCGCAGCTTGATTTCAGCAAGAAGGGCGAGACGATTGAGCTCAAAAATATCCGTCTCGCCAGTGAAGGTCTGATTCGTCTGGAGGGGTCAATGAGGTTGGTGGGCGATGTCATTGAGCACGGAGAGTTCCGCGTTGGAATCATTCCTGGGACCCTGGCTCATCTTCCGGGGGCTGAAACCAAGGTGTTCAAACCCGGCGAACTGGGACTTCTGTGGACTCCCTTATCGATCAGCGGAACGCTCGATTTACCGCAGGAGGACTTAAGCGAACGGTTGATCGCGGCGGCCGGTGAGCGGATGTTTGAGTTGGTTCCGGCGACGGGACAGTGGGCCTTGAAATACAGTGGTGAGATCGTTGGCGACTCGACCCGTCTCATCCTAGAAAACCAGGGAGTCATTCTGGGTGCGGGGCAAGAGATGCTCGACCGTGCCGGAGGACTGCTTAATGAGGGCGTTGGCGATGTCCTTAAAACGGGGCGCGATGTACTGGAAGGGGGCGTGGGAACTCTTTTCGATCTTTTTGGACGACCGATTCCAAAGACGGATTAGGATGGCGGCACATGAAAGTGCATTCACTCTCGCAGGAACAATGGCTCCCGATTTCCGTCGAGGAGGCGTGGACCTTTTTTTCTTCACCTCGAAATCTCGACAAGATTACCCCGCCGGAGCTTGGCTTTAAGATTCAGAACCTGCCCTCGGAAGAGATGTATGAGGGCGAGATTATCACCTACAAGGTGATGATTTTTCCGGGCTTCTGGATTCCCTGGGTGACCGAAATCAAGTCGATGAAAGAGGGCGAATGTTTTGTCGATGAGCAGCGGTCCGGACCCTACAAGTTCTGGCATCATCGCCATCACCTCGCGGAGAAAGACGGGGGCACCTTGATGACGGATTTGGTGCACTACTCAGTGGGCAAGTGGATCGTGGGTGACATCGCGCACGCGGTTTTTGTTCGCAAGAAGCTGGAGAGGATCTTCGCCTTCCGTCGCGAAATCCTTGAGAAGCATTTCGGCAAGTAGTTTGTGGTCCTACTCGTTGTAGCGGGGATCGGTGAGCGTCTTAAGAAAGGAGCTGCGATTTTTTTGAATGGAAGTGCTGATTTTTTAGCGTAAGATATGGTTCGATGAAGGTATTTTTAATTCTCTGTTTTTCCTTGGTGACAGCCGGTGCCCAGCTGGTGATCGATGTGGAAGCATTTGGTCAGGAACTCGGAGGATGGGATTCCAAGAGCAAGAAGGCCGCAGATTACTCAATGTTGGCTTCGGAATACCGGACTTTTAAACCGGTCATCACGGAGACCCCCCAGGGTGGGCGCTTTATCTCCATTCGAATCGACAACCGCCGGGGTTTTTTATCGTCGGATGATCATGCCCTTCTTCAGATGACGCTGGATGGGAAGGGGGCCCTCCTCGCTTTGGAGAGCTCGATTCATGCGCAGGGCAAGAGCATCAAGAGCGACGTTGTTTTGACGACCGGAAAAGAGGCGGCCGCTGTTTTGGGCGGAGATATCATCTTGAATGCGGGCCTCAAGTTAGCGAAGGATCTTTCGGCAAAGTTGGCGGGTGAGGCAAAGGTGGAGGCGGGCCGCGTAGTTTTTCCGGCGGTGATCGTGCACAACTACAACAAGTTAATGAAGAGCGTGAGTTATACAGAGCCGATTCCGGTGGCAGAAGTGGTCGAAGACCCCGCCGTGACACCGATTGAGGAGCCCAAGGTCGAAGAGCCCGCCGTGACACCGGTTGAGGAACCCAAGGTCGAAGAGCCCGCCGTGACACCGGTTGAGGAACCCAAGGAAAAGCAAACAGCCTCTCGCGAGACTGATGGCTTTCAGGTTTTTAACGAGGAGTTGGCAGAAGTGATCGATTAGATCATGGGCTCGGGATGGGAGTCGCCTTTCTTTGGTCCGCCGGACTGGAAGAGGCGGAAGCCAATGTCAGAGCGGATGAAGCCGAAGAGGGCCAGGAGAATCGTGACAAGGACGGTGGCAGCGAGCCAGCGGCTGTAACCGGTTTTGGCGAAGACGCTGGACTGTCCGATGGCGGGAGTCATGGTGGGGCTGAGCGGCAGTTCGTATTTCTCGGCGAGTTTGTTGATTTCGACGAGGTGAATCACAGGGACTCCTTCGGTGATGAAGCGAGACATCAGTCCGTCGACTTTGGCCACGCCGAGGGGCGCGCGGTTGTTGAGGCCGGGGTTGAAGAGGTTCTTGCCAAGCTTACGTCCGTTGGAAATCGTGCCACCGCCAATGTTGATGTAAGCCTTGATGGGAGCGCCTTTGGCATTGGATTTGAAGATTTCGTATCGCTCGTCGACTTTTTCGGTGAAGTCCTTGTTCGAGTCGAGCATGGTGAGGCCGTTTCGCTCGATTCCACGATTGATATCGGCTTTACCGATAGAGGTCAGGCCTATTCCGCTGTCTTCGAAACCGCCCATGGAGGCTGCCACAGAGCGGAAGCTGAACTTGGATTCTTCGTAAAGAATGCGCTCCATGTCGATCCAGAGGAGATCGGGAATATTGGCTCCCCATTGTGAAGCGGAGGCGCTGCTAATGATGATGGGCTTGAGCTTGAGGGTCTCGAGTGCGGCATAGACGCAGACGTTGAGAGCGGGGAAGGAGCCGGAACATCCGACGGCGACGGTGTCACCTTCCTGAATGTTGGCACGCTTGAGGAAATCGACGACGACGGCGGCAAAGTTCGGGTTGATCGAAGTTTGCTTGGCTTCGAGAATTCCGGAGACGCTGGTCACCGAAGACATGGGAAGGCCAATCAAGCCAGATTTGGCAGGGTCGACCGCGGTATCAATTTCGTAACCTGCGAGAACGCGGGCGGCGCGGAGACTTTCCATGGCGGAGATGGCAAGCTGGGAGGCCTGTATCTTCTCGTCGTAGAAGGATTGCTTATTCGTAGTTTTGACTTTTTCGACCACCACTGCGCCGACGGCAGCGAAAAGTGCGACAAGGATCAGGGCCTTGATCGAGACGGTTTGGGGACGCCAGTAGAGTTTTTGCATTTCAGGAAATGGGTGAGAAATGGTTAGGAGAAGACGATGGAGGAGCCGAAGACGAGGATGAGGATCATCCGCACAGCGATCGAGGCAGCGGTCAGGGTGGCAAGGGTTTGGACGACGCCCTGACGGTCAAACCAGAGGGCAATGAGTCCGGGGATGATGTATCCGATCACGATCAGTCCGGCGTCGGGACCAAAGGTGTAGTTGGCGAAGGACTCGGCAATGGTGTAGTCGAAGACCAGTCGCAATAGATAGGCGACGAGGATGACGAGCACCGTTCGACGTTTTCCGAAGAGGATCATCATGGAGCCCAGGAGCTTGATGATGAGCCAGGTGAAAACGGCGATGAGCAGCGTCGTAATGATGACGAAAGGCTTGTCGATGAACAGGGCCACGTATCCGGGGACAACGAGCCCGCCAGCAGCGAGGCCGAAGAGTTCGGAGAACAACAGGCTTACAGCGAGGCCGACTCCGATGGCGACGGTGAGGATTTCGGGATCAATCATTTTAGTGGGAGAGTGGGTTTGGATGAGAGGGTTATTTGAAGGCGACGAAGGTGCTGCGGTTGGCGAAGTAGCGAATGACTTCGAGTCCCTGGCCGCCGATATTGGCCATGCCCATGACGAGCGCGGATTGGCCGGAGATTTGCACGCAGGCCTCGAAGATTTCTTCGGTGCGGCGGTCTTCGGCAAAGACGATTTTCATGGGGTCGATACCGGAACGGATTGCGGCTTTGGCAAAGATGTAGGTGCCGGTGCCCATGAGGACGTAGTGATCGGCCTTGGGCCAAGCTCCGACGACTTCGCCGAGCTGGCGTGAGCGATCTGGGCGGTCGGCGCGGCAGTTGAAGATGGCGATCTTCTTTTCGACATTGGGGTAGCGGTCGAGGGCCATCTGCCAAATGCGCAGGGTGGACTCGGGATCGTTTGCGGCGAAGCCGTTGACGAAGTGGAGTTTTCGGCCGAAGAATTCCATGTCGTAGGCGGTCATGGCACCGGGATCGGGGACAGCTCCCCACATGCCGCGAAGGGCGGTTTCCTTATCGACGCCGAGGTCGGAACAAATGCGAAGGGCGAGGGCGACGTTTTCGGCGTGCTCGATGTAGGGGAATCCGACAAGGTCGTCCTCGGTGATTTTTTCGACATCTTGGAGAGTGGTGGCAATCATTTCCGAACCGCGATCGTCGACGGCGTATTGGAAGATATCGAGATGTTCGCGTTCGGCGGTGTAAAACTTCCCGTTGAGGGGAATCATGGCCGCGAGGGCTTTGGCGACGTCCACTTCACCTGGTCCCATCACATCGAGGTGGTCTTCCCGAGCGTTGGTGATGACGCCGTGAGTGCTTTTTACAAGAGAGTTTTCGCAGAGCCATTGAAGGCGGGGCTGGAGAGCCATGCACTCGATGACAAGAACCTCGGCATTCCATTTCACGGCGGTGTCGACGATGCGGATCTGCTCGATGACGTTTGCTTTGGCCGGGCGGAAGACGGGATACTCCTGGCCGTTTGGAAGAATCATGCGGGGGAGGGTGCCAGTGGTTTTGGCGCAGGTGCGTATGCCTCCTTCACGGAGGCCGGCTGCGATGAGCCGGGTGACGGAAGATTTTCCACGGGTGCCATTGACGTGAACGCGATGAGGGATGCGTTTCAGGTTCGCTTCATGGCGGCGCTTTTCGAGGTAGCCCAGACAGACAAGAAGAATGATCGTAGCCGCAAGAATGAGGATGCTGGGCATGTTTGTTTCTGTTTTTTGAGGCCGGCCAGGGCGTGAGTCAAGAAGAATTTAGTCGTTTTAAATTGACATGAGGAGGGAGATTTGCTAGCGCGATTTCTTACTTCCCCGGATCTTTTGGAGGAAAGTGGGACGGTTGTCCCGGGAGTCGTCGGGTCGCTTGTGCAAACCGGTTTTGAAACCGTCGATCCGTGCCGGGAATTGGTCCCCGGAGGTGGTAGCGCCGCCTACTATTGATTGAACGTCGAGATTAGTCTGGGGACTGAGCTGAAAGGTCTTTGTCCTTCACTGACTGATCGAGTCGCTCAAAACGAGCGCCCTGGGAGACGTCGGAAAGAAAATATGCCGAGCCGCCAAAGACCACGAGGATCGCGAGGGCGAAAAGCAGTAGCAGGAAATTCTTCATCGCGGGGAGGTTAACGAACCTGACAGGAATGCGAAACAAAAAAGGCCGCGGAGTTGACCTGAGCTTTTCCTGTCAAGATCAGGGGAGTCGGCGTCCCGGGATTTCTGACATTGAAGGTGTTCAATTCCGCTCATTTCGTGCACGGTTTTTCAAAACCCTTCCCAGCCCAATGATCCGAATTTTCACGACCTTGCTCCTGTTGACTTCTGCTCCGGCCGTCGTCGCGAAGACGCCCAATATCCTCATCCTCTATGCCGATGACCTCGGGTTTGGCGACCTCGGTTGCTACCACGCTGAGAGCAAGATCCCGACTCCCAACCTCAATCAGCTCGCGAAAGAGGGCCTGCGATTTACCGACGGTCATTCATCGTCAGGCATCTGCACGCCGTCGCGCTACGCCCTTCTGACGGGCCGTCACCACTGGCGGGATTTTCATGGGATCGTGAATGTCTTCGGGAGCTCGGTCTTCAAGCCTGAGCGTCTCACTCTGCCTGAGATGCTTCAGGAGAAGGGCTATCATACCGCCGCGATCGGGAAGTGGCATTTGGGCTGGGATTGGGAGGCCATTCGGAATCCTGAGGTGAAGGCGACGACGGTCGTCGATGGGAAGCTCAAGAAGCCGCAACTTGGTCCTGACGCCTTTGATTGGAGCAAGTCCATTCCCGACGGCCCCCTCGCTCATGGATTTCATCACTACTTCGGCGATACCGTGATCAACTTCCCTCCTTATTGTTGGATCGAGGATGACAAGGTGGTGAAAGCCCCCGATACGCTCATGGATCCTGCAAAGTGGCCGGCTATCAAGGAGGGCAACTGGGAGTGCCGCCCCGGACCGATGGTTACGGGCTGGAATCCTTACGAGAATATTCCAACGACCACCCAAAAAGGAGTCAACTATATCAAGGCCCAAGCCAAAACCGACAAGCCCTTCTTTCTCTACTTCGCCTTTCCGTCACCCCATGCGCCCATCGTTCCCAGCGATGAGTTCGACGGGAAATCCCAGGCCGGGCCCTACGGTGATTTTGTCTACGAGACGGACTTCGCGATCGGGCGTCTTTTAAAAGCGCTCAAAGACTCCGGTCAGGCCGAGAATACCCTCGTAATTTTCACCGCCGACAACGGGCCGGAGCATTATGCCTACGCCCGGGATCAGAAATTCAATCACTGGTCGGCCCATCCTTTCCGTGGCCTGAAGCGCGACATCTATGAAGGCGGGCACCACGTTCCCTTCATCATCAAATACCCCGGCGTGACCAAGGCCGGGAGCACCTGCGATGCTCTCGTTTCGCAGATCGATCTCATGGCCACGATTGCCACGATCACGAAATTCGAGTTGCCCGATACCAACGCGGCCGAGGACTCCCACGATCTCCTTCCGCTTCTCGAGGGAAAAGTCGATTCGGTAAGAACGACCCACGTTCACAACACCCATCCCAATTCATACGCGATGCGGCACGGTGAGTGGATCCTGGTCGAGGGCAAGAGCGGCTATGTCTCCCGACGCGACAAGGGCTGGGAAAAGAAGCACGACTATCCCGCCGAAGAGAGCAAGGAACCCAAGCTCTTCAATTTCAAAAACGATCCCGGTCAGCGCAAGGATCTTGCTGCCGAGCACCCCGAAAAGGTGAAGGCTCTGCAGGTCATCCTCCAAAAAATCCGCGAGCAAGGATACTCTGCTCCCCGCCTTTCCCAGTAACTTTTTAGATTCCATGGACGTTGATTTCGAAAGCGACCTCGCGATAGATTTTCAAAGTGACCGCTACTTCATGGGGCTGGCCTTGCGGGAAGCCGGGCGTGCCTATGAAGTAGGTGAAGTTCCCATTGGGGCGGTCATTGTGCGCGAGGGGCTGGTCATCGCCCGGGCCTGGAACCAGGTCGAGACGCTCAAGGATGCCACCGCGCACGCCGAGATGCTCGCCTTGACTTCGGCCCAGACGGCATACGGCGATTGGCGGCTCGAAGGTTGCACGGTGTATGTCACGAAAGAGCCGTGTCCGATGTGTGCCGGGGCAATCGTGCATTGCCGGCCCGATCGCGTGGTCTACGGGGCGATGGACCCGAAAGGGGGAGCGGCGGGAGGTTGGATCAATCTTCTTCAAAGCAACCCGCCTCTCAATCATCGCTGCGAGATCACGATGGGCGTGATGGAGGACGAGTGCGTCGGTATTCTCAAAAGCTTCTTCCGCGAAGCCCGCGAAAAGAAGAAAAACCGCCCTCCGGAACTCGATCCCAGCTCATGAGTTTGCTGCCACCCACGTCCTTCCAAGACGTCTGCTTTTTGGGCGATCATTCCCGCGATCACAAGGCCTTGTATGGGGTGCTCGTTGCTCTTGCGATTAAGCGGTCGCACATGGATTGGCGGGCCATCGCAGCATGGGTCCGGTCCTTGAGTTCCGATGCGATCTGGTTCAAGGAACCCTGCCCGGTGGCAACCGAACTCAGGAGGGATTAGAGAAAACCGCCCGGAGAAAATTTTGGAGATTTACGGATGACGAGCTTCGTTTCGGAGGCGATGATTTCGAGATCGGGCAGGATAAGTTTTGAGCAGTCGGCGGGTAAGGTTTTAGACATACCAAGCCTGCCGACCGGCTCTCCACGTCAACTAAAAACGGACTTTTTATTAACTTAACCCGCTTAATATAAGCGTTTTATTCTTAGGCTGACGCCAGAAAATCACCAGAAATCCCCTTAACCGAGTGCCCTTCAGGCTAGTCCCTTCACCGAAACGCTTTAAAGGGGGACGACGACGAACACCAAAGCAGATCTTGGCGGAAGGCTTTCATTGCAGGTTCAACAGCTTGCGCACATTGTCTGACAACGTGAAATGACAACGTGAAATGGTCTGACAACGTGAAATGTGACAACGTGAAATGTGACAACGTGAAATGCCAGGAATTTAGTGTGGACGACGATAGAGCAAACGGAACGTCCCCCAGATCAACGGCGGCAAGCCCGCACTCAGAATCAGAGCGATCATCGGTTGTTCCTTTCCCGTCTGACCGATCCAGGCAAAAACAAATCCCATCGGAAAAGACCCCGCACAGAGCGCCGCAAAGAATCGCTTGAAGGGCATCTTTGAAATTCCGGCGAGACAGGCAACGACTTCTGGCAGCACTGGCATCCAGCGTGAAAACGCCACCAGCCAGCCTCCTGTTTCACCGCCGAAGAGACGCTCTCCCTCAGCGAGCCCTTTCTCGCCCGCTAAAAACAGCACGGCTCGTCTTCCTAATTTCCGTGCCAGCCCGTAGGCGAGCAAACCGGCCCCGACTGAACCAAGAGCGGATAAAAGCCCCCCCCAGAACCAGCCATAAACAAGGCCAAGTGCTGACATCACCATCGTGCCTAAAATGGGAAGAAAAAGATCAACGATGAGCAATCCGATCCCAGCCGCCCAAGCCCAGTTCCCCGTCGACTGCAACCATGCCACGGTGTTCTCCAATGACATGGCTTCTTCAATGTCATTCCCTCAGATTAGGAACGGGAGGATGACTAGCACCGCCAAAACAAGAAAAATGAGGAAGAGTCGTTTCATATTTTGTGGATTCGTGTTTACTATTAGCCAACCAGTCGTGCGCGAGATTTTTTCATGAAACCCCAACCAGAACCCGTCGATCCTGACCAACTTTACGACCTTGCCCATGCCGTCATCAAGGACGCAAAGTTCCCGATGCTCGCCACCGTGGATTCCGAGTCTCAACCACGCGTCCGACCTGTGTCACCGGTCCGGGTTGATCCCGACTTTACGGTCTATGTCGCCAATCTGGCGTCCTACCACAAAACCTCGGAAATCGCCGCCAACCCGATGGTGGAACTCGCCTACCTTGCCCCCGACCACGATCAACTTCGGATCTCCGGCAGAGCTGAGGTCGTTACCGATGAATCAACTCTGGCAGAGATCTGGGCCGCCAATCCGCTCCTGAAGCAATACCTGGGCACTCCCAAAAATCCCGAATTCATCCTTTACCGCATCGTGCCCGAACAGGTTCGCTTCATGCGCGAGTGGGCGCTCGAGTACCACGAAGTGCCTACGCAGCCGACCTAGGCCTTCCTGCTGGTAATTGATCGCAGTTGACAGTCGATTGGGCACTCTGTCCCGCAATCCATCACCGGGGACTACGACTGACTGCTAGGAATTTGCTTTTGGCAGAAAGGGAAGGGAAGTCGGCCTTGTGCTGATCGGATGGGGGGCATCGGGGATGAGCGGTATCGGGATCCGGCTTGCGAGTTCAGTGGCCCGAGCGCAGGGCGCTTTGCGAGCCGGGAGAACTCGAACCGTTCAAACACCGGAAGACACTCTGCTTGAGACCCGGTAGATGACATTTCGGGTATTTCCGGTGCGGGTTCATCAAGATGGGCAACACCTTGGTAGGATTTTAACCCTTTTCGAATTTAGTTGTCGGAAGCTTGGTTTTAGCTGAAACCTTCAGGGTATTCGCTTATGAACTTCCCTGATTTAGCCAAGCTCCTCGAAGCCCGGACTGCGGTGATTGCCGATCATGGATTCCGTGACCGGAATCCCGAGGCTCACCTTGAAGGTCTCAAGAGGGTGAGCGAAGCGATCGTTTCCTGGCATGAAGCGCACCGGAGTGAGATTGATGGGAATCTGGACCACTTTCTCACCGGAGCCAGTTACCAAAAGGCCCTTCTCTATCTTGAGACCGGGACGCGGCGGCGGTGTGGGGGGTAATCCCATCCTACAAATACACCCCGAAACCTCTCAGTTTATTGCTGTCAGGGATTTGTTTTTGAGGGAGAGCCTTGAAGTCGGCTTTGGGTCGGAGTGGAGGGGAGAAAAGGGGTGATCTGTCCATCACTCGGCGGCAAGAAAACGGCGGAGTTCTGACACCGTCGGAGCCCCCGCACCTGCCCAAAGAATCTCTCCTTGCTGGTTCGTTACGACAGAAGTGGGATACGGTAGCTCGGCGGCTCCGATCCAACGCTGAAGAAACACTTCTGCTTTTTTACGGTCCAACATCGAGAGGTCCGTCTGTAAAGTGTACGGGAGCTTGTGCTTATTTTGATAAGCGACTAGTGCTTCGCGGCCTTCTTTTTCATCGAGAGGAAAGCCACGGAATTCCACGCCAAGCCCCTGAGTCATCGCTTTGAGCTGCTCGAAATGAGGCCGGTAACGAGCGCAAGCGGGGCACCACGTGGCCATTCCTTTCCAAACCGTCAAACGAGCTTTTGATTGATCTCCGAGCGGGAAAGTCGCTTTTCCCAGCAAAGAATTCTGTTTGAGTTCCACGTCCCGGCGGTAGGGTTTCCGATCCTCGTCACCCCGCTCGTCGACGGTCAACCACTCTCCATGCTTGACCTTGGTAACCGTTGATTTCCTTCCAGATGGCCACCTTACGATCAGCTCATCAACCTCTTTCCAATCGCCTAATCCTACGATCATCACAGCGCTATTTTGAGAACCGTAGCCCTGACCGCAGCGGTGCTCTCTCTCGATCATCTCTTCTCCTTTCCTAATTTCAACGCGGGCACCGTATCCATCACGATTACTCCAATCTGATGCGGTGGCAGTGCGATTACCTCCCCTGAAAGAAAGGGCGATAAAGTTACCGATCCGATCTTCATCACTCATTTCGTTGTGAAACAGCCGTGTCAGCGGGTTCATCGCATTTACCGAAACGATGTCACTCCACCCGTCCCGGTCATAATCGAAGACGGCAAATGCCCGTCCATCAGCCTCATCATCCAAGCCAGAAAGGCCGGACTGGTCTGAAAAGTTCGAACCAGTCCCTTCATTTAGGTAAAGCTTGTTTCGCTCGTGACCACTCAGGGAGTGAACCCGAAGTTTACCGTCAACCATCTCATCACCAGCTTCGACACGGGCGTCCAGTAAGTTATCGACTCTCCCTGTTTTAGGGTCGCGATCCCAAGCTTCGGATTCACGGAGTTTGCCTCCGATATTTTCATCCTGGCGCACGACCGTGCGCCAGAGGTTACTTCACAAATCAATATCCGATTCAAAAGAACGAGGGGCGGTAAAATAACCACTCAAGACATAAATATCGAGATCTCGGTCGTTATCGATATCAACAAATTGGCCACCCCAGGACCAACCAGATCTGGCTACAGGGATCATGGACTCTCCATATCCAGCAAGCTGTTCGAACTTCCCACCATGCTGGCGGTAGAGAAAATTACCGGACGCCGCCTCGACAAAGCGGGGATCAACCTCTGCAAAATCGCCTAAAACCCGTTGCCCTGCTTTGCTAAACATATTGGTAACAAAAAGATCATCTCTACCATCCCCATCGTAGTCCCCCCAACACACTCCCATCCCAAAACCCATTCGGTCCAAGCCAGTTTCAGAAGCGATATCGACGAACCCCTCCTTTCCATCATTACGAAAAAGGTGGTCTACCGCCCAGTCGTTTGCCACCGCAAGATCGGGATCTCCATCCTCATCAAAATCCCCCCAAGTCGCTTGAAGGGAATTTTTCCAGCTACTGATTGAGGAGTCAGAATGAACTCTTTCGAACTGACCGTTCCCCATATTTTTAAGAAGCCAATTAGGAGGACCCGTTTGATTCAGGTAACCCCCATGAGATTCTTGACGAGATTCTTGGTACTTTTTTCGGAACACCTGAGCCTCCTCAGCCGTCAGGTATTTTGAACACCAATCTGTCCCTTCCTCTCCTACAAACCCAGGAATACTCCCGGTCAGATTCCCCCGACGATAGGTCGTGACATAAAGATCAAGCAGCCCGTCTCCGTCATAATCTGCAGCAGCGAGAGAAGTCGCTAAAAAAGGAAGCTCCGTCTTTTTCTGTTCGACGACCCGAAACCTACCTTCGACATTCTCGAGATAAGTCATTCGCTCGATACTTCTTCCGAGCATGAGATCTGGATCCCCGTCATTGTCAAAATCCGCAAATATTCCGCAGGTGGAATTGCCCGGCAACGAAAGCTCAAGCGCAGAAGCCTTTTCCACAAAAGTCCCGTCACCTTGATTGTGCAGGAATAAATTTTTCCCCAGACGGACCATGATATAAATATCGTCCCACCCGTCGTTATCAACGTCGACCACTGAGACCGCAGGCTTAAAGCCCATCGCAATGGGTTCAAAATCTTGAGTGGGGACCATTTTTTTTTGGGTGCTGTAGTGGTAACTCAACGCCCTTCGATGTTCAGATTGAGTGAGCAGCCCACGTGTCGGTAGATCTGGCAAAGCTTCGACCAAACGATCGCGAAAATATTTCCGAGATATTTCCGGCTTATCGTCCTCATGGATCAACGTCCATTCGCCCATTTCATAGTGCTCCTCTTTTCTGGACCAATGGACCCGATAAGAAGAGGAGCGCTCCTTCCATTTTTTGCCCTGAGTCCGGACTACTGCGTGAAATGCGACCTCAGCAACAAAATCGTCTTGGGTATCAGACGAAAACTCTCCCTTGACAATCTTCAGAGAGGCGCTATCAAAAAAATCGACTTCGTTGGTCCACACGGAAGCTAGTTTTTTCAGGGAAACTGAATCTGGAGTTGGTTCGCTGAAATTCTCTAGATCCCGGGTAGTCGCTTTAAGCTCCTTCGTGAGTTCCAGGATAAGTTCTTCACTCGCCACAAGCCCTTGAATTCGCCCGGAGATCTGATCACCCGAAAGATCCTTACGGTCGCCTTCTCTTAAAAAGAAAAAGGTCAGCCCGATCACGATGATCGTGGAGGCAATGATTGAAATACCCAGCTTCATTGAGGCATAATGGAAGCAAATTTAGATTTTCGCCACAACGCTCAATTTAAGAAAACGCAACCGCAGGGCCATCAAGCTAAGGATTCTTAAGGAGTCATAGGAAGGATTTCAGCTTCAGAAGAGCATGAACGATCGATTTTAAACCACGAATCTCCACCAATTTTCACGAATCATGAGTTTGGCAGCTTGGTTATCGAGGCTTGAGGCCCTTTTCCGGCCCAGATTCGTGGAGATTCGTGGTCAAATCCCCCTAGTTTTGATCGCCCTGACGGAAACCGCTCTGGTTTTCGTTGAATCCCGGTGAATTTTTGAGTACAGCACAGGGCTTATGAGTATAAAGCACGTTGCCTTTATTGGGCTATTAACGATTCCGGCCAATGCGGCAGTTCTCTGGAATATTGGAATAGATGATCAAGCTCAGGATGCGAATGGTGATCCCGCCGACGGATTGAACGACCTCGCTTCTCTAAACGGGGTCGCCTTCAACGTTTCAGGCGTCCATGAAACCGGTCTCCAGGATCTACCCGGTAATCCGGCGAATATGGGCGGAGCAGACGGTGGTGCCCGTGACATCGATGATGATTACTACTTTGCGGGAGTTTATACGACTGCGGCTGGCGATGGTGTCTATGTTCCAGTCGGTGTCGTGGCGGAAAATGAATCCTACTATGATCGCGCTTTAACCGCCGTCGACCCAAATATGCGCTGGCATTTTAATCTCGCCGAAACCGTAACAGCAGATGACAACTTCACCTTCACGATTGACTTTCACAATTTGAGCGAATCAAACGCCGCAGACACCTCAAGCTACGATCTTACTTTCTGGGTAGATGGGAAACAGATCGGGGAAATGCAGCCCCATTTGGATATTGATCTCCCGTCAGCACAAAGCTGGAATTTTGGATTGGATGACTTGGGTGGCGTCGAGAAGGTTGGTCCGGGATTTGATCACTACGTTGAAGTCAGGAGCACTCCGTCGGGCAGCGCCCGCTGGGCCAGTCTTGACTATGCGCAACTGGAAGTCTCATCTGATCCAATCCTTAAGGATGACCCGAACATCTCTGTAGCGACAGTAGTCAACTTTGGTGATATTCCAGTGGGAGGCGAAGCGTCCACCGAAACCATCGTCTTTACAAATTCAGGGCTAACACAGAATCTCGTCATCACTAAGCTTACGCTCGCAGGTGTCAATCCCGACTCCTTCTCTATTGATGCACCAGCTCTGCCTATCACCGTGGCACCTGGAGCTGAAACGCAAATCGTGGTGACCCTTACTCCTGGTGCGATCGAGGGAAGCCTTTCCTCCACCTTAACGGTGACTTCCAACGACTCCTCCGATGGAGCTAAGGTTGTCTTCCTTGCTGCCCGAATATTCGTGCCTTTCAGCGATGAGGGGACTTTGTGGTTCCTCGGAACTGACGATGACGGTCAGGACGGAGAAGGCGACAATTCCTTCACCGATCCTGCTTACTTTAATGGAACCGATTTTTTCGTCTCGGGGGTCCAAGAAACCGGTCTCCAAGATCTACCTGGTAACCCGGCGAATACTGGCGGACTGAGTGGAAATAATCCTCGTGATGTTGATGATGATTTCTATTTTGCAGGTATCTTTAAGGCTGTTGTCGATGGAGGTAATTACACTCCCGTCGGTATTGTGGCAGCCAATGAGCGCTACTACGATAGGGCATTGACCGGCGGTGATCCCAATATGCGATGGCACTTTAATCTGCCGGACACTATTGGTCGTAACGACAACTTCACTTTCACCATCGATCTCTACAGCCTCGATGATGACAACGCTGCAGAAACCTCTGGGTACGACCTGACCTTCTTCGTCGATGGACAACAAATCGGAGACACGCAGACTCACTCCGAAGCCGATCTAGATGCCGCGCAAAGTTGGGAATTTTCTCTTGATGATTTGGGCGGCGTGGCCGAGCTCGGACCTGGGTTCGACCACTATGTCGAAGTTAAGAGCCAAGCTACTGGCAGCGCCCGCTGGGCCAGTCTGGACTATGTAAAGCTGGATATCGACGCTGGAGGTAATAGTGATCTTGTCATCACGGAACTTTCGGTGGATTCACAAACCAACGACGTGACCTTCAGCTTCCAAGCTAAGGTCGGGAAAACCTATGTTGTTGAGCGCAGCACAACGATGCTCTCCTCTGGAGAGCCTGGCGGATGGCTGGAGATTGAAGATTTTCTGGTGGCGGAATCCGAGATTCAATCGTTCACTGACCCCGGAGCTGCGGCAGGCAGCGAAAAATTCTTCTATCGAGTCGTGTTGCGATGAATAGTCTGTTCTTCAGCCGCCGTCTTCTTTAGAAGCTGTCGCAGATAAATTCTTTCCAAGGTCGGAGCGCACAGTGCGATTCGGCCTTTTCCGATTCGACGAATCACTTCGTCGGGCAGTCTGCCCTCGATAAACTGATTGATATACGTGGGGGCGTGCGCAAGAATGAGTTCCTCGCGGGTGGCGAGCCGAGGGCGGCGGATCTCGATATCTGACCGCCCGATCAGGCGGTCTACAAGAAGACGATAACGATCTCGCGGAAAGCGTGCGATGGGATCAATCCCTTCAGTATAGATCGGATCGTAAAAAAGCGGAAGCATGCCACAAAACTTGGACGGTTGCGCCCAAAGATCGAATCCAGAATGAAAGGAAAGCGGGTTTGTGGAGGGTGTGCTGGTGGGCGCCGTCGTTGGCCTACAACGGGGTTTCCCTTTAGCGAGGGCGGCGTGCACCGAAGCTGCCTTTGCGGGATGGCGGGTCCGCTTTTTTGGCTCCTCCTTCACGTCTTGCTTCTCCGCGAGATGAGTTGCGAGAGCTGGTTTCGCTACCGCCGCCACCGTTTCCTCTGCGGCGTCTCACGCCTCCACCACCGGCCTTTTTCTCAGGGCGGGGAACCTTTGCTCCTAGGGCTGCCTCTGGGAGCGGGGTGTGTGGTTCGAAGCCCGCGAGCTTACGACGTTCGATCAGGTTCTGGGTGAGCTTCTCGATATCGACGAGGAGGTGGAGTTCGTCCGCGGAGACGAGTGAGATCGCTTGCCCCGTTAATCCCGCACGCCCGGTCCGGCCAATGCGGTGGATGTAGTCTTCCGCTTGCTCGGGGAGATCGTAGTTCACGACCTGCGGGAGATCCTCGATATCGATGCCACGGGCTGCGATGTCCGTGGCGAAGAGGACCTTGACCTTTCCGGCCTTAAAGCTGCTGAGTGCTTTCGTGCGGGCATTTTGACTCTTGTTGCTGTGAATCGCGACGGCGCTGATCCCCTGGCTTTCGAAGTAGGTCGCGAGCTTGTTTGCGCCATGCTTGGTTCTGGAAAAGACGAGGGTCTGAGTCCAGTTGTTCGACTTGATGAGTTCCACGAGGGCGTCGGCCTTACGGGTTCTCTCAAGCGGGATGAGGTATTGCGTCACCGATTCGGCTGTCGAGTTTTTGGCGCTGACGGAAATCTCGGTAGGATTGTTGATCAATCCCTTTGCGAGTTTGCGGATGTCATCAGAAAAAGTCGCAGAGAACATGAGATTTTGGCGATTGCGTGGAAGCTTGGCGATGATCTTCTTGATGTCGTGGATGAATCCCATGTCGAGCATGCGGTCTGCTTCATCGAGAATGAGAACGTCGAGCCGGTCGAATTTCAGGGCCCCTTGGTTGATGAGGTCGAGAAGGCGGCCCGGAGTGGCGATCAGGATGTCCGTTCCGTGCCGGAGTTTTTTCAACTGTGGGCCGACGGGGACGCCACCGAAGATGACGTTCGAGCAGAGTTTCACATGCTTGCCGTAGGTCGTGACGCTCTCGGCAACCTGCGCCGCGAGTTCACGAGTGGGAGTGAGAATGAGAGTGCGGACTTGCTGATCGCGAGCGCGCTCTCCTTTGATGAGCCGATTGAGGAGAGGAAGGGTAAAGCCCGCGGTCTTGCCGGTGCCCGTTTGCGCCGCGGCCATGACATCACCACCGGCCATGACGGCCGGGATCGCTTGGGCCTGAATGGGGGAGGGCGTGGTGTAGCCTTTTTCTTGAATGGCTCTGAGGATCTGAGGATCGAGACCAAGTTCGTCGAATGTCATAGGAGTGAGGTCGGAGACCTCCTTGCAGGGAGGATGATCCCTCCAGACAGGTCTTACGGTGGGAGCTAAGCGTTAAGTCGACGGGATTAGCAAGGGCGAGATGTCTTCGCGGAGTTTGAATTGCATGTTCTGTCTTTGGTTTATCAAAGCGCGGTGACAGCTCGATTGGACGCAACACGCTGGGTGTGGTGAACATGGGGCGCGGTTACCGAGGGTAGGCGGAGGCAAACCAAGGTTTGTGACTTAAGGCCGTTGGGCGAGCCTTCTACTCGTCGGGGTCATCACGTTTCCGTTCGGGTAGGATCGCGCAGGCGCCCTGACATCCAAAAATTTTACTGAGGGAAAGGCGGTTCCGACTCACCCACATGTAGACTTTTTCGGCCACCCAAATGACACCGGGGATCCACAAAAAGAGTGCCAGAGGGACCAGGGCAGGGAGGCGGAATCCTAGGAATCGAAAACAGCGTGCGCCGCGATAGATTTGATCCGCAGGCGTGATGCAATGAATGGCCTCGCGCAGTTCCTCGCGGGTTAGTTCTGGCGAGATTCCAGCGGCTTCCGAATCATTGATCGGCAGCAGTCTGACTTTATTAAGCCAGTCCAGCCAAGTCAGCAAGCGCATCTGAAAGGTGCAGAGCGGGCAGTCGCTGTCATAGAGGACGATGTGTTTGGTGCGATCCACGATAGAATCGTAACTGCCGTGTCGAGATTGTCTCGCTAATTTTCTAGCTTCCCCGCCTGCTAGGGATGTTTCGAATCGGCTCAGATTTGGAGCGGGTAAGGGGAGCGTTTGATGGCGTAATCTGTCTGGAGTTGATTGAGGCGCAATTGCAGGACGAGGCTATTCTTCCTCGGTGCCGCCGAGGGTGACGTTGATGTTGTATTCGTTTTGGAGGTGCGAGTGAGCTTTGCTGGCTTGGCCGGATTTTGGGTAGCGTTTGCAGGTGAGTTGGAAGGTGCGGATGGCCTTTTCCTTGTCCTTGGTTTCTTCGTAGGTAAAGCCGATCTGGAGGGTTGCTTCGGGGGCAGATTCCTCGACGACCTTGATTTGGTTGTAGAGGATGATCGCTTCCTTCTGTTCACCGAGGCGGCGGTGGCAATTGGCGATGGCGAAGTAGTTGGCCGGGAAGCGATCGACTTGGCGGTAACTGGCGATCGCTTTCCGCCAGTCGGAGAGCTTTTCGTAGCACCCGGCAATGGACCAAAAGTAGTCGCCCGAGTGGTCGCCGTCGATTTCGAGGAGGTGGCGGTAGACTTCGATCGCTTCGTTGATCTTGCCTTCCTCGAGATACATTCCGGCGATCTCTTTCTGGCCGGCGACCTTATCGTCGAATTCGTTGTAGAGGCGGCGGGCTTGGTCGCGTTTTTCGCGGGCGAGGCACCAGGTGGCTTGTCGGCCGCGGAGTCCGTCTTCGATACCAAAGCGTTTGCCGATTTCTTCGTAGACCGTCCAGGTGTCGCTGGGACGGCCGAGGGTGCCGTGGAGGTCGGCGACGCGGTAGAGGAGATTCTGAGCGAGCTCGGGACGGACGAGGGTTTCGGCGCGGAGGGTGGCGAGGAGTTGATCGCCGAGCTTGAGGGCGGTGGGCTTGGTCTTGGGCTCCTCGAGGAGGTGTTGGACGGTCTTGGCGGAGAGGTTGACGACTTGGTCAAAGAGGGCGGGGCCGGTGTAGGTGGTGGCGAGGGCCTTCTTTCCTTCGTCGAGTTTTTGCGCAAAGCAATGGAGTTCGGCGAGTTCGTGGGCGGCCTTGATGCAGGTCTCTTTGGCGGCGTCGGTGCGCTTGACCTTGAAGGTCAGTTCCTTGAGGAGAGCGAGGCGTTCCACCATGTCCTCGTGGAGCCGAGCGTAGTGGAGGAGGTCGGTGCGGGAGCGGACTGCGATTTCGTGATCGGGGTATTCTTTGATGAGAAAACGGAAGGATTTTTGGGCGTTTGGGACCTCGCCCATGGTGCGGTAGGCATCGCCCATGCAATAGGCCGCGATGGTGGCTTCATGGGATTCCGGCCAGTAGTCGATGACCGATTGAAACCCGTCCCGGAGCGCGGTCTTGGGCTTCTTCAGATTCATCATGGTATGGCTCCACATCAGCTGGGCGTAGGGTGCACCGGGGCTTTTTTCGTAGAGGGTGAGGAATTTTTCATATTCGGCGAGAGCGACCTTGAAGTCGCCGCCGAGGAAATGCTTCTCGGCAATTTTGATCTGGTAGCGTTCCACGTCGCGCATTTTTTCGAAGGTCGTGATCTCGATTTGTTGGAGGGTAGAAAGGGCCGCGGGGCTCAAGGAAGAGAAGGCCGTGAAGAGGAAAAAGATGAGGGAGCGCATGGGAGACTGGAGTTGGGAGTGGCGGGTTACTTCTTGGTCGCTTCGAGCCATTTGTTGTATTCGGCGTGGGCGTAGTAGATGATATTGACGCCGAGTTGGTAGCTGGATTCCCAGATTTCGCGAGGGACGCCGGAATGACCATCGGCCCAAGCGTCGCCAATGTCGCCGGGATGATAGTAGGTGACGAGCCGTCCGTCCACGACCCAACCCAGGGCATTGGAGCGGCCGTGGGGCGCGACGATGGGAAGGCGGGGCAGCGGGTAGGGAATGCGGTGGATGGTGTGGTCGAGATAGACCGAGATCGGTTCGACTCTGGGGAGGACCTTTTGCATCATGGAAACGAACTGTCCTTCCCAGCCGGAACTGCCGCCGTTGTCGCCGAAGAGCATGCCGTGGTGCTCCAGCAGGTAGCTGCGCATGATTTTGATCTCCTTGTCGCTCAGGGTGATGTTTTGCTGGCCGGTCATGTAGACCATGGGAGGGCTTTTGCGGGGCGGGAAGCTTTTGAGACGACCGATTTCCATGGGTTCGGGGCGATCGCTGACCGGGTGGCCGGTGCGGACGCCGTATTCAGTGAGGAGGTTCAGGTCGGAACCGCGGTCCATGTCCTGCTGCCAATCGCCACCATCGTATTTCAAGCGGATGAAGCGGACTTTTCCCCGGGTCGTGCCCGCGGAGAAGCCGGCCCCGTCACCTTTCCCCTGGCCGATCTTGTAGAGGTGTTCGGTGACTTCGAGGACCTGCAGTTTGACGTCATCGATCGGTGGTGGGTTGAAGAGGATGCTGCTGTAAGGGTTGATGAGATACTTCTTATTGATGACCTTTTGGATTTTAACGATCTGCTTGAGTTGCACTTCTTCGCCTCCACCGATCGGTGACTCGTAGATGCTACAGCCCGAGAGCCGGGTCAGGATGAGCGTCATTATTCCGAAGAAGAATGAATAGCTGAGAAGGGTGAAGATCGACTGGCGGAGCTTGTTGTTCTTGCGGCCGAAATACCAGGCCACGAGGTGGCGCGGGTCCCAGATGCGCTTTTTGCTGTTTCCTTCGTTTGGGTTGGGGAGGCGTTTTGTTTCGCGGTCGATCCACCACACCGCCCAGGCGAGGCCAAGGAAGAAGGCTCCGGCGGTGCCGGCTTGGGTAAGGGTGGCGGCGAGGGCGTAGGAGAAGGTATGGAGTGGGAGGTGGGCCGCGAGTTGCCAGAGTGGAAGGTAGGAAACGCTCAGGAGGGCGCGTCGGACGATCAGGGAGGAATGACGGTGGCGGCGGATCCAGTAGGCGCAAACCGGGAGGGCGGTTAAGAACCCGAGTGTGAGCGTCCCCACACCTAGCTGGAACCAGGCATGGGCATCGACCCAAAGCAGGCACCACAAGACCGCGTAGATCCCGGTCCAGATGATTGGTCGGCGGCTCTGGTGGCGGAGCCAGCGGCGGACGATGGGGAGTTGGGGTTGAGTGGGCATCCGGGTGGCAGATCGCGAAATTGGGTGACCGGGATAGTCACGTGAGCGGCTACTCCAGATCCTTCAGGAAATTTTCTCCATTGTCCTCGAGAGGATTGGTGTTGGGAGGGGCCGGGAGCTCTTCGTTGAGGCCGAGGGGGGCCAAGGGAGCGGTGGTCTCTGCGGTTGCGGGAGTGGTGAGTTTGGGATCAGGGACGGGAGGGGCGGGGGCCGGGGCCGGGGCTCCGGGAGTGGATACGGCCACGGGCTCGGGATCCGGTGGGGGTTTTTCTCCGAAGAAGTAGGGCACGGCGGTGAGTGCGAAAAGGGCTCCGGTGACGAGAATGACGGAGAGAATGGTGGCGCGAATGAGTTGGCTCGAGGCGACGACGCCGAGCATTTCCTGGGGGTTTTTCCCTTTGAGCTCACGCAAGAATTCCTGCAGTTCCTGGACGGTGGCGCTGGAGTTGCTTTTCAACTCGCGGAGGTCGGCCTTGGTGCTGGCGATGGCGGTGCGAGCTGCGTCGGAGGTTTTGGGTTGGCCTTTCATGGTTTGCGGAGAGGTTCTTCTGGCACGAGGATATGGAAGAGATCGCCACCGGCCTCGCTGATCGCGGCGATGACGGGTTCGAAGTGGGAGGCTTTGGCCTCCTTGTGGACTTTGAGGAAAACGTTGCGTTGGCCGGCGGGGGCGTCGCCGAGGAGGGTGGTGAGAGCGGCGGCGAGTTCGTCCGGAGAAATCTCCTTGCCGTCGAGGTAGGTCTTGAATCCGGTGTCGATGGCGACGCTGGCGAGAGGGGCGGCGACCATCTCGACGTCCTTGAGCTTGGCGGGTTGCCATTGGATGTGGCTGTCGTCTTGGGCGCGGGCGAGAATGACAAAGAAGATGAGCAGCAAAAATCCGATGTCGCCCATCGCGAAGGTGGGGACGGAAGCGGTCAGTTTTCGGCGTTGGAGTTTCATTCGACGGTGATGACGCGTTCGGATTCGAGTTCGAGAGTGAGGATGCCGCCCGCTTGTTCGATGGCCTGGGAGACCCCGATCCAGAGTGGATAGGGAGTGTCGGGGGCGCTCTTAACGACGACGATACGGTCGGCCTCGCGGGTCTTGAGTTTTAAGGCGGCCGCGATACGTTGAGTGAAGGTGGAAAGTTGGAGAGGGCTGCCGTTCAGGACGATGCTGGTGGGAGTGATGGTGACCTCGATGTTTTTACTCTGTTCGTTCTGTTCGTTCTTCTCCTCGGTTTGCGGAAGGACCTGGGCGAGGCCGGTCTCCGGCTGCACGGCGGCGCAGACGAGGAAGAAGATGATGAGGATGAAGGCGATGTCCGAACTGGCACTGGCAGGCGGATCGATCAACAATTTGCCGCGTTTCAGTTTCATGAGATCCCCTTATTGAGAGTGAGGCGGAGGGTGACGACTTCGATGAGTTCGGCGGCGGAGGATTCGACCTGGAGGACGAAGTCGTTGATGACACCGGTGAAGTAATTGAAGGCCATGTAAGCGGGGATGCCTACGATGAGGCCGAAGGCGGTCGTGAGGAGGGCGACGCGGATGCCGGAGGCGGCGGCTTGTACGATGTTTTGCGTACCAATGTTGGCCTCGATGTCCCCGAAGGCCACGATCATGCCCTGCACCGTGCCGAGGAAGCCGAGCATGGGGGCGACTGAAGCGATGGTAGCGAGGATGGGAAGGTGGCGTTCGAGCGCGGCCACGATATTCACGCCGTAGTTTTCCATGCTCTTGATGACCTGTTGCTCCATTTGGGCGGGGTCGTAGTTCAGGCGGCGGAGGACGAGGTATTTGCGGAGGCCATTGGAGAGGATGGCGGGGACCGGACCGCGTGAAGCATCACAGAGCTTCAGTGATTCCTCGATCTTGTCTTCCGATAACAGGGCGACGACTTTTTCGCGGAGCTCGCTGGCATCGGTTTCGAGCATTTTGAGGCTGCGGTATCGTTCGATGATGACCGCGATGGCCATGACGAGGAGGGCGAGGAGGGGCCACATGAAGGGGCCGCCTTCGAGGAGGAGTTTGAGGGCACCGGTCTCGAAGAAGCTGGCGGCGAGAGGGGAATCGGACTGGTTCAGGTGCATCGGTTATTCGTCGAGATTTGCTTCGCGTTCAAATTGGGCCAAGAGCTCGGGAAGAGCAAGACGGCCACGGGAGTATTTGGCGGCATCGCTTTCGGGGAAGTCCCAGCGGCAGCGGTTGTAGCGGCGGAAGGCGTTGGGGATGTCCTTGCCCATGCGGTAGCTTTCGCCGGCCCAAAAGAGGGCTTGGGCGGTGAGTTCTTGCTCCGGGAAGCGCTTCGCAAAGGCGTCGAAGGATTCGCCACCTTTGATGAATTCCTCGAGCTTGTAGTGGCACTGGCCGATGCGGAAGGCCATCTTCGGAGTCCATTCGTGGTTGGGAAAACGCTCGAGGAATTTTGCACCGACCGAGGCGGCCACAGCGTAATCTTCCTTCAGGTAGAAGTGTTCATTGATGCGGAGCATGACGTTGGCAATGAGTGGGCTCTTGGGGTAGGTCCCGGCGAGGGTGACGTAAGCTTCGAGGGCTTCCTCGAGCTCCCCGGCTTCCTCGTGGCATTGGCCGAGCTTGTATTGGGAATCTGGGGCGAGGTTGTGGTCCGGGTGGTTGCGGACGATGGATCCGTAGGCCGCAATCGCTTCGTCCCACGCTTCCATTTCCTGCGCAAACTGACCGAGGAGGTAGGAAACGCGCGGGGCGTATTTGGGATTCGGATAGTCGTCCTGCAGTTCGCGGAGGACCCGTCGGCCGGCGGCGAGGTCGGCAGCGGCCTCCTCGTCGTGTTTGAGCTTGCGGTGGCTCTTGAAGAGCTCGAAGTAGCTTTCGGCAATGTGGAATTGGGTTTGAATGGCGAGGTCTTCGTCTTTGTAGATCTTACTGAAGGCGGTCATGATGCCATTGGTGCCAACCGCGACCGGGATCATGCGCTCAATGATCGTTTCACCGTCCGGAGTTTGCGGGACGTTGTCGAGATAGCCGACCGTAATTTCATCCCCGAAGAAGCACTCGAGGCGGCCGTCGAAGTTGCCGGAGACGGGTTTGGCTTGGGCGAGGAGCGGGAAGGAGGCGGTGAAGACTCCGCTGTGGGTGAGGGTTTCTTCGAGTTCGATCGTCTCGTCTTCGCCGCTGGCGGTGACGACACGGATGAGGGCCTTGTCCCGTTCGCTGGAAATGTCGCGGTCGGGGTCTTCGAGGAGGAGGAAGATCTTTTTGCCGACGTAGGCGATCTCGGCTTCTTCCAAATATTCCTGATCGGTAATTTGGAGGGTGGCGGCTGAGAAGAGGGTGGCGGAGGCTTTGAGTGAGATCTCTGAACCATCTGGTCGGGAGGCATCAGGGTAGCGGGCAGTGAAGGTGTCGGTGCCGATGACGCTGAGCACGGCCAGTGCGGCCGTCGTCTTGCCTGAGTCATCGTCGAGCGCGGCCTCCGGATCGTCATCGATCGGAAGGATGATTTTTCCGAGGCCTCCTTTGGGGAGCGATCCGTCGGCGGGAACGGTATTCGCGCTTTCGAGACCACCGAGGAGAAGAGGGATTTGTCCAACGAAGCGGCCTTCTAACAGTGCTGGATTGCGGGCTTCTGCTAGTGATTCGTCGGCGGTCGCAAAGGAGCGGGAGAGGACGCATTGCACTTGGATGATGGCGCCCTGGCTGGTGACGACATCGACCAGAACGGTGCTGCGCGAATCCTTGGCTTGGTCGGGATCGATGACTTCCACGGTGAGTGGGAGCCGGTATTCGACCTTGCTGACGTAGTCGCCGGGGCGGGGGGCCTCGATCGGGATGAGGCGGGGTGTTCCGTCCACTGGCGTCTCGCTATCCACAATTTGGATGCGGGCTTCGGTCGGTTCATTCAGGAGGACAGTCGTTTCACGATAGAAGGCGTGGCCGGGGAAGGTGTTTTGGGTGTCCTTGTAGCGCAGGTAAACCTTGTCGCCTTTTTTGACGACGACCTTTCCTGCGGCTGCTTCGGCGGCGGTGTCGATCTCGGCGAGGAAGACCCCGGTCGAGGAGCCGGACTCGGTGGCGGAAAGCTTGAAGGGCGGATCGCCATTGATCTGCACCTCGACTTCGACTTGATCCCGCTCGAGCCCGATATCAAAATCGAAGTCGACGATCTCGGCGACGATTCGTTCACCGGGTTCGATGCGGAGGAGTTCTTTGCGGGAGCCTTTCACCGATCCTTCGCCGTTGCGGGTGAAGTCATAACTGATGGGGGTGATCTCGCCGTTGTAGTAGGTGGCGGTGAGCGATTGCGTGAGGAGTCGGTTGCGTTGTTCTGCGCCCGCGGTGAGTTCGTCGAGGTAGGACACCTTCACGGTATCGCCCGGGGCCAACTCTAGGATGTCGTTGCTGGCGAGTTCCAGAACGTCGGCGGCCGGCGGCAGGTGTTGATTTCCACCTCCGTTGATCTCGACGTTGTTGATGGCGATGGCCTCGCCACGGTATTCTAGAAACTCGAAATCGAGGTAGCGCAACTCGCGGGAGGGCATCGAGAGGGTCCAACGGTTTTTCTCTTGTTTGATTTCGGTGGGTGGGGCGGGGATGAACTTCTGGAGGTTGGGGGCGGTGCTCGGGTCGAAGTCGGTGACGACGAAAGGACGCATCGTGATCGAGGACGACTGTCGGTTTTCGCGGGCCCGGCGGGCCTCGACGGACTTCACCTCGGGGGTGGCGACGGTAAGGATGGTGAGTTCATGGACGCCGCGGGGCGCGAAGATGTCGATGGTTCGACCACCGGGGCCGACGGGAAGTTCCAGTCGTCCGTTGAACATGACGGCGGTGTTGTGGCCGGAGACTTCGATTCGTAGTGCTCCCTCGCGTTCTTGCACGAGGGGTCCGGACCAGAGGAGAAGGTAGGCGCCTTCCCCCTCATCGGGCGCTTGCCAGGAAAGGGTGTCGGCCTTCTTGATTTCTGTCGGGTCGACCTTTTGAACGAGATCGACGATCTCGGTCCAGGCATAGTTCTCTTTCAGGTTCTTGGCGGGCGTTTTGTAAATGCGGAGGTGCATGCCGGTCTCCGGGAATTTCAGAGGAGGGGCGGCTGCTTCAGTGGGAAAGGCGGCGAGGTTGAACCAAAAGCGTCCGTCGTGGCTGCCGCGAACCTGCATCCGGATCGGGGCTTCTTGTTCGGACTGCGGGGAGCTTAGGATGATCGATTCGGTGGGGCGGAGTTCCTTCATATCGACCGAGAGTGACTTTGGGGCCGTGCCATCCGGTTCGCTGCGCCAGGCGGTATCGAGAGAATGGTCGATCGCCATGAGCGGGCTGTGGTCGAGAGCGGAGTTCGAGGCTTGGGCACCTGCGGGGAGTTCTCCGGTACGGGTCATACCGAGAAAGACGCCACCATGAAGGCTCTCTTCCTCGATCATGAGCTGGACCTCGTCACCACTGGAGGTGGCGAGTTTGATGCTGACCTTATCCTGGGCGGCGGTGAGGTCGCGGTCGCCGTCCTTGACTTGGAGGTAGATCAAGTTGCCGGGCTTGACCTGATTCTTCGGTCGGGAAGCGGAGCGTGATTGTTCTTCTTCATTGTTGGCGATTTCCTTTTTCAGGGTCTCGGTGAAGGAGTCGTCGTCTTCGTCGATGATCTCACTGCTGGCGACTTCGAGCGATCCGTCCGAGGCGATGCGGAGGCGGGTGTTGCTGAGAAATTCGAACTGGAACTGTTTCTTAAAGTCCTCCGGGTAGTCCACCGTGATGACGTCGCCACCGGTGACTTGCAGGACGCCATCTCCGGCGCTTGCTTCGCCGAGGATGGTGGGGAATTCGGTGAGGAAAATCCCTTTGCCGGCACCACCGCTGGTGAGGAATGATTCCTCGCGATCATTTCCGGGTTCGGTGCGGACGATGACCGGGATGCGGGTGTCGCCCCGGCTGATGCCGAGGTCAGGGTCCTGCACGACGACCGAGAGGGCCTTGCCGGGGGTGTGCCAGAGCTTTGATTCCTGCCCGAGACGTCCGACGGTGCGAAGCGTTTCGAGTTGGGTAAGGAAGCGTTGCTCGATTCCGTAGACCTCGGCGAGGTTGTAGAGAGTTTCGTTGGCGAGTTCGGCATCGGGGGCATGCTCGAGAACGGCGAGGAAGATTTTGCGGGCTTCTTGGTTGTCGTCCTGGCGGATTGCGAGCACGCCCTGAAGAAAGTTGGCGCGGATCGCGATGGCCGGATTGAGGTTCTCCGAGAGGTCGGTGAAAATTTCGCCGGCTTCGTCATAGACGCGCTGCGCCATGTAGGTTTCTCCAATGCCGAAGCGCGCTTCGATGGCCTCGGGTTGCTCCTTGTAGGTGTTCAGGACGGTCGTGAATTCGGCTCGGGCGATGTCGAATTGCTGGGCCCGTTGGTAGTTGCGGGCGAGGAGGAGTTGGACGCGGGACTTATCCCGAATGTCGACTTTTTCGGACTCGCCGAATTTGATGATCCATCCGCGGAGGATGTCCTCGGCCCGTTCGTGATCTTCCGGAGTTCCTTGGGCGATGTGGGTTTCGGCTCCGAAGAGGAGGAGCTCGACCGGGAGTTCATGACGGTGCTTGTCGAAGAGATCCTTGTTTGCGTGGTAAGCCTGCTCGGCGAGTTCGGCTTCTCCGAGGCGGCGGTGAAGGATGGTTTGCAAGAGCGGGGCGATGGGGCTATCGGCCGGGATGTCCGCGCTCAGGCTGCCCATTTTTCCGTAGGCATGGCGGAGGAGGTTGAGGGCGGCCGTTGTTTCGGCAGTGCCGACCGAGCGGATGGTGTTGACGAGTCCGTTGAGAATGGTGGCGCCGAGCGCAAAGTCCTCACGGGCCAGGGCGGCCTGCGCGTAGGGGTAGATTCGGTTCCAGGATTCGTGGTGGGGGTCGGCTTGCTGGATCAGGGCCTGGGCGTGGAGGAGGCGCGCGATTGATTTTGGCTCGTTGGCGATGAGTTCCAGTCCTGCTTCGGTGCTGACGCGGCCGAGGCGGAGGTCGCGGACGATGCGAAAGACGCGGTTCTTCTTGTCCTCTGACCAGTCCTCGGCCTTGCCGTTGCGGGCGGTTTCCAACCAGGTGCGGGCTGGCCACTCGCCCATCCCCCAAGGGCGGAAGGGATCCTGATCGGCGCGGGCGCGGGACTTCTTGAGAAGGGTTTCCATGGTATCCAGGCTCTCGGCGAGGAAGAACAAGTTCCCGAGATCTGCGGTGTAGGTTCCGTGGTGGTCGGTGTCGGCGGCGGCGCGGGACTGGAGAAATGCTTGTGCGGCCGCGGGTTCAAGGGTGGAGGCGACGCGCCGGGCGCAGGAGAGAGACTCGGGGTTGTTGGGATCCAGATCCATGTGGGACTTCCACCATGCGATCGCTTCGGCCGTCATGCCGAGTTCGTTCATGACGTCCCCAATGCGGGTGCCGTGGGCGGAGCTGTTAGAGCTTTGCTTCGCCGATTCATTGATCCAGGGGATGGCTTTGCGGATGATGCTCTCGTCCTTGCACTCGACGAGACGATACCAGGTGTCGTAGTGGGCTGTGGCAGCGGGGATGGCGAGAAGGTGGCTTGCGGCTGCGAACTTCATTGCGGCAACTTCCTCGACTTCGGTGTAGGCCGCCGCTTCGAGCCATTGTTCGGCGGCGCTCAGGTCCTTGGGGAATTCCTTGCAGAGATTCTCGTAGTGCTTCGCGGAGCTCGCTTTCGATTTGCCGCCGAGGTGGTGGCGGTAGACATAAGCGAGGCGGGCGAGGAGGAGGTGCCGCTGCTCTTTGCTGAGCTTCTGCTGGAGGAGTTGTTGGCAAGCTTGTCCGGACTTTCCGCCATCTTCTTGGGTTGCTTTCCAGAGCTTTGTGTCGGAGTTGTTCTGGTGGGCTTTCTTGGCGGCCTGCCAGGCGAGGTTGTTGTTTTTATCCTTTGGCGAGCGGTTCCAGACGCGGTCTTGAAATCCGCTGAGGTGCGGGAAGGATTTTGCGCTGGCGCTTACCGCAGCGAGGTCTTTGCGGAAGGTTTCTTCGCCGGTCGCGGACTCATAAAGGAAGGCGGTGATTTCCTCCGACCAGAGATCTTCGCTGGGAGATTTTGCGAGATATTCGTAGGCCGTACTCCGCGCTTTGGCGATATCCTTCAGAGCGTCGCGATAGACGTCGATTGCGAGTACGGCACGCATCGTAGCTGCTCCGTCGGGGTTCTGGCCGATCAGTTTGAGAAGGCCCTGCTCGGCTCGTTTGAGATCTTCGCCACACCAGCGGACATAGCTCCGGGGGAGATCGTTGAGGGTGACATTTTGGCGAAGAATATCTTCTGCGATGGCGAGCGCCCGAGCGGTGTCCTTGGCGGTGGCGGCAGCTTCGGCAGCGGTGGCCAGCGGGGCGTAGCGATCCTCGCGGAGTGGATAGGCGGCGAGGGAGCGTCGGGCTTCGGCCTCGATCTCGGTCGGTGCTTTGGCTGCGCTGACCATCGCTTGGACGAGGCTTAGGTGGATATCGGCGCGACCCGGAGTCAGTGCTTTACGGAACGATTGGATAGCATTTTCAAACTGTCCGAGGCGGGATTCGAAGCGTCCGGTGTAGAACCAGAGCTCACGTTTCGCGTTCTCATTCAGCGGTGCGTTGCGCCGCACGAGTGTTTTGGCGATCTGGAGTCCCTCGGCCCATTGTTCGGCACGCTCGGCGGCGTTCATTCCTTGGAACCCTGCGCCGGTGAGGAGAGGGTTGGCGGGCAGTTTGGCCACCATGGCGAGAGCGAGGGTTGAGGCCTGTTTGTAGGAGTCTCCATTGTTAGCTTGGATGAACAAACGCAAGGCACGGACCCCTTGGGCTGTCGTGCCGTCGTTTTGCCAGATTGCGAGTCGTTCGGCGGCGGCGAGGGTGCCACGACCGGTGTGTTCAAACGCGGTCGCGATGCGGTCGCGAACCTCGTTGGTGAGAGCGTGTTTGGGGAAAACTTCGAGAAACTGACGACCGGTCACGATGACGTCATCGTGGCGGGCGGTGACGGCGTATCCGTCCATTAGTTTTAAGGTCATTTCGGCCCGTTGTGGGTTTTCCGTTTGGGCGCGCGAGAACTTGCCGGTGGTTCGGATAAGTCCGAAGACTTGTTCGTTTTTCCAATAGAGCTCGGTGAGATCGAGCATCAGCTTCGCCCCGGTGGGTGAGGACTCGGCGATCTCCTTGAGTTTGGCCTCGAGGTCAGCGGCCTGATCGGCATGGGCCGGGGCACTGAGGGCGAGAACGAGGGCGAGATGGGGAATGAGTGTTTTCAAAACCCTGCTTTTTTGAGCGCTTCCACGATCTTGTTGGCCTCCGAAGCAATTTCGCTTTCGGGGTAGTTGTTGATGAGTTGTTCGAACCTGCGGCGAGCCTCCGGCTTGCGTTCGAGTTTGTAGAGACAGCGACCGTAGTTGAAGAGGATGACGTCGAGGAAGTTTCCGTCGGGATGGTCGGAAAGGACATTCTCGAAAACATCGATGGCCCGGGAGTAGTCTTCCTTTTGGTAATAGAAGGCGGCCATTTTAGCGACGGCATCTCCGACCCGGCCGGAGTCGGGGAATTGCTCGTAGACTTTTTGGTAGGCCAGGAAGGCGTTTTCAAAGAGCTGTGCCGCTTGGCCGGGAGGGGCCTTCAGTGCCATCGTTTCGTAGCATTCGCCGGTGTAGAACTGGCCTTCGCCCTGCAACGAACTGGAGGGGAGCTTGGCGATGCTGGCGTAGAGGCTGAGGGCGCGTGGGAAGTTCTCGCGTTTCCGCTCGACGTGGGCCTGTTGCAACATTGCTTCGTCGACAAAGGAGCTGGAGGGGAATTCGTTGAGGAGGCGGTGGCTCATGCCGAGGGCCAGGTCGAGCTGGTCCATCGCAAAGTAGATCCGCCAAAGTTGCACGTAGGTCTCTTCGAGGAGCTTGCCGCCGACCTCACGCGCTTGGGTCAGGATTGTTTCGCAGACGTCGAGGGCTTCGAGGTATTTCAGATCGGCTTTCTCGTTGAGTCCAAATTCCTTGTAATGATTGCCGACCTCGGTGAGGGCTGAGGCGGTCAGGAGTTGGGTTTTGAGACGGAGTTCCTCATCGGAAATTTCGGTGCGGGTGACGCGGACTTCGCCGAGATTTCCTTCGATGATCTTGGTTTCCGAGGTGCGGATGATCGTGCTCTCGCCGAGGTTCTGCTCATCGCGGTAGACCAGGCGGATGGTCTGACCGGGTTCGCCGGTGAGCACACCCTTGGCGGTTCCGAGACGGAGGGGGATGGCGAGGCGGAAGGTGCCTTTCTGTTCTTGTTCCAGGAGAGTCACCGGGACCGAGCGCACCATGAGGAGCGGGTCGATCTGCGATTTGAGATCTTCGCCGTCGGGGCCCTCGGCGAGCTCTCCGCTGGCGACTCGTTTGGCGAGATCATCGTCGATCTCGTCCGCCGTCTTGCGACGAAAAATCTGGATGGTTGCTTCGATTTTGTCCGAGCCTTCGGTGGTGTCATGGTCGGCGTCGGTGATCTGAAGGTGGAGTGGTTTACCAAGGACGGCGGCGGGGAGGTCGTGGAGGTAGGATCCGTCGGTGATACGGGCGACGCCGTTGCCAACCACGATCACTTCCTTCAATCGTTTTTCGTTGAAGTTCTTCTCGGCGGTGTGGGCGTCGGTATAGGTGACGGTGACGAGATCGCCCCCGCGGACTTCCAGGATGCCATTGTTGGGCACCGCTTTGTCGAGACGGGTTAAGATGCGGCCCAAGGCGATGCGGGCATTCCGTCCGACCGGATCGCAGAGGAGGGTTTCTTCGTCGCCACCTTTCGTGCGGCAGCGGACTTCAATTTTCGTGCCTTGCTCGAGGATGGCGAAGTCCTGATCATCGATTTTGACGTAGAGCCGCTTTCCTGCTTCGACTTTTTCGACAAGCGAGTCCTTTGATGAGAGGGCCGTGCCCACCTTCTCGAGGGCTTCGATGGCCCGGCTGTAGTGGTCGAGTTTAAAGTGTCCGAGGCCGATATAGTAATACGCTTCGTTGACTTCGGGGGAGGTTGGGAATTGTTCGATGACATCACGCATGATGCCGAAGCATTTCCCGTAGTTCCCTGCTTCATAGAAACAGGTGCCGGTGTTCAGAAAGGCGTAGGCGCGCTTCTCATCGTCTTCGTTGCTCTCGATCGCGGCCGCTTCGTAGTGCAGGCGGGCTTTGTCGAAGTCTTTGCTTTCGTTGAGGAGATGATCGGCGAGGCGCAGGTGGGCTTCGAAACGGATTTGGCTGCCTGGGTAGCGTTCGACGACTGATTCCCAAATTTCGAGGGCTTTTTCGTTTTCACCGAGTTCAAGGCGGGCCTCGCCAGCCTGCAAGAGCTTGCGGGCGGCACGGTCCTCAATGATGGAGCCGCGTTCTTGGGCGTGGGAGAAGGGGACCGCGAAATACACGGAAAACGCGAGAAGGAGAGAGAGGAAGCGAGGCATTGTTATGGGGGCGGATTTTGGAAAGCGACGAAGCTGGAAATCATGGTCGCTTTTAGACGAAGCGCTTGATTCGGTAATCGCTGCAGGACATTTTTTTGAGGGAAGTGGGTTAGGGAATGAACCGAGTTCAAGGATGGAGCATCCCCGATTAGGATAAGTACTCTGAGGGCTAAGAAAAGATTTCGTTTCACGCAGGGTTTCAAAGGATCTGACCTTCCTCGAAGTGAACGGCGGACGGCTAAGCCTTTTACTTTGCGATCATTTGGGTGTAGACGTTCTCCCAGAAATCCTTCGATTCTGCCGAGATGCACAAAACACTAATTTTGATCTTCGCGTTGGGTTTCAGCGCATTTGCTGAGGTGCTCCCTCCTTCTCCCGAAGACATCCTAAAACAGAAGGCCCTGCCTCATGGCCGGAGTGGGTGGATGTTGAAATGGACGCCTTGATTTTGACCGATGAGACCTTGAAGCAGAAATTTAAGGACTGCTTTTCGCAAGCTCCCTCCTTGATGCTTGATTTGAGCGACGAGGCTCTTTTTGGCGAAGGTGGCACGTCCACCGGACCCTTTGGGTGGGGGGGCGGGGTGGATTGGATTCTACGAGAAAAAGCATGGGTTCGGGCAAGATGCAAAAAATGCCCTTTATCACGCACCTCTCTCCTCCCGAAAATTCTTGAGTGACCAGAGATGTCCAGGGTTTTGGTTTCGTCATCTTCGTTCCTCCGAGGAATTTCGAGTGATGTTCGCGGACCGTTTCCATGAATTCATTACCGGGGAAGGGGCCTTGACCCCCAAGAAGGCATCGGGTCTCTATCGCTCGCTTTTGGATGAAGTTACCCCGTTGTTACTCGCCGAAGCTCTTCGTTGGGGAGATGCGCAACGAAAGAAGAGTTATCTCCCGCACGGGGAGGAATGGCAGAATCTCACGGGGCCTCAGAGTTGGCTTTTTACTCAGTTCTTTCCTCTCCGACCGATTGCGCTGAAGCAACACTTCCGAGAAGAAGGCCTCTGGCCTGAATTGGAGCCTCCAACGTCCTACACGCGACTGGGGAAAAAAAGAGAAACCAAATTTTACCTCAAAAATCCAAATCAACAGGGAATTATTGTCTACACGGTCGATGGCTCAGACCCTCGCGAGCAATGGACAGGGAAGCCAAGAGGAAAGGCCTTTCGAGAGGCTTTGGTTCTCCCGTTTGGGACACAGCTCAAGGCCCGGATTCTGAGTCATAAAAAATGGAGTCCTCTCCTGATCTACTACGCATCCTGACGCCCGCGTGTGTTGGCGACCCAGAAGAGGGCTTGATTTCGCTGATCCCAAGTCTACGATCTAATTTATCAGATGAAACTATTTTACTTTGTCTCACTTTTAGCAGCTCTGGGGAGCGTTGCGTTGGGCCAGGCCGAACAAAATCAGTCTGCCCTCGAAAATGCTCCGGTTCTCGATGAAGTCGTTCACCAACAGGGGAAAGACACTCTGGTGATCCAAAGAATCGAACAACCTGAATTTCTGGAAGATGATTCCATTCCAGAAGAGACAGACGAATCACAGCCCGAAGGACAGCTTCAAGAAGCAGTGTTACCAACGCGGACTTACATTATTTCCGCGACATCCTACGGACGAAGGGGAACTCGCCTCCAAATCTGGCCCTCTCACCAAGGCCAGCAAGGCGCACTCGAAGGATGGTCCAACGTCGATTGGTCGGCTTTTCAGAGCTTGCTATCATTCGATGATAACAACGTGCGCTATCAGTTCATGCTCTTTTATTCCGGGAGTGGCCAAGGAGATAGATGCTCCCGAGATTCCAGCGGAATTACCGGAGTTCTCTCAAACCGGAGCGCGTTATCTCGTGACCTCTGGTGAAGCGACCGAACGTGAGGAGACCCTTGATTTTCTTGAGGCCATTCACACTCTCTATGACGAGAATAGGCAAAAACTGCATACAGATCGAGAGCTTGCCATCGAACATCAGAAGGAACGACAGCGTCAGATCAAGATTGAAGCAGCCAAGCCCAAAACACGGGTTCTTAAGATTTGGAGGCATACCCGCCCCGAAGAAAATCAAGCTCCCGAATAATTTCTACTTTTGTTCACAATGAAGAACATCACTCTATTTTTTCTCGGCTTACTAATTTCCCTTGGTTTATCGAGTTCTGCGATGGCTCAAATGGCCCCTCAGCCTTTGCCCCACGTCGAACACCTTCAGGGACAAAACTACCTGTTCAGTTGGGAAGGTATTCCTGGACGGGTCTACTTCATTCAGACTAGCTCGTCA
>Ga0209284_10001254_pt1 | contig 39690 bp, 42 predicted proteins | sample FRY03_FD_187211 | JGI IMG/M metagenome (GOLD analysis project Ga0209284, IMG submission 187211) | Freshwater microbial communities from Lake Fryxell liftoff mats and glacier meltwater in Antarctica - FRY-03 (SPAdes) (version 2) | ecosystem: Environmental > Aquatic > Freshwater > Ice > Glacier... | reverse complement strand
TATTGATTTGCTTTTTATTCGCCTGATGTTTCTTTTTGTATAGATACTTTATCTACTGCTGCGCCAGTTTTTTGCCTCAATAATGACACGTATTCCAAATATAATATGTTCTTTTTTAGGAATAAAAAGTAGTTTATATTTCGAAATTTTTTTAATCTTGATTGAAAATTTTCTCACAAAAACAATGGCTGTAAATTAGTAATAATTCATTTTTTTTAGATTTATTTATTTTATAATGGTATCTTGATTATTTATGTGTTAAATGTTTTAATTATTAATAATTATTTTATAATAATGATTTATGTTTGCAAACTAAATATTTATAAACATGAAAAGAATTTTACTAGTATTTGCTTTGATGCTCTGTTTGAACGGATTTTCCCAAACAAGCAAACAAAAGATTCAGACACGATTGAATACTGATCAAAAAAAATTGGGGTTAACAACTAAAGACGTTGCTGATTGGGTAGTAGAAAGTGAATCCACCTCTAAAACTACAAAAATTACTAACTATTACGTTATTCAAAGGCATCAAGGAATCGAGATTTTTAATGCCCAATCTAACATTTCAATGAAAGATGGTAATGTAATTAATATCAGCAGTAATTTCAAAAAGAATGTAGCTAAAAATGTAAATGCAACTATTCCTGCTTTATCTGTTTTAGAAGCTTTATCAATCGTGTATTCTCGTTTAGAAATTAAAAACCCCACTTCATTTAGAATAGTCGAAACTATAAATGACAAATCATTCAAATTGAGTGATGGAGTTCAAGAAGAATTAATTAGTGGCAAGTTAGTTTACCAATCTATGAAAGAAGACAAATTAATATTGGCTTGGGCATTCCAGTTTTATTCACCTGATGGAAAAAGTCTTTGGGATTTAAGAATTGATGCATTAAATGGAAAAATATTAGAAAAGCATAATTTGACCATTAGTTGTAATTTTGGAAAAACAAATCAAAATTCGTTTCCCTCCGACTATCCTTTTTTTTTAAAAGAAAATCTTGCTACTAACAAAGCTGAATCTGTGGTTCAAGCGAATGCAGGTTCCTATAGAGTTATTCCTTTTAATTATGAAAGCCCAAATCACAGTCCATTTCAATTAATAACTTCTCCAAGTGATGCAACAGCTTCACCTAAAGGTTGGCATAATTCCAATTCGTTAGCAGGTTCAAATCCTGCCCTAATTTATACTTATACAAGGGGAAACAATGTTAATGCTCAAGAAGATGCCAACGGAAATAATGGAACAGGAATCAGTCCCGATGGTGGAGCACAATTAAACTTTAATTTTCCTTATGGAGGACAATCGTCACAGCCCTATGATTACACATCTGCTGCAACTACAAATTTGTTTTATATGGCAAACATTATGCATGATGTTTGGTATCAATACGGTTTTAACGAAGCTAGCGGAAATTTTCAAAAAGATAACCTTGGAAAAGGAGGGGTAACATCTTTTATAGGTGATGATGTTTTAGCCGATTCTCAGGATGGTTATTCACAGGCAGTTGCTACGTTAAATAATGCTAATTTTTCTACGCCAAATGATGGAAGCAGACCAAGAATGCAAATGTATTTGTGGAATGATGGAGCACCACCTACAAATTTTATTTCAGTAAATGCTCCAAGTTCGATTGCTGGACTAAAAGAGGCAACTTCAAATGTTTTTGAAGGTACAGATAGGATTCCAGTTCCATCTTCCCCGAACGGAATTACATCTGATTTAGTTTTGTATAAAAATAACCCTACACCTCCGGGTTATAATTCAGGATGTCAAACTCCTACCAATGCGGCTGCTTTAAACGGTAAGATTGCCTTAATTAAAAGAGGAGAATGTTTCTTTAATTTAAAGGTAAAAAATGCACAAGATGCTGGGGCAAAAGCGGTAATTGTTATGGATAGCATTCCTAATAGTACAACAAGATTATCAATGAGTTCTACTGGAATTGTGGGCATTACAATTCCTGCAGTCTTTGTAAGCAAAGAAATCGGGGATTCCTTTATTGCTGAAATGGCAAATGGATCAGTAAATGTTAAATTAGAATCTCCAGCTGGGTTGTATTTATATGCAGATTCAAGCTTTGACAATGGAATTATTGCTCACGAATATGGTCATGGTATTTCGAACCGATTAACTGGAGGGCCATCCAATTCGAGTTGTTTGACTTCTCCTGAACAAATGGGAGAAGGTTGGTCAGACTGGATAGCTTTAATGATGCAATTAAAAACCGGGGATTCTGGAGAATCTCCAAAAGGGATTGGAACTTATGCCAGTAATGAAGCCACAACAGGAGGAGGAATTAGAAATTATCAGTATTCAACAAATATGACTATAAATCCATTGACTTTTAAGGACACTAACGGTAAAACCTTTATCGATCCGGATGATGGAATTGAAAAAATTAGAGTTCATACCGTTGGTGAAGTTTGGGCAGCCACACTTTGGGATTTGTCTTGGGCTTATGTTGGTAAATATGGTTTGAGTTCCAATATATATGCGGGAACTGCTGGAAATAATAAAGTTATGCAATTAGTTATTGATGGAATGAAATTACAACCTTGCAATCCCTCTTTTATCCAAGCAAGGGATGCTATAATAGCTGCTGACCAAGCCACTACAGGAGGGCAGGATTATTGTTTGATATGGAAAGTATTTGCAAGGAGAGGAATGGGCATTAATGCATCTTCTGGCGATAATAGTGGGGACAGAACGAATATTGCCGCTATTAATGATCAAGTTGAAGATTTTACGGAGCCTAGTGCTGGCGCTAATTGTACATTGGCCGTAAAAGAATTTAATAGTAAAGAATGGGTTAGTGTTTATCCTAATCCTGCGCCTAAAGGGCAATTAAATGTGCGCATTAATCAATATGTTGGGAAGATTAATATTCAAATAGTGGACTTAACTGGAAGAATTGTATATAAATTGATGGATACCGATTTTAATACCGAAAAATCCATCAACTTAAACTCTTTACAAAAAGGAATGTACATTATTAAAGTAAATAATGAAACAATTAATTTCACCGAAAAAATTATCATTAAATAATTTTTAAAAGTATTATAATACATTAAGTCCTCGATGCTCGTGCTTCGGGGACTTTTTTATTAATATGAATCTAAAAATTTTCAATAGAGTTTACGTGCTATTAAAATTTGTCGTATGTTCCAGTACTTGACTTTCTTCAAACTGACAATTAGACTGATTCATTTTTAAGTTATGACGTCTTTTTCGGGAACTATTTTTTTCTTTGCGAGACATTTTAAACATTGATGTTTTAGTTGACTACACAGCTTTAAAATGATATTAGATAAGTTATTTTTAATACCAAACCTTCTTTTTAATTAATGTTACATTTAAATGGAAGGCCGCTATTTGCAATTTTAAAGTAGATATGGAGTTGTCTTTTTCCATCTTACAAAATTAGTGTTTTTAAGGGAATCTCTTTAGTTCTAGGCATTCTGTTTGCATAAATGACTAGTAGAAACTTCATCGTTTGTAGGTGTATTTTGATAAGTAATATTTTAAAAATTATATAAAAATAGTATGATATCAAAAAAAAACCATCCTGATTAAGGATGGTTTATAGTAAACAAATCATAAAAACACTTGGTTTTTAATTTGGTATTATTTTTTATTATTCAATCTTGCTTGCTGAATTGAATTGGATATTTTGTTCGATTTTCTAGCATTAGCAACAGTTGTTCCGAGACTATTTTTCAAAGTATAAACCCCATTGTTTACTATTATGGTAACAACATAATCATAAGGTTCATTATTTGCACTTTGCACAAATCCTAGAGCTTTTGATGTGAATGCAAAGGCAGCTTCCTGTTTGAAATTTCCTGATATAACACCAGCTCTTGTGTAATCCACAGAGATTGGTATTGTAAATACAGGAGTGTTCATTGCTGGAAGACCGTGATTGTCATACAAATCATGAAAGATATGATAAGTACCATTAGGAAATTTAGCTGGAGAAACCGTTAAAACTTCTGGACAGCCGCTAGCAGCTGCTTGGTAATTTCCAGTATCGTTATAATTCGCATCTAGCACATAGAAGTCTATATCATATCCAATACCACATAAAGTTTTTGCTGTAGTACCGTCTAAAAAAGATTGATTATATTTGAATAAAACATCTAAAGTATTACTTATATAATTATTGATTGTAATATTATAAGATGGCAAAACAGTTGTTGGGTTCAGCAAATACCTGTTAGCTAACGAAGGCGTTGTAATTTGTAATTGCAACGTTTTAGCAGCTTCTGGGATTACATCATCATAGAATTTCACTACTATTGTAGCTTCCTTTGAATAGGGCGCTATAGTAGCCTCAACAATATCATAATCGTCATGCAATACTGCCGTACCTCCTGTTTGCTCAGCAGAGAAGGTAATTCCTCTGGTCAACATTTTATCTGTAGTAATTTTTACAGTAACTAAACCATCTTTTTCGTTAACGGTAGTAGCGCTTACTTTGAATGTAGCGGTTGGATAATCTGCCGAACTAATGATGGGATCAGGTTCGTTATTTACGTCACACGATACAGTAGTCAAAGCTAAAAAAGCTACTGAAACAAATAATTTAAATTTTATATATTTTTTCATTTTTTTTGAATTATTAGTTAATTAACCGGAGTATAAGTCACGAAATATTGTCTCAAATTACCTCCTGTAATGGTATATTGCATAGTAATTACTCCTGTTTCAGGATTAACCGAACTTGATCCTAAAACTCCTTCAACCAAATTTGAGTATAAATCTACTAAGTTTTGTTGCGGAATTGTGATTACATTACAAACATCTAAAAAGGTAAATCCTGAAGTACCACCTAAATCTGCTGCTGCCCAATGGCCTACCAAACCTGTTCTATACTCACCACTTCCCGTTTTTGTGAATTTATCTGTAAAATTAAGTATTTGATCTATACCTGAAGCAGCACGAACATAGCGCATTCTTACATTGTAAGTCTTAGCTAAATTGGAGAAACAAAGATAATTAAATGTAATTTTCAAATTTTTACCATTATTGATTACATTCTCAGCGCCGGTGGCACTCAAAACTTTTAACACTAATACAGGAGCCGTTGCTAATGGTGCCACAATGCCTTTTGATAACATAGTGATTGGCAATAATCCTAAATAATTGTTACTTGCAGAAAGTGTTATTGTTTTAGAATTAAATTTAAAATGCGTTCCTTCAATAGCTGTTGATGATGGGTCAACTGCTACTGTTAAAACAACATCTGAACTCATTTGTTTGTAGGATGGTCCTTTAACTTCCATTTTTAAATTAAAGTCATAGGTATTACCATCAGCTACACCTCCAAAATTCAAACTGGAATCATTAAATCCACCCAAGTTTGTTCCTGCACCATTTCCTGCTGATGGCTCTGTGTCATCTACGATACAAGATGTAAAGGAAGCTAAACACAGCATAAAAATCAATATATATTTAATTGTTTTCATAATTTTTTATTTTTTAAAATTAGTTAGCCCAAAATATTTTTGCTGTAAATACATTTGGTTGTGCTGGGAGATTAATCCCATTTGAAGTTACCTCACTAGCTGGATAAGCTAATCTAACAGGTCTGTCTGTAGTCGATGCCAAAGCAGAAATTGGTAAATTTTTAGGAAAACCAGTTCTGTTATAGTCAAACCAAGATTGAATTGCATCTATCCCATTAACTGCAATCCATTTTTGAGTAATAATAGCTTGTAGTTTATTGGTTGATGTGTTCCAGTTCACTAAGTCTTTAGCTTGTGTGAAATATGTTGCTGCACTTCCTGCTATTAAATAGTCAAACGAAGCTTGAATACCTGATTCATACAATGCTTTAGCATTGGCTCCTGCTTTAAATTTCAAATCTAGTTCAGCTTGATTGAAATAGGACTCTGCAGCTGTATATAAAACAGCACCTTGTTTGGCTGATTTTAAAATTCCAGGCCCAATATTAGAGACTTTTGCAGGAACTAATCCATCTACGCCCAACGGAGTTTCATCATAATTTTGCAATCCTTGCTTAACACCTAAATGGCCTGTAGCAGGTAGTTCATAAATTTGATTAAGTCTTGGGTCATTTGTACTTATTAAATAGGCCAAGATATAGTCTGTTGCACAAGTAGCTTGATTGTTATTTGTAACCGTACCAGCTACATCATAACCAAATGCATCCCATTTAGGATTTTGTTGGTTTGCTGTTGCATTGTATCCAATATTTACTTCAACATTTGTAGTAATATATCCTGAACCTTCGGCTCCTATAATGGCTAGTTGAGTATTAATATAAGCTGCACGAGATGCCATACCAGATTGACGAGCCAACATTCTTAATTTTATAGAGTTTGCGAATTTTTTCCACTTAAGCATATCACCTTTAAAAATCCCATCATCTGAGCCGGGAACTAATGCCTTGATTTTAGTATCAGCATTTGTTGCATCTATTAAAGCAATTGCAGCTGTTAATTTAGCAACTAAATCAGTATAAATTTCTTGTGCATTGTCATATTTAGGAGTTGGGTTACTACCTCTCTGTAATGCTTCTGAATATGGAATATCGCCATAAGTATCAACTAATATGTTGAAGTGATACGCTTTCATAATATTGCCAATGGCTACATAATAACCATTTTCGTCGCCTTGTAGTGTACTCAATGCGTTGTACTGTTTTAAAGCATTAGCATATACATAGTCAAAGTTTTGTTGATAAAACGATGAAGTGGTAAGGTATAAAAATTCATCTGTGTACCAAGAAAAACCATCACTTTGACTCCAGTTGTACATCATTAAATTCCCCAAAGTATTATTACCTCGGTTGCGTTCTTGAGAAAAAGCGGAATAGTTTAGTGCAACTGGTAAAATTAGATTTGGACTAACTTGTGATGGATTGTTTGGATCAATATTGATGTCTCCAAAACTATCGCTACATGATGTCAGTAATAAAACTACTGCCATCATTTTGATTGATATTAATATATTTTTCATAATTAGATTATTTTTTAAAATTCTACATTTAGACTAAATCCGTAAGATGTTGTTGGCGGAGACTGTTCATAACCTCCAACCCCTATCGCGTTAGAATTAGTGTTGTTAAATTCAGGATCCGAAAAACGGTTTTCTTTTGGTAACAATGTTAATATATTTCTACCAACAAGACCAATTCTAAAAGATTTTAGAGGTGTGTTTTCTAAATATTTTTTTGATAAATTATAATTTAAAGCCAACTCTCTAATTTTAAATGCAGTTGCATCTTTTACGTAGTTTTCTTTAATTTCGTTGTAGGTATTTGTCCAAAAATCTTGACGACCATCAGTAACGGGAATATTAGTGTTTGGTGCAAATACGCCAGGACTAGTTTCTACTACAGAATTAGGGAATACAAAATCTTGTCTATCTGACGAAGCGGATTCAATAGATCTTCCTGTAAACTCCATAACATCTGATCCTTGTTCATAGTAAACATGACCAGTTCTATAGTCCACAGTAGTTGACAAATTCCAATTTTTATAATTGACGGAAGATGTTAAACCAATAATATAATCTGGTGTAGTTTTACCCAAGTTTTTTAAACCTCCAACTAATGGATTTCCACTTGATGCATCTATAACCACGTTACCTTGTGGATCTCTAACATAAGAACTCGCTTTAATCTGCGGGAACGCTTCTCCAACAATCGCAAAAACACCAAATGTACCATTGCTAGTAACTGTAATTTCATTTACACCTTCGGTAATTGATTTTACAACGGCTTCGTTTGCGGAGTAATTTATATTTAAGTCCCAGCTAAAATCATTAGTCTGTAAAACAGTTCCTCCTAGAGTCAATTCAAAACCTTTACCTTCAATTTCTCCAATATTGGTCAAAAAATTTGTAGAACCTGAAGAAACGGATGGTGTCGTGAATGTAATTAAATTGGTAGATTTAGTTATAAAATAAGCTGCATCAACTCTTAATCTGTTTTTGAAGAAAGCTAAATTTGCACCAAATTCTGTAGTGTTTATTTTTTCTTTGGAAATTCCACTATCTACAGCTGTGCCACTTTGCGCAAATCCATTCAAATCACCAAAAGGAAAACCATTTGATTGTGAGAATGTTTCATTTATTTGATAAGCTCCTAAGTCATTGTATACAGTAGAGTTACTTAATGTCAATTTACCGAAAGATAAACCGCTATCTTTTAAAGAAGGAAAAGCTTCTGTTATAACAAAAGATAATCCTGCCGCTGGATAAAAGTAACTATTTTCTGCCGCAGCCAATGTCGACGTAGTGTCATAACGTCCTTGAAGATTTAAATAGATGAACTGTTTGTATCCAAAAGTTAAATCGGCAAAATAACCAATCGTTTTTTTGTTTGATTCATTAACCGTAACTTCTGGTTGTCCGGTTCCGTTAGAAACATCATAAAAACCAGGTATACTTAAATTATTTGCTCTAATAAGGCTATTTCTAGAGCTGAGGCTATTAGTCTGAGCACCTAGAAGGCCAATAAAATCGAAATCACTTGTAATGTCGAATTTGGCACTTAGCAACGCTTCTCCTGTGTAGTTAAATGATTGAAATTCACGATCTTCAACAAAAGAGCTAATGTCATTGGCGGCAGGTTGTAGGATTTTGTCATAAACTTGTCTTGACCTCCAGTTTTTTCCGATTCCAGATGTCGTGTTAAGACCAGCTCTTGCAGTGAAATTTAACCATTTGTTAATGTCATAAACGGCAGAGAAATTGGCTGTTAACCTAGATGATTGATTGTCGTTTCTGTTATTGTCAATAGCCCACCAAGGATTTTCATAATAACCATTAAAATAACCATCAGGAGAAGAGTACAAATCATTTCTCCAATCTTTGTAGTTTGACAAAGGTATATTGGAAGCTGTATTAAGTATGAACCAATATAAGGGTCTGTCTTGGTTCCCTATGGTATTTCCAACAACGCTAGTTTTGTCCGTCAAATAGTTAGAAGTGAAACCTAATTGTAAATTACCCATTTTCTTTGTGGCATTCAAACGAAAAGTATTTCTTTTGTATTCATCCCCAGTCACTATACCATCTGTTCTCTGGTCTCCAATGGACATAAAGAAGGTGCTTGTTTCATCTCCACCACTAAATGATACAGTGTTTAATGCAGTAATACCAGTTTTAAAAAAATCTCTCAAGTTGTTTTTCACTGGAGCATAAGGTACTGTTTGAAAAGTACCGTCACCAAATACAGGCCCAATTTGACGAACTTGACCATCAAAACGAGGTCCCCAGTTTGTGTTTTCGATATTGTCATAAGCACCTTGCCAACCAAGTCCATATTTACTTTGGAATTCTGGCATATAGGCAACCTCTTCTAATGTTGTGGTTGAGCTCAATCCAATTACGAAAGATTCACCAATTTTTCCTTTTTTGGTTTCCACTATGATGGCACCATTACCAGCTAATGAACCATAAAGAGTAGCAGCAGTTGCTCCCTTTAAGATATTTAAGCTTTCAATGTCACGAGGGTTTAAATTGTCAAAAGCTCCTTGCGTGGAGATTGATCCGTCAATTACAATTAAAGCAGAGTTACTTTGACTGATTGATCTTAAACCCCTTAAAATAATTTGTGTTGAAGGATTAACCCCATTATCTTGAACGTTAATTTGCAAACCTGCAACCTTACCAGCCAATGCGCTTGAAGCTCTTGTTGGATCGACTTTAACCAATTCCTTGGCGTCAACTTTTTCTGTTTGGTAAGTCAGTGTTTTCTTTTGTCTTGCAACACCTAAAGCGGTTACCACAACTTCATCAAGGACTTGTGAGTCGTCCTGCATTTTTACATTGACTTTAACCGATCCGGCTGATACTTGTTGGGTTTTCATCCCCACAAAGCTAAAAACCAATACTTGGCTTGATGTTGCTCTGATAGAAAATTTTCCGTCAAAATCAGTTTGTGTTCCAGATTTAGTCCCTTTTACAGCAATACTCACGCCTGGTAAAGGCAATCCAGCATTGTCAGAAACAACTCCTGAAACAACTCTCTCTTGCGCAAAAGTAATTTGCGCCACTAGTACTAATAATAGTACTAAGAATCCATTGAACTTTAGTTTCATTTTTAAATATTTTGAATTAGTGAAACAAAAATCTTAATAATTTGTTAACAATCCTAATGTTTGTTCCATTTTTTTATGCGTGCATACGGAATTTAACATTTAACATATATTATAGTTAGTGTTATAAAAATATTTATTTGCTTTTTTTTTTTCTTAATATTTTAAAATACAGCATTATAACATAAATTAACTATAGTGCTTCCAAATTTTATTTTTTGAGTGTTTGTACTTCCATTTACAAAAGATATTTTTAATAATCCATTTTTGGTTTGTAGCCCTATTCCGATGCCTAAGCCTAATAAGCTATCTTTGTTCTTTGAACTGCCATCTTGATAATAGCCATAATCCAAAATAGAATGTATAAATAGCTCTCGGGAAATAATATATCGGTATTCGGTGATGAGCGCAGTCATAAAACTGGCTTGCAAACTATTCTCAGCAAATCCACGTATGGATTTGATACCTCCAAAACGATATAATTCATTGATGATGTATGTGTCGCTTTTTAGAAAATAATTATGATAATTTATGTTAATGCAATTTTTCTTGTTCAAATAGAAATTATGCATCGCATTGACGTTAATATAGGTTTGTTTATTTGTTCCTAATGTTTCCGTCAATCCATTCGTGGTTCTTTTTCCTGTTCCCAATGTAATGGAAAGAGTGGTCTTTTTTGGAAATGTCGAATTTATAGGATCTAATTTTGTGTATTCTAAATTTGATGTCAAAAAAGAGTTGTTGTAATCGCTTATGGAACTATTATTCGTATTTTGAATATCGCTGGATTCCGTCGATTGATATCCTAAATAGATTCGAGTGCTATAATCCACTAAATAGCCCAAGTCAAAGGCTGTTTTTGTATTTTGAAATATACTATCCTGTTTAAAAATATAGATTTGGGCTTTTAATCCTATTGGGCTTTTAAATAAATACGGTAAATCAATACTGGCTTTGAAGGTTTTTTGATTGTTTCCGTCACTTTTCCAATTAATAGAAAATTGCTCTCCGGCTTTAAGTGCGTTTTCCAATGTCAAGTCCAAATAGCCATTAAAAACCAATTTATCGTTATTGTTATTCGTGAAACCTATGAAGCCGTCAAAATTATTCGATTTTCTTTTTTCTAGATAGACGTAAACTTTGGTGCTGTCTTTTGTAAATAAAATTTCTGGATATTTTACTTGGGTCACAAAACTAAATTTTTCAAAATCATTGTGAACTTTACGAACGATATCTTGATTGAAAGTGTTATTTCGGTATTTTCGGTTTATCTGATTCAGATGTCCTTCTGCGAAACTGTTTTTTTTGTTGTTTTCGGCAAATCTTACCACGATAGAATTTAATTTCCTTTGTTGGTTAGATTCAAATTGTAATTCGGCATAAAGAGAATTATTTTTCTTTTGAATATTAATCAATTTCAATTTTGCCAATGCAAATCCATTTTGTTCCAGTTTTTGCAGAGTTTGGTTTAAAAAGGGCTCTATTTCGCCGTAAGGCAGCGTCAAAGTATCTTTTTTACTTTCAAGAATATTTTTTAATGTTTCTTGTCCCTCTCCTTGAGAGAGGATTTTTATACCTATATATATATGTATAAAATTTATCCTTTCGCCCAAGTTGAATTTGGCAATATAACTAGAGTCGTTTTGTTTTGTGTTTTCAAGTATTCGGTTCTCGATATAGCCTTTTTTTGATAGTCTTTTGGAGGCTAAATTTATTTCATCAATTATAGATTTTATGTTTGTATGTTTCGAATTATAGTTTAATGAATCAAGTGCTTTATTTTCAGATTCTGAACTTCCAATTAGTTGCAAATGGAAATTTTGGGCTGAACAATTCAAGCCAAAGAGTAAAAACAATAATAAGAGTGCAATTGGCTTCAAATGGATTTAAATTTTAATAAAAGTAATGCAAATATTTATTTTTTGAGATAAAAATAATAAGGTTAGTTAATCTTGTATAAATAACCGTAAATCCGTTGTTTTATTATCGGTCTAGAATATTTAATGGCAATTCTGTATTCCTTTAATAAACAAATATTTACTTCTTGCGAAAATTAATTAATTATGATTTGTAAAGTGAAAAATATTTTCTACATTTGCAACCCCGTAAAAAGCGGGAAATTTAATATATAAGAAATTTTTAGTATTAATTATGCCAACAATTCAACAATTAGTAAGAACAGGAAGAACTCAGATAACTAAGAAGAGTAAATCGGTTGCTTTAGATTCTTGTCCTCAAAGAAGAGGGGTTTGTACGCGTGTTTACACTACTACACCAAAAAAACCAAACTCTGCAATGCGTAAAGTAGCGCGTGTACGTTTGACAAATGGTAATGAAGTAAATGCCTATATCCCTGGTGAAGGACACAATCTACAAGAGCACTCGATAGTATTAGTTAGGGGTGGAAGGGTAAAAGATTTACCGGGAGTTAGATATCACATCGTTCGTGGTGCGCTTGATACATCAGGTGTAGCAGGAAGAACGCAAAGAAGATCTAAGTATGGTGCTAAACGCCCAAAAGAAGCAAAAAAGTAATTTAAAATTTGCATCGTAGAGACGCGATTTATCGCGACTGTATAGTTGTGAAATTTATTAAAAAAAAGACATGAGAAAAAGAGCGGCAAAGAAAAGACCACTTTTACCAGATCCAAGGTTTAACGACCAGTTGGTGACACGTTTTGTAAACAACTTAATGTGGGACGGTAAGAAATCAACAGCTTTTAAAGTTTTTTATGATGCAATTGACATTATAGAAAGCAAAAAGCAAGATGCAGAAAAACCATCATTAGAAATATGGAAAGATGCTTTAACTAACGTTATGCCTCACGTAGAAGTACGTAGTCGTAGAGTAGGTGGAGCTACATTCCAAATTCCAATGCAAATTCGTCCAGACAGAAAAATTTCTATGGCAATGAAGTGGCTAATACTTTATTCTAGAAGAAGAAATGAGAAATCTATGGCTCAAAGACTAGCGTCAGAATGTTTAGCTGCGGCTAAAGAAGAAGGTGCTGCTGTTAAAAAGAGAATGGATACTCATAAGATGGCTGAAGCAAATAAAGCATTCTCACATTTTAGATTTTAATTAAGAAGAAATGGCTAGAGACTTAAAAGTTACAAGAAATATTGGAATTGCTGCTCACATTGATGCTGGTAAAACAACAACAACAGAGCGTATATTATTCTATACTGGAAAGTCACACAAAATTGGTGAAGTACACGACGGTGCTGCAACAATGGACTGGATGGCGCAAGAGCAAGAAAGAGGTATCACAATTACATCTGCTGCTACAACTTGTGAATGGAATTTTCCAACTGAACAAGGAAAAATTTTACCGGAAACAATCCCTTATCACTTTAATATTATTGACACCCCAGGTCACGTAGATTTTACTGTTGAAGTAAATCGTTCTTTACGTGTACTTGATGGGTTGGTTTTCTTGTTTAGTGCTGTTGATGGTGTTGAACCACAATCAGAAACGAACTGGAGATTGGCAGATCAATATAAAGTTCCGCGTATTGGATTCGTTAACAAAATGGACCGCCAAGGTTCTAACTTTTTGATGGTTTGTCAACAAGTTAGAGATATGTTGAAATCAAACGCTGTTGCGATTACTTTGCCAATTGGTGAAGAAAATGATTTCAAAGGAGTGGTTGATTTAGTAAAAAACCAAGCTATTGTTTGGCATGAAGAAGGTTTGGGAGCTACTTATGATGTTGTGCCTATTCCAGAAGACATGCTTGCAGAAGTGAAAGAATACAGATCAATTCTTATTGAAGCTGTTGCTGATTATGATGAAAACCTGTTGGAGAAATTCATGGAAGATGAAGAATCTATTACAGAGGAAGAAATCAATATTGCATTAAGAGCTGCTACTATGGATATGGCTATCATTCCAATGATTGCTGGCTCTTCTTTCAAAAACAAAGGAGTTCAATTCATGCTAGATGCAGTATGTAAATACTTGCCTTCTCCAATGGATAAAGAAGGTATCGAAGGAATTCACCCTGATGATGCTGAATTATTAGAAGAAGACCAAGTTAAAATTTTGCGTAAGCCAGATGTTAAAGAGCCATTCGCTGCTTTAGCATTTAAAATTGCTACTGACCCATTCGTAGGTCGTTTAGCTTTCTTCCGTGCTTATTCAGGACGTTTAGATGCAGGTTCTTATGTTTTGAACACACGTTCAGGAAACAAAGAAAGAATCTCAAGAATATACCAAATGCACGCTAACAAACAAAACCCAATCGATTATATCGAAGCAGGTGATATTGGAGCAGCTGTAGGATTCAAAGACATTAAAACTGGAGATACATTGTGTGATGAAAAACACCCAATTATTTTGGAGTCAATGAAATTCCCTGCACCAGTTATTGGTATAGCAATTGAGCCTAAAACAAAAGCTGATGTAGATAAAATGGGTATGGCTTTAGCTAAATTAGCTGAAGAAGATCCAACATTTACTGTTAGAACTGACGAAGCTTCAGGACAAACAATTATCTCAGGCATGGGTGAACTTCACTTAGATATCCTTGTAGATAGAATGCGTCGTGAATTCAAAGTTGAAGTGAACCAAGGGGAGCCTCAAGTTGAATACAAAGAAGCATTTACTAAAAAAGCACAACACAGAGAAACTTATAAAAAACAATCTGGTGGTCGTGGTAAATTCGGTGATATCGTATTTATCCTCGAACCAGCTGATTTAGTTGACGGTAAAGCACCTGTAGGATTACAATTTGTTAATTCAGTAAAAGGTGGTAACGTTCCTAAAGAATATATTCCATCTGTTGAAAAAGGTTTCCGTGAAGCTATGAAAACTGGTCCTTTAGCAGGATACCAAGTAGATAGTTTGAAAGTGACTTTATTAGACGGATCTTTTCACCCAGTCGATTCAGATGCGCTGTCTTTTGAATTAGCGGCTAGAATGGGGTACAGAGAAGTGGCTAAAGCTGCTGGAGCAATTATTCTTGAGCCTATCATGAAAATGGAAGTTATTACACCTGAAGAAAACATGGGAGATATCGTAGGTGATATCAACCGTCGTAGAGGTCAAGTGAATGATATGGGTGACAGAGCTGGCGCAAAAACCATCAAAGCAGATGTGCCATTATCAGAAATGTTTGGTTATGTAACAACATTAAGAACACTTTCATCTGGTAGAGCAACATCTACAATGGAATTTTCACACTACGCAGAAACACCTTCCAATATTTCGGAAGCAGTTATCAAAAAAGCAAAAGGAAACGCATAATCTTTAAGAAAATGAGTCAAAAAATCAGAATAAAACTAAAATCTTACGATCACATGTTGGTAGACAAATCTGCTGAAAAGATTGTAAAAACCGTAAAAAGCACTGGGGCAGTAGTAACAGGACCAATTCCGTTGCCAACTCACAAAAAACTTTTTACCGTTCTTCGTTCTCCACACGTAAACAAAAAAGCGAGAGAGCAATTTGAAGTAATGTCATACAAGAGATTGATTGACATTTATTCATCTTCATCTAAAACTATTGATGCTTTAATGAAACTTGAATTGCCAAGTGGAGTTGAAGTTGAGATCAAAGTTTAGGTAGTTTAAGAGTAAACTGGAACGCTGTTTTTAAGTAAAAATGTTTTTTTGGTTTGTGTGTAAATAAAGTATACTTTTGCACCACTTTAAAAAAATAGGATTTGCTTAAAAGCTGCGTTCTATATTTATATTTAATAATTAATAATTAATATTTATGTCTGGGTTAATCGGAAGAAAAATTGGCATGACAAGCATCTTTGACGAGAACGGGAAAAACATTCCTTGTACTGTTATTGAAGCTGGCCCATGTGTAGTTACCCAAGTCAGAACCAAAGGTGTTGACGGGTATGAAGCGTTGCAACTAGGTTTCGATGACAAAAACGAGAAACATTCCACAAAAGCGGCCGTTGGTCACTTTGCGAAAGCGGGAACTGTAGCTAAGAAAAAAGTCGTTGAATTCCAAGATTTTGCAACAGAACAAAAATTAGGAGACGTTATTGACGTATCTATTTTTGAAGAAGGAGAGTTTGTAGATGTACAAGGTGTATCTAAAGGTAAAGGTTTTCAGGGGGTTGTGAAACGTCACGGTTTTGGTGGTGTTGGACAAGCAACTCACGGTCAACACAACCGTTTAAGAGCGCCAGGTTCTGTAGGAGCTTCTTCTTATCCATCTAGAGTATTCAAAGGAATGCGTATGGCTGGAAGAATGGGAGGAGACAATGTAAAAGTTCAAAACCTTAGAGTTTTAAAAGTAGTGGCTGAAAAGAACCTACTTGTTATTAAAGGATGTATTCCTGGATGTAACAACTCTTATGTAATCATTCAGAAGTAATGGAAGCAAAAGTATTAGATTTCAACGGAAAAGATACTGGAAGAAAAGTGCAACTTTCTGATTCAGTATTCGGTATAGAACCAAACAATCACGCTGTATACCTTGATGTAAAGCAATATCTTGCCAATCAACGTCAAGGAACGCACAAAGCAAAAGAAAGAGCTGAAGTAGCGGGAAGTACACGTAAAATTAAAAAACAAAAAGGAACTGGAACTGCTCGTGCGGGTAGTGCAAAGAACCCATTGTTTAAAGGTGGTGGAACAGTTTTTGGACCAAGACCAAGAAGTTATTCATTCAAATTGAATAAAAGCTTGAAACGTCTAGCAAGAAAATCTGCTTTCTCAATTAAAGCAAAAGAAGCAAACATAATTGTTCTTGAAGACTTCAGTTTTGAAACACCAAACACTAAAAATTTCATTAATGTTTTGAAAGCTTTAGAGTTGGAAAATAAAAAATCTTTATTTGTGTTGGGCGATTCGAATAAAAATGTATATTTGTCGTCACGGAATTTAAAGGCCTCTAGCGTTATAAGTAGCTTAGAATTAAGCACTTACGACATATTAAACACTAATATTTTAGTGCTTTTGGAAGGGTCTTTAGAAGTAATTGAAGAAAATTTAAGTAAATAATAGGATATGAGCATCATAATTAAACCTATAGTAACAGAAAAAGTAACCAAAGAAAGTGAAGTTTTAAACCGCTTCGGATTCGTTGTTGACAAAAAAGCAAACAAAGTGCAAATTAAGAAAGCTGTTGAAGCTGCTTACGGAGTAACTATTTTGAGTGTTAACACGATGAACGTAAGACCGGATAGAACAACAAAATTCACTAAAAGTGGCCTTATCAGTGGAAAGACAAATGCAATCAAAAAAGCAATTGTACAAGTACAAGAAGGAGAAACAATTGATTTTTACAACAATATCTAAGATAGAAAAATGTCAGTAAGAAAATTAAAACCTATTACCCCAGGTCAGCGATTTAGAGTTGTGAATGGTTATGACGCCATTACAACTGATAAGCCGGAACGCTCTTTGATAGCGCCGATAAAAAACTCTGGAGGTAGAAATAGTCAAGGAAAGATGACCATGCGTTATACGGGTGGTGGTCACAAGCAGAGATATCGTGTTATTGATTTTAAACGTACTAAAGAAGGAATTCCAGCTACGGTTAAATCAATCGAATACGATCCAAATCGTACTGCGTTTATCGCTTTATTAGCTTATGCTGATGGTGAGAAAACTTATGTTATTGCACAAAACGGATTGAAAGTAGGTCAGAAATTAGTTTCTGGTCCAGAATCTCAACCTGAAATTGGTAATACTTTACCTTTAAGTAGAGTTCCACTTGGAACTGTAATTTCTTGTATCGAATTGAGACCAGGACAAGGAGCGGTAATCGCTCGTTCTGCTGGAACATTCGCTCAGTTAATGGCAAGAGATGGAAAATATGCAACAATCAAAATGCCTTCTGGAGAAACAAGATTAATCTTGTTGACTTGTTCGGCTACAATTGGAGCGGTTTCTAATTCAGACCACCAATTAGTTGTATCTGGTAAAGCAGGAAGAACAAGATGGTTAGGTAGAAGACCTAGAACAAGACCAGTTGCAATGAACCCTGTCGATCACCCAATGGGTGGTGGTGAAGGACGTTCTTCTGGTGGACATCCACGATCTAGAAACGGTATACCTGCTAAAGGTTATAGAACACGTTCTAAGAAAAACCCGAGTAACAAGTACATTGTAGAACGTAGAAAGAAATAATAAGATATGGCACGTTCATTAAAAAAAGGACCTTTCGTTCATTATAAGTTAGACAAGAAAGTTCAAGAAAACATTGAAAAAGGTAATAAAGGAGTAGTAAAGACTTGGTCTAGAGCTTCTATGATTACTCCAGACTTTGTTGGACAAACAATCGCAGTTCATAACGGTCGTCAATTTGTACCAGTTTACGTAACAGAAAACATGGTAGGTCACAAATTAGGAGAGTTTTCACCAACAAGATCTTTTAGAGGTCACGCTGGAGCAAAAAATAAAGGTAAAAAATAAGAAGCAATGGGAGTTCGTAAAAGAGAAACAGCAGACGCGAGAAAAGAGGCTAATAAGTCACTTGCTTTCGCAAAATTGAATAACTGCCCTACTTCACCTAGAAAAATGCGCTTAGTAGCGGACTTGGTAAGAGGTCAGAAGGTAGAAAGAGCACTAAATATTTTAAGATTTAGTTCTAAAGAAGCTTCAAGAAAATTAGAAAAATTGGTTTTATCTGTAATTGCCAACTGGCAAGCAAAAAACCCTGAAGCTAATATGGAAGAAGCAGGCTTATTCGTAAAAGAGATCAGAGTAGATGGTGGTATGATGTTGAAAAGACTTCGTCCAGCTCCACAAGGTCGCGCACACAGAATTAGAAAACGTTCTAATCACGTAACAATCGTGCTTGGAGCTATTAATAACACACAAAGCAATTCATAAAGATGGGACAAAAGACAAATCCAATTGGGAATAGACTTGGAATCATCAGAGGATGGGATTCAAACTGGTATGGTGGAAATGATTACGGTGATAAACTTGCCGAAGATTTTAAAATCAGAAAGTATATCCATGCTCGTTTATCTAAAGCTAGTGTATCAAAAGTAATCATCGAGAGAACTTTGAAACTTGTAACCGTTACTATCACTACTGCTAGACCTGGTATTATTATCGGAAAAGGTGGACAAGAGGTAGACAAGTTGAAAGAAGAACTTAAGAAAGTTACTGACAAAGAGGTTCAAATTAACATCTTTGAAATAAAAAGACCTGAACTTGACGCGTATCTAGTTGCTACAAGCATCTGTCGTCAAATCGAAAGCCGTATTTCTTACAGACGTGCAATCAAAATGGCTATTGCTGCTTCTATGCGTATGAACGCTGAAGGTATCAAAGTTTTGATTTCTGGTCGTTTGAATGGCGCAGAGATGGCACGTTCAGAAGGTTTCAAAGAAGGAAGAATACCTCTATCAACTTTCAGAGCCGATATTGATTATGCTTTGGCTGAAGCACATACTACTTATGGTAGAATGGGTATCAAAGTATGGATCATGAAAGGTGAAGTTTATGGAAAGAGAGATCTTTCTCCACTTGCAGGAATGGATAAAAAACAATCCGGAACTGGTGGTGGTAAAGGTGGCGATTCTCCGAGAGGAGACAGAAAGCCTTTTAATAAAGGTGGAAAACCAGACGCTCGCAAGAGAAAGTAAATTTTTAAACTAAAGAAAAATGTTACAGCCTAAAAGAACAAAATACCGTAAGGTACAAAAGGGTAAAATGAAAGGGAACTCTCAAAGAGGACATGAACTTTCTAATGGAATGTTTGGTATTAAATCTGTACATGAAGATGGAATGTTCTTAACCTCACGTCAAATCGAAGCTGCGCGTATCGCTGCAACTCGTTTTATGAAAAGAGAAGGACAATTATGGATCAAAATATTTCCAGACAAACCAATCACTAAGAAACCTCTTGAGGTACGTATGGGTAAAGGTAAAGGAGCAGTCGAGTATTGGGCTGCCGTTGTTAGACCCGGAAGAATTATGTTTGAAGTTGGAGGAGTACCTTTGTCAGTTGCAAAAGAGGCATTACGTCTTGCAGCTCAAAAGCTTCCAGTAAAAACTAAATTCATTGTTGCTAGAGATTTCGAAGCATAATTAATAATATATTATGAAACAATCAGAAATAAAAGATCTTTCTGCAGCAGAGTTGCAAGAAAAACTTAACCAAACTAAGAAGGCATATGCCGACTTAAAAATGGCTCACGCTATTTCTCCAATTGAGAACCCACTTCAAATTAGAAGTGTAAGAAGAACAGTTGCGAGATTAGCTACAGAACTTACAAAAAGAGAGTTACAATAACTGTATTCTGCTGAAAGATGGAAGAAAAAAGAAATTTAAGAAAAGAAAGAGTTGGGGTTGTAACTTCAGACAAAATGGATAAATCCATTGTTGTTGCTGAAGTTAGAAAGGTAAAACACCCACTATACGGTAAGTTCGTGTTGAAAACTAAAAAGTATCACGCACACGACGAAAAGAACGACTGCAACATTGGAGATACCGTAAGGATTAGCGAAACGCGTCCTTTGAGTAAAACAAAATGTTGGAGGTTAGTTGAAATCATTGAAAGAGCTAAATAATTATGGTACAACAAGAATCAAGACTAAAAGTAGCAGATAATACGGGAGCAAAAGAAGTTTTAACTATCCGTGTTTTAGGAGGTACCAAAAGAAGGTATGCCTCTGTTGGTGACAAGATTGTAGTTTCTATCAAAGATACTGCTCCTAACGGTAACGTTAAAAAAGGATCAGTTTCAACTGCAGTTGTTGTACGTACCAAAAAAGAAGTGAGAAGAGCCGATGGTTCTTATATCCGTTTCGATGACAATGCATGTGTTCTTTTGAACGCTGCAGGAGAAATGAGAGGAACTCGTGTTTTTGGTCCAGTAGCAAGAGAACTTCGTGAAAAACAATTCATGAAAATTGTATCATTAGCACCAGAAGTGCTTTAATTATTTAAGATGATAAAGCTAAAAATAAAATCAGGAGACATCGTAAGAGTAATTGCTGGAGACCATAAAGGTGCTGAAGGTAAAGTTCTGCGTGTGTACAAAGAGAAAAATAAAGCAATTGTTGAAGGTGTAAACATGGTTTCTAAACATACGAAACCAAGTGCAAAAAGCCCTCAAGGTGGTATTGTAAAAAAGGAAGCTTCCATTCAAATCTCCAACATATCTTTAATTGATCCTAAAACAAAGGAAACAACTAGAGTTGGAATTAGAGTTGAAGGAGACAAGAAAGTAAGATTTTCAAAAAAATCTAATCAAGTACTATAGTAATGGCATATATACCTAGACTAAAAGAAGAGTATAAGAACAGAGTAGTCTCTGCTCTTAAAGAGGAATTCGGATACGTAAACGTAATGCAAGTTCCAAAATTGGAAAAAATCGTTTTAAGTAAAGGAGTTGGTGCAGCTGTATCTGATAAAAAACTAATCGACTATGCAGTTGATGAGTTGACAAAGATCACTGGACAGAAAGCAGTATCTACAATTTCAAAGAAAGACGTTGCGTCATTCAAATTGAGAAAAGGGATGCCTATTGGAGCAAAAGTTACCTTGCGTGGAGAAAGAATGTACGAGTTTTTAGATAGACTTGTTACTTCAGCTTTGCCACGTGTTAGAGATTTCAGCGGAATCAAAGCTACTGGATTTGACGGAAGAGGAAACTATAATCTTGGTGTTTTGGAACAAATCATTTTCCCAGAAATTGATATTGACAAAGTAAATAAAATATCTGGAATGGACATTACTTTTGTAACTTCTGCGGCTACGGACAAAGAAGCAAAATCGTTATTGGCTGAACTAGGTTTACCTTTTAAAAAGAATTAAGATATGGCTAAAGAATCAATGAAAGCCCGTGAGGTTAAGAGAGAAAAAACGGTAGCTAAGTATGCTGAGAAAAGAAAAGCTTTGAAAGAGGCTGGAGATTCTATAGGTTTACAAAAATTACCAAAAAATGCTTCACCAGTTCGTTTGCACAATCGTTGCAAAATAACAGGTAGACCAAGAGGATATATTCGCCAGTTTGGTATTTCACGTGTAACATTCCGTGAGATGGCAAATAACGGATTAATTCCAGGTGTTAAAAAAGCATCTTGGTAATCTCATAAAAAGTTAGTACTTTTGCAATCCAAAAAATAATTTTAATTGGTTAAAGGTTCATTTGATGAGTATCCTATGAAAACCATAATCGCAAATTTATACACATGTATACAGATCCTATTGCAGATTATTTGACGAGAGTTAGAAACGCTGTGGCTGCAAACCACAAAGTTGTCGAAATTCCAGCATCTAATCTAAAAAAAGAAATAACTAAGATCTTATTTGATCAAGGATATATCTTAAGTTACAAATTTGAAGACAACGCTGTTCAGGGTTCAATCAAAATCGCTTTGAAGTATGATAAAGATACTAAAGAGTCAGTAATCAAAGATATCCAAAGAATTAGTAAACCAGGTTTACGTAAGTATTCAGGTTCTTCTACCATCCCAAGAATCCTTAACGGATTAGGAATTGCCATTGTTTCAACTTCAAAAGGTCTTATGACCGGGAAACAAGCCAAGCAATTAAATGTAGGTGGTGAAGTAATTTGTTACGTATACTAATTAAAAGACTTATAAGAGATGTCAAGAATAGGTAAAAATCCCGTTGTAATCCCTGCCGGAGTAACTGTTGAAGTTGCAAATGGTATCATTACAGTAAAAGGAAAAAATGGTCAACTTACACAGGAATATTCAGATGTTACTGTAACAGTTGAAGGAGATCAAGTTCAAGTGGACAGATCATCTGATCACAAAGACCAAAGAGCAAAACACGGTTTGTACAGATCTTTAATCAATAATATGATTATTGGTGTAACAGATGGTTTTACAAAATCGTTGGAATTAGTTGGAGTAGGTTATAGAGCTTCAAATGTAGGACAAAAATTAGATTTAGCTCTTGGATATTCCCACAATATTGTTTTAGAAATAGCTCCAGAAGTAGTTTTGGAAACTATATCTGAAAAAGGTAAAAACCCAATTGTGAAGTTAACATCGTTTGACAAACAACTTTTAGGTCAGGTTGCTGCGAAAATCAGAGGTTTCCGCAAACCAGAACCGTACAAAGGAAAAGGTGTTAAATTTGTAGGTGAAGTATTAAGAAGAAAAGCAGGTAAATCAGCGTAAAAAATAACATTATGTCATTAACAAAACCTGAAAGAAGACAGAGAATCAGATTCAGAATTAGAAAAACTATTAGTGGTACTGCCACTAATCCAAGACTTTCTGTATTTAGAAGTAACAAAGAAATTTATGCTCAACTTGTTGATGACGTAAACGGAGTTACTTTATTAGCTGCTTCTTCAAGAGAAAAAGAAATAGGAAAAGGTACAAACGTAGAGGTTGCAACAGCAGTTGGAAAACTAGTTGCAGAAAAAGCGTTAAAAGCTGGGATTGAAGTAGTAACTTTCGATAGAGGAGGTTATTTATATCACGGTCGTATTAAATCATTAGCGGAAGGCGCGAGAGCGGCTGGACTTAAATTCTAATATAGTATGTCTAATAGTAAATACAAGAATGTAGAGCTAGTAAAACCAAGTGGTCTTGAATTAAAAGATCGTTTGGTAAGTGTAAATCGTGTTACTAAAGTTACAAAAGGTGGTAGAGCTTTCGGTTTTTCTGCTATTGTAGTGGTAGGTGATGAGAATGGAGTAGTTGGTCACGGATTAGGAAAATCTAAAGACGTTTCTGAAGCAATTGCGAAAGCAGTAGAAGATGCAAAGAAAAATCTTGTAAAAATTCCTTTGAATGGTCAATCTGTTCCTCACGAACAAAAAGGTAAATTTGGTGGAGCACGTGTATTTTTAATTCCAGCCTCTCATGGAACTGGAGTTATTGCAGGTGGAGCTGTTCGTTCCGTACTTGAGTCAGTTGGAATACATGATGTATTGTCAAAATCTCAAGGATCATCAAATCCTCACAACGTGGTAAAAGCAACTTTTGATGCTTTATTACAAATGAGAAGCGCTTATACTGTTGCAAAACAAAGAGGCGTTTCTTTAGAAAAAGTTTTTAAAGGTTAATTCAAGGAAATTATGGCTAAATTATTAGTAAAACAAGTTAGAAGCAAAATCAACTGTCCCCTTACTCAAAAAAGAGGATTAGAGGCTTTGGGTCTCCGAAAAATGGGTCAAGTTGTAGAACACGATTCAAATCCAACTATCCTTGGAATGATAAATAAAGTTAAACACTTAGTTTCTGTAACAGAAGCTTAATAACAAATACGTTATGAATTTAAGTAACTTACAACCTGCTGAAGGGTCAACACACAATCAAAATAAAAGATTAGGTAGAGGAGAAGGTTCTGGAAAAGGTGGTACTGCATCACGTGGTCACAAAGGAGCAAAATCTCGTTCTGGTTATTCTAAAAAGATTGGTTTTGAAGGGGGTCAAATGCCACTTCAAAGACGTGTGCCTAAGTTTGGTTTCACAAACATCAATCGTAAAGAATACGAAGGTGTAAATCTTGACACACTTCAATTATTAGTGGATAACGGTATAGTAAAAGATTCAGTTGATATGACTGTTTATGTTGCTAATCGTTTGGCTACCAAAAATGAAATCGTTAAGATTTTAGGAAGAGGAGAATTGAAAGCGAAATTAACAGTAACTGCTCACAAATTTACTGCTACTGCTAAAGCTGCTATTGAAGCTGCTGGTGGAGAAGCTGTAATCCTTTAATTTTCCGATTAAGATGAAGAAATTTATTGAATCACTAATTAATGTTTGGAAGATTGAGGAACTAAAAAATAGAATCCTAATTACATTGGGAATCCTTTTGGTTTATCGTTTTGGAGCTCATGTAACTCTACCAGGTGTTGATGCAACTCAATTAGCCGGATTAGCTGGACAAACAAAAGAAGGAATTGGTTCAATTCTTGACATGTTTACTGGTGGTGCTTTTTCACAAGCTTCGGTTTTTGCTTTAGGTATTATGCCTTATATTTCTGCCTCCATCGTTGTTCAGTTAATGGGAATCGCGATTCCATATTTGCAAAAACTTCAAAGTGATGGCGAAAGTGGAAGAAAAAAGATCAATCAAATTACCCGTTGGTTAACAATAGGTATAACATTGGTTCAAGGACCTGGATACATCTACAATCTTTATAGAACATTACCTAGTAGTGCATTCTTATTAGGATTTAATTCATTTGAATTCTTGTTTTCCTCAGTTATTATTCTAGTTACAGGTACGATTTTTGCCATGTGGTTAGGAGAAAAAATTACTGATAAAGGAATTGGAAACGGAATATCACTATTAATTATGGTTGGTATTTTGGCTAGATTCCCGCAAGCTTTTATCCAAGAATTTGCTGCAAGGGTTACCAATAATAATGGTGGTCCAATGTTGTTAGTAGTTGAAATTATAGTTTGGTTGTTAGTTATCGTGTTTTGTATATTGTTAGTAATGGCAGTTAGAAAAATACCAGTTCAGTATGCACGTCGTACAACATCAGGTGATTTCGAAAAAGACATGATGGGTGGTAACAGACAATGGATTCCATTAAAATTAAATGCTTCTGGTGTTATGCCAATCATTTTTGCCCAGGCAATTATGTTTATTCCTGCTGCAGTGGCAGGGTTGTCAAAATCAGATGCTTCACAATCAATCGTTGGTGCTTTTAGTAATATGTTCGGATTTTGGTATAATTTTGTTTTTGCAACTTTAATAGTTGTATTTACCTTCTTTTATACTGCAATCACGGTTCCTACTAACAAGATGTCTGATGATTTAAAAAGAAGTGGTGGTTTTATTCCAGGTGTTAGACCGGGAGTTGAAACTTCTGACTTCCTTGACAAAGTGATGTCTTTAATAACATTTCCAGGCTCTTTATTTCTTGCTTTGATTGCTGTGTTCCCAGCCATTGTGGTTAGTCTTATGGATGTTCAACAATCTTGGGCAATGTTTTTTGGAGGAACATCATTGATAATTATGGTTGGTGTCGCAATAGATACTATTCAGCAAATCAATTCATACTTGTTGAACAAACATTATGATGGTCTAATGAAAAGTGGTAAAAATAGAAAAGCAGTAGCTTAATCTTATGGCAAAACAATCAGCAATAGAACAAGACGGATCGATAATAGAAGCATTGTCAAATGCTATGTTCCGTGTTGAGTTAGAAAATGGACACATTGTAATTGCTCATATATCTGGAAAAATGCGTATGCATTACATCAAATTATTACCTGGTGATAAAGTGAAACTAGAAATGAGTCCTTATGATTTGTCAAAAGCAAGAATTACTTATAGATATTAAAGATATTCACAATGAAAGTAAGAGCATCAGTTAAAAAAAGAAGTGCCGAGTGCAAGATTGTACGAAGAAAAGGCAGATTATACGTAATCAACAAAAAGAATCCTAGATTTAAACAAAGACAAGGATAGTTATGGCAAGAATAGCAGGGGTAGACATCCCAAAAAACAAAAGAGGAGTTATCGCTTTAACCTACATCTTCGGAATTGGTAAAAGTAGAGCAGTTGAGGTATTAGAAAAAGCTCAAGTTAGCCAAGATACAAAAGTACAAGATTGGAATGATGACGAGATCGGAGCAATTCGTGAAGCAGTGTCATTTTTCAAAATTGAAGGTGAACTACGTTCAGAAGTTTCCTTAAACATCAAACGTTTAATGGATATTGGATGTTATAGAGGTATCCGTCATAGATCTGGTCTTCCATTAAGAGGACAAAGAACTAAGAACAACTCTAGAACAAGAAAAGGAAAAAGAAAAACTGTTGCCAACAAGAAAAAAGCAACTAAATAATAAGTAATATGGCTAAAGCAACTACAAAAAAACGTAAAGTTATCGTTGAATCAACGGGTGAAGCTCATATTAGTGCCACTTTTAACAACATCATTATTTCCTTGACAAACAAGAAAGGTGATGTTATTTCTTGGTCTTCAGCAGGTAAAATGGGTTTCAGAGGTTCTAAAAAGAATACTCCATACGCAGCTCAAATGGCAGCAGAAGATTGCAGTAAAGTAGCGTTAGAAGCAGGACTTAAAAAAGTTAAAGTCTATGTAAAAGGACCAGGAAACGGACGTGAGTCTGCCATTCGTTCTTTGCATAACGGTGGAATTGAAGTTACAGAGATTATCGATGTTACTCCAATGCCTCACAACGGATGTCGTCCTCCTAAAAGACGTAGAGTTTAATACTCAAAATTTAATTATAGTATAACTAGATAGAATAACGATTATCGAAGGATAAGACCTGAATTCATAATCTCTATCTTAAACAATTTAAAATGGCAAGATATACTGGTCCAAGTACAAGAATCGCACGTAAATTCGGCGAAGCAATTTTCGGAGACGACAAAGCTTTCGAAAAAAGAAATTATCCTCCTGGACAACACGGGATGGCTAAAAAAAGAGGAAAAAAATCTGAATACGCTGTCCAGTTAATGGAAAAGCAAAAAGCTAAATATTCTTATGGAATTTTAGAAAAACAATTCAGAAATTTATTCGAAAAAGCATCAGCAACTAAAGGGGTTACTGGTGAAGTTTTATTACAATTGTGTGAAGCAAGATTAGACAACGTAGTTTTTAGAATGGGTATTGCTCCTACTAGAAGAGGTGCTCGTCAAATCGTTTCTCACCGTCACGTTACTGTTAACGGAGAAAATGTAAATATTCCTTCTTACCACCTTAAACCTGGTGATAAAGTTGCCGTTCGTGAAAAATCTAAATCATTAGAAACAATCGAACGTTCTTTATCAAATTCAAGTCATGTATATGAATGGATTACTTGGAACAACGAATTAAAAGAAGGTACTTTCGTTTCTGTACCAGCTAGACTTCAAATTCCAGAAAACATTAAAGAACAATTAATCGTAGAGTTGTACAACAAATAATAATTGACTTAGTCGAAATTTATGGCAATATTTAATTTTCAGAAACCCGATAAAGTTATCATGATCGATTCAACCGATTTTGAAGGCAAATTTGAATTTAGACCTTTAGAACCTGGTTACGGATTGACAGTTGGTAACGCACTTAGAAGAGTTTTGCTTTCAGCATTAGAAGGTTATGCAATCACATCGGTTCGTATCGAAGGTGTAGATCATGAGTTTTCTACTATCTCAGGAGTTGTTGAAGACGTTACCGAAATTATTCTTAATCTTAAACAAGTACGTTTTAAACGTCAAATTGAAGATATAGATAATGAATCAGTTACTATTTCTGTTACAGGTAAAGATCAATTAACAGCTGGTGATTTCCAGAAATTTATTTCAGGTTTCCAAGTTTTGAATCCAGAACTGATAATCTGTAATTTAGATCCTAAAATCAAACTGCATTTTGATTTAACAATCGAAAAAGGTAGAGGATATGTTCCTGCTGAAGAAAACAAAAAACAAAATGCTGCAATTGGAACTATTTTTACTGACTCTATTTTTACTCCGGTAAAAAATGTGAAGTATGCAATAGAAAACTTCCGTGTAGAGCAAAAAACAGATTATGAAAAATTAGTTTTTGAAATAAAAACGGATGGTTCTATAAATCCTAAAGATGCCCTTACTGAAGCTGCCAAAGTTTTAATTCACCATTTCATGTTGTTTTCTGACGAAAGAATTACACTTGAGGCTGACGAAATCGCACAAACAGAATCCTATGACGAAGAGTCATTACACATGAGACAATTGCTTAAAACTAAGCTCGTTGATATGGATCTTTCTGTAAGAGCATTAAATTGTCTTAAAGCAGCAGAGGTTGACACACTTGGAGATTTAGTATCTTTCAATAAAAATGACCTAATGAAATTCCGTAATTTCGGTAAGAAATCTTTAACTGAACTAGATGAACTAGTAGCAATTAAAAATTTAAACTTCGGAATGGATTTAGCAAAATACAAATTAGATAAAGAATAATCTAATCCGCCTTTGGCGCGATTAAATTTTATAAAGCAATGAGACACGGAAAAAAATTCAATCACTTAAGCAGACAGACTGCACATAGAAGTTCTATGTTAGCTAATATGGCTTGTTCTCTTATCGAGCACAAACGTATTAACACTACTGTTGCGAAGGCAAAAGCGCTTAAACAATTTGTTGAGCCATTAATAACAAAATCTAAAGCTGATACGACTCATAATCGTCGTATCGTTTTTGGATACCTACGTAGCAAATATGCCGTAACTGACTTGTTCAGAGACGTAGCTGCTAAAGTAGGTGACCGTCCAGGTGGATACACACGTATCATTAAAGTTGGAAATCGTTTAGGAGATAATGCTGATATGGCAATGATCGAATTAGTAGATTTCAATGAACTTTATAACGGAGGTAAAAAAGAAGTTAAAAAAGCAAAAAGCCGTCGTGGTGGTAAAGCTAAAAAAGGTGACGAAGCTACTGACGAAACGCCAGTTGCTGAAGTTGTTAAGGAAACTCCAACTGCTAAAGTTGTTGAGGAAGCTCCAACTGCGGAGACAGAAACAAAAACTAAAACAGAAACTCCTGAATAGTTATGAAGGTAATCATTCAATAAAAATCAAGGATAAACTTTTATTAGTTTGTCCTTTTTTTTTGCCGTAATTGCGAGGAACGAAGCAATATTATTTTTATAATTGGATTAATTAGGAGCAGAAAACTTTGGGTTTCAATGATGATTTCTCCCGCTTTTCGCTTCAAACGAAATACTGAACTCCAATTAAAATGAATGTTAAATAAAATAATCTTTTTCTTTTTAAAGGAAAAAGAAAAAGTATTTTCGCCTGAAACGAAGTTCACTGAACTCAGCTGGAAATATAAACAAAGTGAAGTAATCGTGGTTAGTTTAAAACTCTATATTTTCAGAAAAAGCATTCTAAAAAAATTTAAAATTTCAAAAACGTTGCATCCACTGTTTTAAAAAATTAAATTTGCAAAATAATTAGCTACGATGAAACCAGTTTTGCGAGTTCCATAAGACCATTAAAAAACAATATAAATATCCGAATGAAATACACAACACGACAAAGCGCCATACTACTACTAAGTGACGGAACTATTTTCCACGGAAAATCTATCGGAATATCAGGAACTACTTTTGGTGAAGTATGTTTTAATACCGGAATGACAGGCTATCAAGAAATATTCACAGATCCTTCTTACTTTGGGCAAATTATGGTGGCTACCAATGCTCATATTGGAAATTACGGAGTAAACGATAAAGAAATCGAATCTGACAGTATTAAAATTGCAGGATTGGTTTGTAAAAATTTTAGTTTCAATTACTCTCGTGAAGATGCTTCAGGAAGTTTGGAAGATTATTTTACTCAACAAAATTTAATCTGTATCTCTGATGTAGACACTCGCGGATTGGTAAGCTATATTCGGGATAACGGTGCGATGAACTCGGTAATATGTACTGACGGAACACCAATTGAAGAATTAAAAGCAGCATTAGCAAAAGTTCCAGATATGAAAGGATTAGAATTGGCTTCTAAAGTTTCAACTAAGGAATCTTACTTTTTTGGAGACAAAAAGGCAACTTACAAAATTGCTGCCTTGGATTTAGGAATTAAAACCAATATCCTTCGTAACCTCGCCAAAAGAGATTGTTACATCAAAGTGTTTCCTTATGATTCAAAATATTCTGAGTTGGCAGCCTTCAATCCAGATGGCTTTTTCTTGTCTAACGGACCTGGAGATCCAGACCCATTGTTTAGCGCAATCGAGGTGGCAAAAGAAATTTTGGCAAACAACAAACCTTTATTTGGGATCTGTTTAGGACACCAAGTAATTGCTTTGGCAAACGGAATTTCGACTTATAAAATGTTTAATGGACATAGAGGAATCAATCATCCTGTAAAAAATATCATTACCGGAAAAGGAGAAATCACTTCTCAAAATCACGGTTTTGCAGTGAACAAAGAAGAATTGGTCAACCATCCTGATATGGAAATCACGCATCTTCATTTGAATGATGGAACGGTTGCTGGAATGCAAATGAAAAACAAAAATTGTTTCTCCGTTCAATACCATCCAGAAGCAAGTCCAGGACCACACGATTCTTCTTATTTATTTGATCAATTTATTGAAAATTTAAAAAAGTAAACTTGTAATAGGAACTTTTTATTTAATAGTAAAGCCGCCAATTTTGGCGGCTTTTTAGTGTTTTTATTTTTCAAAAGCAGGTAATTTTTTAAACTCAACATTTTTGGTTAGCAAAAAATCTATTAGACTCAATGAATTGGCATTTTCTAAAATGATTTTTGATTTTGGATCAGCATCACAAAACTCAAGAAAAAGAGCTACTTCTTCAGGTTTTAATTTTAATGTATGTATAAAAAAAGTTTCTGGGTAATTTGTTTTCGCCAATTCCTTAAATTCAATTTTCGAAATGTTTTCTTTATTGTCTTCTTTTTTCTTTATAAATAAATCTAAAATCATTCCGCCTATCCTCATCAAATCAGCTCCGTTTTCGATAGTTCCATCATAAATTTGTCGATTCCTGTATTTTCCCTTTTCTAATTTTATTTCATCGGCAACTTCCTGGCTAAAAAGACTTTTAGAACTAAGAGATGCTTTTGTCACCACAACTTCCTCTAGTTGTTCTGGTTTTCGTGTCATTAAAATTATAAAATTGTTTTTATCAAGAAATTCTTTGTCTAAAAACAATCTTTTGTAATCGTACTTTTCAGAAACGAAAACGAGCATGTCTTCGACTTTTGCCAAAATACTAAATCTACCATTAGCATCCGTTATCGTGTTTTTTTTGGTAACTAAATTGACTATTTCTATTCCTTGAACAGGAAAATCGTCGCATAAAACCCTGCCTTGGAAGAGCTTTTCGGTTTGTGAAAAGCAAAATTGAAATAAAAATAAAAACAATATAACGAAGGATTTGTTTTTCATCAATTTTATAGTAAGTTGACTACAAAAGTATTTAAACCTTTCCAACTAAAAATTTATTAGACTATAATTTTATGTTAATACTAGTGAGGAAACTTGTATTGTGTAATTGAATTGTTATTTTTACAACTATAATTTAATGAGATTGTTGTTGTTAAAACAATTCTTTTCTTGATTCTTAAAGTGTATATTTGGACAAAATTATTCAGCACTATATTACATTTGAATCCAACGCTAGTTTCTCCATAATTTATTATTAAAATATAATACAATTTCAAAAATAATGCTTTTAAAATCACTACGAATGAACTCCATAATTAATAAAATTGCACTGACCTTTTTTCTTTTACTATTTTCAAGTAGTATCGCATTCTCCCAAGAAATCATTAAAGAAAGTGTAGTTGATACCATTAAAAAAGACAATCCGGAAAAAAAACTAAAAATAGATGGTGTAATATCAAAAGTTGGGGATTATATTATTTTGGATTCGGATATCGACAAATCCTATTTGGAAATTTCAGGCGCAGGTGGTTCCATAAAAGACATCACAAGATGCCAAATGTTGGGGAAATTATTGGAAGACAAATTATATGCACACCAAGCCATACAAGACAGTTTGAAAGTTACCGATTCTGAGGTAAATTCATTAATGGAAGAAAGGTTGAGCTATATGGTTGAACAAATTGGTTCTATGGATAAAGTGGTGAAATATTACAAGAAAAGTTCTGAGGAAGAGTTCAGGACCTATTTCTTTGATATTTTGAAAGAACAAAAATTGACTTCAGAAATGCAGAAGAAAATTGTTGAAGCCGTTGAAATTACACCCGAAGAAGTTCGTAATTTTTTTAAAACAATCCCAAAAGAAGACCTTCCTGTTTTTGGAGCCGAAATGGAAGTGGCTCAAATTATTGTGAGTCCAAAAGTATCCGATGCTGAGAAACAGAAAGTAATTGACAAATTGAACGAGTTCAAAAAAGAAATTCAAGAAGGTGGTTCCAGTTTTGCAACAAAAGCGGTTTTGTATTCCCAAGATCCTGGTTCTAGAGCAACTGGTGGTTATTATAAAATGAATCGTAAAACACAATTTGTAAAAGAGTTTAAAGAAGTTGCATTCAGCCTTGCTGAGGGGGAAATTTCGGCACCTTTCGAAACTGATTTTGGATATCACATTATCTATGTAGAAAAAATTAAAGGACAAGACATTGAATTGCGTCATATATTATTGATACCAGCGGTGACCTCGGATGATCTTAAAGCTGCCAAAGACAAAATCACCTTAATTAAAAAAAGAATTGCGGATAAGGAAATCACTTTTGCAGTTGCGGCCAGAACAATGTCCGACGAAAAAGAAACCAGGGCAAACGGAGGTGCTTTAATTAACCCAAAAACACAGGATACCCGTTTTGAATTGACAAAAATGGAGCCTAGTTTGTACAGCCAGATTTCAAATTTAAAAGATAATGAAATTTCATTTCCTTTAATGGATGAAGATCAATCTGGAAAGAAAAAATACAAGTTAATCACAGTAACGAACAGAATCGAAGAGCATACTGCTGATTATGCCAAGGATTACACAAAAATTAAAGATTTGGCATTGAAAGAAAAACAAATCAAAGCCATAGGAAAATGGTTTGACGATAAAATTCAAGGAACCTATATCAAAATTATTGGAGAATATAGAGATTGTACTTTTACAAACAATTGGCTAAAAAAATAGGTTTATAGTGTTCAGCCGCTGTTTCCAAATTCTAAATCTAAAATCCTAAATCTTATATCCGGATGTCAGACGTAGCAGCAATACATAAATTGGTTCAAAAAAGGAACGAACTAAAAAGTGAAATCGCCAAAATTATTGTGGGTCAAGATGCGGTTGTAGACCAAATCCTGCTTTGCATTTTTTCTGGAGGACACGCGCTTTTGGTGGGAGTTCCTGGATTGGCAAAGACATTGATGGTTAACACTTTGGCGCAGGCACTTGGTTTAGATTTTAAAAGAATCCAGTTCACTCCTGATTTGATGCCTTCAGATATTTTGGGAAGCGAAATATTGGATGAAAATCGCCAATTCAAATTCATAAAAGGCCCTATTTTTTCGAATATTATTCTCGCAGACGAAATCAACAGAACACCTCCAAAAACACAAGCTGCTTTACTAGAAGCAATGCAGGAACGCTCCGTTACAATTGCGGGACATAATTATAAATTAGACTTGCCTTATTTTGTATTGGCAACCCAAAATCCCATTGAGCAAGAAGGAACATATCCTTTGCCTGAAGCTCAACTAGACCGGTTTATGTTTGCCATCAAGCTGGATTATCCTTCTTTTGAAGAGGAAGTTCAGGTTGTAAAAAGAACCACTTCGGATACAAATAGCACTATAAATCCATTGTTTACAGCACAAGAAATTATAGATTTTCAGCATCTTATTCGCAGGATTCCAGTAGCCGATAATGTAATAGAATACGCCGTTACATTAGTAAGTAAAAGTCGACCTGATAATGCTTTGTCCAACGAATTCGTAAAAAACTATCTCGATTGGGGGGCAGGACCAAGAGCATCTCAAAATTTAATTTTGGCTGCCAAAGCAAATGCAGCTTTTAATGGTAAATTTTCTCCAGATATAGAAGATGTCAAAGCAGTTGCAACAGGGATTTTGCGTCACAGAATAATCAAAAACTACAAAGCTGACGCCGAAGGAATCACCGAAGAAATGATTATTGATAAGTTGATTTAGTAATAAACAGCCTCATTTTTTAAAGAATCTTTATTCAAATAGATGTTTAGACGCTATTTATTTACAATCGAAAATCTCCACTTTATCGCTAAATGTCTTGTATATTGTTGATAGCGCAATATTACTACTGGATTTTAAACATAATTTAAAAAAAACCATATTAAATCCTTATTTGGTAATAATAATTTTCAGAAAGCGGTCTTTTGTTATTTTTTATGTATTCTCATCTTAAATTCATAAATTTGCAATGCTAAATATTATTCCATTTAATTTTTTAGACTAAATGGCTAAAATAAGGCAATTAAAACAACCTATTTTCAATTAAATAAATTTTTCAAAAAACCCAAAAATTATGGCTTTTGACATTGAAATGATCGAAAAAGTGTACGCAAATATGACATCTCGTGTGGATAAAGCACGCGAACTTGTTGGTCGTCCACTTTCATTAACAGAGAAAATTTTGTATAATCACCTTTGGGAGGGAAGTCCTGAAAAGACTTTTTCTAGAGGAATTGATTATGTTGATTTTGCTCCAGACCGAGTTGCTTGTCAAGATGCAACAGCTCAAATGGCATTGTTGCAATTTATGCACGCTGGAAAGAAAACGGTTGCTGTTCCAACAACTGTTCACTGTGATCACTTGATTTTAGCAAAAGATGGTGCGAAATCTGATTTAGCTTTGGCCAATACACAATCAAAAGAAGTTTTTGATTTTCTTTCTTCAGTGTCTAATAAATACGGAATTGGTTTTTGGAAACCAGGCTCAGGAATTATTCACCAAATCGTTTTAGAGAACTATGCGTTCCCTGGAGGTTTGATGATTGGAACCGATTCACATACAGTAAATGCAGGTGGATTGGGAATGTTGGCTATCGGTGTTGGTGGTGCTGATGCGGTAGATGTAATGTCAGGAATGTCTTGGGAATTGAAATTTCCAAAATTAATAGGTGTAAAATTGACTGGAAAATTATCAGGTTGGACTGCACCAAAAGACGTAATTCTTAAAGTGGCCGATATTCTTACCGTAAAAGGTGGAACTGGTGCTATTGTTGAATATTTTGGAGAAGGAGCCATTTCAATGTCTTGTACTGGAAAAGGAACGATTTGTAATATGGGAGCTGAAATTGGAGCGACTACTTCTACATTTGGTTACGACGAGTCTATGCGAAGATATCTTTCGGCAACGGGTCGTCAAGATGTAGTAAATGCTGCCGACAAAGTAGCATCTTACTTGACAGCTGACCCAGAAGTATATGCTAATCCAGAAATGTATTTTGACCAACTAATCGAAATCAATCTTTCGGAATTGGAGCCACATATCAATGGTCCATTTACACCAGACAGAGGAACTCCAGTTTCAAAAATGAAAGAAGAAGCAGCTGCAAACGGCTGGCCTTTGAAAGTAGAATGGGGATTAATAGGTTCTTGTACCAATTCTTCTTACGAAGATATGGCTCGTGCTGCGTCTATCGTAAACCAAGCAGTTGAATTGGGAATTAGTCCAAAAGCGGAATTTGGTATCAACCCAGGTTCGGAACAAATTAGATATACTATTGAAAGAGACGGAATGATCGCTACTTTCGAAAAAATGGGAACCAAAGTATTTACCAATGCTTGTGGACCTTGTATTGGTCAATGGGATAGAGCAGGAGCTAATAAAGAAGAGAAAAACACAATTGTTCATTCTTTTAACAGAAACTTTTCTAAACGTGCCGATGGCAACCCAAACACACACGCTTTTGTAACGTCTCCAGAAATGGTTGCTGCATTGGCAATTTCAGGACGTTTGGATTTCAATCCGTTGACAGATACTTTGATTAATGATAAAGGGGAAGAAGTGAGATTGAATGCTCCTTATGGTGATGAATTACCTAAAAATGGATTTGCAGTGGAAGATGCAGGATATCAAGCTCCAGCAGCTGATGGTAGCGGAGTAGTGGTAGCGGTTTCTGAAACTTCAGACAGATTGCAACTTTTAGCACCATTCGAAACTTGGGACGGAAAAAATATTTTGGGAGCCAAATTGCTTATCAAAGCTTTCGGAAAATGCACTACGGATCATATCTCTATGGCTGGACCTTGGTTGCGTTTCCGTGGTCACTTGGATAATATTTCGAACAATATGTTGATTGGAGCAGTAAATGCTTTTACCGAAAAAACAAATTCAGTTAAAAACCAATTGACTGGAGAATATGACACTGTTCCAGGGGTAGCACGTGCTTACAAAGCTGCCGGAATTGCTTCAGTTGTTGTGGGTGACCACAATTATGGAGAAGGTTCTTCTCGTGAACACGCTGCAATGGAACCTCGTTTCTTGGGTGTGAAAGCGGTTTTGGTAAAATCATTCGCTCGTATTCACGAAACCAACTTGAAAAAACAAGGAATGTTGGGTCTTACATTTGCTAACGAAGCAGATTATGACAAAATTCAAGAAGATGACACGATTAACTTCATAGATTTAGTTGATTTTGCTCCAGCGAAACCATTAACATTAGAATTCGTTCATGCTGATGGTTCTAAAGATATCATTTTGGCAAACCATACTTACAACGAAGGACAAATTGGTTGGTTCGTTGCTGGTTCAGCCTTAAACTTAATTGCTGCTGCCGGAAAAGCATAATTCAAGATTTTAAATTTATAAAATGCTCTGTAAAAACAGAGCATTTTTTTTGTCCTAAAAATAGTTAAATTGTGGATAATGTCTCGTTCAAAAATTGCGATATTTATATGAAATGATTAAATTTGCTTGTTCCAAATAATTTTTTCTTGTGTTTTATCGTTAAAGTTGTATAATTGTTCAAATATTCAATTTTTTTTATTAACTTGTCCTTTTAAAATCAGAAGAGTAGATTGATTAAGTGTGAAATTTAAATAGTGTTTATGAAGTATTTTAGTTGTGTGTTTCTGTTCCTTTTTTTTAATAGTCTGAGTGTTTTTTCGCAAGAGAAGTTTACACGTCATACTGTTTCAAAGGGCGAAACCATCAGCGAAATTGCACAGCATTACAATTTAAAGCCCGCTGCAATTTATGAGCTAAATCCAGATGCTAGAAATGGAATAAAATTTAAAACGGTTTTATTAATTCCAACAAAAGCTAAAAAAAGGACTCCTTCAACTTCCAATATTCCAAATAATTTTCCTGAAATTACGCACGAAGTTCTCCCGAAAGAAACACCTTATGGTATTGCAAAACAACACAATATAACTATTGAAGACTTGTATAAAATCAATCCGAATTTAGAAAAAGAAGGATTGAAAAAAGGTCAAATAATTAAAATTCCTCCAACTGCTTTAGACAATTTGGCAATAAACACAATACCTGAAAAAGCTGTTGAAATTCAAAAAGCAGCTGTTTTAGAAAAAAATATTCCAAAGAAAGAAGTTGTCGTTTTGCCAAAAACGGACGATAAAAGTGAAGTTTCTACCGAAGGAATTATTCACGAAGTTTTGCCAAAAGAAAGTTTTTATTCTATTGCCAAGCAATACAAAATCACGCTATCCAATTTGCAAAAAGCCAATCCAACATCAGGAAGCAAAGCGTTGAAAGTGGGTCAAAAAATTATTGTTCCAGTAAAAACCGATGCAAATTCGAGTTTGGCACTTGAGGAAAAAGAGGTTAAAACAGAAAAACACTCTAGACTCAATAATAATAGGGACGAGCAATCGAATAAAATCACGGTTTTGCCACAAGCAGTTGTGGAGAATAAAACAGCAGAAACCGAAATCACCCACGAAGTTTTACCAAAAGAAACCAAGTACGGAATTGCCAAGGAATACGGCCTCACCATTGCCGAATTAGAAAGGCAGAATCCAAATACTACAAAAAAATTACTAGTTGGTTCCGTTCTCATAATTCACAGTTCGAAAGTAATGGAAACCAAGTCTCTTGTTGAGCCGGTTGTCGTCAAAGCAGAATCAGAAAATAAGGATTTCGTTGCTAATGCCAATAGAAGTTTTGATAGTGCATTTGTTGATCAATTGATTTTAAAGGCTTCTGAACATATTGGCACACGATACCGTTCAGGCGGAACCACAGAAGAAGGTTTTGATTGTTCCGGATTGATGTGTTATACTTTTAGTAATTACGATATTAAGTTGCCAAGATCGTCCATCCAAATGGCTTCCTACGGTTCCAAAATTGATACCCAGAATGCTCAAAAAGGAGATTTGATTTTTTTTAAAACCAACGGAAGACGACAAATCAATCATGTGGGAATGGTAGTCGAAGTTCTTGATGGGGAAATTAAATTCATCCACTCCTCGAATCACGGTGGCGTGATTATTTCTTCTACTAAAGAATCTTATTACCAAAGAAACTTTGCTCAAGTCAATCGCGTGTTGTAAACGATAGCATGTAAATTATAATTTTTTAAACTCTCAGGGTGACCTAAGAGTTTTTTTTAGTGCGAATCGGGGGGTATATTTTTTAACTAATTAGAAAAAATAGCACGCAATCATTTTTATAATTTCCTCCCAAAGTGTTTGACAAAAAGGGAACGAGAATGCTTCTTGATTTATAGGAGGTACAATTATAAACTTAATTATTTTATAAATGTGCCGTTCTTAAGGAACTCTTTTTTTAATCTACTTCATTTTTCAACGGACCGAAGTCCGTTGCTACAAAACAAGTCGTTCCTAAGGAACTTTACAGCAAAGAACTAGGGTCGTATCATTTTGTAAAGTTGGACTTTAGTTGCTACAAAACAAGTCGTTCCTAAGGAACTTTACAGCAAAGAACCATAAGTTCGTATCATTTTGTAAGGTTGGATTTTATTCCAATCTCTTTCGCATCTATTTTCTGAAATTTCCAAAAAAAGTATATCTTTAGCCAACCATAAAATCAAAATTATATGCAAGACGACAGCCAAGACCATTTCAAAAGAGAACTCGGATTACTAGATGGAACGATGCTCGTCGTGGGATCGATGATTGGTTCGGGAATATTTATTGTAAGTTCGGATATGGTTCGCCAACTGGGTTCTGCCGGCTGGCTCATTGCGATGTGGGTGCTCACGGGATTTATTACCGTGATTGCAGCGGTAAGTTATGGCGAGTTGAGTGCGATGTTTCCCAAAGCGGGAGGACAATATGTATA